>OGMF01002409.1_pt1 | contig 16087 bp, 9 predicted proteins | sample 1572921 | NCBI WGS metagenome assembly OGMF01 (sample SAMEA2581919, study PRJEB24529) | metagenome | biome: Human gut stool | place: China | collected 2011
AGCGGATTAATCTACGGTCTTGCCTTTTTCCTTTTTTTCAGTGGCATTCTCCGCAAATACGTACCACTTATTGCCATTTCTCTGCTTGTCACTTTTTTATACGGAGGAATTATCTGGCATATGTTCCCCTATTTCTCTCCCGCCAATATGTCGTGGGAAGGACATCTAAGCGGTGGAATTATGGGAACACTCTGTGCCCTAGCTTTTGTGAATCACGGGCCTCAACGCCCGGAACCTTTTGCAGATGAAAAGGATGATGACGAGGAAGAAGAGGAGAATCCGAAGGAGGAATTTTCCAATCAGGACTTATGCAATGCCTCAATCAACAACGTTATATTCGCCGTAAACAACCTGACAGAGATAGCCAACAGGATAATTCCAAAGAACTTGCGAATAATATAAATACCACCTTTCCCGAGGAATCGTTCCACACGACCGGTCATACTCACAACAAAGAAAACCCAGATCATATTCAGAACCAAGGCGATGATAATATTAATGCTGGCATATTCTGCCCGAAGGGAAAGCAAGGTAGTAAAAGCTCCGGCACCGGCTAAAAGAGGAAAAACAAGCGGAACTAGAGTAGCTTCTTTGATAGGTCCCTGATTTTTGAAGATTTCAATATCCAGAATCATTTCCAAAGACATGAGGAAAATAACAAATGCACCTGCAACAGCAAAAGATTCAATATCTACATGGAAGAGTCTCAGCATCATGTCCCCTGCATAAAAGAAACCGATTAATAAGGCAAAAGAAATAACGGTAGCCTTCATTGCATTCACATCCTTCCCCTTTTCTTTCAGGTTAATAATAATAGGTATAGAACCGATAATGTCTATTACCGCAAAAAGCACGATAAACGCACTAATCATCTGTTGCCAGTTAAAGCCTGCAAACATAATTTCCTCCTTTTTTTCTGCAAATATACTCTATTTTTATGCATTCAAACAATAAAAAAAACAAAAAGAGAGGTCAGATGTTGACAGCAGTATCGTATTATGAGTAAATTTGTACGATTAACAAGAAATTACGACGTATGGAAACAATGTTCGACACTTTGCTCCAATTGCCTTTATTTCAAGGTCTTTGTCATGAAGATTTCACTAGTATTTTGGATAAGGTAAAGCTACATTTTATCAAGCATAAAGCCGGAGAAACTATCATTGAAAATGGTAGTCCTTGTAAGCAACTCCGTTTCCTGTTAAAAGGTAAAGTATCTATCGTCACCACTTCCAAAGAAAACATATACACTGTCATTGAGCAAATGGAAGCACCATATCTGATAGAGCCACAATCGTTATTCGGCATGAATACGAATTACGCATCCTCTTATATAGCGCATACAGAAGCCCACACAATCAGTATTAGTAAAGCCTTCGTACTTAGCGACCTGTTTAATTACGATATATTCCGGCTCAACTATATGAATATTGTCAGCAATCGTGCACAAAATCTTTACTCCCGACTATGGGAAAAACCGACTATAGACTTAAAGGAGAAGATTTCCCGCTTCTTCTTACTGCATTGCGAGAAAACACAAGGAGAAAAGATATTCAAAGTAAAAATGGATGATTTAGCTCGCTATTTAGACGATACCCGTCTGAATACTTCCAAAGCACTTAACGAATTACAGGATAAAGGATTGATTGAGTTGCGACGAAAAGAAATTCTTATTCCTGATGCACAGAAGCTCATTATATAAATTAAGTTATATTATTTATACCACCTATGAAAACAACACATTTACACCTCTTTCTTTTTATTCTTTTTTTAGGTTGCACTTCATCACTAACAGCACAATATAAGTGGTTCAATCCACAAAAAGAAAGTTTTCCGGTCGTCCGTGGACAAGCATGGCAAGAAGATCCCGCAGGATTTTACACACGACTTCCACAACGGGCTAAAGATAAAGTACGAAAAGCGGTATGGGACTTATCACTCCAAAGCGCAGGACTCTCCATTGCATTTCGTTCCAATGCTCCGGAAATAAAAATTCGTTATGTTGTGAAAGGCGCTCTTTCCATGCCACACATGCCAGCAACTGGTGTCTCTGGCATTGATTTATATGCAACCGACAATAATGGTCAAGAGCGTTGGTGTGTTGGACGGTATGTTATGCAGGATACCATTACATACGATTTTAGCGGACTTTCGTATGCCGCAAAAACCGGAAAAGGTTTTGAATATCAATTATTTCTACCTCTTTACAACAGTGTGTCATGGCTAGAAATCGGTGTACCCGAGAACACTTCTTTCCGTTTTCTTCCCGTCTCACAAGAAAAACCCCTGGTTATTTACGGAACTTCCATTGCACAAGGGGCTTGTGCCTCCCGTCCGGGTATGGCATGGGGAAATATTTTAAATAGAAAGTCGGAACATCCCGTCATCAATTTGGGATTCTCCGGTAATGGCAAACTCGAGAGCGAACTATTCGACTTATTGTCCGAGATTGATGCAAAACTGTTTATCATTGACTGTATGCCCAACCTACCGGGAAAGAGTGCAGAAGTGATATACGACCGTACCTTAAAAGGAGTAAAGAAATTACGCGAAACCAGCAAAGCACCTATTTTACTAGTAGAGCATGACGGATATGCCAACGATGTCACTTCCGAAAAAGCAGAAGAATCATACCGCGTAGCTAATACTGAATTGCGAAAAGCATACAATACTTTACAAGAAGAACAAATTCCGGATATCTATTATCTGACAAAGGAAGAAATAGGTATTCCGGCAGACGGTATGGTAGACGGAGTTCATTCTACTGATTTAGGTATGCAGCAATATGCAGACAGTTATTTAAAAAAGATACGGGAAATATTACATGAAAAGAATGAAGGTCCCACTTCATGTATTCCATGCAAACAACAAAGAGATTCCTATGATTGGTACGCGCGTCATGAAGAAATCCTTAAATTAAACCGAGAAAATGCCCCGGAAATCATTATGATAGGTAACTCTATCACGCATTACTGGGCCGGCGAGCCTACTGCACCGACACAACGTGGAAAAGAAGCTTGGGACAAGCTATTCAAAAACAGGTCAGTTCGCAATCTCGGTTTCGGCTGGGATAAAACAGAAAACGTATTGTGGCGCATCTACCATGGCGAATTGGACGGTTTCAAAGCAAATATGATTTTTCTACTGATAGGAACTAATAATCTTCAATTTAATACAGATAAAGAAATTCTGCAAGGTATTCTTCAGGTTACCGAAGCTATTAAAATACGCCAACCACAAGCTAAATTATGCGTAATGGGAATCCTCCCAAGAGCAAACACAGAAAAACGTATTCAGCAAATTAACAAAGAACTTCGTAAGAAGCTAGAACAGAATTGTATTTATATAAACTTAAGCAATCTGTTGACAGATAAAAATGGCATTATCAATTCATCCTTATTCAGCGATGGACTTCATCCTAATACTAAAGGATATGAGAAAATAGCAGAGGTTTTAAAAACTTACCTAGATAATTAGATAGATAGTTAATTATATAATTCCCTGTTTAGGTAGCACAAATAGGATCATTTTTTCTACGATTACTAAACGACAAACATATAACCACCATTAAAAAATAGTTTTTCCCTTTTCTTATTTATGTTTCTAAAAGATTAAATTAATAGCTAAGTTGTAGTAGAACTTAATAATTTTCTAAATTATAGTAGAAGTGCTTAGCTCTCCATAGGCGATTTTGCTTTAAAAGTTCATTTTGTTTTTAATTCTCCGCAAATATATTAATTGATTTTAAAATATCAAGCTAATATTTATTTTGCATTCTCCCGCAAATTAAATCTACTTTTTTAGATACCAACTTTATACCATTACTCTTTTTTAATAAATATCACAACTTTAACAAACTGATTATCATAGATATAGATTAAATTAGGCTAAGTTCTACTACGACTTATTCTAAACTGAATATTATAAAATATTCCCCTTAATTTAATATTTATGAGAAAGAAAACTTTAAAAATCAAGTTCTTTCTGCTATTTTGCTCACTTGCAGGTTATTCAACCATCATTTCAGCACAGGACAAAACAGTGAAGGAAAAGAATGAAAAAGACTCGACAATCATTTCCATACCCTATGGAAGTAAGTTAAAAACAGAGTTTAGCGGTGCATCCGATGTAATCTCCGGTAAAGTATTGGAGAATGTGCCTGTACAGCATTTATCCAATGCATTGTCAGGAAGAATATCGGGGTTAACTACGATTCAGCGAAGTGGAGAACCGGGCAATGACGAAGCTTCCATTTATATACGTGGAATACGTAGCAATGGAAATGGCGCACTTGTACTAATCGATGGACAAGAACGCAATTACTACGGTATGGTACAAACTCAGGAAATTGAAAGAGTGACCATATTAAAAGATGCTTCTGCTATCGCTCTTTATGGCATGCGAGGCGCGAACGGAGTTATCCTGATTGAAACCAAATCCGGACGTCTCGGAAAACCTAGAGTCAGCCTTAACATCCAAGGGATATATCAGCAGAACATGAGAGTTCCCAAAGCTGTTAACGCGGCAGAATATGCTCAATCCTACAATGAAGCGAACATTAATGACGGTTTGAATCCTTTCTACACGGAAACGGAGATCAATAAATTCGCCAATCATTCAGACCCGGAGCGTTACCCAGATGTCGACTGGATAGGAAACTTGCTTAAAAAAGGAACTTTCATGCAGCGATATAATGCCACAGTAGAAGGAGGTTCCGGGCGTACCCGTTATTTCGTCTCATTGGGATATACCGGACAAGCAGGAATGTTTAATACTGAAAAAGAGCAGAATTACAGTACCAACACAGAATTTTCCCGAATCAACTTTCGCTCGAACGTAGACTTCGACATCACCTCCACAACCCTTTTATCAGTTAAATTAGACGGTTGGATGCAAAGTGAAAACTCACCTTATTACGACCAAGCACAACAATATATATTCCAAAATTTGTTGAAAACGCCGGCTACGGCATTCCCAATGTACTATAAAGATACTCATAGCTATGTAGACCAGTCAGGGAATCCTATCAAATCACAACCGGGAGACCGTATTGTAGCAGGCAATGATAAATATATTAATCCGTGGGCTATCTTGAACAGAGGTGGCTACACAGCGATCGATAAACGTTATGGCGCCTTTTCTGTATCACTGAAACAGGATCTGGATTTCCTTCTGAAGGGTTTATCGCTCTACGGACAGATTTCTATGGACGTATACAACTTACAAAAACAAAACCGTACCCGCTCTTTCAATTATTACACACTTCAAAATAACGGAGTACTCCAAAAATATGGAACTAGTGAAGAAATGATATCAAATGCTGCCATGAAATATGGTGATGCACGTAACACCACATTAAATTTTAAGCTTAGCTACAATCGTATTTTCGGTAGGCACAATGTCTCGGGAATGATGTTTTACGACCAATATGAATACAATCAAAGTATTGTGCTTCCCTATCGCTATCAAACAGTTGGCGGCTGGTTTGCATATAAATACGATAATAGATACCAGATAGATGCCACTTTCGGTTATCAAGGTTCTTACAAATTCAATAATGAAAACCGCTGGGGATTGTCTCCTACTGTTTCTTTAGCATGGTATGTATCCAATGAGAAATTCTTTGATGTGTTAAAGCCCGCTATTTCTAACCTAAAGATACGCGGTAGTATCGGTAAGATCAATAATGACCGTGCAGTATCTGCGTATATGTATATGAGCCGTCTTCAGAATTTGAATGAAGGAATCTATTTTGGTAATGACATGGTACAATATACTTCTCTATTGGAAACCCAACAAGCCAATCCTTCTGCTACCTACGAGGAATCTACTCAAATGAATCTAGGTGCAGACTTAGGAATGTTTTCTAATCGTTTGAACGCAACATTCGACATTTGGAAGGATCGTCGCACCGGTGTATACACCATTCCCTCCACATTTTCATCCATGTTGGGATATACTACTATCTATATGCCAGGCAAGAATATCGGGAAAATGGAAACCAAAGGTTGGGAAGCCAGCCTAAACTGGAAAGATAACATAGGTAAAGATTTCACATATTTCCTTAGTGGTAACATTTCATACAGCAAAAACAAAGTCATTGATATGGACGAAGCCTTGCAACCGTATGACTATATGTATTCCAAAGGACATCCTTATGGTACTTCACTGGTCTATATTGCCGATGGTATTTTCCAATCGTATGAAGAAATTGCGGCAGCTCCTGTTCACACATTGAACAGCGTCGTTCCCGGAGATATACGATATAAAGATATCAACGGAGACGGTAAGATAGATGAAAAAGATCGGGTACGTTACGGATACACGGACGTTCCTCAAGTGTTCTATGGCTTCAGTCTTGGAGGAAGCTATAAAGGATTTTCTCTGTCCGTACTATTCCAAGGGGCAGCTAAAGTATCTAAAATGCTATCTTCATACACAGCGTTTGCATTCTACAATAACGGAAATATGTATGAACACCAAAGAAATAGATGGACACCGGAAAACCCTTCTGTCAACAACCCAAGATTTACAACTAAAGCTGCGGGGTCAAGCAACAACAGTCTTTCGTCTACCTATTGGCAACGGGACGCCTCTTATCTAAGACTAAAGAATGTAGAACTGTCGTATAATCTACCAACCAAAGTGGTCCGTTCCATTGGTCTTGAAGAACTCCGTATCTTCTTAAATGGCCAGAACCTGCTCACATTTGATAAACTAGACGTTATTGACCCGGAGGCCTATGGCAATGGTGTCGCTTATCCGCTCCAACGCTCATTCAGCGCCGGAATAAACATTAAATTTTAACTAACTATGAGAACGATTAAACATATACTCATAACAGGTTGTATTGCTCTTGCAGTTTCTTCATGCGACTATCTGGACCAACAACCTTATGAATACTGGCAACCGGAAGAGACATTTATTGATTATAACAAAACAATCCAAATGCTGAATAGCGTTTACGTTTCCATGCCCAATGGATACCAAAGCAACTACACAGCATTCCTCGACGCATCTACAGATGACGGTGCTTATGTAGACCCCGCCAATGCAATGTATAAACTGGGACAAGGATACGCAACCGAAATTAGTCCGATAGAAAACCGTTGGGCCGATTTATACATCGGTATCCGGCGTACACTTTATTTCGAGCAGTACATTCCTCTCCTACAAAACAATGCAGGTTGGACAGATGCACAAGTTGAAAGTTATAAAGAACTGGCCATAGCAGAGAGTAAATCGGTCCGTGCACTCTATTACTTCGAGTTAATCAAAAGGTATGGAGGAGTTCCGCTCGTGAAAAAGACATATACTCTTGATGATAAAGAGATTATAACATTACCCCGCAATAATTTCAGCGATTGCGTCGATTATATTGTAAGTTTATGCAATGAAGCCAGCGAAGTATTTACGCGCTACAATTATATCACGAATCAATATCGTGGTTTTGGTTTTTTATCAGCCAGTACATGCCCGTTGGCTATTAAGGCAAAAACGCTGGCGTACGCAGCGAGTCCATTATTCAACAATGTACAAAATCCGATACTCGGCTATACTGACGGAAACGTACAAGAAAGGTGGAAACTTGCTGCTAAAGCTTTGAAAACCGTAATTGACCTTGCTCCGAGTAAATTGTATTTATACCCAAACTTTGAAAAACTGTTTATCATACAGCCAAACCAAAATACTGAATATATAGTATATACCGGAAATCCAAAAAACTGGAACTTTACAATTACCCTCCTTCACTGTTGGGTTCGGGAGGTACTTGTCCTTCCCATAATCTGGTATGCGCTTTCGAGAAGAAGGATGGTAGTGCCAACGATATGCAATCAGATACCCGATTCGAGAATATGGATCCTCGTTTTGATGTTACGATCGTTCGTGACGGAAGTATTTTGGGAGCAAGAGGAGCAATCGACATCAGCGACCCCAACAGTCAGGATGCTATCGGCAAAGTCAATCTTCGTTCTACCGTTACAGGTTATTATTTACGCAAATTCCTTGATACGAATATAAATCTGTCAGCTCAAACAATAACGAGTACCTACCACTACTTCCCTGTCATTCGCTTGGCAGACATCTATTTGCTATACGCTGAAGCCATGAACGAAGCATACGGACCGAATGATGCAGCCGATTTGGGGTGGACAGCTCTCGAAGCTTTGAATAAAGTAAGAACACGTGCAGGAATAACAGTCCCATACACTACAACTTCTCAAACGGAAATGACAAAGAAAATAAGAAATGAAAGACGGGTTGAACTGGCATTCGAAGATCAACGCTATTTTGACTTGAGAAGATGGAAAACAGCCGAAAAAGATTTGAACCAGCCACTAATGGGATTCAGAATAGAGCGGCAAGATAATGGAGTTGTGTCCACACATGAGTTTGTTGTCGACGGACAAAGGAAATTTAATACAAAGATGTATTATTCTCCTATCCCCTACTCAGAAATGCAGTTAAATACAAATTTAGTACAGAATCCCGGTTGGAGATAACAATCTAAAAATCGTATAATATGAAAAAATGGTATATATTAATGCTACTAATGAGCTTATGGTTCATAGGAGCGCAAGCACAAGAAACCGTAAGAGGTGTTGTTACAGATGCCGCCGGCGAACCATTAATTGGTGCCAATGTGGTAGAAAAAGGACAACCCAGTAATGGAACAATTACAAATCTTGACGGCAAATTCACATTAAAGGTAACCAGTAACAAGGCTATTATTGCTATTTCAATGATAGGAATGAAAACTGTGGAAGTTACCGTTCCCAAAGATGGAAAGACACTTACCGTAAGACTCCATGATGACACACAAACCTTGGACGAAGTAGTGGTTGTAGCTTATGGGCAACAGAAAAAGGTATCGGTTACCGGATCTATTTCTGCTGTGGGCAATCGGGAACTGAAACAAGGTCCTACTTCCAGTGTCACAAACAGTCTGACAGGACGTATTCCCGGACTGGTAACACGTCAAACCAGCGGACGTCCCGGTGAAGACGCTGCCGCACTCTATATTCGTGGCCGTGCTACGGTGAACGATGCTTCTCCGTTGATTATGGTAGATGGCATCGAACGTGACTTTTCACAAATCGACCCGGACGAAATAGAAAGTATTTCCGTATTGAAAGATGCATCTGCTACTGCCGTTTATGGTGTACGTGGAGCGAACGGAGTTATCCTTGTGACTACAAAACGTGGTAATTCCGGTAAAGCTAAAGTTTCTTTCTCCGGTGAGTTCGGTATTACACAAATCAACCGTATTACAAAAATGGTGAATGCCGAAGAATATGCAACATTGATGAATGAAGGTTTGGTGAATGAAGGGCAAGCACCGAAATATACAGAGCATGATATGCAATTATACCGCAACCAGTCCAGCCCGTTTACTCATCCGGACAACGACTATATAGATATGTTTACCAAACTAGGTACACAACAAAAGTACAATGTCAATGTATCGGGAGGAAACGAACGGCTTAAATATTTTGTGTCATTAGGCTATTTTCATCAGAACGGAACCTACGAAACTGATATCGAAAAATTAAAAAAGAAACCAGATCTGGCCAAATTGATTGCCATTAACCCGGAACTGGATAATTTACTCCAGCAACCAGACTACAACTCTGCCTACTACTATAATCGTTTCAACGTACGAACCAACCTAGATATACAAGTTACTAAAGACTTCAGTATTGGCGTTGACTTCAGCTATCGTACCGGAAGCAAGAACCGTCCCAACTCCGAAGGAGATGCCAGCCGTGCATTTAACAATATGACCCGTACACCTGCCAATGCATTCCCGCTAGTCAACGAAAACGGAACTTTTGCAGCCGTTCCAAATCTTGTGAGAGCCAACCCACTACACGCATTCCTCTATCAGGGATATAGAAAGGACAACGACAGTGCTTTGGAAGGAACTGTAAAACTGAACTACGATTTACATGCTATTACTAAAGGATTGAGTATCGGAGGTAAATTCTCCTACAATAGTTATATCGAAGACAACGGTATGGGCTTGAATGTGGTGGAACCTGTATGGAAATATAATGAGAATGGAACATACCAACGCCTACTTGCCAAAGTATTCCCTTCTCTCATCAATTTTGCATCCGGAGCAAAAAAACGTGTATACTGGGAAGCATTCGTGAATTATTCACGTCAATTTGCAGAAAAACATAATGTTTCGGGACTTATTTTATACAACTATAACTCTCACCAAGCACCGGGCGATGGTGAATATGGAGGGCTACCGCAGGTATATCAAGGACTGGTAGCCCGTGCCAACTATGATTTTGAAGGTAAATACTTAGTAGAAATCAATTTAGGATACAATGGTTCCAACAGATTTGTTGAAGGCGAACGATATGCATTATTCCCTTCCGCATCCGTAGGCTGGATTGTTACTAACGAATCTTTCCTAAAAGACAGCAAACTATTACCTTACTGGAAAATAAGAGCTTCATTAGGACAAGTCGGTAATGACAAATTCGGAAGTAATTTTGCCTATTATTCGGAAGCGACCTATGCCGCAGGCACCAATTACAATTTCGGTGAATCTCCAACTGCAGCCAGTGGAGGACTCTTGGAAGGAAAAGCAGCACAGATTGTAAGTTGGGAACGTTCTACCAAATTCAATATCGGTATGGACACACGCTGGTTTGAAGGTAAATTAACCTTGAATGCCGAATACTTCCGCGAAAACCGTACCAACATCTTGAAAACTCCCTCACGCACCAACATCATTTCCGGAGTGACAAGTTTTTCTCCACAAAATCTAATGGAAGTAAAAAATCAAGGTGTAGAAGTAGAAGTAGGGTGGGATCATAAGATCAAAGACTTCGGCTATCGCATCAAAGCAAACATTGCCTACAACCACAATGAGATTATCGAACAAAATGAACAGATACGTAAATATCCTTATATGAACCGTACCGGAGGTTCTATCGGACAACAGTTCTCACTGATAGCCGACGGATTCTACAATACATATGCCGAAATCGCAGCCGGCCCGACGCAATACGGAACCTTACAACCTGGAGACGTCCGTTTCCGTGATATCAACGGAGACGGTGTTATCAATGATTACGACATAGCACCTTTCGGTTTCTCGGATGTACCCGAAATAACCGGCTCATTCCAAGTTGGTCTGTCTTACAAAAACTTCGACCTGACCGTTATGTTCCAGGGAGCAACACGTGTAACAATTCCACTGACAGGTGAAGTTGCATGGGAGTTCTTCAATCTTGGTTCTGCTCTTGCCGACAGACATTTGGCCAGATGGACTCCTGAAACACAGCAAACTGCGACTTATCATCGTATGAGCAATTCTTCAGGCTCCAATCAGAACAACTTCAAATCATCTTCAATGTATTTGTATGACGCTTCTTATCTGCGACTGAAGAATGTAGAGTTATCCTACAACTTCCCTAAAAAGTGGTTTACCCACACCCCGATATCCGCATTAAGGATGTATGTCAACGGATTCAACCTGCTTACTTGGGATAAGTTAAAAGTGATCGACCCGGAAGCACAACCTGCCAATCGCGGAAACTTCTACCCTCAGCAAAGAATCTATAATCTTGGAGTAAACGTTACATTCTAACCTCTGATAACAATTCGATATATGAAGAAAAATATTATTCTAACAGCCTTTTCCCTACTGCTCCTATACGGATGTACCGGTGATATGGAACGAATCCAGACAGGAACGAACACGGAAGAATTAATCTATGCAGACGCAGCAAAGACAAGGCAGATTTTAAATAACCTATATGCCCGCACGCGTCTAACACAAGGTAGCTTCTCCAGTTTCTCCGGAGATGGAGTAACTTTCCTTGACTGTGCAACAGACAACGCATATGCACCTATTGAATATTCATCAGCACATACGCATGGTAAGTCAACCATGTCTGCCTCTGATATTGCAATGAACGGAGGACATCCCTGGACCTTCTATTACAATAGTATCCGTAACGCAACTCTATTTATACAAAAAGTAGACAAATCGGTACTGTCTGATGAAGAAAAAGCCTCCTCAAAATTACAAGCGCGTTTCTTACGGGCACTGTATTATGCAGAATTATACCGTTGGTACGGAGGAGTCGTGTTGCTGGGAGATGAAATCATCTCTCCTACCGACTTGGACCGTTCGCGTTCAACTGCAGAAGCAACCGTCGACTATATCGTTTCCGAACTGGCAGATGTTGCATCACAACTTCCATTAGAATGGGACGCCCCCAATTACGGGCGTGCTACCAAAGGAGCGGCACTGGCCTACATAGCCCGTACCAAACTTTATGCTGCCAGCAAACTAAACAACCCGTCTATGGATCGTAAGAAATGGGAAGATGCCAGAGACGCATTATCAGCAGTCATGGGATTGAATATCTATGATTTATATTATGACACGCAAAATCCGGAATTAAGTTATGCACATTATTTCTGCGAGCGTAAAACCAAAGAAAATATATATACATATCTACTCGCTGCCAATGCCACCATGCATAGTAATCTTCCCCAAGGAGCTCCCTGGAATGAAAAATCTTATGTGGGATGTACTCCCACTCAGAATCTGGTAGATGCTTACGACATGAAAGACGGTACTGAACCAATCACCGGATACGATGCCAATGGCCAGCCTATCATTAATAAAAATTCAGGATATGACGATAAGAATCCTTATGAAAACCGGGATCCACGCCTTAAAATGACAATCTTTTATCATGGCAACACATTCGATCTTAATGGTTCCCAACAAGCGTTGGATATGACTGACGTAGATGATAAAAGCAAATCATCCGGTTATCTCGTCCTGAAATATCTCGACGATAGAATCGGACACAAAAGTTCGGGAAACTCCAATTATGACTGTAACCCCCAAATGATACGTTATGCGGAAATATTACTTGGGTATGCAGAGACACTTAATGAATTGGGTGACAGCAAAAATGCAGTAAAAACAGTCAACCTGATACGTAAACGTGCCGGTGTAGGAGAATTAGATGAAAACAAAAATTGGAATAAGGACGAACTCAGACAGCGCATCTACAAAGAATATCGTGTAGAATTTGCATTCGAAGACAATCGTTTCTTCGATGCCCGCCGATGGGCCAAAGCGGAAGAATGGTTCTCTAAACCAGTATACAAGGTTACTGTAACAGGCAGCCTAGAAAATCCTACATATACCAGAAGCCTGCTGGAAGAACGTATTTTTCTTTCCAAATGTTACCATTTCCCAATCCCGCAGCAAGAAGTTGACAACAGTCAGAATATTGAACAAAACGCCGGGTGGTAATCAGATTTATAAACCAATAATTTTACAATAATATGAAAGCAAAACATTTATTTTATACGTTATTTATCTTCCTGTTTTCACTTACCTCTTGTGAAAATGAAGCTAATATTGATTATGTTCCTACTGTACTATTCAATTTTGAAGGAGGAACGAACTTGGTAACTACTCCGAAAGGTATCAAAGAATATACGGTAAAAGGAAGCATCACTTCTACAGCAGGACTTACCTCCTTCGTTATCAGCACAGCCAATGCTGAAACCGGTGCGGCGATATCTGTCATCGAGAGTACCAGACAAACATTTGACGAACCTAAAAGTAATTATGATTTTTCATATACTATAACAAACCTGTCAGAAAACAAAGCGATCAAAATTAGTGTAACTGATGCTGAAGGAGAAGACTTTCAGAAAAACTTTGTAGTAGAAATCACTCCTGCTGTTATCTTTTCTGAACATAGTGATAAGAAATTGGAATCAGTTGACAAATATTGGGGAGTATTCTATGCTGAATGGTTATATGGCCGCATCTATAAGAGCCGTGAAGCGGGTAAATATGCTGCTGAAGTTAATATAGGTATGGAAAATAAGAATGGAAAAGCAGTATTAATCTCTCCTGCCAAGCATAGCTTAACCTTTAACGGTGCTCGCAATACTAAATTCGGAGTTACGAATATGACCTTAGAACAGTTCAACGCAATCAGCAGAATTGATGACACTCCTCTAAAGAATTTGTCACCAACAACAGAAAGTATTGAAATAGAGAATGGAAAAGTATATGCATACCAGACGCAAGATGGACAAAAAGGAGTGGTATATATTCAAAACCTGACTGGTAATGCCGGTAGTTCTGACGATCCGACGGTTACGGCAACGATTGTCACCAAGTTACAAGCGAAATAAACAGTTATCAACATAAGTTATACGGAATAGGGTGTGTCTCTCATTGACAAGACAGAGACGCACCCTATTCAATTTTGTTTCAAAGGTTTAAAACTATTTGTTTCCCGTAATGAAACTGGAAGTTTCAAGCCTTGGGAACAAAAGTTTCAAGCGTCTGAAACTAAAGTTTCCCACCGGTGAAACTATGGTTTCTGTACAGCGAAACCAAAGGTTCCAATGCATGAAACTATTGGTTTTGCCGTATGAAACAGTTATTTCATGGGTAAGAGCGGGAGTGGAAACGATTGGATGCTGTTCAATAAGTCAACCTTTCCTTCATTGATAAGTCTCAGAATTAACTCTCCCAACAGTGTGTTTTGTCGGGTAGACCTAGTACAGGTAAAGCTTTCCGAGTTATTTTTGTTCTTCTCCCTCAAACACCAGTTCTACTTTTACAGGGAAATGGTCTGAGGGCGTGCGGGCTTGATAAGCTTTGATGTCGATTTCTTCCGGACAGTCCGTTGCGTCCTTCTTGCCTCCGTTTCCTCTGATACTGCGATACGTGTCTGTCAGCACACCATATCTTTTTACTTTGAAAACAGGAGAGACGAATACATGGTCGATGCGGCTTTCCGTGAAACTGTCCGGATCGAAATCATTGAATGTTCCGTTGGTTGCATAGCGGAAGTCACACTTCTCATAAGAGTCGCAAAGCACACCTTTGCTGACAAAAGCGTCATAAGACTGATGAGTCTGGTCAACGTTGAAGTCGCCGGTCAGGATAGCCGGAAGCTCTTTGCCTTTGCCAAGTTCTTTCATCTTGTCCTGTACGAGGAATGCACTTTCCACACGTGCCTTCTTGCCGATATGGTCCATGTGCAGGTTGAAGAAAAGGAATTCGAAGCCGGTATCTTTGCATTTGAAGTGTCCCCAACTGCAAATACGCGGCAACACGGCATCCCATCCTTTGCTCGGCACGTCGGGAGTTTCCGACAACCAAAAATCACCTTTCTCTATCACGTCAAACTTGTCTGTGCGATAGAAAATAGCAGAATGTTCACCTTTCTCTTTGCCGTCGTCGCGACCTACACCGATATAATCATAACCGGGTAATGCTTCTTTCATATCTTTCAGTTGATGAATAAAGCACTCCTGCGTGCCGAAAATATCGAAATCGTGGTATTGCACTATTTGGGCAATGACCGGGTAACGTTGTCCCCAACCGTTTCCGTTGATTGAATCGCCACCGTTGGCGTTTCTCAAATTGTAGGAGGCAACGGTGATAGAAGTAGGCTGATAGTTACTTTGACAACCGCAAAAGACGATCGCAACAAGGGCAATTAGTAAAAGGTTTTTCAGTTTCATGTTTTTATAGTTTGTTTGGTAGATAATTCATTGATCTCCAAAAGTACAATATTTTATTCAAACGAAAGAGAGTAAGGTACATCTTTTTCTGTGGTTCCCCGTTGTTTATTGGGTACGGGGCTCATTTGAAATTGAATATTAGCACCTTTAATCAGCTGGTCATGTGTAAGGAAATTACGGGTTTGTGATTTCCCGTTTACTTTCATTTCCTTGATGTAGCGGTTGTCAAGCTGGTTGTTATCTGCCTTGATTGTGATGGTCTTTCCGTTCTCCAGATGTAACTTCGCTGATTTGAAAAGCGGGGTTCCTATGATATATTCATCCGTTCCCGGGCAAACCGGATAGAAACCGAGTGCGGAGAATACATACCAGGCGGAAGTCTGTCCGTTGTCCTCGTCACCGCAATAACCGTCGGGACCGGCAGTATACATGCGGTTCATTACCTGACGAAGCCAATATTGGGCCTTCCAAGGTTCCCCGGCGTAGTTATAAAGGTAAATCATGTGCTGGATGGGCTGGTTGCCATGGGCATAGTTACCCA
>OGMF01002411.1_pt1 | contig 16084 bp, 9 predicted proteins | sample 1572921 | NCBI WGS metagenome assembly OGMF01 (sample SAMEA2581919, study PRJEB24529) | metagenome | biome: Human gut stool | place: China | collected 2011
ATAAATACTAAATAAATAAAATACTAAGATACTATCGTATCCTATCCGTAAAACACAAAAAGTAGGATTTTTCCCACTGTGGTTTTGCTGCGATTCGTACAACTTAACACCAGCGAGTACAACTTACGATTGCACACAGTTGCTATCATGCGATATAATTTATTTGTCCACTTCGTCAAAAGACGTCCTTCAAGACTTTTTCAGTTAGATAACGATAAAAGTCGTTGTATTTTTCCTGCGGAATCGGTAGGAAAATCGTCATAACGACAAGGGCATGACCGCGATTTTCAGCGTGGTAGGGCGGGTGTATATGTGGAAAAGGATTCTCGGCAAAGCCACAGCGCTCATAAAACATTTTGCGGCGGCAGACAATCGCATCCATCGACGGATCGATTTCCAAAATCAAAGTCTTGCCGCATTCCGCCAGCAGATCCAATGTCCGCTGCCCATAACGATGGTTTTGCAGAGCCTGCAGAATGTAAAATGCTCGATATACAGATACTTTGCAGTTTCCCGATACAGCGCAAGACCAACAAATAGTTTGCCGTCACACCCTGGCACAAAGGTGTAATCTCCATCCCCTAAAATACGCTCCTGCGACGGTGTTTCGCGCTGCTCATAGGGTGGGAGCTCTTCTTATACAGTGCCATCGCCTGCGTATACATCGGGTGTGCGGCAGAGGTCACACGTTCTAATCTCATACATTCGTTCCCCATACTTCCAGTTGCGTCAGCGCCGGGAACGGGCTGGGGTCGTTGGCCTTTTTTAGATTGTCCAGCAGCAGACTTGTGATGACGGCGCCGCCCAAATCAAAGCTCTGCCCCTTGCCCTCGGGGGATTTTTCCAATGTAAGAATCCGTGTGTCTCCATTTGAAAGTGTGACTCTCACGCTTTTCCACCACGCATCGTGGGGAAAGTCCGCGCGGGTTGTCAGCACCAATGTATCAGCCCTGACCGGGCGGCCGAATTCCAGCGTCAGACAAGCTTCCGAATCACGGTTGATGCCCCAGCTTTGGTAAGGGTAGGCACCGTGGCTTTCGGGGCAGATGATGCCATCAATGGCATTGCGGGCGGCAAAAACAGCTTCCCCCCGCGTTTCCACATTGGCCCATGTGTGGGGGTAGCAGGTCGTATTGCCGTGGCAGTCGTAAGCGTTGCGGGCCAGATTGCGCGGTGCGGCGATCTCCTCGACCTGCGCAGACCGTGCCGACAGATAGTGCATCGGTCCGGAAAAAGCTCGCGGGCTGTAACTGATTCGCGCCTCCGCAAAGGGGATTTTCAGCGTGAAAGAAGTTTCTTTCATGTAGACAAATTCCTCATTCATGGCATCGTCCAGCCGGATGACATAGTACCCCGGTTCCGGCACGGTCATGGTAATACTATCGCCGGGTGCGTAGGCTGCCGGGTAGACAAGGTGGTTGCAGGCTTGCGCCAGTGTTGTGTCGCCGTTTGTGATTTTAAGCAATATATCGTTCATTCTTTCTCTCCAATTCTCAGAGTGACAGTGAATGGATGCTCGGCGGGCAAGGTCAGCACTACCGACTGAAAACCACCCACAGGGTTGAACAGGCGGCGAAAACGGACGGGTGTGCCGTACTCCGGCGGCAGGGTCAGCGGGCGGTCCGCCTGCACGGTCAGGGCAGCGGGACCGCTGCCGATGCGCACGGTGTTGGCATCCTGCCACGCAACATTTTCCCCCTCCGGCGAGATGACGGGCAGGATAAACCTTGCGTCCGCGTCCTCACTTTGACCCGTCACGGTAACTTTTCCCGGCATTACGGAAACGGCAAAATCGTACCGTCCGGCGGCGTCTTGGGCCGCAGTGCGCAGTCTGCCGCCCGCGCTCGTCTCATTTTCGCCCACGGTTAAGGCAGCAGTCAAATCGTTGCTGCTGCAATAGGTTTTACCGTCGCGGCGCAGTTCGATGCGCGGCGTGGTGCAAATGTCAAACTGCCAGCGCGGCATCTGCATATTGTTCGGTTCGTTCTGGCGATAAGGGTCCATACTGCCCGCCAGCACCGGACCGCGGGCGGCGTGCCACAGCAGGGACACCATACCGCCCGTGGGGTGACCGCCGGGCAGGTATTCATAGTCATACCCCGTCACAGTCGCGCGCCAGTTGCCTTGCGCGATGCGAACCGTATCGATGGTAGGATAATACCGCGTGCCGGCCGCTGTTTCAGAGGGCAGCCGGGGTAATGCCGCTTGGAACTGACAGCCGTCATGCACAAGCGCCGCCACGGACTTGGCGTGGCAGAATGTGTGATGGATGCAAGCGGGTTCCCCTGCTGTTCTATACATCGGTCCGCCGTACAAAAGACCGTCATGCGTGCATTGCTTCAGCAATTCCAGATTTTTCTGCACAGCGGCGGCAAACACCGGGTCATGGCGGCTCAGGGCTGCAAAGCCCGCAAGGCATCCATCTGAGGTGCGGCTGCCCCACCAACACCACTTGTAACTGCGGCTGCCGAAGCTATTATCCCACCCGCCGTCGGGCAGCATAAAGTTGAGGTGCTCCTGTGCGGTGCGCAGCACAGCGCGGCCTACATCCTCATCCCCGGTCAGTTCAGCGTACAGAATCAGCGCAGGCAGCGATTCTTCCGCATTATAACCAAGATCCACCGGGCGGCAGTTCTTGGGCGTTACGGCTGTCATAGGGTGACCTTCGCCGTACAAAAGACCGTCCGCCGTGATGTGTGTCACGGCAAAGTCCGCCAGTTGCTTTGCCTTGGCTGCGAACGGCTCCCCACCTAAAAGGCGCGCGGCCAGTGCCATTGTGTAGGCGCAGGTGATGGGATAGTTGACATTGCCGCCAATTCTTTCAATATTTTGGCAGAGATACTCCGCCATCTCGGCAAAGCGGGCTGTCCATGCATCGCGGTCGGCAGCGGGCAGCTTGTCCCCGTACCAAAGCAGTGTTTCCCCCAAGGCATTTGCGTAAAATACCGTGATGCCGTTCCAGCTGCTGTTCGTGTCGTTGTTCATGCTGCCGTCGGGTCGGCGCATATTGGCCGACCATGCGAACAGCTTTTCCGCTGCATGCAGACAGCGCTCGTCGCCGTCGGTCTGCCACTGGGTCACCAGCGGCAAAATCGCATCGGCACTGCGGCCATGTATCCGCATACAGGCAGGACAGAGCAGCCCGCCGTCCAGCCGGGTATCGCCTGTGTCGTGCAGCTGATATTTGAGCATCGCGTCGCACCAGCGGCGCAGCAGAGCTTTGTGCATGGTTCAGTCCTCCGGATCAATACGAATCGTGCGGCCGTCGGCGCAGGAGATCTCGATTGCATCGCCTTTGCGCGCAGCAAAAGGCTTACCTGCGAAACCGCCGCGTTCATCGGCATCCGCCGGGCGGGCGTAGAAAGCGTCCACCAAAATATGCGTACCGGGCTGCAAGGCGGCTTTCAAATAGGGCACAGCGCAGAGGTTTGCCATCAAGTTCGTGTTGGGGAAGGTGCGCACAAACTCGGTCTGTGCGCCGCCCAGCAGACTGACCGCCGCCGTGCAGCCCCACGGCAGAAACACAGCCTTGCCGCCTCTGACATTCTCGACCCGCTGCAGCAGCACCTTGCCGTCCTCGGCTCCGACGCGACGGGTGAACGGCTCCTCGACAGACAGGGCAAAGCCGCCGTCGGCAATATCTACGGGCGAAGTCGTCACGATTTTATGCACGCGGACATGCCAGCTGCCGCCGCAGGGCACGACCCAACTCTGCACCGTGGTGCCGGGCAGCAAGGTATAGGCGGCGTAGGTGTAAGCGTCCGTCACGGCAAAGTTGTCCGTGCCGTAACGCATACGGTAGAAGTTCATCCCTGCCGGGCTGGCAGCCAATGTGTTGTCGAACGCGCCGTCCTCCAGATCGGTGCCGCGGCCAACACTGAAGCCAAAGCGGTTGGAGTAGACAAACTTTTCATACTTGGCGCTGATGGCCCCGTGGTTCATACAGTGCTGCCCCACCGTGAACGCCGTGATATGCCCGCCGTCGTGGCAGACGAGCATGTGCGGTTTGTCCTGCCGCTGCCGTGCCGGGTGCGGAACCGTAGCATCGGGCGCCGTCCAGAACGGATGATCGGCGGGCAGCGCCAAAAACAGGAACGCCTTAAACGCCCAATAGGGGCTGCCGGGGGCGTTGTAGCGCTCGCTCATGAGCAGGTTCGGGTATTGGTAGCCGATGGTCAGCACGCCCGCCGCATCGGTGATAGGGTATTGGAACCAATGGTGCAGGTTGTGCAACACGGTATGACGCACCGCGCCCCATGGGATAGTTTCATTCTGCGCCCCTGCAAACGCATACGCCGCAAAGAATGCCGCGTGGGCGAAGCGGTAGGTCAGGCTGCGGCCAAACGGAAGCTCCGCGCCGTCATCGGAAAACCACTGGATGAAATCCCCGGCAAATTCGCCGCTGCGGGTCTTGAGTTTGGTCGCGTAGCCATCGGCGTCCAGCGGGGAGAGCGCCGACCAGATGAGCGAGTAAAAGTGCATGGCAAAGGGGATATAGTAGTCCAGCTGACCGGGGTTGCCGTCAAAATACCAACCGCCGCCGGTATAGCAATGCTCGACAACGCCAAAATCATCCTTCAGTTGGTCGGTATCATAGGGCAGACCCAGCCGTGCAAAGGTCATATTCGTTAAGATGCGGAAAAAACGCCAGTTGTTGGGGTGGATGCGATGGGCATTCATCTGATTGAGCCAGCGGTAGACGTTCTGCTTCTGGGCGTCGGTCAGCGGTGTCCAAAGCATATCCGGGGCAAGGCAGAGCGCCAGATCCAGCGCGGCAGTCTCGACCATCTTCTGGTCATAGTCGAAGATATCCCCCCAGTATTCGGGATGGCTTGGGTCGGTGCCATGGATAAGACCCGTGCGGTAGAGGTCGCCCCACGCCGCGATTTCTGCCTGCTGTTCAGCAGGCAGCGTAGTGTTATCGCCGCCAAACAGCGGGCCAAGCCCCCATAAGATACGCGCCCAGCCCTCCATGCGGGCGTCCTTTTCACCGTAGTGCGCAGCTGTGTTGCCGACCTTGAGCAGGGCGTCCCCCGGTGAGTAAAAAGATTTGAGCGGACGAATCAAATCCAGCAGCGCCGTGACGGCGTCCTGTCGGGTCTGCATAGGGTTAGCGGCTAAAGCCGATGCAAAAACATCCATAATAGCAATCCTTTCCTACTTCAATAAAAGGCGGGGCTTCCGCCTCGCCTTTTGGTTTTACCAGAAGCACTTATCCCCGCCCAGCAGGCGCAGGAGGGTCTCATAGAAGAAATAGTCGCCCCAGATGACGCAGGTTGCACCGGTATCGCGGTGGTAGATGGCGTCGGTCAGCACACCCACGCGGTCAGGGTCATGCAGAAAATAATGATCGTAGAGGCTGCGCACAACGGTCCGGGCGGCGGCGCGGTCTTGCGCGGCCTCGGCGTCGTCTACATACTGTGCCAGCTCCAGCAGTCCGCAGGTAAAAATCGACGCAGCGGAGCTGTCCCGGAGGTCGGGGATGTGGTCGTTAAAGGTGAAATCCCAGTAGGGGACAAAGTCGGCGGGCAGGTTCTGCAAAAACACCTCGGCGGCCTTGCGGCTCACTTCCAAAAAGCGCGGTTCTTTTGTGTAGGTATAGGCCAGCGCAAACCCGGTCACGACCCATGCCTGCCCGCGCGCCCAAGTTGTGTTATCGTGGAAGCCCTGATGCGTGCGCCCTTCAACAGCCTTACCTGTGGCGGGATCCATCAGATAGGTGTGGAACGAGGAGTAATCCTCCCGCACGAGATAGTCTGCGCAGGTATGGGCATGGGTGGTGGCAATGTCCGCATAGCGGGCGTTCCCGGTCGTCTCGCCGGCCCAGAACAGCAGCGGCAGGTTCAGCATCGTATCCACGATGATTTTCACATAGGGCGTGCCGACATTGAACTCGCCCCACGCTTGAATGTAGCGGCCTTTCTCGTTGTAGCGCTCACACAGCATATCGGCGGCGCGCAGGGCCAGCGCTCTGGCCTCCTCATCCCCCGTCAGCTTGTACAAGGCAACAGCGGACAAGGTGTACAAAAAGCCCAGATCGTGGCTGATGCCGACGCGGTCATCCAGCCGTGCCTTGAACGATGCGATGTAGTCGTCCTTATACTGCAGGAACGCAGCATCTCCGGTGCGCTTGGCGGCCAGACACATCATACCGGGGAGGAAAGAGGAAGTCCAGATGTTGTTTTCCTCCGGCGTGTAGCGCAGCCCCTCGGCGGGCAGGGTGCTGACATGGGGGTAGCGGCGGGTGTACAGCGGCGCGGCACGGCGCAGCTTTTCCTCGATTTCCGCGCACATCTGTAAATACAACGCATCATCCTGCGGTGCAGTGAAACGTTCAGACATACTTTTTCTCCTTTACTCCTTGACTGCGCCGACCATGACACCGGCGGCAAAGTATTTCTGCAGGAACGGATAAATGCAGAGGATCGGCACTGTTGCGACCATGATGGTGGCATACTTGACAGTGGCGGCCACAGATTCCACATCGCCAACGCTGGTGCCGCCCGTCATGTTGGAGGTGCTGTTCTGCAGTAAGATCTCGCGCAGGACGAGCTGCAGGGGGTACATCTCGCGGTCACGCAGGATAGCAGACGCCCAGAACCAGCCGTTCCACACACCGACACCATAATACAGCACCATAACAGCCAGAATTGCCTTGGACAACGGCAGCACAATGGAGAACAGCACCTTCAGATGGCTTGCGCCGTCGATGCGGGCGGCCTCAATCAAGGATTCCGGAATAGAAGCAAACGAGGTTTTCAGAATAATCAGATTGTACACGCTGATCATGAACGGAAGGATCAAGCCCCACAGGCTACCAGTCAGGTGCAGGCTCTTCATATTCAAGTAGGTGGGGATCATGCCGCCGGAGAAGAACATCGTAAAGGTAATGAGCAGCATGATGGGCTTCTGGAACATGACATTGCGGCGGGAGAGAAAGTACGCACCCAGCGAGGTCAGCGTGATCTGCAAAATCAAACTCATGACAAGCACGAGCATCGTATTCAGGTAGCCGCGCGCTATCATTGGGTTTTTGAACACCATTTCATACGCGCCGGCGCTGAACCCCTGCGGCCACAACAGAATGCCGGTGTGGCGCATAAGCTGGTTGCTGTTGGAAAAAGACGCAAACAGCACATACAGCATCGGGTACAGGCAGGCAGCGGCCACCAGTGCCAGGAAAATATAGTTGATGACGGAGAAGATCTTTTCGCCGGTGGACATTTTGATCTTCGTGGTTTTTGTATTCAGCATGGTGGATCCCCCCTTACCAAAGGCTTGTATCGGCCAGCTTTTTGCTGAGCTTGTTCGCCAGCACCAGTAAAATCAAGTTGATGACACTGTTGAACAGGCCGATGGCCGTAGAGTAACTCCAGCCCTGTTCCAGCAGACCAACGCGGTAAACATAGGACGAGATAATATCCGCCGTGTCGTAGGTGGAGGGGTTGTAGAGCAGGATGGTCTTTTCGTAGCCGATGCTCATCAGGCTGCCGATGCGCAGGATCAGCATTGTGATGATGGTGGGCATGATGCCCGGCAGTGTGACATGCAAAAGCTTTTGGAAGCGACCCGCGCCGTCGATGGAAGCGGCATCATACAGCTGGGCATCCACGCCGGACAAAGCCGACAGATAAATAATGGAGCCCCAGCCAACCTGCTGCCAGATGTCGGACAGCACGTAGATGGTGCGGTAGAGTGCCGGGTTCTGCAAAAGCGGGCTGCGCTCACCGCCGAAAAAGACGATGATGTCATTGAACAGACCGCTTGTCATCGAGAAGTCGGTGATCATGCCGACGACGACGATCAGCGAGATGAAGTGGGGCAGATAGGTCAGCGTCTGAACGCTCTTTTTAAAACCCTTATGATGGACTTCGTTGATGAGCAGCGCCAGAATGATGGGCGCCGGGAAGCCGAACAGCAGCAGTTCAAAGCTCAGCAGCAGCGTGTTGCGGACAAGACGCCCAAAGAACGGGCTTGTGAAAAAGCGGGTAAAATTGTCCAAGCCGACCCACGGGCTGCCGAGAAATCCCAGTGCAGGCTTGAAGTTTTTGAATGCGATCAGCGCACCGTACATCGGCTTATACTGGAACAGAATAAAATACATCAGCACAGGGATGATAATGATGTATAGCTCCCAGTTGCGCTGCCAGTCCCGGCGGGCGCGGAACGCAAAGCCGTTGCGATTGACCGGCTTGGTCGGTATTTCTGTCTTTTTGGCAGTAGGTGTTTTCATAAGAATTTCTCCCTTTGAGAAAAAAGTGGGACGGGCCAGCTGCCCGTCCCATGTTATGGCTGCCGAAACAGGGTGTTATCAGCGCTTGTTGTAGCGTTCCAGAGCAGCGTCCTGAATCTCGATGGCGCGCTGCAGCCCCAGACTGTTCAGCGTCTCAACATACTGGTCGAAGTTATCCAGACTCTCGGTACCCAGGATGAACTTGTTGGTCATCTCATCGCGGTAGGTCTCGACCTCGTTCATGATGGTGGAGTACTCCTCACTCTCCTCGGCCGTAGGGGTAACATTGGGCATGGCATATTGGGCAGCAGTCGCCACAGCCCAAGTCTCATTGGACTTCTTCTGACCATCCAGAGTGTAATACTGCTTCAGATATCTGAGATCCTGCACGAAAGGACCGTTGTAGTTGCCGCGGAGGTAATGGGTCATAACCGTACCGGGAGCCATGCCATCGGAGTTGTTCAGGATCAGGTCTGTGTAAACAGGCTCACCATTGACCATCTCGTAGGAAACACCCTCCGTACCGAAGTTATAGTACATATGACCTTCGTCGCTGTAAGCCCAGTCCAGCAGGCGAGCAGCAGCCTCAACATCCTTGCAGGAGGTGGTGATAGCGACCATGCCCTGGTTGGGACAGGCGCTGTCAATCTGCCCCATCTTGACGATAGTATTCTTATCACGGGAGGGATAGGGGCAGGGCTGCAGGTTGAACTTGGGTTCGATTTCGACACCGGCATTGCTCCAGACACCCATGCGGGAACCTGCCCAGCCGAAGGACGCACCGGCATTGCCGTTACTCATCTTGGCGCTGACCGTCTCGTAGCTGGAAGTCATCATGTCGGGGTCCAGCAGACCCTCGGCATACCAGTCGTGCATGGTCTGCAGGTACTCTTTGTAGTTTTGCTCGGCTGCGCCGTAGTGGGACTTTCCATCCTCGCCTACATAAAAACCGCGTTTCGTATCATAAGCGTAAGCAAAGGGGTTGTTGTCGGTCAAGGCACCCATCGTCCATTCATAGCAGAACGGGGCGGTTGCGCCCTTTTCTTCCTTAAAGGCAGTCAGCACGGTGTGCCACTCGTCAATAGTGGTGGGGATTTCCAAGCCGAGCTCATCAAGCCAGTCCTGCCGGATGAACAGTCCCTCCGTGACACGCAGTTCCTCATTGCCGCGGATGAACGGGAATGCATAGTAGTTGCCGTCATCGGTGCGGCACTGGCGGGCAATTTCGGGGTTGGCGTCCAGGTAGGCTTTCAAGTTCGGGCAGTACTGGTTGATGATGTCATTCAGCGAGACGATAACACCGTCGGAGATTGCCTTTTCCGGACCGCCGGGGTAGTTCTGCCAGTGATATTCCATAACATCAGGCAGATCACCATCAGCAACCAGCAGGTTGAACTGCTCATTCTCGCCGCCTGTTGGCGGGTGAAGGAAGGTGATGTTTACGCCGGTGTTCTCCATCAGCCCCTTGCCAAAAGGGCTTTCGCCCATATCTTTGTAATAGGAGCCGATGTTCTCGTTCAGGTTGCACCAGTAGGTGATGCTGTGACCTGCGGCCATCGGGTAGGTGAACTCACCTGCGTTACCGCTCTCGGCAGCGGTAGAGGCACTGCTGGCGGTCTCGGTCGCGGTGGATGCCGTGCTTTCGGTGCTGCCGCCGCAGCCTGCCAGCATTGTGGCGGACAGGGCTGCCGCAGCGGCCAGCGCGGTGGCCTGCTTGATTTTTTTCATGTTGGGGTTCCTCCTTCTTCTTTGTGTTTGTGGTCGTTTTCTCTTATTGAACGAGGCCCGGCTGCCGAGGTTTTGTGGCGCTGAATGGATTTGATTTTCGGTGGCCGGTGTTCGTTCCGTGCTTAGAGCCTACCACACCGCCAGCAGCAAAACCAGAATAAAAAGCCCTAAAAAATAGGCAAAACCTCAAATCGAACATGGGAATTTTCCAAAATTCATAGGCAATTTTCAAAACGGCAAAATTTATGCACAAAATGCACCGGTCTGTTTTTGTGCATCTTGTATAAGTGCCATGTGCAAAAGCAAAAGCCGGACTGCGACAGTCCGGCTTTTGCTTTTGGGGGTTACTCCTCGCTGTGTGCAGCCTTGTACTGCCCGGGCGTCATGCCGGTAACCTTTTTGAACACGCGGATCAGCGAGCCGCTGTCCCGGTAGCCGGTCTGCTCGGCAATTTTTGCCACCGAAAGTCCCTGTGCCAGCAGTTGCTTAGCAGCTTCAACGCGGACATTACTGATGTAGGCCAGCAACGCCACCCCGGTCTCTTTCTTGAACTGCGCGGACAAGTAGGTGGGCGTCATGTCAAAGTGCTGCCCCACCTGGGAGATATTCAGGTCCGGGTCAGCATAGTTTTCCCTGATGTACTGCTCCACCCGGTCGCAGAGGGCGCGGGTCGTACTGGTGCTGCCCTTCAGCAGCCGCACACGGCCACAGAGCGTAGCGGAAATTTTAATCAAATGTGCCTGCAATTCCTCGGGACTGCCCGCATCCCCGGGCGAGAAGCGGATGTCCTTCTGGTCGTCCAGCCCGGCCATAGCTGCGCCCTTAATCAGGGCCGCCGTAATGTCATAGGCAAGGCAGCGTGCCACATTGGGGTCCTGTACCGCACCGTCCAGCGGGAACGCCTGCCGGATAAGGGCGGCGGTGTTTTCCTCGCTGCCCAAGGAAATCAAATCCATGAGCTTGCGCTCGGTCTCCAAAGGGAATGTGTAGGCCGTGCGGGCATCATGGATGCCACGGTAGGCCACTGGCTCGCCGTCATTCCTCAGGTAACTCAGCGCTTCCAGCGCCTCTTGATAGGCTGCGCGGATGTCCGCCGCCCCGGCGTGGGTCTCGCCCACGGCCGCCCCCGGGTTCACACGGAAGTGGGCACGAATCTGCTGCTGTGTCTCACGGATGTCCGCCAGCAGCTGCTCATCCTGTGCGAGGGTGTTTTCCTGCATGCCCACGATGGCCACGCAGGTCTCACCCAGGGCGGTCAGTTCCAGTGCAAAGTGCGGCTCGGCAATTTCCTGGAAAATGTTCATAATAGCGATCTGCAGCGCCGTAAAGAGCGAGCCATCCCCCTCCGGTGCGCTGTCGGCCATCGGATTTTTAAAGACGACCACCGTATAAAACAGCGCGTCAAACCGGATGCCGCCGCGCTCGGCAGTCTCTTGGCTGAGACCCAGCGGGCTTTCCAACAGGGATTTTAAATAGTAGCGCCGCAGGGTCTGCTGGCTTTTCCACAGCTCATGCTGTTGGTCGCTGCGCTCGCGGCGGCTCTTTTGGGAGTAGTATTCCAGCCGCTCAAACTCGTTTTTCTCAATCAGATCGGGAGCCTCGTCGGTGCCGTCATAGGGGCTGACCAACGCGCCCAGCGGCTGATAATTTTTCTTTGTCAGCCCAGCAGACAACCCCAACCCTAACATCATGCAGAGCACCATGCCACCCCAGGTGAACAGCTGGGTCATCCGGGTGTTTTTCATCAGCAGCTTATTGGAAATGTTCAGCACATACTTCCAATCCGTCACGCTGCTGGCACGGGTCAGGTAGGCTTGCTGACCGCCCGATCCAAAGGCAAACGAACCGTCAGCCGCTGCCTGCACAATGTCCATAGCGGGCGGGTCACCCGCTGCCGTTTTGCAGATGGCTGTGCCGTCCGCAGCTAAGACATAGAAATCCAGCTCCGGGTCCCAGCAGAACTGCTGCAACCGCTTGACGAACAGATCTTTGTTCACCGTCACCACAACGGTAGCGTCGGCGTAGGACAGCCCACTCGTCAGTGCAGAGCGGATAAAAAGAAAGTCTGTGCCGCCTTCGTTCTCCAGCTGGACCATCTCCCACCGGGGGTGGCTTTCGTGCAGCAGCTCATGCCATGCATCCTCGCTCATGCTGCTGTTTTTGAACCGGGACAGATAAAATAGATGCTGGTCAAGGTGGCCCCGGCTGGAAATCACGCTGTCCAGATTGTTCAGACTGACCCACACATTGCTAACGTTCGGGTGCCCGGTCTCAATCGTTAAAAGCGCACTCTGGGTGTTGACCAACGCCAGTTGATCATAACCGTCCAGCGGCTTCTTGGTCGTGACCATTCGCTGCACAGTCTGGTCCTGCATTGTGCGGGAAAGCGTCTGCTCGATCTCGGTCAGGTAGCTGTCCAGGTCGATGCGGGCCTGATCCAGCGCCGAACCATAGATTCGCTTGGACTCCGCCGTAATAATACCGGCGGAGTAATTATATAAAAGCAAACAGAGCAGCAGCGGCACGATCAGTACAAGGATGTAGGATAAAAACCAACCGCCGCGCACACTTTTCTGCTTTGGAAATTTTATGGTGTCGAGCTTCATAAGGCCGCAGCCTCCCTCCCATTTCGGCTTGCAGTTCTCATTTTTTCAGTGTAACAGCGCTCAGTTCCATGCCGCTCTGGCCAAAATAGAACCGCAGGAAGAACTCGTCTCCTGTGTTCAACGCGGGCAACAGTCAGCCTGGGCGCCGGTGATGGTCATGGTTTTCAGGAACGCACGGCCTGCGAACACCGATACCGGAATCTGGGCCAGCGGGCTGTTGCCCGGCATGGCACGGCAGCGCAGGTGCAGGGTGTAGCTGCCGCCCTCGGCTGCCGTTACGCGGAACGCCGTCGTGCGGCGGTAGCCGTTGTCGATGGCTGCAATGTCGATGGCTGTGCCATCGCGCAGCGTCAAGGGCAAACCGTTTTGTGCGGCCTGCTGCATATCCTGCTCGGCCATTGCCTCCATCTGGTCATCCAGTGTGCTCGTGCGGCCGATACTGCGGCGGAACGCGGGCGTTTGCAACAAAAAGCGGCAGATGTTCGCCGCGCTGCGCTGCAATTCGCCGCGCGTCAGGCGTCCCTCCGTCAATGCGGCGGTCAAATCGTCCCCGCCGGAGTTATGCTCCGGGTCAGTCACGACCATAAAAACATCATTCTGGGCGCGGACCATGGCTGCCACATGCTTGGTGCTGCCGGCACCGCCACGGTCGTTGCCCTCGGCCCACCAGTCACTCATCACAAGACCGGTGTAACCCCACTGACCACGAAGAATCGTCGTGACAAGGTCATAATTGCTTGCCGTCCAGTAGCCGTTCAGCGGGTTATAGGATGTCATAATTGAGCGAGCACGCCCCTCCTTGACAGCGATTTCAAAACCGCGCAGGTAGATTTCCCGCAAAGCGCGTTCCGAAATGACCGACTCCACAAAGTGGCGGCGATGCTCCTGATTGTTGGCGGCAAAGTGCTTGATCGTCCCGGTCACGCCCCAGCGGTGCAGCCCACGCAGCTGGGCGCAGGCCATCTTTCCGGTCAAAAGCGGATCCTCGGAGAAATACTCGAAATTGCGGCCATTCAGCGGATGGCGGTGGATGTTGATGCCGGGGCCCAACAGCGTGTCCACATGGTTTTTGCGCAGTTCCAGCCCTTCCATCGAGTAGAGTTCCTCACTCAAATCTTCGTTGAATGTCGCAGCCAGGCAGGTGCCATTGGGCATGGCGAAAGCAACCGTGCCGCAGTCCATACGGATACCGCTGGGGCCGTCGGAACAACAGGCCGCAGGCAGACCGTAGTGCTGCAGGGCATCGCTGACACCGCCGATAGCCCCGGCTGTACCCGGCGTAACGCGCGGGGAGTTCATCCCCTCGCCCCTGACGATCGTACAAAGCTCGTCATCGCTGAACTGCGCGACAAAATCAGCCATGTCCGCCTTGCCGTCAGCCACATCCTGCAGGCGGATGCCCTTGTCCCCGGTCTGGGGGTGCTCTTTCGGCAGACGGATGGCACGATGGGTCTCGGGCAGCTCGACCTCAGTGGGGACGGGCTCCCATGCGGGGGAACCGTCCCCACCGGGGCGCAGCCGCTCAAAAGCTGCGGCTGGTGCAGCGGCGGATTCCTGCTGCTCCACCACCATCAGCGGCAGCGTGACCGTAAAGACCGCCGCGGCATTGCGCACATCGGTACCCAGACTGAAAACATAGTCACCTGCTTCCAGCACAAAGGCGGACTTGTACCCAGTGGCGCCGCTGTCATCATAGCTGGCAAAATTACGCCACGGCACAGTCAGCGTCAAAGTCCGGCTCTCCCCGGGAGCCAGTGTTTTGGTTTTGGCAAAGGCGCACAGCACCTTGGCGGGCTTGCCCAGAAGCCCCTGCGGAGCGGTGCAGTACAGCTGTACGACCTCTTTGCCGGGGAGGTCACCAAAATTTTTGACTCTGGCAAAGGCTGTGATACCATCGGCGTTTTCGTCCGCACTCAACAGCTGAACCTCAAATTTTGTGTAAGAAAGACCGAAGCCAAAAGGATACAGCACCTTTTCCGGCGCAAATGTTTCAAAGTAGCGGTAGCCGACATAAATATCCTCGGCATAGAAATTGCGGTCGTCCGCACCGTAGTGGTCAGCAGCAGGGTAATCTGCCGGTGTACGGGCAATCGTATCGGGCAGTTTGCCGCTGGGGCTGACCGTGCCGTTCAGCACATCCAGCACGCCGCGGCAGCCCTCCTGCCCGCCCTGCCAGATGTAGGCTACCGCGTCGGGGTTATATCGCGCGACCCACTGCATATCAATGATGTTGCCAACATTGAGCAGCACAACAGATTTATTGAAATAGCGGCATACCAGCGCCAGCATATTTTCTTCGTCCTCTGTCAACAGAAAGCTGCCGGGGGTGTTTGTGTTGTCTTGATCCTCGCCCGCTGTGCGGCCAATGACGATAAACGCCGTGTCGGCGCGCCGAGCGGCAGCACGGACGAATTCTTCGTCCAGCGGCATTTCAGGCTGAAACCATGGTTCCTGCGCCCAGCCGGTGCCCATCTCGTAGGGGTGGTCTGCCAGCCATGCGGCATAGCGGGCCTGCACCTCGGCATCCAGCCGATAGCCGCCGTCACCACCCAGTATCTCCGGCAGATTCGGCACATGGGTCACGTTGACCAGTCCGCCGGACCCGGTGCCACTTTTATAGTAGTGAAATTGTGCGTACCCAAACAAGGCCGCCCTGCCGCCGGAAGCCAGCGGTAAGACAGCCTCATTTTTCAGTAGGACAACCCCCTCCGCCACAGCCTGACGAGCCAGTGCCGCATAGCGGGACATTTCCAACATTGTATTTTTCATAATACTGAAACTCCGATCCTAATGGATTGCAAATTTCAGCGCCACACCTATTATAATACAGGATTTTTAGAATTTGGCAAGGGGTAACGTAGAATGTTTTGTGGGAAATTTTCAAATCAGGTTGATGCCTTTCGATGTAGATTTCTTCCATTGTTTAAATTGTGTCTCTTCTGAAAAAATGAATCAGAACTGATTCACTTTTTCGAGTCAAGATTTTTTGATGAATCACAGGTGATTCACTCTAGGGATATACGAATTTGTGTGGGCATCTGGGTTGGGTGCTATCGTTTTTGGGGGGTAGACGTGTTTTGCAAGCATAGCGTTTGGATATCCGCAAACGCATTTCTGGGGTGTCCCCCAGACCCCCTGAGGTCGCTCTGCGTCAATAAAAAAGGCAAGCCGCAGAATAAAACGGCTTGCCTTCTATTTTGAAAAGTGTAAGTTTTTTACCTTGGTGTCTCGCGCACAACCACCTACCGCATATTCCATGACGCGAGTTTCCCGGCGTTCCACATTGGAAACCGACTGCTGGTGCGGCGGGATGAGTTACTGGACTGGCTGGAACAGCAAAAGATCAATAAAGCCCAAAACGAGAACCCGAAGATTGTCGGGTCTGATGAATAGCTTTCTCCAAGTACCTGTGGTAGTCTTTGTGTCACGAAAGGAGACGATGCAACGTGAACGACACATCTAAAAAAGCCCTGCGCCGCGGGCATAACGAGGGCAACATCCGTCAGCGAACAGACGG
>OGMF01002434.1_pt1 | contig 15939 bp, 14 predicted proteins | sample 1572921 | NCBI WGS metagenome assembly OGMF01 (sample SAMEA2581919, study PRJEB24529) | metagenome | biome: Human gut stool | place: China | collected 2011
TGAATGAGCAGTAAATTTTAATTTGCTGCGAATGATACAACGCTTGTTTCGACGCCCGAGAGGTGAAGTTTGTTCGTAGCATAAAGCATTTTTTAGAAATTCGTTATATAACGAATTTCTACATTTATTTTTGATTGCAGGATTTGTTCTATAAAAAATAAATTGTTGCTTTATGCGTTCTGTGCATTTTGCTGCAGCCCCTTTTTATCGGGGAGGATTAATTGATGACGGAAAAGGAAATAAAAGAGCTGCGCCGCAGATTCAATGCGGAAAAAACGAATATGACAACAGTTCGCGGCTGTATGATTAATGAAAAAAAGGAGATTGTGACGAGATTCACGCAGTCTATCACACTGTCTGCTCCGGAGGAGTCGGCAAAGCTGATGGCAATAATGAAAAAATGCCTTTCCGGCAGCCGCGGAACAAACCTTATTGATATAGTATTCAGAACGGAGCAGGTTGTCAAAAGCGAGGAACACGAGCTTTTAATGCGCCTTAAAACCTCCGCACTGAAGGATGAGGAAGCAGTTGAAGCGCTCTATGCAAAAATTGCGGAAAATTATATTTCGGATTCAAAATACATTGTGCTTTTAAGCAGTGAAAGCTACGATGTTTTCGGATATTACGAGGACGGAAAACGCAAAGAGGATTCCGATTGGACATATTCGTACATAGTATGCGCAATATGCCCGATGAAAACAACAAAGCCCGAGCTTTCATTTATCACATATGACAATGCCTTTAAAACTGTATCGCCGAGCAGCGTTATAAGCGCTCCCAATGCCGGATTTTTGTTCCCGGCATTCGATAACCGCTCAGAAAATATTTACAATGCTCTTTTTTATGCGCGTGATACGCACGGCGGATACGACGAGCTTATTGACGCGCTTTTTAAAACAGAACCGCCGATGCCTGCTGCCGTTCAGGAAGAAACGTTTGCCGAATGCCTGAAGGAGGCTGTCGGCAAGGAATGTGACATTGACGTTATCAGGGCAGTGCATGAGCAGATTGAAGAAGTGATTGAAGAACACAAAATCGCACGCGAGGAGGACGAGCCCGAGCTGTCAAAGGACAACATTTCACACATGCTTAAAAACGGCGGAGTTGATGACAGCGCCGTTGAAGCCTTTGAAAAGAAATATGACGAAGAATTCGGAAGCAATGCGATGATAAAGCCGCAGAATATTGTGAATACACGGCGCTTTGAGCTTGAAACGCCCGATGTTACCATCCGCGTGAATCCGCAGCGGCGCGACCTTGTTTCAACGCGGATAATCGACGGAACAAAATATATACTTGTGCGAGCGGCAGAGGGCGTTTGCGTCAACGGGGTTGACATAGACATAAATGAGTGAGCAGATGCAGTATCCGAACTCGTTTTTTTGAAGTCTTTTCCGGCATTACGGCGCAAAAATGCGTAGGCATAAGGGATTCGAACACATGCGCCCAATGCTTGTTAAGCCTTAACGAATAATGAACAAAAAAATGAATATTATTCATGATTTTGTGCATAATCGAATATTTTGCGAATTTTTATAAAAAACTCTTGCATATTTATGCAACGCGTGCTATAATGACATCAATGAAACAAAAAAACTTTTCAAAGGGGTTGTCAATTATGGAAAAGAAGGATATTAAAAAGGTTGTACTCGCTTATTCCGGCGGTCTTGACACATCGATAATCATTCCGTGGCTGAAAGAAAACTATAATAACTGTGAGGTTATTGCGGTTTCTGCGGATGTCGGTCAGAACGATGAGCTTGAGGGTCTGGACGAAAAGGCAATCAAGACGGGCGCATCCAAGCTTTACATAGAGGATCTTACCGATGAAATGGTTGACGATGTTATCATTCCCTCGGTTAAAGCAGGCGCAAAGTATGAGGAATATCTGCTCGGAACGGCGTTTGCACGTCCGATAATTGCAAAGCGCCTGGTTGAGATTGCGCATAAGGAAAATGCCGACGCTATCTGCCACGGCTGCACGGGTAAGGGCAATGACCAGGTTCGTTTTGAGCTTGCAATAAAGCATTTTGCCCCCGACATGGCAATCATTGCTCCGTGGCGTGAGTGGGATATCAAGTCGCGTGACGAGGAAATCGATTATGCTGAATCGCATAACATTCCGCTGAAGATTAACCGCGAAACAAACTATTCAAAGGATAAAAACCTTTGGCATCTGAGCCATGAGGGGCTTGACCTTGAGGATACCGGAAACGAGCCGACATACGAAAAGAAGGGCTTCCTTGAAATGGGAGTTTCTCCGATAGACGCTCCCGATGAGCCGACATATATCACTCTTGATTTTGAAAAGGGTATTCCCGTTGCGCTCAACGGCGAGAAAATGTCTGCAAAAAATATCATTCTCAAGCTGAACGAAATCGGCGGAAAGAACGGTATCGGTCTGCTTGATATAGTTGAAAACCGTCTTGTCGGAATGAAGTGCCGCGGCGTGTATGAAACACCCGGCGGAACAATTCTTTACAAGGCGCATAATGTGCTTGAAACAATCTGCCTTGATAAAATGACGGCGCATAAAAAAGAAGAGCTTGCAATCACCTTTGCGGAGCTTGTATATAACGGTCAGTGGTTCACTCCTCTGCGTGAGGCGCTTTCGGCTTTCGTTGACAAAACGCAGGAAAAGGTTACGGGGACTGTTAAGCTCAAGCTTTACAAGGGCAATATGATTAATGCCGGCGTATGGAGCAAATACACGCTCTATTCCGAGGAAATCGCAACCTTCGGCGAAAGCGATTACAATCAGAAGGACGCGGACGGCTTTATCAATCTGTTCGGACTTCCGATCACTGTTCAGGCAATGACTGACAAGAAAAATAAGTAACGATCAAGGGGATGTTAAAAAGCTCCGGATTGCAAGAAAATGAGAAAAAGGGCTGTTTAAAAAGTCACCGCTTTTTAGGCAGCCCCTTTATGGAAGAAAGGAATAATTATGGATAAGATGTGGGCAGGGCGCTTTTCAAAGGCGCTTAACAAGGAAGCGGATGACTTTAATTCATCAATTCATTTTGACTGCAAAATGTACCGCCAGGATATTGAGGGATCGATGAAGCACGCGGCAATGCTGTCCGCATGCGGCATAATTTCCGAAAAGGATGCGGATGAGATTATCGCATGCCTTGAAAGCATCCGAAACGACATTGACAGCGGCGCTCTTGAAATAGACGAGTCGGCGGAGGATATTCACATGTTTGTCGAATCGGAGCTGACGCGTCGCATAGGCGACGTCGGCAAGCGGCTTCACACTGCGCGCAGCCGCAATGATCAGGTTGCGCTCGATATAAGAATGTATCTGCGTGACGGTGCGGCAGAGGTGTGCGGACTTTTAAAGGAGCTTATAAAAGCAATATGCTCTCAGGCGGAGAAAAACAAGGACGCGGTGCTTCCCGGATACACGCATTTGCAGCGTGCGCAGCCGATTATGTTTGCGCATCATCTGCTGGCATATGCCATGATGCTTCTCCGCGATATAAGCCGCGTTGAGGACGCGGCGGCAAGGATGAATTATTCTCCGCTCGGCTCGTGTGCGCTTGCGGGAACAACATATCCGACAGACCGCAGCATGACGGCGAAAGCGCTCTGCTTTGACGGCATAACGCTCAACAGTATCGACGGCGTTTCCGACCGTGATTTCTGCGTTGAGCTGATGAGCGCGTTTGCCCTTATAATGACGCATCTTTCGCGCTTCTCGGAGGAAGTAATCCTCTGGTCATCGTGGGAGTTTAAGTTCGTTGAGCTTGACGATTCGTTCACAACAGGCTCAAGCATTATGCCGCAGAAGAAAAACCCCGACATGGCTGAGCTTGTGCGCGGAAAAACGGGGCGTGTTTACGGCGACCTTATGGCAATGCTCACGATTTTGAAAGGACTGCCGCTTGCATATAACAAGGATATGCAGGAGGATAAGGAAGCTGTTTTCGACAGTCTTGACACGGTGAAAAAATGTCTGCGCGTTTTTGCACCGATGATTGAAACAATGACGGTAAGAAAAGATAAAATGTATGCCGCGGCAGGAGAGGGGTTCATAAACGCAACCGACCTTGCGGATTATCTTGTAAAAAAGGGTCGTCCGTTCCGCACGGCATACAAAACCGTGGGGCAGATTGTCGCCCGGTGCATACAGTGCGGAAAAACGCTCGAAACCTATCCGCTTGAGGAATATAAAAAGGCGGACGAGCTTTTTGAAAACGACCTTTATGACGATATCGATCTGCGTAACTGCGTTGAGAAAAGAATATCGGCAGGCGGCACGGGTGCGGCTTCAATCGAAAAACAGCTTGAGTATGTGAAAAGCTTTATATAGCGCAGCTTGCCCGGAGGTGATTGAATGTTCCGCTATGAAACGCATCTGCACACACGCCCGGTAAGCCTGTGCGCGCAAAAATCCGTCCGTGAAAACATTGAGTTTTATAAATCCGCCGGGTATGACGGAGTTTTTATCACGAATCACTTTCTGGACGGTAATCTGAATTATGACAAAAGCGCTCCGTATGAGGAGAAAATCAATTTCTATTTTGCCGATTATGAGGAAGGCGTCAGAATAGGGCGCGAGGCAGGGCTGAAGGTGTTTTTCGGTGCGGAGCTGTCATACTGCGGAACGGATTTTTTGGTTTACGGGCTTGACAAGGCGTGGTTTCTTGCTCATCCCGAAATCATGGAAATGAAAAAGACGGACGAGCTTCCGTTTATGATGCACCGCGGCGCATTTGTCGTGCAGGCGCATCCTTTCCGCGAGGCATCGTATATTGACCATATCCGTCTTTTTCCGCGCAGCGTTCAGGCTGTCGAGGTGCGCAATGCGTGCCGCACGGAGTTTGAAAATCACATGGCTGAGATTTATGCCGATGCCTACGAATTATTGAAAACCGCGGGAAGCGACAATCATCTTGCCGGAGAGCAGCCGCTGCTGTGCGGAATGGAATGCGAAACTCCGCTTGAAAACGAGCAGGATTTTATCAAGCGAATGAAAAACGGAGAAATGCGCATTTTTTAAATTAAAAACCAAAGCCGCTGACAAATTTTTTTCAGCGGCAAATTTTTTCTTGAAAAAATCGGGGATGTGTGATAAAATTCCCTATAATTGCAGAACAGTATCGGGGGTGCAGTATGAAAATATCTGAAATAATCAGTGCGGATAAGCCGAGCCTTTCGTTCGAGGTTTTTCCGCCGAAAACTTCTGCCGCGTTCGAAAGCGTTAAGTCGGCAACGGAGGAAATTGCCGCACTTCATCCGTCGTTTATCAGCGTGACCTACGGCGCGGGCGGCGGAACGAGCGAATATACGGCTGACATTGCAAAAAATATAAAGGATAAATATGGTGTGACGCCGCTGGCTCATTTGAGCTGCGTTTCCTCGAATCATGACGAGATTAAAGCCAGACTTCAGAAGCTTAAGGAGTACGGTATAGAAAACGTTCTCGCATTGCGCGGCGACATTCCCGATGGCATGGATAAAAGTGCAATGGAGTACCGCTATGCAAGCGAATTAGTGGAGGAAATCAGGCGCGAGGGCGGATTCTGCATCGGCGGAGCATGTTATCCCGAAGCGCATCCCGAAAGCGAAAACGCGGAGGCTGACATTGAAAATCTTAAGCGCAAGGCGGATGCAGGGTGCGATTTTCTGACAACACAGATGTTTTTCGATAATAATATTCTCTATAACTTTATGTACCGTGCACTGAAAGCAGGAATAAAAATTCCCGTGATCGCCGGAATAATGCCGGTTACAAATTCGAAGCAGATAAAACGGATCTGTTCAATTTCTCAGACGATGCTTCCGCAGCGCTTCCGCCGCATTGTCGACCGCTACGGTGACAAGCCGGAGGCAATGAAGCAGGCGGGAATCGCTTTCGCAACGGAGCAGATAATCGATTTGTTCGCGAACGGTGTAAATGCGGTTCACGTCTATTCCATGAACAAGCCCGATGTTGCGAAAAAAATTCTTGAAAACCTTTCGGACATACTGTCATGATAATCACGGAACGCGGAATGATTGTTCCCGATAAAAGCGAAATTATAATCAATGAAAACGAGCTTGCGTTAAGGCTTGGAATGAAGCGCGGCGCGGATCTTTCCTGCGCGGATAAGTGCATGGCGGAGGTTGTGAGTGCAAGCGAGCCGCGCGCGTGCTTTGTGAGGTGCAAAATATCGGTTTCGGGCGATATTTGCCGCCTCGGATTTGCGGAGGTTAAATGCCGCCTGCTGGCGAAGAATCTCAGCGGCTGCACGGAAATGTTTGCCTTTGCGGCAACGCTCGGCGCAGCCGTTGACAGACTGATTGCGCGCAAGGAGGCGCTTTCGCCGACAGAGCTTTTCATTGCGGACGCCGTTGCCTCGGCTTATATGGAGGCGCTTGCAGACTGCGTTAATAACCGCCTTGGAAAGGGGCAAAGCTGCCGCCCGCGGTTCAGCCCGGGATTCGGCGGCTTCGGGCTTTCGTACCAGCAGCCTCTTATTGATTTTCTGAATGCGCAGAAGCTTCTCGGAATAAAGCTTACCGAAAGCCGAATGATGCTGCCGGTGAAGTCCGTCACGGCTGTTATCGGAATCGGAGAGGATGATTGACTTTGAAAATAACCGAACGTTTAAAAAAAGAGCGGATATATTTTGACGGAGCCATCGGCACTGTTTTGCAGCAAAGCGGAAGCCTTGCGCCGGGAAATCCTCCGGAGGCGCTTAATATAACCGACAGTGAAGCCGTTGTAAAAATGCACCGCTCATATCTTGAAGCAGGCAGCGATGTTATTTCAACAAATACTTTCGGGGCGCATCGCCTTAAGTTTGAAAACTATCGTGAGATAATCGAAAAGGGTATCGAATGTGCAAAAAAAGCCATGTGCGGCTTTGAAAACAGATATATTGCGTTCAGCATAGGGCCGACGGGAAGAATGCTCAAGCCGCTCGGAGATTTGGATTTTGAGGACGCTGTGCAGTCGTTTTCCGACAGCATAAAAATTGCCGAACGCTGCGGTGCAGACCTCATTATCTGCGAAACGCTGACCGACAGCTACGAAACAAAGGCAGCGCTTCTTGCCGCAAAGGAAAGCTGCCCGCTCCCCGTTTTTGTGACGAATGCTTATGATGAAAGCGGCAAGCTTATGACGGGTGCGGAGCCGAGGGCAATGGTTGCAATGCTTGAAGGCTTGGGGGCGGACGCAATCGGAATAAACTGCTCCTTCGGTCCCGATAAGGCAGAGCCGATTGCGGAGGAATATCTGAAATATTCTTCCGTTCCTTTCATTGTGAATCCGAACGCGGGACTGCCGACGGTGAAAAACGGAGAAACCGTTTACACAACAAGCAGCGGCAAATTTTCCGATATTATGCGCCGCATTGCGGAAAAGGGCGCGTCTGTGCTCGGCGGCTGCTGCGGAACAACGCCGGAATATATAGCGGCAACAATTGAAAAAACGAAAAATATACCCTATGAGTATCCATCGTTTAAGGAGCACACGCTCGTGTCGTCATACACACATGCGGTTGAAATAGGGAAAGCGCCGATTTTGATCGGAGAAAGAATAAATCCCACCGGCAAAAAAGCGTTTAAGCAGGCGCTTCGTGACGGCGATATAAATTATATTCTGAACGAAGCCGTCCGCCAGGAGGAGAAGGGCGCGCATATTCTCGATGTTAACGTCGGACTGCCGGAAATCGATGAAAAGACAATGATGACGGAGGCTGTGAAAGCGCTCCAGGGCGTGACGGATTTGCCGCTGCAGCTTGATTCATCATTGACGGAGGCGCTGGAAAACGCACTGCGGATTTATAACGGAAAACCGCTTTTAAACTCGGTTGACGCAACAGCGGAAAAAATGAAGAAAATATTTCCGCTTGCGAAAAAATACGGTGCGGCTGTGATTGCTCTTGCGCTTGATGAAAACGGAATTACCGAAACGGCGGAGGGCAGGCTTTCCGCAATTGAAAAAATTGTTTCGGAAGCGGAAAAATACGGGATTCACAAAAAGGATATTATTGCAGACCCTCTTGCGCTCACGGTGTCGTCGGACGACAAAAGCGCCGCCGTCACACTTGAAGCTGTTAGGCTTATCAAAGAGCGCGCCGGCGTTAAAACAAGCCTCGGCGTGTCAAATATTTCGTTCGGACTGCCGGAGCGCGATAAAATCAATTCCGCATTTTTTGCGCTTGCGCTTGAAAACGGGCTTGACTGCGCCATAATGAATCCGTTTTCGCGCAGAATGACGGACGTTTATTATTCCTTTAATGCGCTGCACGGGCTTGACCCGAGCTGCGCGGAATATATAGCATATGCTGCGGAGAACACGGACGCAGCTTCGGACGCGCGGCAAACGGGCGATTTGAAATATTCCGTTATCAAAGGACTTCGTGAAAACGCGGCAAAGCAAACCGAGGAGCTGCTTCGCGAAAATGCTCCGCTCGATATTATAAATAATATGATAATCCCGGCGCTGGACGAGGTGGGGCGCGCTTTTGAGGAAAAGCGGCTTTTCCTGCCGCAGCTTTTGGCTTCAGCGGAAACGGCGACAACGGCGTTTAACATAATTAAAAGAGAAATGCCGAAAAATGACGAAGGCAGCGGAGAAACCGTTATCCTCGCAACCGTTAAGGGAGATATTCACGACATCGGGAAAAATATTGTCCGCGTGCTTCTGGAAAGCTTCGGCTTTAGCGTTATTGACCTCGGGCGCGATGTTCCGCCCGAAACGGTTGTCGGCACGGCAGAGAAAACGGGCTGCCGCCTTATCGGGCTGAGCGCACTGATGACAACCACCGTCACGTCAATGCAAAAAACCATTGAAATGCTGCATCAAAAGCTCGGAGAGGTTACGGTTATTGTCGGCGGCGCGGTTCTCACTGCGGAATATGCAAAAATGATAGGCGCGGATTTTTATGCGGCGGACGCGATGGAAACGGTTAATATTGCGAAGGAGTATTACAACAGATGACCTATTTCGTATATATGCTGCGCTGCGAGGACAATTCCCTGTATACCGGAATAACGACGGATATCAGAAGAAGATTCGGCGAGCATGCAGCGAGGAACGGAAAAGGCGCGAAATATACGAGCGTTCACCGCGCCGCAGCGGTTGCCGCCGCATGGGAAACAAACGGAGGCAGAAGCGCCGCCTCAAAGCTTGAATATTATATAAAGCATCTGCGCAAAGCAGATAAGGAAATGCTGGCGCTTCAGCCGCAGTTGCTTTCCCGGATGAGCGGCATTGAAGTAAAAATCGCTGATTTAAACGGAGGATAAAATGTCAAAAAAAAATAAAGCAATAATTCAAATGATTGTGTGCAGCGTTCTGTGGAGCATTGCAGGAATTGTGATAAAGCAGATAAACTGCAGCGCCGTTGTGATAACGGGCTTTCGCAGCCTGTTTTCGGCATTAACCGTGCTTGCATTTATGAAGTTTGCCAAGCTTAAATTCACATTCAGCCGCAGAGTTGTGCCAACGGCAATATGTATGTGTATAACATTTTTTTGCTTTGTCGGTGCAAACAAGCTGACCACTGCCGCAAATGCAATTGTGCTGCAGTTCACCTCACCCGTGTTTGTCATGCTTATTTCGGCGGTGATATACAAAACAAAGTTTAAGCCAAGCGATATCGCTGCAGTTGCGGCAACGCTTTTCGGCATTTCGCTGTTTTTCCTCGATCAGCTTGATTCGGGGAGCATGCTCGGCAACATCATTGCAATTCTTGCAGGTTTTTTCATGGCGGGGATATTTGTTTTCGGCGGCAACAGCAGCCGCGCCGAGCGCATGACGGGAACGCTTATCGGGCATATTATGACGGCTGTGATAGGAATAAGCTTTCTTCCGTTCACGCAGAATGTTATTGACGGAAAAGCTGTGGTTGGGTTTGTGATTCTCGGAGTGTTCCAGCTCGGTATCCCTTACATACTCGTTGCGCTTGCACTGTCAAACTGCCCTCCGCTTGCGTGCAATCTTATCGGCGTTATAGAACCGCTGCTCAATCCTGTGTGGGTGTTTATCTTTAATGGTGAAAGACCCGGAAAAAACGCTTTTATCGGCGCGGTTATCATTCTTGTTTCAATAACCGTGTGGTGCATCTATAAAGACAGAACAGAGAGAACGGGGCTGTAGCAAAATTTTGCTGCAGCCCCTTAGTCATTTCTTCCTTTTTAAAATAATCAGGTCTGCCGCTGCGCAGACAAGCAAACCGAGGCGGAATTTTGTCAACCGCCGGTTGCAATGCGTTTTTTTCTATTGTAAAGCACACGCGGCGCATTGTCAAACATATAAGGAAAAAAAGTAATTGACCTTTTTTTATATTGTGATATAATATTTAATATAATGCTTAAATGCGGCAAACCGCTTTGCGGTGCGCGGCAGAAAAATATACGGGGGTGCTTTTGATGGGGTTCATCAACGAAAAGTTCATGCTTAAAACGAAAACGGCGGAAACGCTGTACAATAACTATGCTAAGGATTTGCCGATAATCGACTATCACTGCCACTTAAGTCCGCAGATGATTGCCGAAAACTATCAATTCAGAAACGCGTTTGATTTGTTCCTCGGCGGCGACCATTACAAGTGGCGTCAGATGAGAACGAACGGAATCGATGAGGAAATGATAACCGGAAGCGGAGATGAATACGAAAAATTTGCGGCTTTTGCAAAAACCCTGCCGTATCTTATCGGAAATCCGCTTTATCACTGGACGCATCTTGAACTTAAAAGATATTTTGATATTGACGACGCGCTTTCAGAAAAGACTTGCAAAAAGATATGGGATATATGCAATGAGAAGCTGCAGACGGAGGAGTTTCGTGCTCAGGCGCTTATAAAGCGCTCGAATGTTGAGGTTATCTGCACAACGGACGACCCGGCAGATTCGCTTGAATATCACAAAAAGCTTAAGGGCTTCGGGACGAAAATTCTTCCGACATTCCGCCCCGATAAAGCAGTTGAAATAAATAAGGAAACATTTCTTCCGTACATAGAAAAAACAGGCGTTAAGTCGTACGGCGAATTGCTTTCGTGGCTGACCGAAAAGATTAATTTCTTTAACGAAAACGGTTGCCGCTTGAGTGACCATGCGCTTGAATACGTTCCGTTTGCAATCGGTGACGCGGCAAAGGTGTTTGACAAGAAGCTTTCCGGCGCCGAAATCACGCGCGAAGAGGAAGATATCTTCAAAACTGCCGTTCTTAAGCGCTGCGCAGGGGAATATACCCGTCTCGGCTGGACAATGCAGCTGCACATCGGCGCACTGAGAAACAATAACAGAAAAATGTACGAGAAGCTCGGCGCGGACACCGGCTTCGACTCAATCAACGATTTGTGCATTGCCGAGAAGCTTTCAAAATTTATGGATAATCTTGAAATTGACGATATGCTTCCGAAAACAATTCTTTACACGCTCAATCCCAAGGATAACTATGTGCTCGGAACAATGCTCGGCAACTTCCAGAAAGCGCCGACCCCCGGAAAGATTCAGTTCGGCAGCGGCTGGTGGTTCAATGACCAGCGCGACGGCATGGAAGCACAGATGACGGCGCTTGCAAACCTCGGAATGCTGAGCCGTTTTGTGGGTATGCTGACGGACAGCCGCAGCTTCGTGTCGTATCCGCGTCATGAGTATTTCAGGAGAATCATGTGCAACCTCATCGGAAAATGGGTTGAGGAGGGAGAGTATCCGTCCGACATGGAGACCTTGGGCGAAATCGTGCGCGGAATAAGCTACGAAAACGCAAAAAATTATTTCGGTTTTTAAGGAGGAAACGGATATGGAATTTCAGATATCCGACAGAATGTCAACCTTAAAGGGTTCGGCAATCAGAGAAATGTTTAAGGCAATGGCAGACCCCTCGATGATTTCGCTTGCCGGCGGAAATCCCTCAGCGGAGCTTTTTCCGAACAAGGAGCTCGCGGAAATTGCAAAGGACATACTTGAAAATGACCCCGTCGGTGCGCTTCAGTACGGAATTTCGGAGGGAAACATCGCACTGCGCAAAAAGATTCTCGAAATGATGGCGCAGCGTGAAAGCATTCATGCATCGCTTGATGAAATAACAATTGTTTCGGGCGGTCAGCAGGCGATTGAAATATCTTCAAAGATTCTTCTCAACGAGGGCGATTATGTACTTGTTGAAGAACCGTCCTTTGTCGGCGCGCTGAACGCATTCCGCTCATACGGCGCAAACCTCAAGGGCATTGAGGTGAGGGAGGACGGCATTGACGTTGACGCGCTTAAAAAAGCGCTCGATGAAACGCCGAACGTTAAAATAATATACACGATTCCGAATTTCCAGAACCCATCGGGAATAACGATGAGCGAGGAAAAACGCCGCGCCGTTTATGAAACGGCAAAGGAGCACGGCGTGTTTATCATTGAGGACAACCCCTACGGCGAGCTGACGTTTGACGGCGTTAAGCTGCCGACAATCAAATCAATGGACAGGGACGGAATTGTGCTTTACAGCGGCTCGTTCTCCAAAATTCTTGCCCCCGGGCTGAGACTCGGCTATCTTATTGCACCGAAGAATTTCACTGAAAAAGCGGTTCTCGGGAAACAGGTTTCCGATGTTCACACAGCGCTTTTGCCGCAGCTGCTCGCGCTTCACTTTATGGAGAAGCATGACATAGGGGCGCTGATTGAAAAGATGCGCAGTCTTTACAGCAGAAAATGCTCGGCAATGCTTGAAGCAATCGAAGAGTATCTTCCGGCAAGCGTTTCGCACACAACGCCGCGCGGCGGTCTGTTCGTTTGGTGCAATGCGCCCGGCGTTGACACGCTTAAGCTGAGCCAAGACTGCATCAAGGAAAAAGTGCTTATTGTGCCGGGAAATAATTTTGCCGTTGATATGAGCAAGCCAAGCAGCGGCTTTCGGCTGAACTTTTCGACAATGAGCGATGAGCTTATCGTTGAGGGAGTTAAACGCCTCGGCAAGGTTCTGAACGGCTGAAAGGAGCTTTTATGAAAGGTCGCTTTATAGTATTCGAGGGGATTGACGGCGCAGGAAAAAGCACGCAGATTTCGCTGCTTGAAAAAAAACTTAAAAGCGAAGGGCGGCGCGTTTTTGTAACGGCGGAGCCCACGCAGTCCGTCACCGGCGGCGCACTTCGTGACGCACTCAGCGGAAACTACAAAAGAACCTCCACAGAGCTTGCGGCAATGTTTCTTGCCGACAGGGTGTTTCACAATGTGAATGAAAAAACGGGGATAAGGCAGGCGCTTGAGAACGGTTTTGATGTTATCTGCGACAGGTATTATTATTCCTCGTTCGCATATCAGGGAACAGGCAGCAGCCTTGAATGGGTCATGCGCATGAATCTTGACTGCCACGATATTGTTCGCCCCGATGTGTGTATTTTTCTTGACCTTGACGCGGAAAGCTCGAAAAAGAGGATAGATTCCGAACGCGCTTCGGTTGATATTTTTGAAGAAAGCACGGACATTTTAAGCAGTATCAGAAACAAGTTTTTCGATGTGTTTGAAAAGCTGCCCGATGAAAATATAAAAATAGTGAACGCAGGGAGAACCGTTTCGGAGATTGCCGCGGATATTGCACAGATTATTGACGGTTTAACCGCAAAGGAATGACAAGCTTGACAAAGATAATTAAAATTGACCCAATGAATATAGACTCCGCTCTTTTGGAGGAGGCTGCCGCGGTGATTCGCCGCGGCGGTCTTGTCGCATTTCCGACGGAAACTGTCTACGGTCTCGGCGCGGACACTTTTAACGCTGCCGCCGTTGCTAAAATATTTGCCGCGAAAGGTCGCCCGATGGACAATCCGCTCATTTCGCATATTTCGAAAATTGAGGAAATAGAGCGCTTTGCGCGCGAAATTCCGCCGTCCGCCGAAAAGCTGGCGCACGCGTTCTGGGGCGGGCCTCTAACGATGATTTTCAAAAAACGCAGCGGTATTCCCGATGAGGTCACGGCAGGACTTGACACCGTGGCGGTGCGGCTGCCGAGCCACAGCGTTGCAAATGCGCTGATAACGATTTCAAAAACCCCGATTGCCGCACCGAGCGCTAACCTGAGCGGCAGCCCGAGCCCGACCGTTGCGGAGGACTGCATCCGCGATCTTGACGGGCGCGTTGATATGATTATTGACGGGGGAGCATCGATGATAGGAATCGAATCCACCGTTGTTGACATGACGGCGGAAATTCCCACCGTTCTCCGCCCGGGAATGATTTCGCCCGAGGATATGCAGGAGGTTATAGGAGAGGTACGCTACGGCGGCGAGCAGAAGGGCGCGCCGAAATGCCCCGGCATGAAATATAAGCACTACAGCCCGAATGCCGAGGTGTATGTGGTGAAGAATATAGCCGGTGCGGAAAAATATTTTCCGCGCGGTGAAAAGGTGTGCGTGATTGCGAAAAATTCCGGCGGAAAAAGCTTCGGCGGAGCAATTGTTTACGACGCAGGCAAAAACGATGAGGAATACGCTGCACGGCTGTTTTATTTTCTGCGAAAGGCAGACCGCGACGGCGCAGCCTGCGTGTATGCCGAAATGCCCGGAGAAAGCGGAATCGGAATCGCGCTGCGTAACAGACTTTTCAAGTCGGCGGCAGGAAGAATAATGGATTAAATCGGTGATGTAAATGAAAACACTGTTTGTTTGTACAGGCAACACTTGCCGCAGCCCGATGGCAGCGGCTCTTTACAATAAGCTTTCGGGCACGGAGGACGCTTTTTCCGCAGGGCTTTGCGTTATGCAGCCGTCGGCGGCGTCTAAAAATGCCGCGGCAGCCGTTGAAAAGTACGGCGCTTCGCTGAAAAATCATGCGTCGCACATGCTTTGCGAGGAGGATATCCGCCGTGCGGAGCGCATTGTAACGATGACCCTGCAGCAAAAGTATGCCGTTGAAGATGCGTTCGGGATTTCGTCCGAAACGCTTGCGGAATATGCCGCGCACGGGGAGGACATTGCCGACCCGTTCGGCGGTTCTCAGGCAGTGTATGACGAGTGCGCCGCACAGATTTACGCATATATAAAAGAAGGCTTATGCCGCGAAAACACGCGGCTTGCACAAACGGCTGACATTAAGGCTGTTGCAGCGCTTGAATCGGAGATATTTCCCGATGCATGGAGCGAAAAAACACTTGAACAAATGAGCGGAGCGTGCAGAATCCTTGCATGCAAAATGCATGGGGAGATTTGCGGATACTGCGTGTTCACTGTTGCGGCGGACGAGGGGGAGATCCTCCGCATCGCAGTGAAAGAGGAGCTGCGCGGAGAAAAAATAGGCTATGTGATTTTAAAGCGTGCCTTGGAAGAAATGCAAGCCTGCGGAGCACGGAAGGCATATCTTGAGGTGCGCGAGGGCAATATTCCGGCAATATCGCTTTACACAAGAGCGGGCTTTGAAAAAATCGGAATACGGAAAAATTACTACAGTGATAACGGCGAAAATGCGCTTGTCTTTAATATTGATTTAAAGGAATGATTTGGAAATATGGCACTTGTACTGGGAATTGAATCATCATGCGATGAAACTGCCGCTTCCGTCACACTGGACGGGCGAAAGGTTTTGTCGGACGCGGTATATTCGCAGATTGACATACACGAGCTTTACGGCGGCGTTGTACCCGAAATAGCGTCGCGCAAGCATATTGAAAAAATAATATATGTTATTGAGGAGGCTCTCCGACAAGCAGATGTGAAAAAGGAGCAGCTTGACGCGATTGCAGTCACCTACAATCCGGGGCTTGTCGGCGCACTGCTTGTCGGCGTGTCGGTGGCAAAGGCGCTTGCGTATTCGCTCGGGAAGCCGCTTGTTCCCGTCAATCATATTCACGGGCATATCGCGGCAAACTATATTGCATATCCCGAGCTTGAACCGCCGTTTGTGTGCCTTGTGGCGTCGGGCGGTCACAGCCATATTCTGAATATAAAGGATTACTACAGCTTTGAAATCCTCGGCGCAACAACCGATGACGCGGCAGGGGAAGCCTTTGACAAG
>OGMF01002439.1_pt1 | contig 15907 bp, 8 predicted proteins | sample 1572921 | NCBI WGS metagenome assembly OGMF01 (sample SAMEA2581919, study PRJEB24529) | metagenome | biome: Human gut stool | place: China | collected 2011
TGGCGCGTTGGCCGATGGAACATGGTTCCATTATTCGTATTCTCGATGATTGTGCAAATTACGTTATCATTGCCGACCACCCGGTATTGCCTACTTCCGAGTTACCGTCGCATTTGTGTATGCACAATTATCTTATTAGTAAGGGCTCTACCTATAAAGCATCTTTGCACACACATCCCATTGAATTGATCGCTATGACGCATCACAAACCTTTTTTGGAAAAAGATGTATTGACTAATCTGCTTTGGAGTATGATACCCGAAACGAAGGCCTTTTGTCCGCGTGGTTTGGGGATTATTCCTTATGCATTGCCCAGTTCTGTAGCATTGGCGGAAGCCACCATTAAAGAACTCAATGATTATGATGTGGTTATGTGGGAAAAACATGGTGCTTGTGCTGTTGGTGAAGATATCATGGATGCTTTCGACCAGATTGATGTGTTGAGCAAATCTGCACAGATTTATATCAATGCGCGTAATATGGGTTTCATTCCGGATGGTATGTCTCAAGAACAAATGCATGAAATGACAGTCGCTTTTAATCTGCCTAAATAATCATAAAAAGAATCTATTAATCCATGAAACGAATCTTTATATCTTGTGCTCTTTTCTTGTGTACTATTTCTCTTTCCGCTCAGACTAAAATGACGGCAAAAGAGGCTGCGTTGAAAATTGCCGACCGAATATTAGATAGTACTACATACGAATTCAAGAACACCAAGACTGGAGAAGTTTATAAATCGGTGAAAAAACTTCCTCTGTCAATGGATGTGAAAGTGGCTTGTAAGTATAACAACTGGCATTACACAAATGGGGTAACCAACATTGCATTGATGGAATTGGCTGATAAGGTAGGTGATAAGAAGTATGACAAGTATGTCCTGAAGAACATGAACTTCGTGTTTAATGAAGGTAACCTTGATTTCTTTCGTCGCCAATACGATCAGGCATTTAAGGATGATGGCTGGAATGCGGTTCGTAAACTTAGCTGGCATATGATTTTTCGTGGTAAGCGTCTGGATGACAATGGACCGATGGGGGCCAGTTTGATAGAACTACAGATGCGGCATCCTAATGAAGCATTTTTGAGCTATGTAAATGAAACTGCCGACCATTTGAATTATGCCGAGCCCCGTCTGGTGGATGGAACGATTGCCCGGCTTTGGCCACATGTCAATACAATTTGGGCGGATGATGCTTTTATGGCTATCTCTTTCCTTGCTCGTATGGGGAAGATGACCGGTGATGAGAAATATTTTAATGATGCCGCCAATCAGGTATTGAATTATACCCGTTACTTGTGGTGTCCGGAAAAGAATATCTACTATCATTGTTATCACACCGATACAAAAGAACATGGGGTGGCTCACTGGAGTCGTGCGAACGGTTGGGTGTTTATGGCACAAGCCGATTTATTAAGTGTAATGCCTGAGGATCATCCGATGCGTGATGCGGTGATTGAAAATTTTCGTCGTCAGGCGAGTGGAGTAGCCCGATATCAGGGAAAAAATGGCTTGTGGCACCAACTGTTGGATAAAGAAGATTCTTATGAGGAAATTACCGGAACAGCCATGTTTGTTTTCGGTATTGCTCGTGGAGTTAAAGAAGGTTGGTTGCATCCTGATTTTATTTATGTAGCGGAACAAGGTTTGAAGGGTATGATGAAGAAGATTACCGATAATGGTGATGTTACTGCTATTTGTGTTGGTACCGGTATTATGCCTTCTGTGGCTTATTATTATAATCGTCCTACTCAAGAAAATGACCCGATGGGAGAAGGTCCTGTCCTCCGTGCATTAATAGAGATGATAGATGCGCCTAAGTATACGGAAATAAAAGCTGAAGAGCAATACGATAAGATTGTGTTGAAGAAATGATGGAATAGGAGAAACTTTACTGTTTTTTCGTTAATTTTATTTTGGATAAAGATGGGTTGGTTGGAAAAATATTTCCGATTGCCCATTTTGAGTTTTAAAGATATTTTATGCAGTTGTAAAATGGAGTTAGTTATCGCATAGGTTTTTCTTATTTGTTTTTTGGGGAAAGTATTTCTCTGTTTGTCTGTTGTTTTAGTAATATGATATTGAATGATAATGGTGTTTGTTTTTTGGGGTGTAAAAATATTTTAGCCCATCGGCTTTGCTATGCGGAATTTTTTTATAAATTGCCTCCGTTTATTACTATATTATATGTTCTCATCATCTATTTGGGCCGGGAATTTGATTGATATTGATTGCAAGGTCCAATCGGTTTATGGATACAGAGCGGATGGAACACCCGGACGTGTTGTTGTGATAAATTTGAAGGGTGAGTGTCTGAAAGGTAACTGTCTGGTTGATGTTGCTGCAAAAGGTTACAGGGAAAAGAGTAATTTTGTATTGGATGCGAAAGATTCTACTCGTATCGAACTTTTATTACCTTCAGAACTTCCTGTGGGGAAAAAAGCGGAAGTTGCTTTTACATTTACTTATACGGGTGAAAAGTACAAGAGAAAATTAACCATTGATCCTATGTGATATTGGTTATACGAATACGCATAAAAATGCAGAACGGCTTCATAAAAATAACATAATAGAAGGGATCAAGTTGGCAGAAAAAACAAAGGATTTTCTATCGGGAGCACGGTTTGTGTGGAATCCGGAAGTTAGTTGGCCACTTGAACGTTTATGGGAATCTAATCCGGAAAAGAGGGAAGGTCTTATTGATGCAATTAAAAAAGGACAACTAAGTATAGATGCCGGTTATATGAATTTAAATACAAGTATTTGCTCAGATGAAGAATTGTTCAGAAGGGTTGGACGACCGGACGACCTTGGTTTGGACAGCGTGATCCGGAGAAGGTACCTTTGACTATTAAGACAGGAAATGCCAATGTTGATTTTACGAATAAGTTGGTTGAACTTGAAAATAGTGACTATCCTTATGACTTTACTGTACTTTCCTGGACTTTGTGGGATAATAGTCCACTGGATGCCGATGTGCCTTTTGCTGTAAAAGCTTGGAATGAAAAATATGCTTATCCTAAAGTAATTATTAGTGGTGGGCATGAAATTATGTCGATGATAGAAGAAAAATATGGGAAACAGTTACCGGTAGTGACCGGAGATTATACGGAGTATTGGACAGATGGCATCGGGACGGCTGCCGGACTAACATCAAAGAATAGGACAGCAAAAGAACGACTGGTGCAAGCAGAAACTGTTTGGTCGTTGTTGGCGGATGGCAAGAAGGCTTCTCGATTTGATTTTGACGAAGGTTGGAGATATATACTTTTAGGTTCTGAACATACATGGTGTTTTGAGAATCCTACTGAACCCTATTTTCAAGATGCGATCTGGAAAGTCAAACAATCCTATTTTCACGAAGCCGAGAACAGGTCTCAGGATATGATGGCAGAGTCATTGGCCCCCATTACTGATAAATCGGATGGTGCATTGGGGCCTAAAGAGGGTCCTTCTAATGGCGGCATTGCAGTTATTAATACGCATACTTGGATGCATGATGGAATTATCGCTTTGTCGAAGGCAGAGAACCTGAAAGGAAATAAAGTGTTGGATTCCAATGGTGAAGAGGTACTTTCCCAACGCTTGTCGACAGGTGAGTTGCTATTTCTTGCAACAGGTGTTCCGGCTCTAAGTTCTTGTCATTACCGGGTGGTTGAAGGTGATTGTTTACTTACAGGAGATTGCAAAGTAGATAGTGGGAGTTTAGAGAATGAATTTTTAAAGCTTCACATTGATTCAAAGACAGGTAATATAATTGGTTTCGTTGATAAAAAAACGGTTATGATTATGTGGGCAATGATGGAGCTGATACTTTCACTTGGCTTCCTGCGAATGAAAACCAACCCTTGGCAGATATGGTAACAAATATTTCAGTAATAGAAAAAGGACCGTTAGCCGTAGAATTACGTGTGGTCTCCAAGGCTAAAGGATGCCGTAACATCTCTCGTTCTGTTCGATTATTGGCTAACCAGCCATGGGCAGAGATAACATAATGTAGTGGATAAACTACCTTTGACCGAAAAAGACGGTATACATTTTGGTTTTAACTTTAATATTCCCGGTTCTAAAACCCGTGTCGACATTCCTTGGGGAATTATGGAAGTGGAAAAAGATCAATGGGTACAAGGAAACAGAAATTGGCTTGTGCTACAACGATGGTTGGATATTTCCAATGAAACACACGGTGTTACTTGGTGTTCTTTGGATGCCCCTCTGTTTGAATATGGTGACAGGCATGCCAATATTTCGATGGGGTGGGGTGGACAAGGTAATTGGGTAACTAAGTTGGAACCCAGTTCTACGATCTATTCGTGGGTGACGAACAACCATTGGCATACGAATTTTCCATTAACTCAAGATGGTCCTGTAACGTTTAGATATCGTATTTTATCTCATGAAGAATATGATGTAGTAAAAGCAAACCGTTTTGGCTTGGAACAATCTCAACCTTTAGTTTATGTAACAGCGGATAAAGATCCATGTGTGCAACCTCTGCTTGCAATTGATAATCCGAAGGTTTATCCGACAATACTTAAATCTTTGGACAAAGATCGTGTATTGATTGTTCGTCTTCGTTCTTTATCTGACGGAGAAGAAAATGTGAAATTATTATTTCCACATAAGAATTCTAAGAGAATCTCTCTTTGTAGACCGGGAGAGGTTAATAGTGAAAAGATTGGTGAAGAGTTGGTAATGAAACCTTATGGACAGGTTACGTTGAAATTGGAGTTTTAAAAGATAAAGGGAGGGGAGAAATTTTGAATATTTGAGCTGATTTGGGTTTCAACGTATATTGGGCAATTGAGAATTAGGGTGATGCTGTTTTACAATATCTTTCTTGAATCTTTGAAACTGTGAATTGTTAACGCGAGGTTTATGTGTTAGGATTAGTTTGTTAGAATCTGAAGAAGGAATAATTGAATGTATATTTCTCAGTTAGAAAACCGGGATATTTGAGGTCATTTTTATTATATTTCTTTGAATTCCTATGTTTGGTTTACGTTCTAAAATGAGTTTATACACTTTGCTATGATAGAAAGATAAAAGATTTGTATGCCCCTCCTTTCCTTTAATATGAAATCATAAAAATCAATTTTTGTATCAATTCAGCCAAAATTTATATGGCCCCGTGTTCGATAACTGCGTATTTTTGCATCATAATCAATTTAACTAATAAATAACTGTTGTTAAACTAATAATTTAAAAACTATGAGAAAGAATACTTTTCTTAGTGTAGCGCTTTTAGCAGCGTCTGTGTCTGTAGTTAATGCTCAAGAAGCCCCGAAGGAGTTGTTCTGGCAGAATGGTAGTAATACTGGAATTTGGAGTATAATGGACTCTGAATGGGGAGAAGATTTAGGTGGGTTTTACTTGCCTACAGGTTGGCAAGAAGGCTGTATGGCAGTTTTCAATGGTGGTGGTGCGTTTGCTGATACTGATGGTAATGCTAAAACGGTAGAATCAATCAAAGTGAGCGGTGAAATGCAAGTAGGCGGTATTAAATTTGATAGTGATAAGAATTATTCCATTTCATATAGTTCAGATAAAGCTACGGATAAAATAGTAGGAGACGGAACTTTGATAAAGGAAGGTACAGGTACGTTAACATTAAATGTTCTCAATCAACTGAAAGGTGGTACAATTGTAAGGGGTGGTCAAGTAAAAAAGATTCTCCCAATGTTTTTGGAGATACAATTGTGCTCGATAACGGGTCTATTGGTGTAGCTATGAGTGAAATCTCTACTCCTGCATGCCAATTTACTGTTCCTGTTGGTATCCCTGAAGGAAAAGTGGGCTCTATTTGGGCAGGTCGCTATCTTCAGTTCACTAATAAATTTTATGGAAAAGGAACATTAGTTATTTATGCCGGTGGTGAACGTACATATATTACTGATGACAAGGCCGGTAAGAAAGACATGACTTGTTGGGATGATTTTGAAGGGGATCTTGTAGTTGCTGCTAATAAGACTGTTGAGTATGCAGAAGGTAAAGCTCCGGCTTTCTTCGGATTACAATTCAATACTACAAAAACATTTACTGGAGTAGCAGATATGGAAGGGATAGACTCTACTTTGGTTAATACAAAAGTAACGTTGAAAGAAGATGCCGGTTTAACAGGGGTTAGTGGTACGCGTTGTTTTGCTATAGGTGAGTTAAATGCAGAAGAGGGTGGTTTCCTCTCTGGTTATGGTTCCGGAAGTTCTAATCCGGTAATTTGGTGGTCAATAGGTAATTCAAATACAAATGTAACAAGTCTTCCTCTCTGGTTGAGAGATAATACGAAAGCAAATAAAAATGCATTTGGAGTAATAAAAGAAGGTACAGGTACTTATATTTTCACAGGTACTAAAAACTCTGATACGGGTAAGGTATTCTTGGGCTTACATGTAAAAAAAGGTCGTGCTTATATCAATACTCCGGTTGATGATCCGACAATTACTGCATTGTGTAGAAGTGAAAAAACTGCAATGGCTATTTATGAAGGTGCTATTGGTGGTGGTAATGGACGTATAACAAGTGAAGTAATCGTAGATGGTGGAACATTGGAAGTTGGTTGTCAAGGTATCGGTCAATTAATTTTGGATGATATTGAGGGACAGAGCTTAAAATCACCGTTAACTGTAAAAAATGGAGGTACGGTGGAATTTGAACTTGCAAATGCTACAAGTTATGATAAGTTGACTTCTAATAATACTGCTACGTTTAATGGCAATAAGATTATTGTAAAGGCTGCTGAAACATTTGATATTAAAGATGGTGACTCTTTTACTATTTTGGATGCTGCTATTAAGCCGGAAGGCGATACTTATGAGGTTGAGTTTCAAGGATTCCCTGCTAGTTTGACATTGGCTGCTACAGAGGAGAGCTATCAATCAGGAACTAAAACCGAGGGTGAAGGAGAAACTGCTACAGAAGTCCCGGTGATGGGATATAAGATAGTAATTACAGCTAAAGGTAGTGGTTCCGGTACGGGTCTTGAAGATTTTAATGTTGCTGATGAATTGGCTGTCTATGCACAGAATGGAAGCATTGTAGTAAAAGGTGCTGGTGTAGAAAATGTGATAGTAATGAATACTCAGGGACAGGTAGTGGCTAACACTAATGCTTCGATAATTCCAATGAATACAGTACAGGGTATGTATATTGTAAAAGTAAAAACAATAGCCGGTATTGTAACGAAGAAAGTGATTTTGTAAGACAACTAATAAAAAAGGAGAGGCGGTATCTATTCAGTCCGCCTTTCTTTTGATTCGTATATTTGTTTTCCTTTTTAATTCTTATATTACGTACTGATGAGAAACTACATCTTCTTCTCTTTCCTGCGTATCACAAAATTATGATTAAATTTATGTATAAGAGATTTGTTACCGCATTGCTCTTTCCGCTTTGTATGGGAGGAGGATTGTATGCACAACAGTTGGCTTTTCCTGGCGCTGAAGGTTATGGACGTTTTGCAAAAGGTGCAAGAGCCAGTGAATCTCCGGAAATTTACCATGTGACTAATCTGAATGATTCCGGAGAAGGTTCCTTACGTGATGCAATCAGTAAGCCCAACCGTGTTATTATATTTGATGTTTCGGGAATTATTAATATTAAATCCCGCCTTGTGTTTTCTAAAAATCTAACGATTGCCGGACAAACAGCACCGGGTGATGGTATTACGATATATGGAAACGGGGTCTCTTTTTCTGCGTCTGATAATATCATTGTTCGTCATTTACGTATGCGTATGGGATTGAAAGGTGATTCCGGAAAAGATGCAGCAGGTATTGCTAATGGTAGTAATATGATATTTGATCATATTTCGGCAGCATGGGGATTGGATGAGAATTTCTCTATAAACTGGGACGACAAAGGGTATGAACCTTATAATATAACGATTCAAAACTCTATAATCGGCCAAGGAATTATGCCACATGCTTGCGGTGGATTGATACAGTCTAATGGTGGAATCAGTTTGTATAGAAATCTATATATTGACAATAAAACTCGCAATCCGAAAGTAAAGGGATTAAACCAGTTTGTTAATAATGTAGTGTATAACTGGGGTGATGGAGGATGTTATATCCTGGGTGATACAGATGCTTCTTCTTGGGGAGTAATTACTAATAATTATTTTATAAAAGGTCCGGTAGCCGGAACAAAAGCTTTTGTAAGGGCTAAACCTGCTTTTCAAGTTTATCAGAAAGGCAATATGATTGATTATAATGTTGACGGAGTCTTAAATGGTTATGAGGCAACGGAGGAGGATTTTCTCAGAGATGGGAGTGATCCTACGAGTTTGAATGTTACTTTCGTAAAATCTCCTGAAGATTTTGATTTTTCTAATTATTCCAGACGAAAGCTGGAAGGAGATCAGAAAATAGTGGTGTCGACTGATGCGGAGAAGCATCCGGTTATTATGGGAGAAACTACTGCCGTAGAAGCTTATAATTGGATTGTGGAAAATGCAGGAGCTTCTTTGCCGACACGCGACGAAGTAGATGGCTATATGGTCGATGAACTACTTTCTTTAGGAACTAAAGGAGCTTTGTTAAATTCGGAATCGGAAGTTGGATTGACAAATGGTGTAGGGAATATTTTTGCAGGAAACCGTCCTCTGGATACTGATAATGATGGAATACCTGATGCTTGGGAAGAAGCTAACGGGTTGGATAAAAATGATCCTACTGATGCGGTAAAAATGGCCGCTAATGGATATTTGAATATTGAAAATTACATAAATAGTATTGATGGTCCGGTAATGGATTATGTAAAATATCCTACAAATGTACAATTATCCAGTTTAGGAACTGATAATGTTTCTATTAAATGGCAGAATAACGCATCGGAATCAACTGCTCTTATCTTGGAATATTCTGCAGATAATACAACCTTTACTCCGGTTGTGCTGAATACAGATGTAACTACTTATAAATTAGAATCACTAACTCCTAATACGACTTATTACATTCGTCTCAAAACAGTTAATGGAGAATTAGAGTCATTATACTCTTCCGTATTGGAAGTAACTACACGTGGAGTTCCTATTCCGCCGGTCGCTTCTATCAATCCTGTTCCGGAAAATGCTTCTACCATTTCAGATTACAGTACGGTACGTCTTTCGTGGGAAAATAAAACGGGAGTATGGGCTGGTACGGTATCTTATTCTGTTTATCTTGGAAAATCGGCTACTACAATGGAGAAGGTGGTAGACGCTACTACCCAGATGGTAGCGACTGTAAATGTAGAGCCTGCGACTACCTATTATTGGCGCATTGATGCCAAAAATGCATTAGGAGCGAATGAAGGAGATGTATGGAGTTTTACTACGGGTACAAAACCTGAACGTGGAAAGGTAGCTTATTATTCGTTTGATGAAACGGAAGGTGCCTCTTTGAATAACGAATTCGGAACAGCAGCAGTTGCCAAGAACTTTACTCCGGAATGGGTGACAGGTGTTCGGAATAATGCTGTGAACTTTAATACTGTGAATGCATCGTTTGTGCAAGAGCATTATGATGCATTGGAGTTAGGAAACGAGTCTTTTAGTATTGAATGCTGGTTTAAGTCGGCAGGTGGTTCTGTCGATTGGTATTTGTTACACAAAGGTAGTCATGCGGATAATAGTTATGAAGGTGCAACAGGTATACAGTATCAAAAGAATTCAAAAAATGACCGTTTGACTTGGGCTATCGATGATAATGTAACTAAGACGGATGTAAATGTAACTGGGGCTACAGCTAAATTCTTCAATGACGAATGGGTACATCTGGTTTGTGTACGCAATGTTGATGCCAAGGAGTTGAGAATGTATGCAAATGGTTCCTTAGTTGCATCCGGCGCAGATAAAACCGGTAATATCGGTACGGTAGAAAGAATGGCGATTGGAAACTGTAATACAGCTTACGAAAATGGTTTCCAAGGATTGATGGATGAGCTTTCTATCTATAATGAAGTATTGACTGCAGAGGAAATTGCAGATCACTATAACACGGGTACGGGCATACACTCTAATAGAATGGATACTCCTGCAGCGGGATTGGCTTATCCAATGCCGTTTGCTGACGAGTTTTATATTCCTGTGATTAATGTAGAAGATATGCCTGCTCAAATAACGGTAATGAATGCTTCCGGGCAGGTTGTTCACCAAGTAGAGGTAATGGTTCAGGGCGGAATGGCTCACGTGAAGGATGTGGGTAAACTCCCGGCTGGATACTATATCTACATGTTGCAACTGGATGGTAAGACATGGGTTGGTAAAATTGTGAAATAAATAAATAGCGATAAGATGAAGAAATATTTTCTAATGGGTCTTTTCTTTTTCTCTCTGGTCTCTTGCCAGAGAGAAATCGATAAGTATTATGAGATTCCGGATTGGTTGAAAGGAAATGCTTATGAAGTGATGGAAGATAGAGGTAATTTCTCTATTTTCATGAAAGCGGTGGATCGGAGTAGTTATGCAAGCCTGGTAAAAGGGAAAGGTATTGTTACCGTAATGGCGCCTACCGATGATGCTTTTAGTGCTTATTTGACTAAACATAATTATGGTTCAGTAGAGGATATTTCTCAAACAGAACTGGATAAGTTGATAGGGTATCATTTGATTTACTATTCATATACGAAACAAAACTTTATGTTTTATAATCCGAATGGGATAGATGCCGAATTGGAAAATCCGGGGACTTATTTTAAGTTTAGAACTAAAAGTCGCGATGCTATCTCTACAGTGAAGGATTATGCGAACGGCGGTGTTATTCGTAAGATTATGCATAAGGATCGCTTTATTCCTGTCATTTCAAATTATTCATTGTCCGGTTGGAGTAGCTCGCCTAAAGATGAGTATGAGAAAATGTTCCCGGGATCGACTTATGGCGGTGGAACGAATAATTTTAATATTTCTAATGCCGGCATTGTCGGTGATGAAATAGTAACGGATAACGGTTATTTATATGTAGTCGATCAGGTACTTGAACCTCTTGAAACTTTGTATACGGAAATGAGCCACGAAGGTTCGGAATACACCAAGTTCGCTGCTATGTATGATCGCTTTGTGAAATATGAATACGATGAAGATGCTACAGCTGATTATGGTAATGGTGATTCTTTATTTGTACATTCTCATTATTCTTTACCTTCCATAGCATGTGAATGGACGAATTTGTCAGAATATTCTATTCCTGATTATGCTCAGCTAAATTATTTGTCTTCTATTTCTTTTACAGTGTTGGCCCCTGATAATGCAGCAATTGATGAATTCTATCGAAAATATTGGGCAAATTCTTTTTCTTCATTGGAGGAGGTTAATTATGTTCCTTTATATTATCTTATGAGTGCGCATGCTGGAGAGTATAGGGGTAAAATGATGACATCGACTGCTCTGTCTGCGATTATTAATATGGAGGATCGTTATGACGGCACTACAATAACAGAACCTGACTATGTGAAAGTTTGTACAAATGGTATTTTGGGGGGAATGAAGGGCAATGTGATCACTCCTGAGCCTTTTGAATCTCCGATGGCTCCGGCTCTTTGTAATAAGGATTATAATATTTTTGCTTTAATAGCTCATAGGGGTGGTCTTATAAGTAAGATCCAATCGATAAACGAGACTCAATTTAATATATTTTTTCCGAGTGACGACATGTTGAAAAGAACCGAGTATAATGGTGACTTCATCCAATACTTGAAAGGAAATCCTTATATAATTAATGATGAACAAATACAAGTTGCTAATGCTGAAGACGGGACATTGGGTAATCTGAATACTACTCAGGCACAGGAAATAGCAGGTGCACATGTAATGGATAATGTGCTTTCTACTCGTAATGGTGGTACAGAGATAATTTATAGCTCTTATAATGATTTCGAATATCTGTATAGAGTTAATGATGAAATCTATTCTTCGGCTACATGGAATTCAAAAGCATTAGGTAATGAAGTATCTGTACCCACTGCGAAGCTGATAAAAGATTACGGAGAATTCGGGGCATCCTATGCTTTGGAAGGAGATAATACGACGGTTGCCTTATTGCCGGAACAGGCGAACTTTAAAGATCGTGTCATGCAAGACAAAAACATGAATGATTATAAAGGGATCAATGTGTATTTGAATGCATCAAACGTTGGAAAAGGAGATAATGCGTTTAGTTTTATACAAGGTAACCGCTTTATCATTTTTATCCCAACCAATGAAGCAGTAATGGCAGATATGACTACCGGTCCCAAACGATTTCCTGTAACTGGCTCTATGGATCAAAGAAATATGTATGTGACCAGTCTTTTTATTGATGTTTCTTCCAGTGGATTAGTAGATTATCCTTTCCCTGTTACAGGTAAGCGGACAGAAAAAGTACTTACGACATTTGGAACCAAAACTGTAAATGGGAAGAAAGAAAGCATTACAGTTACACTAATCAATGAAGCAGATGGCAGTATGAAGTTGAGGGATGCGAAAGGCAATGAAGTGAATGTAACTTCCTATTTCCCTTATATCTATGCTGACGGTGCAGCTTACGTGATAGATGGTGTATTGGATTTATTGAATTAATATAGAATAGAGAAAAATGAAAAGGAATCGAAATATAATCTTGACATTGCTACTGTTGGCTTGCGTACAATCGATATGGGCGCAACAAGTGTTGACGGGTACAGTAATGGATAAAGTTTTTAATGAACCGTTGATGGGGGCCAATGTATATGTCACGAATGCTTCGAACCGTTCTTTGGGTGGTTGCATCGTTGATATCAATGGTAAATACAGATTGTCTATCCCTGATCAGAAAGGGTTGTCTATTGTATTCTCTTTTATAGGATATAAAACACAAACGATTAAATATACCGGGCAGAAAGAGCTTAATGTAACTTTGGATGAAGAAGGTATGTCTTTGGATGCTGTAGAAATTACAGCAAAGAAGATAGAACGAAATTCAATGGGACAGTCTGCCCGTGAAATGATATCGGCTACGCAAAAACTAAGTTTGGGTAGTTTGGATACGGCTCCGGTAACTTCTGTAACCGAAGCTTTACAAGGAGCAATGGCGAATGTGGATATTTTGACTGGTGCTGATCCGGGTTCCGGTAGTTCAATCCGTATTCGCGGTACTTCTTCATTGAATGCTTCCAGTCAACCTTTGTTTGTGGTAGATGGTGTACCTTTGCCTGTAGATGTAGACGATGATTTTAGTTTTGCTTCGGCCAACTCCGAAGATTACGGTTCGTTACTGAATATATCTCCGGCAGATATAGAGTCTATTGAGGTGTTGAAAGATGCTGCTGCAACTGCGGTATGGGGGTCTAAAGGTGCTAATGGTGTTTTACTGATTAAAACGAAGAGAGGTAGTAAAGGACGTTTGCAGTTTAACTTCAATACAAAATATGAATTTAGCAAGGAGCGTACCGGAGTGAAGATGCTGAATGCAAATCAGTACATTTCGATGATTCAGGATGCTATTTATAATACAGTATCCGATTTAGGAGCTCAGTCTTCTAAGTCACAAGAGTATCTGAAACTTTTATACAATACAAAAGAAATCGGTTTTGATCCTGCATGGCAATATTTTAATGAATACAATCAAGATGTTAACTGGTTGGATGAAATAACTCAAAACGGCTATACTACAGATAATACTTTTTCTGTATCCGGTGGTGGTGATAAAGCAAATTATCGTCTTTCATTGGGATATTTAAATCAGGAAGGTACGACAATCGGTACTGCTTTCGAGCGTTTTAGTACGTCATTCAATACGGATTACCGTTTTTCTGACAAGTTGGATATTTCTTTGCAATATAGCTTCTCACGCGGAGTGACAGATGCAGCTTATACAGATGACACCGATCAATTGAAAAAAGCATCTGTACGTGGACATGCTTTGACGAAAATGCCCAATATGAGTCCTTATGTGATTGGTGCAGACGGACAGCGTACCGGTGAATATTTCACTCCTTATGAATCATTCGGTATGACTTTTGCTAATGATAAAGTATATAATCCGGTAGCGATGGTTAATGAGGCCACTAATCGTACAATTGCAACAAACAGTCGTATGACTTTCGTTTTGCATGCAAAATTATTTAAAGATCTGGATTATTTTGGGACGGTAGGTTTCAATGGACAGTTTTCGAAAATTAATCGTTTCTTACCTCAAAGTGTAACGGGAGTTGCGTTTGAGCACAGTTCTTCTGCACTGAATTATGATATCGGTAAAGATGTTTTATACTTAACTACTGAAAACCGTTTAGTGTATAATAAGACAGTAAGCGATGATCATAAATTCTTGGTGAGTGCTATTTTCCAGACAGGAGATAAAACGACCAGTACTTATAGTAGTAAGGCTGCCAATACAGCTTCTTCGGGGATAACATCGCCCATTGCAGGTAGTACTATCTTGAAAGGTGGTTCCGGACGTACGGTAAATCGCGATATGGGAGGTACGCTGAATGCACAATATATTCTGCAAGGGAAGTATATGTTTAACGGTGGTTATCGTATGGAGGCCAGTTCTGCTATGGATGCAAGTAGCCGTTGGAAAGGATTTCCGACATTCGGCGTAGCTTGGCATTTGGGTGAAGAACATTCGAAGCGGTGACTCCCGGTTATGGCGATATGAATGCTGTAAAACCGGCAAGTCCGGATTTAACTCATCTGAAGTACGAGACGATTACTTCTAACAATATCGGTGTGGACTTTGGCTTATTTTCTGATAAAGTGAACTTTACATTTGAATTATATAAGAAAGTCACGGATGATTTGTTGCAGAAAAAAATGAAAGTGCCCAGCTCAACAGGACTTTCCACTGTTGCTTGGTATAACTCCGGTAAGATTCAGAATAAAGGTTGGGAGTTTAATATTGACATTGCAGCTGTTAAAACGAAAGATTGGAGTTTTAATTTTGGATTTAATATATCACAAAATAAGAATGAAATTCTGGAACTACCCGAAAATAAAAATGATGAACTATATACATTCGGAAATAAAAACTATGCATACAGTGTAATGATGGGTGACCCGCTGGGTTCTTTCTATGGATATAGATATAAAGGTGTATACCAGAATGTAGAAGAAACCTATGCTGTAAATACCAGTGGACAGCGTATTTTGGATATTGATGGTAATCCGGTGGTGATGAAGAATGGTGACCAGAAAGTTTATCCGGGTGATGCACGATATGAAGATGTGAATGGTGACGGTGTGATCGATGAAAACGATATTGTGTATTTGGGTAATAGTAATCCGACGTTGACCGGCGGTCTTAATTTTACTCTTCGTTATAAAAAAGTCAGTTTAGTAGCTGCTTTCCATGGGCGTGCCGGGCAGAAGGTTATCAACCAGGCCCGTATGGATATGGAAAATATGCGTGGAAAGAATAATCAGAGTGTAGCTGTATTGAGACGTTGGAGAAGTGAGGGGGATGATACAGATATTCCAAGAGCTTTGTATGACAAAGGCTATAACTATTTAGGTTCAGACCGTTTTGTTGAAGACGCTTCTTTTTTACGTTTGAAGACTGTGACTTTGAAATACCAAATGCCGGCCAAATGGATGAAAGCGATAGGAGTGAATAAGTTGGAACTCTATGCAACCGGTTATGATATGTTTGTTTGGACAAAATATAAAGGACAGGACCCGGAGGTTAACTTAAAGGCTGCCAATGACGGTACAGTAGCGCAGGTGGCTATTGACTCAAATAATACACCAAAACCATTTAAGATTGCGTTCGGCTTAAATTTGAATTTCTAAATAGGGAAGAAGTGATGAAAAAGATTAAATATTATATTTTAGGACTTTTAGTTACATGTTCCGTTTCATCGTGTGAGGATTATCTGACGGTGCTTCCGGAAAACAATCAAAGTAGCTTTGAGTATTGGGAAACAAAAGAAGACGTGGAGGCGGTACTTGCTGCCGGGTATGTGAATCTTAGAAGT
>OGMF01002442.1_pt1 | contig 15888 bp, 11 predicted proteins | sample 1572921 | NCBI WGS metagenome assembly OGMF01 (sample SAMEA2581919, study PRJEB24529) | metagenome | biome: Human gut stool | place: China | collected 2011
CCGCCCGGCGCGTCGTCGATCTGCTGGAGCTGCCGGAGGAAGCGCCGATCGAACAGGAGCTTCCCGCAGGCGGAGACGGCAGCGTAGAGTTCCGCCACGTGGACTTCTCCTACGAGCCGGACACCGAGCTCATTCAGGATCTGAACCTGCACGTGGAAAAGGGCCAGCACGTTGCCATCGTCGGCCCGACCGGCGCGGGCAAGACAACAATTGTAAATCTGCTCATGCGCTTCTATGACGTCGATTCCGGCAGTATTCTGCTGAGCGGGCGCGACATCGCGGACTATTCCCGCGCCTCCACGCGCGATCGCTTCGGCATGGTCCTGCAGGACACGTGGCTCTTCGGCGGCACGATCGCTGAAAACGTGGCCTTCGGCAAGCCGGACGCGACGCGCGAGGAGATCATCCGCGCCTGCGACGAGGCGTACTGTGACCACTTTATCCGCACGCTTCCACAGGGCTACGATACGGTCATCGGCAGCGATACCTCGTCCATCTCCTCCGGCCAGAAGCAGCTGCTGACCATCGCGCGCGCGCTTCTCGCGCAGCGGGAGCTGCTGATCCTCGACGAGGCGACATCCAATGTCGACACGCGCACGGAGCTTCTCATCCAGAAGGCCATGGACCGCCTTATGCGCGGCAGGACGTGCTTCATCATCGCCCACCGCCTGTCCACGATCGTCGACGCCGACCTCATTCTGGTCCTGCGCGACGGCCGCATCGTCGAGCAGGGCAAGCACCGCGACCTGCTGGAGAAAAAGGGCTTCTATTACGAAATCTATAAAAGTCAGTACGATATTGCGTAAAAACAACGAGGCTGCCGCAGATGAAAAAAACTGCGGCAGCCTCGTTCTGTTGAACGGCTGCTTCTCCGGGAGGCACTGACACGGGATTTTATGATGTGAAAATTGACAATCTGACTGCCATTTGGTATGATAAATTTAGAGATATTTTGGAAATGAGGCAATTACATGGAGCCACTGGGAATTCTGAGTCTGGATCGAAAAAAGTATACACAGGCGATGGCGGAAAATCTTCCGGCGCTGCGCGCACGGCTCGGCCTGTCGCAGACGCAGCTGGCGGACTGCATCGGCGTTACGCGGCAGACGATCTCCTCGATTGAAAATCAGTCGCGGGAGCTGAGCTGGACGAATTTCCTGTCTCTGCTGTTCCTGTTCCTGCAAAACGCGCAGACCGCAAAGCTTCTGCCTGTGATGGGGATCTATACGGACGAGCTGGCGCGTATTTTTTCCTTTACTGACCTGAATCAATTCAGGCAATAACGGTTGATGGGAGACGCAGATATGGAGATCATCATACGCATCTATGACCGGGAGCGGCTGCTTGAGGCGAAGCTCCAATCAGGCGAAACGTGCACGATCGGAAAAGCTGCGGGCTGCACCATCCAGCTTGCCGCTGCCTGTCTTGGAAAAAAGACGATCACGGTCAAAACGGACGCGGATAGCTGGTCCGTGTCCGGCGCCGGGTTCCGGCAGGAGAAGCTCCCGTATGAAAAATCGCTCGTTCTGGATCCGGACGCGCATCTCGCGCTTACGGCGTACCCATGCCGCACAAAGGCCGCCGTTCCGGTGCCGCTGACCGGGACGGAACGGCTCACGATCGGCCGGAACGCGGACAGCGATATCCAGATCGCGGATCAGCAGATCTCCGGAAAGCATACTGCGCTGTTCTATCAGGATGGCCGGTGGCGCTTTCAGGATCTCAAAAGCCGGAACGGCACCTATTTGAATATGCGCCTTGCCGGAAGCGGCGTGCTTGCCGACGGGGATGTGCTCTCGATCGGCTTCTGCCAGCTCCGCGTCAGCGGGGACCGGCTCTTCGTGTGGAGCAGCAAGGCTGTGCGCGTGAAGCCGGCCGCTGCGCCCGAAAAGCGGACGGCGGTGTCGCCGGACGATCCGTATCCGTTCTGCTTTAAGCCGTCGCCGCGCCTGCTGGAGGAAACGCCCTGCAAAACGCTGGAGCTGCAGGCGCCGCCGACGATCGGCGGAAAGCCGAATGTCAGCTGGCTGAATATCCTGCTTGCGCCGCTGCTCAGCGTGATCGTGATGGTCGCGGTGTGCCTTCTGGTCACCAATGTGATGACCATGCTGTATTTCAGCGTCCCCACGACCATCATCGGCGTGGTGGTATCGATCCTCCGCTACCGGGGTGAAAAGAAAAAGTACCGTTCCCAGCAGCAGCTGCGGCTGGATACATACAGCACGTATCTGCAGGAGCAGGTCCGTGAGCTGGAGGCGCTTCGCAGCGAACAGCAGACCGTTCTTGCACATATGTCCCCGTCGACGGATGTGTGCATCCGAAGAGCGGCGGCGGTCGACCGGGAGCTGTGGGGGCGGCTCTCCCGCGACGAGGATTTTCTTTCCCTGCGCGTTGGCAGCGGAACGCTCCCGGCAAGCTTCTCGGTTCAGGCGCCGAAGCAGATGCTGCGGCTGGAAAGCGACGTCCTCGCGGAGCAGCCGACGCAGATCGCGGAGCGGTTCGCCATGGTTCCGGACTGCCCGATCTGCGTTCCGCTGGGTGAGCATCTGTCCTGCGGCGTTGTGGGAAAGCGCGCGCGCTGCGTCGCGCTTGGGAAAAATCTGATCGTGCAGGCCGCGGCCCATCACAGCTACTGCGATCTGCGGATCGTCGTGCTCTGCGAGCAGGAGGAGACTGCGCAGTGGGAATTCTGCCGCTGGCTGCCGCATTGCTGGGACGAGGGGCATACGGCGCGCCTGATCGCAAACACGCCCGAAACGATCCGCGCACTGCTTGAACGGCTCCAGCCGGTCTTCTCGGCGCGGGCCGCTGCCGGGCAGAGCGCCGGGCTCGGCGCAGCGCCGCGTGCAAAGCCGTGGTACCTGTTCGTGTGCGCAGCGCCGGAGACGGTCACGCAGCACGCGTTTATGAAATTTCTGACGGCAAACCGCCGGGAGCTTGGCATCAGCGTGCTGTACCTATTTGACCGGATCGATCTGCTCCCGGAGGAATGCCACGATATTCTGGACTGCAGGGAAGCAGTGGGCGTGCTGTTTGAGCGCAGGCACGCGTCCCGGAAGCAGCCGTTCCAGCCGGAGCAGGTGCCGCAGGCCCGGTACGAGCAGTTCGCACGCAGCATGGCGCCGCTCCGCATGGAGGCGAAGGGTGCTCCGGCGCTGCCGCGCTCGGTGTCGTTCCTGCAGGGCTATCACGTTTCGCGGCCCTCGGAGCTGGCACTGGATAAAAACTGGGCGAACGCAGAGCCGGAGCGCAGCATGGCAGTCCCGATCGGCGTTCGCGGCGACGGCACGCCGTTCCTGTTCGATATTCATGAAAAGCGGCACGGGCCGCACGGCCTTGTCGCGGGCACGACCGGCTCCGGCAAGTCCGAAATGGTGCAGTCCTGGATCCTGTCGATGGCAGTCCGCTTCCCACCGGATGTGGTCAGCTTCGTGCTGATCGACTTTAAGGGCACCGGCCTGCTGCTCCCGTTCCAGAATCTGCCGCATCTTGCCGGACGCATATCCGATCTGGATACGAGCATCGGCCGGAACCTCATCGCGCTCGAATACGAGCTGACGCGGCGCAAGGAGCTGCTCGACCGCTGGAAGGTCAGCAATATCTCCGATTACAGACGGCTGCTGCGCGAGGGCAAGGCGGATGAGCAGCTGGGATATCTGTTTATCGTGATCGACGAGTTCGCGGAATTCAAGAACCGGTTCCCGGAATTCATGCAGGCGGTCAATCGCGTGTTCGCGGTTGGCCGGACGCTGGGTGTCCATATGATCCTTCTGACGCAGAAGCCCGCCGGTGTTGTAGACGATAAAATGAACGCGAATACGCGCTTCCGCTGGTGTTTGAAGGTGGCAAACGCCGCAGACAGCCGGGAGATGCTGCACCATACCGACGCGGCGCAGATCACAACGCCGGGCCGCGCCTACGTGCAGGTGGGCGAGGACGAGGTCTATGAGCAGATCCAGTCCTATTGGAGCGGCGCACCCTATCAGCCGTTCCGCGAGACTGCGGGGCAGACGGGCGGACAGACGGCTGTGGTGGACCTGTACGGGAACCGCCATTGCTACGAACCGGAAAAAACAACGGGATACCGCTCCGAACGAAAGGAGATCAATGCGGTCGTGGACTATCTGGACCGCTATTGCCGGGAGCGCGGCGTGGAAAAGGCGCGGCAGCTCTGGACGGCAAAGCTGCCCGAGCAGCTGCGTCTGCGCGACGTCGTCTGCGCGGCATTCGACGGCGCGCATTGGGGAACGCAGCAGGGCCTGCGGGCCGTCATCGGCCTTCTGGACGATCCTGCGGCGCAGTCGCAGCGCCCGATGTCGCTGAACTTCTCGGAATCCGGAAGCTATGCAGTCTACGGTGCGCCTGCGACCGGAAAAACGACGCTGCTGCAATCGGCGGTCATGTCCCTTTCCCTCTGCTATTCTCCGGAGCAGGTGCACCTCTATCTGATGGACTTCGGCGGCGGGAGCCTCCGGCTGTTCCGGGAGCTGCCGCACGTCGGCGGCATCGTGGACGGAGACGACGCACAGAAGCAGAGCAAGCTGACGACCATGCTCATCGACACGCTGGACCGCCGGAAGAAGCTGCTTGCCGGACAGGGCCTCGTCAGCATAGACGCTTACCGGGAAGCCACCGGCGAGCAGCTGCCATGGATCGTGCTTCTGCTGGATCACGTTGCGCCTGCGCTGGAGCTGTACCCGGATATCGACGGCTTTTTGCAGACACTTGTGCGGGACGGCGCGGCCTGCGGGATGTATCTGCTGGTCAGCGCTGGCGCGGTGAACGCGCTGCCGTACCGGATCAGCCAGCACATCAAGGCGGCTGTCTGCCTGCGGATGACGGACCGCGGCGATTACGCGCAGATCGTCGGCAAAACGAACGGTCTGGAGCCGGAAAATCTGGCCGGACGCGGTCTGGTCAGAAGCACTCCGCCGCTGGAATTCCAGACGGCGCTTCCCGCAGCGGGAAAACGGGAGATCGACCGCGTCAATGAGATCCGGCGGCTTGCCGGGCTGATGCGCGGGGCATGGACAGGCGCCTGCCCGCCGCCGATCCCGGTGCTGCCGGAGGTCGTGGACTGGCGGGAATATCCGTCGGAGCAGATCCTCTGCGGTCTTACGGAGCAGTCCGTGCAGCCGTGCTTCGCCGCGCTTGCGCAGGAGCAGTTCCTGCTGATCTCCTGCGCGCAGGACGGAAGCAGTACCGTTCAGGCCATTTTTGCGCAGGCCGCAGAAAAGCTTGCGCCTGCGAAGCACATTGTATTTCACGGCGCGCAGGCGCAGGCTGCGGCGGCGTTTGACAGCGAGATCGCCGCGCTGATGCCGGAGATGCAGAAAAGAAAGGACGCGAGCGCCGGGAGCACGGACTGGCCGTGGATCCTGATCTGCATTGACGATCTGAAGCGCTGCATCGATTCGATCAACGACCAGACGCTGCGGCGGCTGGCCAGCATTCTGGTCCTGGGCAAAGGGCTGCGCGTCGCGGTGATCGTAAGCGGAAACGCGGCGGACATTACAAAGCTGTCCGCTTCGGGCGAGCGCTTCACCATGGAAATGACCGGAAAAACGACCCTTCTGCTTGGCGGAAGCGCGCAGGCGCATATGTTTGCCCGGACCGATCTGGCGTACAGCGCCGCGTCACAGGATGCAGGCGCCGGCATGGGCTATCTGGTTCAGGATGGTCATGCGGTCAAGCTGAAGGCAGTACAAAAATAGAGGAGATAGAGGAGGCAGAGAAAATGGAGCGGAGCAGGCTCTCGATCAGAGCGCTGGTCGTGCTGGCGTCCGAATTGGGCGCGGAGCATCTTTTTGGCGTGCGCGACCCGTTTATGATGATGGATCACGAGGAGATCCGGGCGGCGTATGAAGTCTGCCTGGAGGAGCTGGAGCAGAGCGGCGCAATCACGCGGCAATTTGAAGGCGCGGCGATCGTGCGCGGCGATCTGCGGCGGCTCATTGAAATCTGTGCGGAATGCGACTTGTATCTGACTGTCGATGCGGTCAACTGCGGACAGGCGGAGCCGTCCGTCGTATTGTACCGGCAGGGGAGCTGCTGGGCGCAGCTGACAAAGGATGGCGAGCTGGCAAGCCTGACCGGAGCTGCGGACGGGGAAATAGAAGAGCTGGCGCTTGCAAGGCTGATGGAGTGCTGCAAAGCGCAGGAAGCCCCTGAGGCGCAGACGCACTGGAGCCTTACAAACGAGCTGCTGCAGCACTGTCTGAAGGACACAGACGCAGGCCGGGCAGAGCTGCTGGCAGCCGGAATGCCGGAGGACGCGGCGGCGCTTCTGCTTGCCGGTCTGGAACGGCGGTGCGGCTATTGCTGCGTGAACACGGTCCATTTGCAGACGCGAACGCTGGAAAGCCTTTGTCTTGTGTACGATTCCGATATGCTGCTCCGGCTGGAACCCGGCGAGGAGGAGACGGAGGACTGGATCGTCCGCAGGAGCACGCCGGAGCAGATCCGGCGCACGCTGCGTGCGCTGGTACGGGAGGGCGCGCCGCAATGAAGGCCTGTCAGAATGTGATCGTGACCCTGACCATCGGAGACGAGCAGCTGGATGTGGAGCTTCCGGCGTTCCTGCCGGTCGCGGAGGTGAATGCGCGTGTTCTGGAAATGCTCCGCGCCCTGTATCCGCAGGTTTACGGCAGCTGTACTGCGATCCGCCTGTACGACCAGGGAGCGCCCATTGCGGAGTCCAGAACGCTTGCGTCCTGCGGGATCTGGGACGGCGCAAGCCTGCAGGGCTGCGCTATATTGGAGTAATTTGCTGTTTTTAACAAATTACAGCGCCAGTTTTTGTATATTACAACGTATTTGAATTAACATATTGACAAATTATTTTACATAGTGTAAGATAGAACCATCCTGAAACACACCCTTGGAAAGGAGCTTCAGAAATGAGCCTGATCCGCATAGATTATGAAAATGCGCGTGCGCAGGCAAGACAGCTTGAACAGAGCGAGCAGCAATGCAGTCAGATCGCGCAGAGCATTCAGGCGCTCCGGCAGCAGCTTGCCGGCGTGTGGGCCGGAGAAGCCGCCGATACATACGATCAGGCAGCCGAGCGCCGGCTGCGCGAGATCCGAAAGATCCAGGATGAGCTGTCGCGTCTTGCGCACACGATCCGCAAGGCCGCAGATGAGTTTGAAGCCGCAGAAGCACGAACAAAGGCGTCCATGTCCGCGTCAGGCGGGATGGGTTCCGGCGGAGGCGGCGAATGGTAAGGAGGTTGTGCCGGTGCAGATCAAAATTGAATCCGCAGTCGTCCAGCAGGCGCAGGCACGGCTGAGACAGCAGTCGGGCGCGATGCGCGCGGTCGCCGTGAATGTTTCCAGCGTCCTGAACGGACTGGATATGCAGATCGCGGCGACGCAGCAGATCAGACAGTCGCTGGAGGCGCTTTCCCGCAGATGCACGACAGAGCAGACCCAGCTGGAGGCAATGACGCAGATGCTGCTTGCCGCAAGCGACCGCTTCACGCAGACGGACCAGAAGCTCGGCCGACAGGCAAAGGGACTGAATAATCTTGCCGATGATATGCAATCGGTAGTTTCCGGTATGGCCGCAACAGCGGTCGGACTGAAAGGAATCGACCAGAATCTGAAAGTCAGTGAGCTGAATCAGGCGTTTGGTATTTCCCAGAACAATACGACACAGGACGGGGTCACGCTTGCGAAAAAAGAAAAATCCGGGAAAAACGTTTTTGAATATTCGATTCCGAATGACGGGAAAAATGGGACAGAGGTCGATATAAAAGCGCTGGGTTATGAAGCGGGGGACGGCGAATATGAAGCCTATCTCGCAAAAATCACAGGCAAGGATGCGTTCATGATTGGGGGAGCGGTCGCGGTTGGGACGGTAGCTGGCGTGACCATTGGCAGCGCTCATGCCGGTGCAGGCTTCTCGGCGGATCTGTTCGAAAGCAGCAAAAAAGCATCAGCAAAGGAAGGCATGAAAACGGGAGCCAGTCTCTCCAGCGGCGACACATTTTATGAAGAGATGGATGGCAGCGTTACCGGAGACGACAAATTCGATCTGTTTAATGTCGGTGTTAAGGCAGAGGCAGGCGCGACAGTCGCCAGATTCGATTATAATACGACCATTGGTACGGAGAAGTACAACGGCTATGTCGACGCAAATGTAAAGCTGCTTGACGCAAATGCCGGTGCTGCTTTTGGCGCAAAGTATGGCAGCGACGGTCTTTCAGTACTTGGCAAAGCGGAAGTAGGCGCGTCTTTGGCCGAGGTGGAAGGTACGGTTGGAGGTACGGTTGCTGGAGTAAAAGCAGAGGCGACCGTTTCCGCTGAAATTGGGGTCGGCGCTTCCTTTGAGGTTGGATATGACGACGGCGAGTTCAAGTTCACGCTTGGTGCAGCGCTCGGCGTTGGCGGAAAAATATCATTTAAGATCAAGCTTCCTAAGCTTTGGTAGAATAACGAGGAGGACATAAAATGAGTCAGGAAAAACTGCTGCCGATCGGCAGTGTCGTATTGCTGAAGGAAAGCAATAAACGGGTTATGATCGTTGGCCGCCTGCAGCGGCAAATGGGAACAGAAAAAGTTTGGGACTACAGCGCCTGCTTCTATCCAGAAGGTATTTTGGATCCGCAAAAGATGTTCCTGTTCAATCACGACCAGATCGCCGTTCTGTATTTCATTGGTTTTCAGGATAAGGAAGGCGTGGAGTTCCAGGAGCTTCTGGAGCAGCAGCGCGAAGAGCTGAGACAGGAATTCCATTAATTTAAAATACAAAATATAAAATAATTTAGGAGGAAATGATCATGGCATTGATTCAGGTAACACCCGAGGTATTGAATTCCAAGGCGACAGAGGTCCGCAATCTCCGCAGTCAGCACGACGACACGATGGCGCGGCTGCGCTCGCTGATCCTTGCGCTGAACGAGACCTGGAAGGGCGAGGCACAGGCTGCGTTTGTTGCAAAGTTTGAGAGTATGCAGAGCAGCTTCACAAGCTTCTCTGAAATGCTGGAGGGCTACGCAACGCTGATGGATACGGCGGCCCGCGAGCTGCAGAACACGGATCAGGGCCTGAAGGCGACCATGCAGAGCAGCTTCAACTAAGACAGAATTACAAAGGGGCAGTGCTTCCACGCTGCCCCTTTTGTCTGCGTTATAGATATTTGGAAAAAATGGAGAAAAGTATGAAAAGAATAAAGATGATGTGTTTCCTGCTGGCGCTGCTCGGCTTGCTGAGCGCCTGTTCCGCGCATTCCGTTGACGCTGAGGAGCAGTCCGCGCCGACGTGGCAGTCCCGGTACGATCTGGGCGTGCGCTATCTGTCGGACGGAAGGTATGAAGAGGCGATTCTGGCCTTTACCGCAGCCATCGAGATCGACCCGAAGAACGCGCAGGCGTATGAGCAGCGAGGCGACGCGTACTGGGAGCTGGCGCAGAGCGCGCAGGGCAGCGAACAGACGGATGCATACCGCAGCGCTGCGGAGGATTACGAATCGGCAATGCAGTGGGGGAGCGAGACGGACGAGCTGTACCGCCGCGCGGCGGATGCGTACTACGGTGCGCAGGACTATGAAAAGGCGGAGTCCTATTATGAAAAGCTGCTCGAAAAGGACGAGGATGTGCTTGCGCGTCTGATCGAATGCAGCCGGGCGCTTGGAACCGGGAAGGAGCTTGCGAAGCGGCTGCAGGCGCGTTATCTCGAGACGGGTGAAGAACGATATTTGCAGGCGCTCTGCGAGCTTTGGCCGCAGGAGGCGCTGCGCGCCTATGCCGCGCTGCTCGGCACAGACGGAACAATGGGCTTTGCGCTTGTCGATCTGGACGAGGACGGCACGCCGGAGCTGATCTGCGGCGAAATTGATACGCAGGGGCAGTCTGAGCAGATCGCGCTGACCGATTATACGCTCTATACATGGAAAAACGATCAGGTGACGGAGCTGTACCACGGCTTTGTCGATACCTGGATCAATCCCGATGTCCGCGTCACCACGGCGGGAGCCATTGTCAATGAGGGCCACGGCACGTCTGCCGGTTACGAGCTGCAGTATGTCCGCTGGGACGGCGTGCAGATCGAGCATCATGATTTCTGGAGCTACGCAAAAACCGAGGATGTGTCCGGTGAGCGGGTATGCTACCTCGATGATGTGGAGGTTTCCGAGGCTGTTTTCGACGAGCGTCTTGCAGCCTGCACAGCTGACGACGAATACGTGCTGCACTTCCTTGCCAGCACGCCGGAAAATTGCAGAAAGTACCTGCGCGATTCCATACAGGCCAGCCGGCAGCCGGAACAGCCGCAGCTGAGCGAGCAGGAGCTTCTGGCGCTTTTGCAGGAGAATCTGGCGTGGCTGAACGCGGTCGAGGGTGAGACGTTTTTTGTTGAGGGCCAGGGATCGTATATGGCGATCGTTTCCTATGAAAACGGCCAGTACGGAAGAATCAAGCGCCTTGTGCCGTCTCCGGCGACCACCTCGGAGCTTGAGAGTACACTCGCAGAAGACGAAGCCATCGACCCGACGTTCAGCTCCTATTATCCGATTTCGAACTATTCCAGCAAGGAGCAGATTCTGGATAACCTGAGAGAATATATGGACGTAGACAGTCTGGGCATTATGCAGAACGCTTACGCAACCGTTTCAGACGTGCTGAATGATAACGTTTGGGAATTCGATGGCGGTCTGTATCTGGTTCGCGGTGGGCGCGGATACGGCGTATTTAACTATGATCCGCAGACGCTGAAAATCGTCAGCTTCGATGAAACGACCTGCGAGGCGGAATGTGATCTGATGCGTTTTGGAGATTACTTTGATTCCGTTCAGACCATTTCATTTGAGAAACGCAGCGGCCGGTGGATCATCACGCATATAGAAAAAGCCAATAGCGGCGCAGACCCCTATACCATCACCGCAGAAACCAGAGCGGACCGCAGCCTCTATCCCCGCCCGGAGCGCACCTTGGAGCGCGGCAGCCAGGGAGAGGACGTCAAATATGTACAGGCTATGTTGGTTGTCATGAACTATGATGGCGTGGTTGTCGACGGCGATTTTGGCCAGGCTACGGAAGCGGCGCTGATGCGCTGGCAAAAGAACCATTCACTTACCCAAACGGGCGTTGTCGATGCCGACACGCTGCAGCAGCTTGAGGCTGCCGAGACAGAATGGCTGCTCCGGGAGTAAAGCGGAACGATGTTGTGGTGACGGCTGGAGAATGGGGCGGAAAATCACAGTTACGGCACAAATGGTGCAGGCTTAAATGACGATCTACTTCGTGTCAGAGGTAGCTTCCAAATCGAGAATACATGTATGTCGGACAGAAAATGTGAAACGCGCAGCGGAAAGTTTTATGTGCTTGGTGATGCTTCATCACTGCATGCCGCGCCGCATGGACAGTGAATATGATAAAAGGAGAAATGGAGATGAAACAGTTCACTTGTGTTTTTTTAACAATAATTCTTCTGCTGACGCTTGCTGCGTGTCAAAAAGCACCGGAAGTTGAACCGGTGGATGAAGCACTCGATTGGCAGACGCAGTATGATCTCGGCGTACGGTATCTGTCCGAGGGGAATTATGAAGAGGCCATTCTGGCCTTTGAGGCGGCGATCAAGATCGACCCCAAGAACGCCGACGCGTACCGCAAGCTGGCCGAAGCATATGAAAAGACCGGCGACGAGGACGCCGCGCTGCGCACACTCGAAACCGGCGCAGAAGCGACCGGCGACCGCGAGCTGGCCGACCTTGCTGAGAAAAAGCGGCAGGAGCTTGACGCACAGACCGAACAGCCCGAACAGCCGGAAGCGCTGGATGAACCGGAAGAACCGGCAGAACCGGAAACGCCCGACTGGCCCTCGCAGCTGAGCAACGTCGTATATTTCGGCGACATATCAAACTGCCGCATGAGCCGCAAAGCGTCTGAGGCCTACGCCGCCGTGCTCGAACAGCTGCCGGAGACGAAAACGGACGCAGGTGAGAGCTACAGCCTGCAGGCAGCGCTGTTTGATCCCGGCGATGGGTACCCGCTGCTGGTGACGTGCTATGCGGGAAGTGAAAACCTGTATAACATGGGGTGGCCGGTTTTGGGCGAGCATCTTTTGCCATATCAGGTCTGGACCTTCAACGGGAAAACGGCGGAGCGGTATCCGTTTGGAGAAGAGGCAAGAGCCTGGGGCTCGGATATCCAATTTGGAACCTTTGAAGGAAAGCCGGGGATTTACGTGCATGATGGCTTGTCTCTGGCTGTTGGCGGGTCGGAGGGCGGTATCTATTATACGGTGTCTGAATATCAGCTGGAGCTGCAGCACCATCTGTGGTATGCGTCGAAGGATATTTACAGCGGCAATGACCCGGAAATGATGCAAGGGCAGGAAGCTACCATGCAGGATTATCTGGATGATGGGTGGGTGCTTGAAAAAACGTATGGTGACTGGAGCTATTTGACCAGATACGAGCTGGACGGTACGATAATCAGTGGAAATGACCCGGATTATGAGCGGCTGATGGATGAATACGCTCGCATACAAGGGAGCTTTCAGGCATCTGCATATGTATGCTACCAGCTGTCGACGCCAATCGGCTTTATCCCTGCGCCGTGGAGCAGCCCTTCGGAGATGTGCGCCGCGCTGCGCGGGCAGTAAAAAAACAGAAAAGAGGAGAAACCAACATGAAACGCTTCTTTTGCATCCTTCTGGCAGCTCTTCTTCTGCTGACGCTTGCCGCGTGCAGCAAAGCACCGGAAGTTGAACCGGTGGATGAAGCACTCGATTGGCAGACCCAATATGACCTCGGCGTGCGCTATCTGTCCGAGGGGAATTATGAAGAGGCCATTCTGGCCTTTGAAGCCGCGATTGAAATTGACCCCAAGAACGCCGACGCGTACCGCAAGCTCGCCGAGGCCTATGAGCAGACCGGCGACGAGAATGCCGCGCTGCGCACGCTCGAAACCGGCGCAGAAGCGACCGGCGACCAGACCCTTGCCGGGCAGGTGCGCGAAAAGCAGCAGGAGCTGCTTGAAAGCAGCTTCCCGGCGGCGCTGAGCCCGGACTGCACGGAATATGTATCCTACGAACCCGGCACCGGTGCGCGGCAGCAGGAGCAGCCGGACGATCTGCTCCTGTACCGGATCGTGAACGTCGACGGCGTGAACGGCCCGGAGTGGTACGGGCTCTACGGCAGCGCGGAGAGCAGCGGCTGGTGCGGGCTGCTCTATTATGCGCGTCTCGCGTCCGACGGCGAAATGCAGCGGGGCGTACTGACGCTTCCGGCGATGGACGCGTATGACGCGCAGGTGGATGTCGTGCTCTATCCGGGCGCGGACGGCATATGGAGCCTTGCGGTCTACAGCACAAGGCGGAATCATGCCGATAACCTGTATCCCTATGCCGAGCCATGCACGACCACATGGGAGGTCACGACCTACACGCTCGGCGACAGCCCCGCGCAGAGCGGCAGCTGGAGCAGGCCGGAGACAGAGCCGCCCGATTCTGACGACTGGGAATACCAGAGAGCGAGTTATGCCGCAAATGAGGCCGCGCGTGAAGCGTATCGTGCGCAGCTGCAGGCAGCCGGGCTGCCCTTCTTCCCGGATGGCACGGATAATATGAACGAAGTGCTCCTCAGCACCGCAGCCGCACGGCAGACCGTCTGGCTCCATCACTGCGACCATTTTGTTCTCGGCACGGTGGGCAGCGATACGACGCACCTGCGCCGCGACTGGAGCAAAGAGGAGCTGGCGGCGCATGAGACATGGTTCCAACAGGAGGCCGAAGAGGCCAGCGAGGGCGAGGCCATGCGCACCCGCTACAAGCTGGAGCTGCGCCCCGGCATGGAGCGCACGGGCACGCGCGTGGGAGGCTTGGACGATGGATGGCATTACGGCCAGTTTGCCGTTGTCGACACGCAGACGGGGCAGGATGCGGCACTGTTCTATGTGAACTACATGGAGGAGGAGAACGAGCTCCAGCGGGCCTATCCGGATAACTGTATGTTTAGGTATGTGAACGGATACTGTGTGTATGGATTCCCGGCCAAGTATGATATCGGCGGAGAAATCCCCAACGCGTGGCTTTCGTTCAACCCGGAAACGGGTGAGACGTTCTCCCTGTCTGTTCACCAGTCGTGCCGGAAGGCCGGGAAATATCTGCTTGCATCTGACGGCGGCTTTCCGCCGGGATGGAACCTGCTGACGCTGCGCGGCGGGCTGGTCAACACGGACGAGCGCTTTGAATACTGGAGCGTGGCAGCGCGGGACGGCGTGCTCTATTTCTCCACCCAGTCGGACGACAGACATGGAATGATGGAGCATACGAGCACACTCTGGCGCATGGATCTGCAAACCGGCGAGACGACAAACCTCGGCACGATCGAGGCCGAACGCGTCACCTACATCTGCGACACCTTTGCACTGTATTACACGTCGGACCAGAACGGCGGACCGATCCGCCGCATGGTCTTCTGAGGAAAGGAGCAGCCATGGAACACGAAGCATACCGCCCCGGCGCACAGGTACTGGGGGATTGGCGCAGCGCCTCCGCGCTGCACGAACGGTGAAAAACAGGAGAAAGGGGAAATGACCATGAAACGCTTCTTTTATATCCTTCTGGCAGCGCTGTTGCTGCTGACGCTTGCCGCGTGCCAGAAAGCCCCGGAAGCCGCCGAACCGGCGGACGAAGCCCCCGGCTGGCAGGCAAAGTATGACCTCGGCGTGCGCTACCTGTCCGAGGGCAATTATCAAGAGGCCATCATTGCATTTACCGCGGCGATTGAGATTGACCCGAAGCAGCCGAAGATTTATGATAGACTTGCCACAGCATACGAATTGGCTGGCGATGACGAGGCGGCCCTGCGGACACTGCTCGATGGTGCAGCAGCCACAGGTGACCGTGCGCTGGCAGCTCGCGCAGAGGAAAAGCGCAGCGTACCGATTGTCGCTGTTGCGGCAGGATGGGAGCACACCGTCGGCCTGAAGGCAGACGGCACGGTCGTGGCTGCGGGTGAAAATTCGTATGGTCAGTGCGATGTGTCGGGCTGGAGAGACATTGTCGCCGTTGCGGCAGGAGGCAGTCACACCGTCGGCCTGAGGGCCGACGGAACAGTCGTGGCAGTGGGTTACAATGCGTGGGGTCAGTGTGACGTATCCGGCTGGAGAGACATTGTCGCTGTTGCAGCAGGAAGCGTTCACACCGTCGGGCTGAAATCAGACGGCACGATCGTGGCGGCGGGTAAAAACTGGGAGGGCCAGTGCGATGTGTCCGGCTGGACAGACATTGTCACCGTTGCGGCAGGAAGCTTTCACACCGTCGGGCTGAAATCAGACGGCACGGCCGTGGCGGTGGGTAACAATCCGTATGGTCAGTGCGATGTGTCCGGCTGGGCAGATATTGTCGCCGTTGCAGCAAGATTCACTCACACCGTTGGCCTGAAATCAGACGGCACGGTCGTGGCGGTGGGGAATAATGGGAGTGGTCAGTGCGATGTGTCTGGCTGGGCGAACATCCGGATTCCGACGGATCGTTAGGACATCCACAGCACTGCAAGACCGGTGCGCCAAGCAAACAGTGGGCGAGAGACTATGAGGAAAATGATATGGAATTTTCAATGGGATCTGTCGTTTTAGACGGCTGGAAAATTATAAGGCTGCTGGGCGAAGGCAGCTATGGAAAAGTATTTGAAATCGAGCGCAGCGAGTTCGGGCAGACGTACCGGGCTGCGCTGAAGGTGATCACGGTGCCGCAGAGCAGCGCGGAGGTCCGGAGCGTGATCTCCGAGGGCATGAGCGTTTCGCAGGCCGAGGCATATTTTCACGGCATCGTCGAGGAGCTTATGCACGAGTTTTCCATCATGTTCAAGCTCAAGGGTACGGCAAACGTCGTCAGCTGCGAGGACCTGCGCGTGCTGGAGCACCCCGACGGCATCGGCTGG
>OGMF01002447.1_pt1 | contig 15857 bp, 10 predicted proteins | sample 1572921 | NCBI WGS metagenome assembly OGMF01 (sample SAMEA2581919, study PRJEB24529) | metagenome | biome: Human gut stool | place: China | collected 2011
TACACTGGTGCGCTTGGCTTCCACTACAGCCAGTGGCGTTCCGTCTGCATCAAACAGTACATAGTCCGCATATCCCACACCGCTCTCATTGGGCATACCCTGTACCTCTATCTCTATTCCGGCATGGCGGATGTGGCGCGCATGACTGGCGACGACAGCTTGAAATCCGCCTGCGAACGGCTCTGGCGCAGCATCGTGCAGGAGAAGCTGTACATCACCGGCGGCATCGGTGCAACGCAGATAGGCGAGGCATTCTCCTACGCCTACGATCTGCCCAACGACACCGCGTATTCCGAGACGTGCGCCGCCATCGGCTTAGCTTTCTTCGCGCGCCGGATGCTGCAAATGTCCCCCCAGCGCGAATACGGCGACGTGATGGAGCTTGCCCTGTACAACACCGTCCTGTCCGGTATGGCGCTGGACGGCAAGAGCTTCTTCTACGTCAACCCGCTGTCCGTCGTGCCGTCGGCGTGCCACGCGGATTCACGCCTTCAGCACGTCAAAACCGTGCGGCAGAAGTGGTTCGGCTGCGCGTGCTGCCCGCCCAATATCGCGCGCATCGTCTCCTCCATCGCCGCGTATGCCTTCACGGAGAATGAGGATACGCTGCTGACCCATCTCTACCTTGGCGGCAGCATCCGCAAAACCTTCCCCACGGGTACGCTGACGCTCTCGATTGCGTCGGATATGCCGTGGGATGGGCACATCACCGTCACGCTCCATGCGGATTCGCCTGTGTCCGGCACGCTTGGCTTCCGTCTGCCGGGCTGGTGTCCCAATCCGAATGTGACGGCGGATAAGCCCGTTCGCGTGGCGGATGGTTATGCGTACCTCTCCGGCGAATGGCACGACGGCGAGACGATTGTGCTGGATTTCCCGATGCCCGTGCGCCTAAACCGCGCAAACAACCGCGTCCGCGAGGATATGCGGCAGGTCGCTGTCACGCGCGGCCCGGTCACATTCTGCGCCGAGCAGGCGGATAACGGCGAAAACCTGCATCTGCTGCGCGTGAATGCGGAAAAATTCGGCAAGGGCGGCGAGGGCGTGCAAGTCCTGCCGGATTCGCGCTTCGGGCATCGTACGGTGAAACTGCTTGTGCCGGGCTTCCGTCAGCAAGAGGACGCGGAAGGCGTGCTGTACGCCGCCTACCAGTCCGCCGAGGAATCCCCCTGCCAGATTGAGCTGATTCCCTATTACGCGTGGTGCAACCGCGGCGAAGGCGAAATGCGCGTGTGGCTGAACGTATAAAGAGGAGACACAAGGGACTTTGCCCCTTGACCCCAGCAGGGACGCTGTCCCTGCACCCTGCAAGGGACTTTGTCCCTTGACCCTTTCGCGCGATTCAGTTGACTTCGCGATCATGCTGTGTCCGCGCGTTTATCCACGACAAAAAACGGGATTGCCCATATGTGTGGCAGTCCCGTTTTGGTTTGGAGAATATTTACTTGTTCTCTTCCGCCGGCGCATCGGTCTTTTCTTCGCCCGACGCAATGGCAATCTTGCGCGCTGCCTTCGGTGTTTCCGCCTGCATCTTCGGCAGGGTCACGGTCAGGATGCCGTGCTCGCACTTCGCGGTAATGTCATCTTCGCGCACGCCTTCCAGCGAGAAGCGGCGCTCCACATGACCCGTGCGGCGTTCGGAGTACAGGTAGCCTTCGCGGTTATCCTTCTTTTCGCTGTTGATGTCGGCGGCGATGGTCAGCACACCGTCCTCGGCGGTCAGGGTAATGTCATCCTGCTTTACGCCCGGCAGTTCAGCCTCCAGCACATAGGCATCGGGCTGTTCCTTCACATCGACGCGGAAGCCGGCAGTGCCGACCATATCGCTCATGTCGAAGAAGTTGCGGAAGAAGCGGTCACTGAGCATATCATCCATAGAGGTATTCATCAGGTTGCGGGCAGCACGGAACGGAATCACATTGAACATAAAACAGACCTCCTTGCGTCAGCGTTCGCTGGCGGTTACAATAACAATCAATCCGGGGCATCTGCTTCGGGCGGTCATTCGTCCGGGGCGATTTCCCTTCGCGGTTCTCTTTCCTGAACCGTGATTGTATTGTACTACAAAGGTCAAAGAAAGTCAATAGGCAAGAAGGTCAAATATTGAAAACGTTCTGTAAACAGTTTGTAGCCAAATTATGAATTACAGTGTGTCCGCCCGCACCAGCAGCCGCTGCATCACCGGCAGCACCGTTTCCGGAGCGCCGCTGGTTTCAAGGGTGATTTTCCCCGGCGTTTCCCGCGCGCAGAGCAGGTCATTCTCCGTCAGCACCCGCCGCAGCTGGCGCGCCGTACCTTCGTTGCCGTCCAGCACCTGCACATTTTCCGGCAGAATCTCCCGCAGCAGCGGGCGCAGGAACACATAGTGCGTGCAGCCAAGCACCACCGCATCCACCGTGCGCAAATCATACGGGTGCAGCAGTTCCAGCAGATAGCGCCGCGCCTGCTCGTTGGCTTCCTGCTCCACCAGTTCCATCAGACCGGGGCAGGGCAGCGGTATCGCCCCTTCGCCGTAGCGCGCATAAAGCTGCTGAAACTTTTCCAGCCGCAGGGTCATCGGCGTCGCCAGCACCAGGATGCTTCCGCCGTGGCGCAGGGCGTGGGCAGGCTTAAGCGCGGGTTCCATGCCCAGTATCGGCAGGTCATACGTCTCCCGCAGTTCCTTCGCGGCGACGGCGGTCGCGGTGTTGCAGGCAATCACCACCGCCTTGACATGATTCGAGAGCAGATGCGCCATCACGCGCGTGACGCATGCCATCACCTCTTCGCGCGGCTTCGTGCCGTAGGGGGCGTGCAGCGTGTCGCCGAAATACAGAAAATCCTCCTGCGGCAGTTCCCGGCGCAGGGCGCTGAGGGTGCCGATGCCGCCGACACCGCTGTCAAACACGCCGACGGGGTTCTGATTGCCCATCATCCTTTGTCCTCCCTGTTTTGCTTCTTTTTTATTATACGCCGATTGCGCCGGAAATGCAAATCACGGTTGCGCGGCGCGGAAAAAGCGGTTATAATGGAAGCCGGAAATCAATTATACGATTTTCGGATGAGAATGCGCCAAGATGCACCGCGAATTTTTGCATTCTGGCTAACGCGAATGAAATGCAGCGTAGCAGCGCTACGCTAAATGGAATGAGCGAACGCCAGAATCAAAAAGGCGCAAGCAGATGGCGCAGGCGAATCCAAAAATCGTATTGGAGGAAAAACGCATGGATTTGAATGTGGAAATCCGCTTGGGCGATGTTGTGCAGACGCGCAAGCAGCATCCCTGCGGCTCGAACGAGTGGACAGTCATCCGCACGGGTGCGGACATCAAGATAAAGTGCAGCGGGTGCGGGCGCATCGTGATGATGGATCGTGAGACGTTCCTGAAGCGCCGGAAAAAACTGATTTTGCAAGGGCCTGAACCCGTATGAGCGACGCGCTGCTGTTTTTTGTGTGCCTTGCGGCGGCGCTGTGCATCCGGCAGTTCATCGGCTGCGCGGCGGTGGTCAAGGGGCGCAGTATGCTCTCCACCCTGCATCCGCGCGACGTGATGCTGGCGGTGCGTCCGCCGCTGCTTTACCGGCACATCCGCCGCGGGGACATTGTGCTGTGCCGCTATCCGGGGCGGTACTGGCGGAATCTCCGCTTCGTGCCGCAGACGTTCGTCAAGCGCGTGGTGGGTCTGCCGGGGGAGACGATTGAAATCGCGGACGGCGTGGTGCTGATTGACGGTGAAGCGCTTTCTGAGCCCTACCTCGACCCGGCGCACTGCCGCTTCCGCCGGAGTATGCCGCCGCGAACGCTCGGCGCAGATGAGTATTTCGTCATGGGCGACAACCGCGATAATTCCAACGACAGCCGAAGCGTCGGCGCACTCAAGCGCACCGCCATTCGCGCCCGCGTCGCCAAAGTGCTGTTCCGTCTGCCCTCGCGCAAGCGGAAAAAGCGGCGCTGAATGGGACAAGAACGCCCACATTGTTACAAAATGTGCCTTGTGTGCGCCTGAAAAGTATGGTATAATGAACCCGAACGAGTATTTCCAACGAAGGCTGGTGATTTCTGATGCGGAAACTGTTTCCGATGCTGCTCTTCACGCTCCTGCTGGCGCTGCTGATGGCAGTCCCCGCGCTGGCGGCTGATTTTACCTACGATGATTTTTCCGCGACGCTGACCGTCCCCGACAGCTACACGATGCTCACAACATCGAACCTGGCTGACCACGAGGATCTGCTGGCGAAGCAGGGACTGACCGTCGAGGCGGCGCAGGCGGATTGGGCGGCGCGCGGCGTGCGCTTTCAGGCGTGGAACGCAGCGGGCGATATGTGCATCGAGCTGTCCGCCGTGCAGGATGATTTCGCCATGCAGTACTGGGATGTGAACGAAGTCACCAGCGACGAGCGCGCCACCTACCGTCTGGGGCATTCCTCGGACAAAAACGGCTATTACCGCAATCTTGGCTACGACTACACCTCCGCGCAGTGGAAGAACGGCAAGAACTACGCCCGCTTCCTCGTGCTGGAGTACACGCGCAGCCATAACGGCGTGTCCTACGCGGGTTATGGGCGCAAGTCCATCCGCAACGGCTACTCCATCTATCTGGAGTGCCAAGTCTACGGTCGCAGCCCGAAGAAGGCGGACAACAACGCCCTGCAGGCCATTCTGGACACGCTGAAGTTCAACGAAATCTTCCCGCGTCCGTCCAGTGCCGTGCAGCGCGTCACGTTTGACGAAGTACCGCCGACGGAAACGAACTCCGGCAAATTCACCGTCTCCGGCACGGGCACGAGCGGGCAGTATGTCATACTCTGCCTGATGCGCCTGTCCGGCGGCGAGCCTATCAATTATGAAACGCAGATTCCCAAGAACGGCAAGTTTTCCTTCACCATTCAGCTGCCGCAGGAAGGCGTCTGGCTGATGACCTACACCATCACCGACGCGGGCAAAGAGGTGCTGCAGGAGGACAAGTTCAGTCTGACGACCTACAAAAAGACGCTGCTGATTGTCAACCTTGATGCTGACCTGCCCGAAGCCATCGTCGGCGACACCCTCACCATTTCCGGTACGACGATGCGGCAGACGCAGGTGCAGTGCATCATCGACGGCCGCTATCAAAAGACCATCACGACGAACAACTCCGGCAAGTTCTCCTTCAAGATTGACACCAGCGCTGAGGGAACGTATGACATTGTGCTGACGTTCCAGAAGAAGGGCTACACAACGCGCCGCATCACCAGCACAGCAACCCGCGCCCTGACCGAAGCCGACAAGCAGGAGGACATTCGCGCACAGGCGGACAAGCCCGCGTACTCCACCTTGACCCGACTGCTGGACGGCTACGAAGGCCGCTACATGGTCTACACGCTTTTCATTGACCGCGTTGAGCAGATCGGCGACGAGTGGTACACCTTCGCTGCCATGCGCAAGACCAACTCCGGCGGCCTGCGCGACGAAGTGGTTGTCCGCACAACGACCCAACCGACGTGGCAGCCTGCTGACCAAGTGCGCATGTACCTGCAATGTACCGGCGGCTATGAGATTCAGGGCGATGCCACAACAAAGCTGCCTTGCTTTGATTATCTCTTTACGGACTAATTCCTCTATCCCTTCCCACACAATGGGAAGGGATATTTTTTGCGGCGCCAATCCCCCGATTGACAGCCCTGCTTCCCCATGCTATAATGACGCAAAATTGCCCTTCGGAGGATAAATTCAATGACAGAACAAATGAACCTCGGCGGCGCGTGGCGGATGCGCGAGGCAGACAGCGAAACGTGGCATTCAGCACATGTGCCGGGCAGCGTGTATGCGGATTTGATGGCGGATGGCACAATGCCTGACCCGTTCTGGCGTGAAAATGAGCTGGATGCCTTCGAGCGCATGAAGAAAGATTATGTGTACCAGCGCACGTTCACCGTGACCGAAGCACAGCTGGCACATGCGCATGTGGAGCTGGTCTGCGAGGGGCTGGATACGCTGGCGCATGTGTCGCTCAACGGGCGCGAAATCGCCTTCGCGGACAACATGCACATCACCTGGGTGTGGGACGTGAAGGAGCAGCTGCACGCGGGCGAAAACACGCTGGAAATCCGATTCGATTCCCCCATTCTCTACTGTGCGAAAAAAGCTGAAGAAGCGCCCGGCTGGGAATCCTCCGACGCAACGCCCGGCTTCCGCCACCTGCGCAAGGCGCACTGCATGTTCGGCTGGGACTGGGGGCCACGTCTGCCGGACGCGGGCATCTGGCGGCCGATTTTCCTGCGGACGTGGGATACGGCGCGGCTGGAAAACGCGCTGATGCTGCAAGCGCACCATGACAGCGTGGTGGACGTGACCATCCGCCCGGAAATTGCGGGCGAAAGCGCGTGGTCGGCGGAAATCACCGCGCCGGATGGCGAAGTGTTGACCCTCCCCGAAACGACGGCGGCGGAGCAGGTCATCACGATTGAGCATCCGCAGCTGTGGTGGCCGAACGGGCTGGGCAAGCAGCCGCTGTACCGCGTGACGGTTCGTCTGGCGACGGGCGATACGCGCATGTGGCGCATTGGTCTGCGCACGATGACCGTCAGCCGTGAAAAGGACGAATGGGGCGAGGAATTCTGCCATGTCGTCAACGGCGTGAAGGTGTTTGCCATGGGCGCGGACTACATTCCAGAGGACAACATTCTGGCGCGCGTGACGCCGGAGCGGACGCGCCGGCTCTTGGAGGACTGCAAGGCGGCGAATTTCAACGCCATCCGCGTCTGGGGCGGCGGGTATTACCCGGATGACGCGTTCTATGACATCTGTGACGAGCTTGGCTTGCTGGTCTGGCAGGATTTGATGTACGCCTGTGCTTTCTATGACCTCACGCCTGATTTTGAGCGTTCCATTCGTGTGGAGACGCATCAAAATGTCGCACGCCTGCGCCATCATGCGTCGCTGGCACTGATTTGCGGCAACAACGAGATGGAGATGTTCATGGCGGGCGCAAACAGCGCGCTCATCAACCATCGGACGTGGGAGTTCGTGCCGACGTATCCGCACCACATCACCGACTATGTGAAGATGTTCGAGTACATTCTGCCCGCAATTGTGAAGGAAACCGCGCCGCAGACGTACTGGTGGCCCGCGTCGCCATCCTCCGGCGGCAATTTCGACGCCCCGAACGACGAAAACCGCGGCGACAACCACTATTGGGACGTCTGGCACGGTGAAAAGCCCTTCACGGAGTACCGCAAGTTCTTCTTCCGCTATGCGTCGGAATTCGGCTTTCAGTCCTTCCCGTGCCTGAAATCGGTCAAGCAGTTCACCCTGCCGGACGACCGCAATATCTTCAGCCGCGTAATGGAGCGCCACCAGCGCAATCAGGCGGCGAACGGCAAGATTCTCTCCTACCTTTCGCAGACGTTCCGCTATCCAAACAGCTTCGACGACCTGCTGTATACCTCCCAGCTGATGCAGGCGGAGGCAATTCGCTACGGCGTGGAGCATTGGCGGCGCAACCGCGGGCGCTGCATGGGCGCGATTATCTGGCAGCTGAACGACATCTGGCCGGTCGCGTCGTGGGCTAGCATCGACTACTACGGCCGCTGGAAGGCGCTGCACTACGCGGCGAAGCGCTTCTTTGCCCCAGTGATGATTTCCGCCGAGGAGGAGGGCGAGCTGAGCCAAAATCCGAAAATCAACGAATATCACCCTGCGCCGCTGGAAAAGAGCTTCCGCCTGAACGTCTGCAACGAGACGCTGCGAGACGTGACGGGTGAAGTCGTCTGGGCGCTGCGCACGCCGGACGGCGCAATCGTGCGGCAGAATCAGCAAACGCTGACCATCCCCGCAATGAGCGCGAAGTGGCTGGACAAGGTGGACTGCGCGGATGCGTCGCTGACAGGGCATTATGTCAGCTTTGCGTTCGTGGTGGATGATGTCGCAGTGTCCGAAGGGACGTGCATCTTCTGCGCGCCGAAGCACTTTGAATTTGTTGACCCGCGCCTGACGGTGGAGAAGCGCGGCGACACGCTGGTCGTCACGTCGCACGCCTACGCCAAGCAGGTCTGGCTGGAATCCGAGGACGCGGACTTGCTGCTGGACGACAATGCGTTCGACATGAACCCCGGCACGAAGGTCGTGCGCGTGGTGAGAGGGACGGCGGAGAAGGTCAGGGGCAGAAGCGTGTGGGATTTGGGGCGGTAAGCGGGCGCAGTACACCGTCTGCCGTTTCGTGACGAAACCCTGAAAATCCGGGGAAAGGGCTTGCTCTTTCCCTTTTTTCATGGCATAATGGAAAATGGTATTTGTTCGATTTTCGCCGGATCAGCATGTTGGTGAGGTTCGGGCGCTTGACAAAGAACATATACCACAAACAGAAGAATTATAAAAAATCACAGCAATATGCAAATTGTAAATTTTAATCTCCATCAACAAAAATACTTGACACGTTCTATCACACTATGGTAACATAACGGTGACTCCAAGAATGGAACGCTGTTTGCTGGAATACGATGACCGGCAAGTCGACGGAACATTGTGCAGCGGCTGATGTAGGCACGACAAGCAAAGAATGTCGTAATCCAAACCCGCACAGTATCTCGCAGCATAGTCTACCAAGTTCTGTCACACCAATTGACATACCGCAGAATAGGACGTGATGCCTCTTGAACTACTTTGACTGATTGCCATACTGAACTGTACTACTAACTCGACCGATAGAAGCCTTTAGCGAATTACTAAAATTACGGAAGGAACTTTGAAGGAATGAAGAGAAAACCTTTTCTGTCACTGATGATGGTTCTCTGCTTGCTGATGAATTTTGCATGGGCAGAATGCAGTCATAAGAACGTTAATCATCATTACGTTCGTTACACAATACTAGGCAGTACAGCTCATTTTTCCGAATCATTCTGCATGTGCATGGACTGTGGGGCAAGACTGAAGTGTTGCCCACAACCCAATGCAACGCCTCCATCTTCTCACTCATACAATATTACAAATAGCGTATATTCCACTGCAAATCTCAATCAACATACGGTTACCCTAACGTATACATGTGTTTGCAGCTATTCGTATACTGATACAATTTCTGAAAATCACGACTACAAATACGTCAGTGATTATCACGGAACAGGCTTGAAACACTACATTAACTACCGTTGTTCTCTTTGTAATCAGACAAAGACGACAACGTATACCTGTTCCGGAAATCCCTGCTACATGCCAGCACTTTACCGTCAGCCGATTGAAGAAGAATAAAAGGGGCTGAACGCACAGCCAGCAGTTTGCTTTGCTTTTGCGGATGCATTGCGTCGCCCTTGTAAGCATATTCTTCTGCAATGACACAAGACCTCGACGCATTCGCGGGCATCCCCCGCTTGAAAAGGATGGACAACATGGACATTAACTGGTATCCCGGACATATGGCGAAAGCAAAGCGGCTGCTGGCGGATCAGCTCAGCCGCGTGGATGTGGTGGTGGAGCTGTGCGACGCGCGGCTGCCGTATTCCAGCCGAAATCCCGATTTGGACAAGCTGCTGGCGGGCAAAAAGCGCGTGCTGCTGCTCAACAAGGCGGATTTGGCTGATCCCGCTGCCACCAGCGCGTGGCTGAACTACTTCCGCGCACAGGGCATCGATGCCGCGCCGTACAGTGCCTCCACCGGCAAAGCGAAGGACGCACTGGCGGTCATTGACCGCGCGGCGAAGGAAGCCGTCGAGCGCGCGGCGCAGAAGGGCATCCGCAAGACCGTCAAGGCAATGGTCGTCGGCGTGCCGAACGTGGGCAAAAGCACCTTCACCAACAAGCTGCACGGCGGCAATATCGCCAAAACCGGCGACCGTCCCGGCGTCACCCGCGCGAATCAGTGGGTGCGCATCACGCCCTACCTTGATTTGCTGGATACGCCCGGTCTGCTCTGGCCGCGGCTGGATGACCAGCTTGCCGCGCGCCGCCTGTGCTATATCGGCACAGTGAAAGACGACGTGGTGGATTTGGCGATGCTGACGATTCACCTGCTGCAGGACATGCTGAAGGTGCAGCCGCAGGCGGTGATGACGCGTTTCCGCTTCGACAACCCCGAACTGCGCGGCGAAGAACTGCTGGAAGCAGTCTGCAAGGGGCGCGGCTTCCTGATGAAGGGCGGCATATGCGATTACGACCGCTGCTGCGCGGTGGTGCTGGATGAATTCCGTGCGGGCAAGCTGGGCAGAATGACGCTGGAAATGCCCGTCAAGAAGGCTCGGCTGACCATTCCCGGCGCGAAGAAGGACGACGAGAACAAGCCGCAGGAGGAAAATTCTGATGGCGAAGATTGACCGCGCGGCGAAAGTGCAGCTGCTGGCGGATTTCGACGCGCAGTACGCCGCCTTCGTTACGGCAGGCATGGACGAAGCCGGACGCGGCCCGCTGGTGGGCAATGTCGTTGCGGCGTGCGTCGTGATGCCCAAGGAACCGCTGATTCTCTGGGTGGATGATAGCAAGAAGCTCTCCGAGAAGCGCCGCGAAAGCGTCTATGCCGAAATCATGGAGCGGGCGCTGTATGTCGGCATCGGTCAGGCGACGCCGGAGGAAATCGACCGCATGAACATCCTCGAAGCGACAAAGAAGGCGATGCGCGAAGCCGCCAGCCAAGTGCCCGCCGAGGTGTTCCTCATCGACGCGGTGAAGAATCTGGGGCTGAACGGGCGTGAAATTCCGATGGTAAAGGGCGACGCAACGTCCTACGCCATTGCTGCGAGCAGCATCGTCGCAAAGGTGACGCGTGACCGGCAAATGCTGGAGCTGGACAAGCAATACCCGCAATACGGCTTTGCGCGCAACAAGGGCTACGGCACGCCGGAGCATATCGCCGCCTTGCAGAAATATGGCGCAACGCCCCTGCACCGCCGGACGTTCATCGGCCATTTTGTGCCGGTGGAGGAGAAATGAAGCGCTACGATGCCGGGATTCAGGGCGAACAGGAAGCGGAAAACGCGCTGACCCGGCAGGGCATGACGCTGCGGACGCGGCGGTATCGCGCGGAGGATGGCGAAATCGACCTCGTGATGCAGGACGGCGAAACGATTGTGTTCGTCGAGGTGAAAGCGCGTCCGCAGAGCCGCGCCGGGCAGGGGATGCTGGCGGTCACACCCGCGAAGCAGCGGCGAATCTGCCACGCGGCGATGCACTACCTGCTGGAAAACGACTGCATGGATGTTCCCGCGCGCTTCGACGTGGTGGAAATCACCCGCGACGGGCTGATTCATGTAAAAAATGCGTTTATGGCAAGCATGTAATACGATTTCCAGATAAGAATGCGCCAAGATGCGCCGCGAATTTTTCATTCTGGCTAACGTGAATGAAACGCAGCGTAGCAGCGCTACGCTAAGTGGAATGAGCGGACGCCAGAAGGGAAAAGGCGCAAGCAGATGGCGCAGTTGAATCTGGAAATAGTATAAATCAATCAGTGGAAACAAAAACCCAATTCCGAACGTCCAATATCGGGGGTGACACGATGAAGAGAAACAGACTGGCTCGGCGGTCGCTGCTGCTTCTGCTGTCTCTGCTGATGCTGCTGGGGATATTCAGCACCGCCTCGGCGGAGGAAAGCACGAATCTGCTGCAAAATCCGGGCTTTGAGGAAATCGGCGCGGACGGACTGCCCGTCGGCTGGAAAACGGATGCGTACCTGAACTTGGAGGGCGTGACCTTCTATACCGTATCCGACAACGCCATGTCGGGCGCGCACAGCGTTCAGATTGAGAATCTGGACCACAACGACGCGCGCTTCTGCCAGACAGTCGCGGTAGAGCCGAGCAGCTTCTACCGCCTGTCCGGCTATGTCAAAGCATGGGATACGCTCGATGAGGGTTTGGGCGGCAACCTGTCCATCAAAGATGTGTATGTTTTCTCAGAAAGCGTATACGATTCGCCGGACGAGTGGCAGTACGTTGAACTCTACGGCGTGACGGACACGGATCAGCACGAAGTGACCGTGTATGCACGTCTGGGCGGGTACAGCGGCGAGAGCTTCGGCACAGCCATGTTCGATGATTTGTCGCTGGTGAAGGTCGATGCGCCGCCGGAGGGCATTGTAGCGAGCCGCTGGTATCAGCCGACAGCCGCGGTGCAGGACGACCCGTCCGACGACTTGGCGGATACTGCTGCTGCCTCCCCCGCGTGGCCGTGGATGACGGCAGTCGGCATTGCGTATGTGGCGCTGGGCGTGTATCTGCTGCGCTTCCTGCAAAAGAAGAGCGCCGTTCCGCTGGATGCAAAGAAGCGCGAAGCCATGCCGCTCTTTGCCATCATCGGGCTTGTTGTCGCGGCAGCGGCGCGGCTGATTGTCGCAAACAGCGTCAGCGGCTATCAGGTGGATGTAAACTGCTTCCTCGCGTGGGGCAACACGCTGCTGAGCGTCGGCCCGGCGAATTTCTACCAAACGACAAACTTCTGCGATTATCCGCCCGCGTATGTCTACATCATGGGCTTGAACGCGGCGCTGATGCGGGTTCTGCCCCTGTCCGCGGCTGCGGTGCACAAGCTCATCCCGATGGCGTGCGATTTGGTGGCGGCGGTGCTTACCTACCGCATTGCGCGCAAGAAGAACGCCAGTGCCAATCAGGCGGGCATTTTGATGCTGCTGATGGCGTTCAACCCCGCCATTTTCCTCAACAGCGCGGGCTGGTGCCAGATTGACAGCGTGCTGAGCCTGCTGCTGATGCTGGTGGCGTATTTCGCAGTCTGCGGCAACTGGATGGCGGTCATGCCGATTTACATGCTCGCCGTGCTGGTGAAGCCGCAGGCGCTGATGCTGGGCTTCCTCGGTCTGGCGGCGATTGTGATGGCGCTCATCCGCGACCGCAAGTGCTGGAAACCGATGCTCATCGGCGTTGGATTGGCGCTTGTGACGACGGTGATTGTCGTCCTGCCGTTCAGCGTGAACCAAGGCGGCATCTCGTGGCTGATTGACAAGTACGCGCAGACGCTTTCGTCCTACCCGTACGCGACGGTCAACACCGCAAACTTCTACTATCTCTTCGGCTGCAACTGGACGTCCATCGTCATGGAAGCGCCCCGTGCGGTTCCGCTGCTGCTGATGGCGCTGTCGCTCGTCTGGACGGGCTGGCTGATTTACCGCGCGCAGAGAAGCGGCTGGCAGCCCGACGTGCTGACGGGGCTGATGACGATTCTGCTGATTATCGGTGGCTTCGGGCTGGGCGGCTTCTTCGCGACGCAGAGCGGCTGGACGCGCACGATGATTTTCCATCTGGGCGGCAGCATGGTACTTTCCCGCACAGCGCTGCTGGTTGTGGGTCTGGTGGGACTGGCGGGCGCAATTGCGCTTGGCGTGATGCTCTTTAAGCACAAGAGGGCGGATTGGAATTCGGCGGAAATCGCCGCTGGGCTGACCTTCGCGCTGATTTTCCTCGGCTTGGCGACCTTCAATGCCAGCTTCACGATGGTGGGGCTTGTCGCCATGGCGCTGCCGTTTGTGATGGTGCTGCCCATGTTCATCCGCAGCGGCAAACTGGAGAACCTCGCCCTGTGCGGCAGCGTGCTGTTTGTGCTGCTGTATGTGTTCGGCATCAAGATGCACGAGCGGTATCTGTTCCCGGCGCTGTTCCTGCTGGGGATGGCGTACGCGGGCAGGCGCGACCGTCGGACGCTGGTGCTCCTGCTGGGCCTCAGCGCGACGGCATTCATCAACGAAGGCATTGTGCTGGATAACAGCCTGCGCCTCGGTTCGTCGCTGGGGCACTTGAACAATGATACGGTCGTGCTGGCGATGCTGCTGTCCGCAGCGAATGTGGCGCTGGCGTTCCTCGGCGTGTGGACGTGCCGCGACGTGTGCCTGCCGGTATCCGCCGCGGACGAAACGCTGGAGCACCCGGCGTATCTGCCCGTGAAGCAGCTGGACAAGAAGCCGGGCGACCCGCGCACCTTTAAGCAGGACGCCTCCCTGCACTGGCGCAAGCGCGACTGGCTGCTGATGCTGGGCGTGACGCTGGTGTACGCTGTCGTCGCGCTGACGAACCTCGGCTCCATGAAAGCGCCGCAGAACCCTTGGGTCTCCTCGACGCGGAATGAGCAGGTCATCATCGACCTCGGCGAACATCACGACGATGTGACGATGCTCTACTTCTGTCAGGTGAGCTACTCCAATTTCTCCGTCGCCGTATCCGAGGACGGCGAAAGCTGGTCGGACGATTACATTGCGGATATGGCGGAAGGCGAGTGCTTCCAGTGGAAGTACCTCACCCCCAGCTATATGGGCAAAGATAAATACGGCAACGACAAGCGCTTCTTCTACTCGCAGCCCATCAAATTCTCTGCGCGGTATGTCCGCATCACGTCGCAGCAAATCGGGCTGAAGATGAATGAAGTCATCTTCCATGACACAAACGGCGACCGCATTCCGGCGACGGTCATTGCACAGCTGAACGTGATGGAAGAATCCACCCTGTACAGCGACGCAAACAATATTTTCGACGAGCAGGATACGCTGGAAGGTCTGCCGAGCTGGTGGAACAGCACCTATTTCGACGAGATTTACCACGCCCGCACGGCATATGAGCACCTGCACGGCACTGCGCCGTATGAAACGAGCCATCCGCCGCTTGGCAAGGTCATCATGAGCCTTGGCATTGCGATTTTCGGCATGGTTCCGTTCGGCTGGCGCGTGATGGGCGCACTGGCGGGCATCCTGATGCTGCCGGCGATGTACCTGCTTGGCAAGCAGCTGACGAAGAAATCCAGCTTTGCATTCGCCGCCGCGCTGATGCTCGCGCTGGACTGCCAGCACTTCACGCAGACGCGCATTGCCACCATCGACTCCTACCCCGTGCTGTTCATCCTCTTCAGCTGGCTGTTCATGCTCCGCTTCATGCAGCGCGACATTGTGCGCCTGCCGGTGAAGAAGCTCCTGCCGGATTTGGCGCTGTCCGGGCTGTTCATGGGGCTTGGCATTGCCAGCAAGTGGATTGGCGTGTACTCCGGCGCGGGGCTGGCAGTGGCGTTCTTCTGGACGATTTTCCGCCACATGCGCATGGCGGCAACCTCCGCGCATCTGCTCAAGACGGACAAGAGCCTGTCGGACGAGGACAGGAAAATCCTCACCCTGCGCGACCAGACAACCATGAAGCGCGTGCTGGTGATTTGCCTGTGGTGTCTGCTGTTCTTCGTTACCATCCCGCTGGCGATTTACCTGCTGGCATACATTCCGTACTTCGCCTATGCGCACTTTGACAACCTGAAGGATTACCTGACGGCGGTCTGGAATGCGCAGCTGCGCATGTTCAGCTACCATTCCAAGCCCGGTTTGGGCATGGATCACCCGTTCTACTCGCCGTGGTACGAGTGGATTTTCAACCAGCGCCCGATGTACTATGCTTCGCCGACGTATGTGAATACCCCCGGCTGGAGCTATGCAATCTGGTGCTTCGGCAACCCGGCAATTTGGTCGGCAGCGCTTGTCGGCTTTGCGTACACGGTGTTCATGTGGGCAAAACGCCACCGCTACACCCTGCGCAAGGATGGCGAAACGCTGCACTGGACAGCCGCCGACTGGGATGTGACGATGCCGTTCCTGCTCTTGAGCGCGCTTTCGCAGTTCCTGCCGTGGGTGCTTGTGCCGCGCGGAACGTACATTTACCACTACTTCGCCACAACGCCGTTCCTGATGCTGTCCATCACAGTGCTGTTCCGGGATATCACGCGCCGCTTCCCGAAAACGGGCAAGTGGCTGCTGGGGATTTTCCTTGGCGTGTGCTTGGTGATGTTCGTGGCATACTTCCCGTATGCCAGCGGCACATTGACCCCGACATGGTGGCTGGATTTCATGGAACAGTTCTTGCGGATTTACTACTAATACTATTTCCAAATGAGAATGCGCCAAGATGCGCCGCGAATTTTTCGCTCTGGCTAACGGG
>OGMF01002469.1_pt1 | contig 15709 bp, 10 predicted proteins | sample 1572921 | NCBI WGS metagenome assembly OGMF01 (sample SAMEA2581919, study PRJEB24529) | metagenome | biome: Human gut stool | place: China | collected 2011
TTCGAACCGCCGACCCTCTGCTTGTAAGGCAGATGCTCTAAACCAGCTGAGCTAAGCGCCCTTACTTTTCGTAAGCGGTTGCAAAGGTACTACAAATATTTGATTCCACCAAACTTTTTCCTACTTTTTTTTCATTTTCGTTGAAAAAACATGAAAAAAGGCATTTTCCACGGGGGAAAATGCCCTTTATATAGGCTCTTTTGGCTATTTTAGCCAAAACTTACTGTTCAACTGAATCTGCTGGAGCATCTCCAGAATCTGCAGGAGCTACGTCGGTAGCATGCTCTGTCTTCTTCTCTCCAGCCTGCTTTTTCTCCAAAAGTCCTCTCAAACGCTCGTTTTCTGCATTGGCATCTTCCAAAGCAGCATTCAGGGCATCCAGTTCCGACTGGTGAAGCGTATCAACAATATCCATATCCGGAGCCTTTCTCCAACGGGAAGAGCCCAGATTGTAGGTAACACCTAGTTCGAAATAGTAATTCTTGCATCGGCGGGTCCAAGACTGGGAGGCACTTCCTGCACAATTATCAATGTTATGATCGAAGGTATTCAGACCAGCCTCAGCGAAAAGCTGCACCTTTTCTGCCACCTTCCATGCCGAATGAAGACCCAGACTGTAATTCATGGCATAGTTGTCGTGAGTCATCGAGCGGCCCACACCGGCACCGGCAAACGCCATCATGTTCCAGACGCGCTCTTCCTTATAACCCTTGAAAAGGTTGGTCAGGTTGAACATCACCTGCTCATTGGCTACCCAATACTTGTTGCCATTGCCCTCGTTGGTATCCTCGTTCCAGTCGGCATCCACCTTCTTTCCCCAGAATCCCTGAATCTTGGTACGAAGACCGATACCTGGCGTAAACCACTTACCGAAAGCCAGGGAGATGCCCGGATTGCTGCGGAACTTCTTGAAAGGACTCTTCGACAGATCATGTCCTCTCTCTTCGGCAGAATACCATGCATTCCAGTCCAAACCAGCCTGCACAAACCAATTACTGAAAAAAGAATTGGTGGCAATACTATATTTTTCTTCAGGAACTACGTCCTGAGCAAAACTTCCCATAGAAACACTAGCCAAAGCCAGCAAAGCAAATATCTTTTTCATACCTATCTATTTTTAACTTTCAGTTTAACTACACCTTATTATATATATAGCAATCTTCGATATTATATATAGCATTCCTTGATGATGGAAGCAACTACCCCAGAAGATGCTCTATCTCCTGCTGCTGGAGGATGCAGAGCACCGACTTGCCATCAGGAGTATAGTTCACATTCTCGCAGGCGAAAAGTCCATTGACCAATCCTTCCATCTCCTCATTGCTCAACACCTGTCCGTGCGGTATCGCTGCTTGACGGGCAAGCGAAAGAGCCAGGGCTTGGTTGATTTCATCCATGGCAGAGACTCCTTTCTCCACAGCACTGGATACCATATCCTGCACCAGTCTTACCGGATTCATACCTTCCAGACCGGCAGGTACGGAGTTGACGGCATAGCTGCCACCTCCCAGATCTTCCAATTCAAATCCCATCCCGTTCATTTCCGGCAAGATCTTTTCGAAGATTACCTTCTCCGACATCGGGAACTGCACTACTTCCGGGAAGAGAACCTTCTGGGAATGGAAGGTGCGCTCGGCAAGCTGCTTGAGATACTGTTCGAACAGGATACGCACATGGGCACGATGCTGGTCGATGATCATCAATCCCGATTTCACGGCGGTCATGATATACTTGCCTTTATACTGATAATGGGATGGCGACTTCTCGGCTATAATACTGCTAGCAGTAGTACCTGCAGCAGTAGCCTGTTCGGGCTCATCAAAGAGTTCCATCGTATGCTGCTGTTCATCCTGGTCTTTCAACCCCTCGTAAAGCTGTTCCCAGTTCTGGTCTATCTCCGGTTTGGTACTGGAAGGACCAGGAAAACCGGCTCCTACAGGCTTCGCCATAGTAGTAGAACGGGTTTTGAAAGGATTATATCCCGGATTGACGCTGATCTTCGGAGCCGATGCCGAAGGAATTTCTTCCGGATTGAACATCGGGATTTCCGGCTTATCCTCGGTATCGAAGTCGATGGTAGGTACATCATTAAACATACCGATGCTCTCCTTCACGGCAGCCGAGAGAATCTGCCAGATAGCCTGCTCATTCTCAAACTTGATTTCGGTCTTGGTAGGATGAATGTTCACGTCGATGTCCTTAGGATCCACCTCGAAATAGAGGAAGTAAGGCACCTGCTCTCCTACCGGAATTAAACGGTCGTAAGCCGCCATCACCGCCTTGTTGAAATAAGGATGCTTCATGTATCTGCCGTTCACAAAGAAGAACTGATGCACTCCTTTCTTACGGGCAGCCTCCGGTTTGCCGGCAAATCCGGAAACCTTGCACATGGTTGTCTCTACATTGACGGGCAAGAGATCATGATTGAACTTCTTGCCAAACACATCCAGGATACGCTGGCGCAGATTGGCAGCACGAAGATTGAACACTTCTGTGCCATTGCTGTGCAGAGTAAACGAAATCTGCGGATTCACCAAGGCAATGCGCTCAAAAGCGGAAAGGATGTTATTGAGCTCGGTAGAATTCGATTTCAGGAATTTACGGCGGGCAGGAACATTGTAGAAGATATTGCTCACAGAAAAGTTGGTTCCCACAGGACAGGCACAAGGTTCCTGACGCTCATACCGGGAACCCGATATGGCTACGAGGGTACCTATCTCGTCAGATTCCTGACGGGTCTTGAGTTCCACCTGTGCCACGGCAGCAATAGATGCCAAAGCCTCTCCTCGGAATCCCATCGTACGGAGGGCAAAGAGATCGTCTGCCTTACGGATCTTAGAGGTAGAATGGCGCTCAAAGGCAAGGCGGGCATCCGTCTCCGACATTCCCTTGCCATCATCAATGACCTGGATGTTGGTGCGACCCGCATCCACCACGACCACCTGAATATTCCTGGCGCCGGCATCAACAGCATTCTCCACCAGCTCCTTGATGACAGAAGCTGGTCGCTGTATCACTTCTCCTGCTGCTATCTGATTGGCAACAGAATCTGGTAAAAGTTGGATGACATCACTCATCGTCGTTTCTTTTTTTATTTACGTTTGTTTTTCTTGGTAACTTTTGGCGCTACCTTTGAGGTTTTTCTGGAAGCTGCACGAACTGCTTTCTTTGGAGCTGTCTTGGATGCACTCTTGGCTACTTCCTTGTCTGTTTTCCCAGATGCAGTCTCAGCTTCAGCCTTCTCCTTATCCTCCTTGAGCGGTTCCTTCTTCAGGGACTGCAAAGGTGCCTCATGGCGCTTGATAGATTTCAACTCCGTGCCACTCGACTTGCCACGCCATACAAAAATATCATTCTTATCCGTTGGTCGGAGGTCCTCAAACCACGCAAAGTTAGGTAACTTATACTTGGCTGGCGGAACCTGTGTAATCGGATACATGGTACTGGTAAACTTATTGGTCCAGATTTTATCCAACTTTCTGGCTGCTCCCAGATACATACGCATGGTATCGGTCTCCAGATAGTTGAGTCCCACCAGGGAACTGTCCTTGTCGTTGGTCATATAATAGACCGTCTGCACATTGCCGATTGCTTCCGTCATCTTCATTTCTCCTTTTTCGAAATAGGATTTCATTTCAGAAGAAGTAATCTGATTATAATGTACGCTGTCCGGCATCTGTTCGATAGAGAGAGCCTGACCGATAACATAGGCAAAGCGGATGGTGGAGTCTGCCATATAAGCTCTGATTTCCTCACCGAGCATCTGCCGGTTGGCATTCCAGATAACAGGATCCTTATACATTGTCATACAGGAATCCTTGGAATTGAAAACCAGGGAATCGCAGATAGCCTGCATGTCGTTGCGGAAAGCACGGACATGCGGATAGGCATGCACCTTGCGATATACCGAATCTGTATTGATATTGAAAGTATAGATGCGCATGGTATCTGAGTGCATCCACAACGTATCTTTTTGAGAATAGTCGATGGCTACAGGTCGCTTGGTAGCGAATCCCATTCCCGTCTTCTCGTTATAACGGAGATAGTTGCAGGTAAGTGAATTCTTGTTTTTCTTATCCACATACACTACATTGCCATAACCTGTGCTCTCGCCATCCTTGACATAGTAGAGGCTGTCACCGGTAATCGACTTATCCTTATCCACCAAGGTAGAACGGCCGAAGAGCTTAGCTTTATCGGTCTTGGTATCATAATAACCATCTGCCGTATTCACCACGCTGGAACCGGAAACAATCTTGGAAGGTCCCACCATGTGGGCGGTAGAGGTTGGAACGTCATAATACAAGGTATCGGTGGTAACCACATCCTTACCACTGCGCAACTTCACATTGAAGACGAACTTTGCCTCTCGGGTCTCGGTATGATATTCTCCCCAGTCGGAAACCAGTCGGTCCTTACCGTCGATGAGCGTACCTCCGTCAAAGAAGTTCGCCATGTTATACAAGCGGTCGAAATCCAGACTATCCGTCTTCAGGGTCTGTCTTCGATGGTGCAGTACCACATTTCTGCGGGCATGCATCATCTGCATCATACCATCATATTCAGCCCTCTCGCAGGTAAGCGACAAGGTATCACCCTGACGGTAATGCACATGACCGAAAGCCTTCACAGAGTTGGTACCCTGATAGAAATAGGCACTGTCGCAGGTGAGATGACCTCCCTGGTGCATAAACGAAACCTTGCCCTTTACAATCTGGGCATCAGGGTTTCTGCCAAACATATCATAGCGCAACTCATCGGCGTGAAGAAGATAGACTCTCTCACCCTCCGGGCGCTTCTTGTGTTTCTTCCTAGGTGCCTGCATAGCCTGCACCAGACAAAACCCAAATAGGCATAGAATCAATATGAAAAAGATTCTATGCCCGTTCTTGTTAATATTATGTTGCTTGTTATTGATCATTTAACCCAACCTTGATATTCAAAATTGCAATTCTTGTAGCGATCGTTCATACGAACGTAGGTCTTCTTAATCTTGTCAACCACCCAGTCATGCAACGTTTTTTCTCTTTCCTTGGCAAGGACGACATCCTTCATTACCTGGAAATCTTCGGTAATGGTAGCTCTATGCCCCTCTACCCTACTCACCAACTTGATCAGGGCGCAGGTAGTCTTGCCCTTGCTGTTGACCATGGTAAAAGGTGCAGAAATCTGACCTACCTTCATAGTATCTACCACACGTGCCACCTCTGTAGGAAGATCCTTCATCTGGAACTTAGAGGTACGGTTGTCTGCCTGGGCTGTATTTGCCATCAATCCCTTGTTGTTGCGGGTATCCTTGTCATCAGACAATGCCTCTACGGCTGCCTCGAAGGTAAACTTCTTGGCACGGATATCATTACCGATGGAATCCAGACGACCGATAGACTTGTCGATAGCCTCCTGTGAAACCTTTGGCTTGAGCAGGATATGACGGCACTTGATCTTGTCACCTCGCTTATCAATCAACTGGATGATGTGATAACCGAACTCAGACTCCACAATCTTGGAAATCTTCTTTGGGTCAGTCAGGTTGAATGCTACATTGGCAAATGCAGGATCCAACATACCACGTCCGATATAATCCATCTCACCACCCATTCGGGCTGAACCCGGGTCTTCACTGTACATACGAGCCAAAGTAGCGAAAGTTGTCTCACCCTTGTTCACGCGGTCGGTGAAGTCACGCAACTGGTTCTTCACACGGCTGATTTCTTCCATAGGGATACGAGGCTGCATGGTCAGGATCTCTACCTCCACCTCTGTAGGAACGAATGGAATACTATCCGTAGGCAAGTTGTTGAAATACTTACGTACCTGCGCAGGAGAAACCTTGATATCCTTCACCAGTTCCTGCTTCATCTTCTGGATGAGCTGGCGGTTCTTGAAATCATCATGCATCTGCTGGCGCATCTGAGTGATGCTCTGCTTACGGTATTCCTCCAGCTTCTCACGGGATCCAATCATGGAAACCCAGTAGTTGATCTGGTCGTCGATACCCTGCATGACTTCCGACTCAGACACCTCGATACTGTCGATGGCAGCCTGATGCAGGAAAAGCTTCTGCACGGCAATCTGCTCAGGAATAGAACAGTCTGGATCGCCGACGAACTTGATGCCATCTGCCTCCGACTGCAAGCGGGTAACCTCGACGTCAGACTTGAGGATAGCCTCATCTCCAACTACCCAGATCACCTCGTCAACAATACTTCCCGGGTCGATTGACTGCGAGTCGTTCACCGCTTCCAACTTTGCCGAATCACTGTCGGCAACCGAAGCATGGCGACTCATGCCCATACGTGAGGCGCTTGCGCTCATGCCCATGATGAGGAGCAATGCGATAAACGCCAGACTCATTTTATATCCAGTCTTCATAGATCTGTATTCTGCTTGAATTTTATATTTAATGTTTGTTTACCGTGGCTAATACCTCAGGGTACACCACAAACTGATATTTCTTTCTTAATGTTGCCACCCATTCCTTCTCCAGCTGGTCCTGATAGTCGGCTATCACCCAGGCTTTCACATCCGTGTATTCCTTAGGTCCCTTCTTGAGAATCTTTCCGAATGTAGCATCGTAAGGATATCCTTTAACCTTCTCTACCTTGGCGCTTGTCTTGAACACCAGTGAATCCACTACAGGATGATCTCCCTTTTTGAAGATTCCTTCCTTTACCTGGACACGCACCACCGAATCGGCATTAAACTTCCTTCGAAGCAACTCTGCCCATTGGCTGAAAGGCTTACCCTTTACGCATTTCTTGACCGCTGCCACGTCGGCAGCATCCTTTGTATGGTAAGCAATACCCTTGAAGCGGGGATGCTCCCATCTGTATTTCTTCTTGTTCTTGGCAAAATAAGCAGCTTGTGCCTGTTCATCATTCGCTGCTTTCTCCCATACCATCCGGTTGCTGATTTCATAGAGCAGCAATCCGTCATGATACTCCTGCATGAGATATTTCAGATTCTTGTCGTGAGCCGACAATTCTGAAGCTTTCTGATCCAAGACGGTTTCACGGTCACTTCCCGCAGGCAACGTCCTGGCAATGGAATCCAACTTTTCGTTGATGATTCTTTCTCTGATTCCCTTGGCATCGATGAAACGAAGGATATCGTTCTTCACCGAATCATAAGGATAGAAGTCCTGCTTTCCCATCAGCTTGATGATGTGATAGCCAAACTCCGAGAGGACTGGCTTGCTCATCTCTCCCACCTTGAGGGAGAACGCAGCATCCTCAAAAGTCTTCACCGTCTGCCCTCTTGATATCCAGGAGATGTCTCCACCCTTGACGGCAGAACCCTGGTCATCAGAATACTTTCTGGCATATCCGGCGAAATCGCCTCCTTTGCATAGAGCCTGATAGATAGATTGAGCCTTCTGTCGCGCCGTTTCCTGGTCTGCAGCAGAGGCTTTCTGTCCCAAACGGATCAATATGTGGGCAGGATGAACCATTCCGCCCGACTTACTGACACGTTGTTTCGCTTCTTCGTAAATTTTCTGCGCTTCCGCCTCCACATCTCCCGAACTGATCATCGCCGGACGTACCTGCTGGTCACGATACTGCAGGAACTCCTGTTTGAAAGAAGCCGTAGTATCGATATGGGCATCCAATGCCGCCAAAACCTTAAGTTTGTAATTAACAAATAGGTCAACATACTCATTGACTGTCTTCTTGTCAATCACGCCCTCGGAATTGTTTTTGTTATAAGAATATTCAAATTCCGAACGACTGACAGGCTGACCATTGATAGTCATGATAGTAGGGTCGTCGTTTTGAGCAAAAGCTATGCTCCCCGAAAGGAGCATAGCTGCAAAAAGCGCATAAAATCTCATATTACTTTTCAAATAATTATTCTGGGCGGCTGTAATTAGGAGCCTCACTGGTGATAGTGATATCATGTGGGTGGCTCTCCAATACACCGGCATTTGTAATGCGGGCAAACTTAGCGTTGTGCAAGTTCTCGATAGTAGCAGCACCACAGTAACCCATACCAGAACGCAAACCACCAATCAACTGGTAGATAACCTCCTGTACAGTTCCCTTGTAAGGAACACGACCTGCGATACCCTCTGGTACAAGCTTCTTGGCATCCTTGGTATCACCCTGGAAGTAACGGTCCTTAGAACCATTCTTCTGCTCCATAGCCTCGAGAGAACCCATACCGCGGTAGCTCTTGAACTTACGGCCGTTGAAGATGATAGTATCGCCAGGGCTCTCCTCAGTACCAGCTACCAATGAACCGATCATTACGCAGCTACCACCAGCAGCCAGAGCCTTCACTACGTCACCAGAATAGCGCAAACCGCCATCGGCAATCAAAGGAACGCCTGTACCCTTCAAGGCAGAATATACATCATAAACAGCACTCAACTGAGGCACACCTACACCGGCAACGACACGGGTAGTACAGATAGAACCAGGGCCTATACCTACCTTTACGCCATCAGCACCATTCTCTACCAAATACTTGGCAGCCTCGCCAGTAGCAACATTACCTACTACTACATCTACCTGTGGGAAGGCAGCCTTAACCTGCTTGAGCTTCTCAACAACACCCTTAGAGTGACCATGAGCAGTATCAATAACGATGGCATCAGCACCAGCCTCAACCAGAGCCTTGGCACGGTCCAAGGTATCAACTGTAACACCAACACCGGCAGCCACGCGAAGGCGACCCTTGGCATCCTTGCAAGCCATTGGCTTGTCCTTAGCCTTGGTGATGTCCTTGTAAGTGATCAAACCTACCAAGCGATTCTCATTATCAACTACAGGGAGCTTCTCAATCTTGTTCTCCTGTAAGATGGAAGCTGCGGCAACCAAGTCGGTCTGGATGTGAGTGGTAACCAGGTGCTCGCTGGTCATTACCTCATCAATCTTCTTGTCCATGTGACGCTCGAAACGAAGGTCACGGTTGGTCACGATACCAACGAGATGATTCTCGTCATCCACCACTGGAATACCACCGATATGATAGTCGTGCATCATATCCAGCGCATCCTTCACTGTACTGCCACGACGGATGGTGACAGGGTCATAAATCATACCATTCTCAGCACGCTTCACGATAGCCACCTGACGAGCTTGCTCCTCGATGGTCATGTTCTTGTGGATGACACCAATACCACCTTCGCGGGCGATAGCAATCGCCATTGAAGCCTCGGTAACGGTATCCATCGCTGCTGTAACGAATGGAACGTTCAACTCGATGTTACGAGAGAACTTGGTTTTCAACTCTACCTGTTTTGGTAGTACCTCTGAATAAGCAGGGATCAGAAGGACGTCGTCGTAAGTAAGACCGTCCATTACAATTTTATCTGCAACAAATGATGACATATTGTAACCTTTAAAAATTTATTGCGTGCAAATTTAGCAATAATTTCTCAGATAGAGTTCGCTTTTTACGAAAATCTTACCTTATTAATGCTATTTAACGTGATTAGTTGGCTTGTTCGGACAAAAACTTGATTCTAATCAGTCGAATGTCCTCTTCTGTGTAGTCTTCATCCAACTCATCGAGTGCCGCATCCAAGTCGTCTGTTTCGCTCTCCATGAAGTAGTCATAGATGTCGTCGATCTTGTCGTCATCCATCCTGTCTTCGATGAAATAATCGATATTCAACTTGGTTCCGCTATACACGATTGCCTCGATTTCGTCCAGAAGATCAGCAAACTCCAAACCTTTGGCGCTGGCAAGATCTTCGAGATCGATCTGTCGGTCGATGCTCTGGATGATATTCACCTTGAGCAATGACTTCTTGGCAACGGTCTTCACGCGCAACTCCTCTGGTCGCTCGATTTCATTTTCTACACAATAGTTCTGGATCAGCTTACAGAATTCCTTGCCATAACGCTTTGCCTTACCGGCTCCCACGCCCTGGATGTTCTGCAACTCCTGCAAGTCGTGCGGATACATGGTAGCCATCTGCTCCAGAGATACATCCTGGAAGATGACGTATGGTGGCAACTTGCGCTTTTTCGCCACACTCTTGCGCAGGTCTTTCAACATGGCAAAGAGAGTTGGATCCAATGCTTCTCCGTTGTTACTGCCTTCGTGAGCACTCTCTACATAATCGTCCTTAAACTCCTTGTCGGCAACGATCATGAAAGAGGTTGGATTTTTCAGATAGCGCTTGCCGGCAGCAGTCAACTTCAAGAGTCCGTAGTTCTCTACATCCTTCTTGAGATAACCGGCTATCAATGCCTGGCGGATTACCGGATTCCATACCTTGGCATCCATATCCTCACCGGCACCAAACTCTTCCAGGTTGTCGTGCTTGTGGGAAACGATGTCGTCGGTGGCACGGCCTTTCACGAAATCGATGATGTACTCCTGACGGAAGTTTTCCTTCACGGCAGCCACAGCCTCCAAAACCACTACCAGGGCATCCTTAGCCTCAAACTTCACGGAAGGATGCAGACAGTTGTCGCAATTGTGGCAGTTTTCCACATCATATTCTTCTCCGAAATAATGGAGCAGCATCTTGCGGCGGCAGACAGATGACTCAGCGTATGCGGCAGTCTCCTGCAGGAGCTGTCGGCCGATATCCTGTTCAGCCACAGGCTTGTTCTCCATGAATTTCTCCAGTTTTCTCAAATCCTTGCGTGCATAGAAAGCGATGCAGATACCTTCTCCTCCATCGCGTCCGGCACGACCGGTCTCCTGATAGTAACCTTCCAGACTCTTTGGAATATCATAGTGGATGACAAATCTTACATCCGGCTTGTCAATACCCATACCGAAGGCGATAGTCGCCACGATGACATCGATACGCTCCATCAGGAAGTCGTCCTGAGTCTGCGAACGGGTTGCAGAATCCAGACCTGCATGATAAGGAGCAGCCTTGATATCGTTTGCCTTGAGTACTTCAGCCAGTTCTTCCACCTTTTTTCTGGACAGACAATAGATGATGCCACTCTTACCTGGATGCTGACGGATAAACATGATAATCTGGCGATCGATGTCGTTGGTTTTCTGGCGCACCTCGTAGAAGAGATTCGCACGGTTGAAGGAACTCTTGAATTCCCTGGCATCCACGATGCCGAGGTTTTTCTTGATGTCTGTACGCACCTTGTCGGTAGCCGTTGCCGTAAGGGCAATGACCGGTGCCTTGCCTATTTCGTTGATGATAGGGCGTATGCGTCGGTACTCTGGGCGGAAATCATGTCCCCACTCAGAGATACAGTGTGCCTCATCCACGGCATAGAAAGAGATTTTGATGGTCTTCAAGAACTCTACATTATCTTCCTTGGTCAGAGATTCCGGTGCCACATAGAGGAGCTTGGTCTTGCCACTCAATATGTCGCCCTTCACCTTCTCAATGGCCGATTTGTTCAGAGATGAATTCAGATAGTGAGCCACGCCATCGTCTTCACTCAGTCCATTGATCACATCCACCTGATTCTTCATCAGGGCAATCAGTGGTGAGATAACAATAGCTGTTCCATCCATGATCAAGGATGGAAGCTGATAACACAAGCTCTTGCCACCACCAGTAGGCATCAACACAAACGTATCGTTGCCTTCCATCAGGTTCCTGATGATAGATTCCTGCTCGCCTTTAAACGAATCGAAACCGAAATAATGTTTCAACTGTTCTGTAAGATTTACCTGTTCCGTCATATCCAACTTTAATTTTATATGTCTTTATATGGTATATAGAAATCAGCCGGGATTTTCTCCCAACTGATTTGATGATATTTACAAAGAATGATGCTTGCCGGAATCCTCCTTACGCAGACTCCAGCTGTCCAAGATGAGCCTTGTCGAGCTGTCCCTTGGCATAATCCAATGTCACTTCAAACTTCTTGATCTTCTTGGATGGTACCTCAAACATCGCATCGGTCATCACTGCCTCTACGATAGAACGAAGTCCACGGGCTCCCAACTTATACTCCACGGCCTTATCTACCATGAAGTCGAGTGCTTCCTCTGTAAAGCTGAGTTTGATGCCATCCATCTCGAAGAGCTTCATATACTGCTTCACGATAGAGTTCTTTGGCTCTACCAGGATCTTGCGCAGCGCATCTCTATCCAAAGGATTGAGATAGGTGAGCACAGGCAGACGGCCGATGATTTCAGGGATCAGACCGAATGACTTCAAATCCTGTGGCAGGATGTACTTCATCAGATCCTTCTTATCTACCTTGGCAACATTCTGTACTGAGTTGTAGCCTACCACGTGGGTATTCAGGCGCTGAGCAATCTTGCGCTCGATACCGTCGAAGGCACCACCGCAGATAAAGAGGATATTCTTGGTATCCACATGGATGTAATCCTGATCAGGATGCTTGCGTCCACCCTTTGGCGGTACGTTCACCATAGTTCCCTCCAGGAGTTTCAAAAGTCCCTGCTGTACACCCTCTCCACTTACGTCGCGGGTGATAGATGGGTTGTCGCTCTTACGGGCAATCTTGTCAATCTCGTCGATGAAGACGATACCACGCTGGGCAGCCTCCACATTATAGTCGGCTACCTGGAGCAGACGGGAGAGGATACTCTCCACATCCTCACCTACATAACCAGCCTCGGTAAATACCGTAGCATCCACGATGGTGAAAGGTACATCGAGCAACTTGGCAATGGTACGTGCCAGCAATGTCTTACCGGTACCGGTACTACCCACCATGATGATGTTGCTCTTTTCGATTTCCACACCTTCCTTATCCTCAGGCTGCTGCAGACGCTTATAGTGATTATAGACAGCAACGGCAAGATGACGCTTGGCCTGTTCCTGTCCGATGATATATTCATCGAGATATTCCTTGATCTCCATAGGCTTTGGCACCTGCTTCAAGGCAAACTTCGCGTCATCGCCCTTTGGATTCAATACGCCAGTCTGCTGCACTATCTCAAATGCCTGCTTGGCGCACTCCTCACAGATAAAGCCATTGATACCCGTGATCAACAACTTCACTTCATTCTCGCTTCTTCCACAGAAGCTACATGCTTTCTTTGGCATAATGTCTTTTCCTTTTTCTTCTTTATACCTTATTATATATATCTTATATTATATATACCTTATTATATATATAGCAATCTTGAAATCCGTTACTTACGTACCAGGATATTATCAATCATACCATACTCCTTAGCTTCCTCGGCAGTCATCCAGTAGTTACGGTCGCTATCAGCATAAACCTTGTCGTATGGAGTATGAGAATGCTCAGAGATGATGGTATAGAGTTCCTTCTTCATCTTCAGGATCTCACGAGCCTCGATCTCGATATCAGAAGCCTGACCCTGAACACCACCCAATGGCTGGTGAATCATCACACGGCTATGTGGCAAGGCAGAACGCTTGCCTTCCTGACCAGAAACGAGCAATACGGCAGCCATGGAAGCAGCCATACCTGTACAGATGGTAGCTACATCACTGGTAATAAACTGCATGGTATCATAGATACCCAGACCGGCAGTAACGCTACCGCCAGGACTGTTCAGATAGATGGAAATATCCTTGCCGCTATCTACAGAATCGAGATAGAGCAGCTGTGCCTGCAAGGTGTTGGCAGTATAATCATCAATTTCTGTACCCAGGAAGATGATGCGATCCATCATCAAGCGAGAGAACACGTCCATCTGGGTAACGTTCAACTGACGCTCCTCCAAGATATAAGGGTTCAAATACTTAGCCTGCGACTTCATCACGTCGTCAAGCACCATCCCATTCATACCAAGATGCTTGGTAGCATATTTTCTAAAATCGTTCATATCTATATTACTTTTTTCTTCAAAATAAGGAACAAAAAAAGAGGTTATCGACCTCATTATCTCATTCGGTGGAACAAAGATAATAAAAAAAGTCGATAACCTCGTAATTATTTGAAGTTTTTTTTCAAAAAAGTGTTATTCCTGCATCATCTTGTTGAAATCCTCTACAGAAATCTCCTTTTCGTTGAGCTTAACAGCACCCTTGAGGGCTGCAGCCAACTTACGGTCGATAGAGCGATCTACCAATGCATCAACAGAGTCACCCTTCTTGAGAATCTCGTTAGCATAGTTCTCGATATACTCCTCTGGGATGTTTGTCATACCATACTGAGCGAACTGAGCACGAGCTGCCTCCTTAGCGGTCTCCTTGATATCCTCGTCGTTCACCTTGATATCCTGAGCCTTGATGAGCTGCTCCTTGATGAGGTGCCATGTCAACTCCTTGATGCTCTGCTCGTAGTTCTTCTCTACGAACTCCTCACCCTTATCCTTGTTGTTAGCCAACATGATGCGCTTCAAGAGTGCATCTGGGAATGTCAACTCGCCAACCTTCTTCTCGCAGTGCTCACGAACGTCGAGGATGAACTTGTAGTCAGAGTCGTTAACCAACTGCTCCTGCAAGCCCTCAGCAATCTTAGCACGGAAAGCAGCCTCGTCCTTCACGTCAGTATCCTCACCGAATACCTGCTTGAAGAGCTCCTCGTTAATCTCGTGCTTCTTGAAGCGCTGGATCTCTGTAATCTGGAAGCTGAACTCAGACTCCAGGTCAGCAACAGCCTCACGCTCGATCTTCAAGAGAGAAGAAACCTCTGTATCGTTCTCTGGGTAAGCCTTCTTAGGGTTGAAAGTGATTACATCACCCACCTTAGCGTCATTGAAGAGATTCTTCTGCTCCTCTACCTTGATGTAGCTAGGCATCAGGATAGCACCCTCAACAGTGATACCACCTTCCTTGGTGTTACCGTTCTCGTCGAGCTCACGGATATCACCCTTCAAAAGGTCGTTCTCCTCATACTTCTCGCCCTTCTCGTAGCTACCTGCACGCTGAGCGTACATCTCTACCTGCTGGTCGAGGATCTTGTCGTCAACCTTGATGTTATAGTAATCAACCTTGTCGCGACCGTTGAGAGTAACCTTGAACTCAGGTGCAACAGCGATGTCGAACATGAATGTGAAGGTTGTATCCTTCTCCAGGTCAGCTGGCTCCTGCTTCTCTGATGGGAGAGGCTCGCCGAGCATCTGGATATTGTTGTCCTGTACATACTTGTAAATCTCCTGGCCAACGAGCTTGTTGATGGCCTCCATCTTTACAGATGCACCGAACTGGCGCTTAATCATACCCATAGGAGCCTGACCAGGACGGAAACCTGGAACGTTAGCCTTCTTACGGTAATCTTTCAATGTCTTCTCGACATCATTCTTGTAATCTTCCTCTTCGACAACGAGGGTCAAAAGACCATTAATCTTGTCAGGATTTTCAAATGAAATTTTCATCTTGATATTTGTTATTTTATTATTGTTAATATTTTCTTTAATTCTACAGTTTTCGTGTATAACCGCAATTGGCTTGCAAAATTACACATTTTTAATGGATATACCTAATATATAAGAGAAAAAAATGATTTTTTAACCATCAGTCGCTGCTTCTTTGGCTCTTTTTTGCTCATCTATGAGCTGAAAGTCCTTCTTTCTGAGCACAAAACTGTTACTCAGATACTTTTCGCGCACAATCTTATTCTCTGCCAATTCCTCTGGTTTGCCCTGAAAAAGGATCTTACCTTCGAACAGCAGATAGGCTCTGTCTGTAATGGTCAGAGTCTCCTGTACATTATGGTCGGTAATCAAAATACCGATATTGCGATACTTCAACTGCCATACAATATGCTGAATATCTTCTACCGCAATAGGGTCAACACCAGCAAATGGCTCATCGAGCATGATAAACTTTGGGTCAATAGCCAGGCAACGGGCAATCTCTGGCCGGCACGCACGACATCCG
>OGMF01002472.1_pt1 | contig 15694 bp, 8 predicted proteins | sample 1572921 | NCBI WGS metagenome assembly OGMF01 (sample SAMEA2581919, study PRJEB24529) | metagenome | biome: Human gut stool | place: China | collected 2011
GTACTTCTCGGAAAAATACGGAATGGAGTCCTCCGGGATGTAGCAGATGGCGTCGAAGTGCAGCTCGCGGATGCCGTCATGGGTATAGTCGCCGTTCTTCGTGATCTCCCAATAGCAGTCGTCGGTGTTGTAGCCATCGCCAAGTCCCGAATAGCTGCACACCCCGTCCTCCAGCAGGAAGGTCCCTCTCTCCACGGCGGCGTTGATCTCAAGGCCGTTTCTTGTAAAGTAGGGTTCGCTGGACTGGATGCCCTCCACAGGAAGGAGCGTGCCGCCGTTCACGCTGTCGATAAGGTCGCCGCTGACGGTGCGGTCCAGCTGTAAGGTGTCACCGCTGCCGTCAAAGTGGAGCGTCACGCCGTTTTCGTCCACCCACAGCGTACCGTATTCGATGACATCGTCCTGGTCGTTCACAAATTCCCATGTGGCATCCTCGCGGATGCGCAGCCATAGGTTTTCCCCCTGATACTCCCAAAGTCCCACATAGGGGGCAATCAGCTCCTCCGGCCCGGCCACCCCGGGCACATGGAAGCTGGAGTAATCCGGCTGATAGACATAGCGCTCCTGGGGGTCCCACAGCCAGAGTATGGTGGTATTGCTCATGTCCTCATGGCCGATCTCCACCAGTACGTCGCTCTCCCCGTCCCCGTTCTGATCGTCGAAGGAGATTTGGAAGGCGCTGCTGCTGATGTCCTCGATAGTCTCGGGAAAAGCCACGCTGTCAAACAGCACCTGCTCCTCCTGATCCCGGTAGAAGGCGGCGCTGTTGGGGTCTACGGTCACCAGCACGTCTACGCTCTCGCTGTCGTGGGTGATAGTGCCGCTGCCGACTACCACGCCGGTGGTGCGCCAGTCCTCTCCCGCGACATCGTCAGAATTGCCGCAGGCGGCAAGGCTCAGGCAGAGCGCCATGGCCAGCACAGGGATAAAAATATGTTTCCATCGATTCTTCATGGTTCTCCTTCCTTTCCATCACTCCATCATGTAGTAAACGCCCTCATCGCCCCAGACCAGAGAGTCCTCGTCAACCTCAAAGACCCGGTAAGAAACGCCGTCATACATGGTGGAGTCCGCATAATAGGTGCTTACCTCATCCATGGAGTAGGTGAAAACTCCGCAGTCCATTTCCGCAGGCTCAGCGCCGGGAGCGCGCTGGTAATAGCTCCAGTTTCCATTACCGTCGATGACGATATAGGTCTCAGCCGAGAGATCGCCGTCATAGTACCAAATGCCCTTGAATTCCGAGACATTCCGCTGGCAGAGGTCGGAATCCCAGCTCCAATAGGAGTCTGGGTCTCCGTCTAAACGGCCGTTCCAGTCGGGCACCTCGTCCTCCGAGGGATCGGGCTCGTCGTCCTCGGTGAGATGGCCGCCGTCCTCATACCAGAGGTACTCCATCCCTTCGCCGTAGTTAAAGTAGCCGTAAGCGGCGCTGTAGAGCTGGCCTTCCTCCATGGTGATGAGGCTGCCGGAATCGTCCGAGCTGCTGTAGGCATAGATAGCCTCCCACTCCGGCTCATAGCGGAGGTAGCCGTCATCCACCACTTCACCGCTGAGGTAGAGGGTCCAGTTGCCCTCGGCGTCAAACTCCATGGAGTCGTAGTCGTTGTCCGCTTCGCCCAGCCAGATACCCTCGAAGCCGCTGAAGTCGTTGACGGTGTCCTCGCTGAGGCCGCCTCCCAGGCCCTCGTTGGGGTCATCCTGCGGGGCGATTTGCCCCTCCGTATTGCCGCAGGCTGTGCACAGCAGGAAAAGCAGCAACACCAGTCCCGCCAGAAGATATGGCTTTTTTCTCTTCATGTGACATTCCTCCTCATTCTTCATCGCTCAAATACAACTGCGAAAAAATATTTTGATAGGTCTCACCCATATCCGCCGCAGCATCGGGGGGTACGCAGAAGCCGTAAAGATAGGTACAAATGTCGGTGTCCATAACAAATACGGTCCATTCCCGGGTGTCTTCGTTCTCACCGGCGGTATAGGTTACGATGTAAACCGGATAGCTTAAATTTTTGCTGTATTCCTCATGTTCTTCGGCGGACAACAGCTCATAGGTACCCGCATCACTTAAAGACAGGGCACAGGCTGTCAGATAATCGTCCAGCTCCTGTACATCCGGAACAAAGTAGCTTTGCTCCGCCGTATTGACCACAAGGAGCTGCCCATCCTCGGTGATGTCCTCATAGCGGTAGGTGCCGTCGTCATGGTTCTCGGAGAGCAGGTTCTGCATATTGGTAAAGGGCAGCGCGCCACCCATCAGAACCGGGATGTCGTCCCGTGAGATCACATCACCCCGGCCGTCGCCGTCCGCAGCATAGGACTCCACGATTAGCATTGCAGGCGCAGAAGGCCGATTTTGAGCAGGGCAAAAAGCGCCTGCTGGACAACGGCAACAAGGACTTTGTAAACCCCAAGGAAAAGCTTTACGATAAATTTCCGCTCACAGTGCACCAGATGGACATCATCATCGGCGTGCTGTTCGCTCTGATTGCTCTTTTTCTTGTGCTGGGCGTGACCCACACCAGCTTTTTCGGCCTGTTCGGCGGCTGAGCCGCAGGCGCATCCTCTGTGAAAAACATTCCGTAAAGGAGAATAAAAATGGCACACTATCCCGGTTATACCGTCCTGCGCACCGAGGACTGCCCCGAGCAGCACGGTACTTTGACCCTGCTCACCCATGACGTCAGCGGCGCAGCCGTGCTGCTGGTGGAAAACGAGGACGTCAACAAGGCCTTCGGCATCGGCTTCGGCACCTTCCCCTCCGATGACACCGGCGTGTTCCACATTCTGGAGCACTCCGTACTGGCGGGCAGCGAAAAATACCCGGTCAGTTCCCCCTTCGTGCAGCTGCTCAAAAGCAGCATGGCTTCCTTCCTCAATGCGATGACCTTCCCGGACAAAACGGTCTACCCCTTTGCCACCCCCAACGAGACCGATTTCTGCAACCTGATGGATGTCTACCTGAACGCGGTGTTCTGCCCGCTGGCTATGGTGGACTCTGCGGTGTTTGAGCAGGAGGGCTGGCACCGGGATACAGACGGCACGGTCAGCGGTGTGGTCTACAATGAGATGCAGGGTGCGCTGGCCTCCCCGGATGCTCAGCTGCAAAACGCCCTGCAGCGGGCGATGTTCCCGGATACCGCTTACGGCTTTGTGTCTGGCGGCGACCCGGCGTCCATCCCCGCCCTGACCTATGAGAAATACCAGCGGGTATACCGCCGCCATTACAGCGCCGACAACTGCTGCATCACCCTGTACGGCAAGATGGACATGGCCGATAAGCTGGCGCGGCTGGATCAGGACTACCTGTCCAAGATGCCCAAAACCGCTGCCCGTCCCCGCCTGACCATGCAGGACGAGCAGCCCGGCGCATTCGTGGAGCTGCCCTACTACACCGACCAACCCAAGCCGGACGAGGTGCAGTGCGCACTGGCATGGTACACCGGCGCATTTGCCGACCGGGAGCGGCAGCTGGGTGTGGAGATTTTGCTGGGTGCGCTGCTGAGCACCAACAGCTCTCCCCTCAAGGCCGCGCTGCTGGCCGAGCAGCTGGGCGCAGATATCGACATCGGCTTTGACGACAGCACCCTGCAGCCCACCTTGGAGCTGCTGCTGCGCGGGGCTACGGTGGATTCCGCCCGCAAGTTTGCCCCCGCCGTGCGCAAGGCTGTGGACGAGCTGCTAAAGACCGGCATTCCCCACGACCTGCTGCTGGCCGCTTTGAACGAGGCCGAGTTTGCCTCGCTGGAGCGCCCGGGCAGCCTGCCGGACGGCGTACTGGACGCCATCAACGCCGCCACCGGCTGGCTGCACACCGGCGATGCCGCCCTGCTGCTGCACACCGACAAGCTTTTCGCCGCCCTGCGCAGCAAGCTGGAAGAGGGCTGGTTCGACGCCCTGCTGCGGGAGCTGTTTGCCCCCGCCCCGGTGCAGGTGCTGCAGATTCCCACCGCACCCAAGACTGAGGACATCGCCGCCCCGGCACGCACCGACGGCAAGCTGGTGCTGGAGCACCCCCTCACCGCCGCCGACCTTGGCGCAGGCGATGCCGCCCCGCAAGGCAGCACCGAGCAGCTGGCCGGTGCCACCTTGCTGCGCCACCCCTCTGCCGGCAGCCTGTACCTGAATTTCTACTATGATCTTGGCACTGTCACCCCGGAGGAGCTGCAATACCTGAACCTGCTCACAGATGTGCTGGACGAGCTGGACACCCCCGCCCACACCGCCCAGCAGCTGAATACCCTGCGCAGCACATGGCTGGGCGACAGCCGCGCCCAGCTGGATCTCTGGACCGGGCGGCAGGAGGGCGCTCCCTGCCACGCAAAACTTTCCCTCTGCCTGAGCCTGCTGGAGCGCAGCTTGGAAAAGGCGGTGGAGATCGGCGGCGAGTGGCTGTACGATACCGTCCTTACCGGTGCTGCCGCCGAAGCGGCCTATGCCCGGGTGGTCAGCCAGCTGAAGCTGCGCATGGAGCAGCTGTTCATCCAGCAGGGCAACGAGTTTGCCTCCACCCGCGCCCGCGCCCATTATTATGTAGAGGGCGCTGCGGACGAAGCCTGCACCGGCGTGAGTTATTACCACTTCCTGTGCAGTCTGCTGGAAAAGGCCGACTGGGCGGCACTGGGCGCAAAGCTGGACGCTGTGCGCCGCCGGGTGCTGCAAACTGCCGCCCTGACCGTCAGCCTGCACGGCACCGAGGACGCACTGGAAAAACTGCGCACCCTGCTGCCGGAAAGCCGCTTTGCCGCCGCCCGGCGCACCCCGGCGCAGCCCTACACCCAGCCTCTGACGCCCCCGGTGAACGAAGCCTTTATCATTGACGGCGGCGTGAACTACGATGTGCTGGCATGGCCCATGCCCCAGGACAGCCGCCGCCGAGTGCTGGCGCGGGTGATGAGCTACGAATACCTGTGGCACACCATTCGGGAGGTGGGCGGTGCCTACGGCACCGGAATGCTCTGTGCCGACGGCATCGAGTTTTTGTACACCTACCGGGACCCCCACCTGCGGGAAAGCTACGACACCTTTGCAGACGCCCCCGCCGCCCTTGCCGCCCGGGACTACACCGCCCGGGATCTGGACGAGTTCATCGTGGGCACTGCTGCCAAGCTGGACACGCCCCGCAAGGCGCGTGCCGCTGCCCGGGAACTGGATCACCGGTACTTCTGCGGCATCACGGACGAGATGCGCGCCGCCGACCGCAAGGCGCTGTGCAGCGTGGACGCCGCCCTGCTCAAAGCACAGGCCGCCGCCCTGTCTGATGTGCTGTCCGGCGGCGTGCGGGTGGCCTTTGGCAGCAAGGACGCCGTGGAAGCCGCAAAGGATCTGTTCGACCGGGTAGAGACGCTGTAAGCGTTTGCGCTGCGGGCGGGACGATTTTAAATGGCCGCCGCGTGCGCTTTGGCCATAATCAGCGGAAAAATTATTTTTAATAGAGCAATGCCGGAGCATCTGCGGACGCTCCGGCATTGCATTTTCACGGGAAGGGGTCGTAAAGGCAAACGGCAGCTGCCGCGCCTGCTTCCTGCGGAAGCGGCGGCGCGGCGGGAAAGTTTTTGCTGCACTTGGCACCTTTAGCACTAAGGGCAACGGCGTACGCCCTCTCAGTCAAAGCCTCTGGCTTTGCCAGCTCTCCCAAAGGGAGAGCCAAGAGCACTACCGGAATCTTTCTCATTGCACTCAATACTTTAGCATTGAGGTTAATGGCTTGGCTCCCCCTTTGAGGAAAGACTTCCCCCGCTTCGGGGGAAAATGTCGCGCAGCGACAAAAAGGGGAATCTGCCGAACGCAGCGAGGCTGAAGGGGTGTTTCGGAACTATTTTTTTCCGCACACATTTTTTCTGCACAAATTGCCTGCATTCCGTCCAAACCACCAAAAAATCCAGATTTTTTGTGAGATAAGTCATACTCATTTAAGAAAATTTGAACAAATTGCGAAATTTGTGTGTTTCCGATGTGGACAAAAACGTTTTCAGCTGATAGAATGGAAGCTGTTCTTTCTCCGCCGTCCGCAACCGGCGGAGTGTTTTATTGGAAGCAGGAGGTTTCTCATGTTAGAAAAATTCTTTCACCTGAAAGAAAACCACACCGATGTAAAGACCGAGATCATGGCCGGTATCACCACCTTCATGACCATGGCTTACATCCTTGCCGTCAACCCCAATATCCTGTCCGCAGCGGGCATGGATTCCAAGGCTGTGCTGATCGCCACCGCGCTGGCATCCTTTATTGCCACCGCACTGATGGCTGTGCTGGCCAACTACCCCTTTGCACTGGCTCCCGGCATGGGCCTGAACGCCTACTTTGCCTACACGGTCGTGCTGACCATGGGTTACAGCTGGCAGCTGGCTCTGATGGCCGTCTTTGTTGAGGGTGTCATCTTCATTGCACTGTCCCTGACCAATGTGCGCGAGGGCATCTTCAACGCCATTCCCATGACCCTGAAGAGCGCCGTCAGCGTGGGCATCGGCCTGTTCGTGGCCTTTGTCGGCCTGCAGAACGCCAAGCTGATCGTCAACAGCGATTCCACGCTGGTCACCTACCAGCACTTCAAGGGCGCAACCTTCCACAGCGTGGGCGTGGGCGCTATTCTGGCTCTGCTGGGTGTGGTCATCACCGCCATTCTGCTGGTCAAGAAGGTCAAGGGCGGCATCCTGTACGGCATCCTGATCACCTGGCTGCTGGGCATCGTGTGCGAGCTGACCGGTATCTACGTCCCCGATGTGGAGGCCGGCATGTACTCCGTGATCCCCACCGCCTTTGTCAGCTTCGACTTCTCCGCACTGGGTGAGACCTTTGGTCAGGTGTTCAAGACCGACTTCTCCGGTGTCGGCCTGTTGAACTTCTTCGCCGTGATGTTCTCCTTCCTGTTCGTGGACCTGTTCGACACGCTGGGCACCCTGATCGGCGTGGCCTCCAAGGCTGATATGCTGGACGAGGACGGCCGTCTGCCCAACATCAAGGGCGCACTGATGGCGGACTCCATCGGCACCTGCGTGGGCGCTGTGCTGGGTACTTCCACCACCACCACCTTCGTGGAGAGCGCTTCCGGCGTTACCGAGGGCGGCCGCACCGGTCTGACCGCTATGACCACCGGCGTGCTGTTCCTGCTGGCTACCATCTTCAGCCCGCTGTTCCTCACCATTCCCAGCTTTGCTACCGCTCCGGCTCTGATCATCGTGGGCTTCTACATGATGGGCTCTGCCATCAAGATCGACTTCAATGATCCCAGCGAGGGCATTCCCGCCTTCCTGACCATTCTGGCTATGCCCACCGCTTACAGCATCTCCGAGGGTATCGCCATCGGCATCATCTCCTGGACCATCATCAATGTGATCACCGGCAAGGCCAAGGAGAAGAAGATCAGCCCGCTGATGTATGTGCTCACCGTGCTGTTCATCCTCAAGTATGTGTTCCTCTAATTCCCTGAGCGTATAAAAGACTAAGCACCCCCTGCGGTCTGCCTGTACAGACCGCAGGGGGTGCTTTTTTGTGCAGTTGAAAAGAGGCCGCAGCCTTTACAAAAACAGCCGCGCCCCATCTGCTGGTTCAGATGAGGCGCGGCCTTTTTGCGGTATTTGGTTTGGGGTATAGGAGGAATCATGTCCCTGAGAGGGAGCTTGCGGCTCTCCCCCTCCCGGTAATTTTATGATACCCAAAAAATCCTACGAAATTATGCTTATTTTGTGAATGCACTGTAAACATTACTCCGGAGCCTTCATACTTTCCACCATGCTGATGCGCCGGACGTGCCGCCGCATCACAAAGCAGACCACCACGGTAAACACCATGGTCAGCGTCACCGCCAGCAGGTAGCTGCGGGGCGCAATGGTGCGGATGAACATGAGCTGATCCATCTCCACGGTCAACACAATGAACTTGTGCAGCGGCACCCCCAGTGCCAGACCCACGCCGGAGCCGATAAGCGCCAGCAGCTCGATCTCGCGGAAGATGTAGCGGTACACCTCCTGATCGTAGAAGCCCAGCACCTTGATGGTCGCCAGCTCCTTTTTGCGCTCTCCAAGGTTGACACTGATGAGGTTATACAACACCACAGCCGCCAGTGCCGCCGCACAGATGATGATCAGCACCACCACATAGCTCAGACTGACGATGAGGTTATCGAACAGTTCGGTGGTGTCCTCGGTAAAGCTGATGCTGCTGACGTAGTTGCAGTCCAGCAGGTCGGTGCGCAGGGCGTTATACCCGGCAGCATCGGTGCAGGTGGTCTGCCCGTAGACCGTGTTCCACGGGATCTCTGCCGTGTCCAGCAGGCTTTCCAGCTGTGCGCGGGGGAGGTACAGTCGGGTGAACATATAGTTTTCCGTGATGCCGGTCAGGGTCAGCTCCACCCGGGTGCCCTCGGCGTTTTCCACCCAGAAGGTATCACCGGTGTGCAGGCCCAAGTTCTCGGCGGTCTTTTCGGTCAGGATGGCGCTGCCGCTGTCAAAGCTGATGGCCTTGTGCCCCTTGCGGGTGCGGAAGGTGACATAGCGGGTCAGGTCGCTGTCCTTGGCGGCAGCCACGATGCTCACGCTGGCGCTCTGGCCTTCGGCATTGTAGATGGTGGTGGATTTGGTATACACCGCGCTCCAGTTCTGCACAGCGCTGTTGCTGTCCAGCTCCTCTGCCAACCCCTGCTCCATGGTCAGGGCTTTGGGGTCGCTGAGGGTGATGGACATATCGTTGTGGGTCAGTTCGGCAGACTGTTTTGTGACGATGGGCAGCAGGGAATCCTGAATGCCGAAGCCGATGAGCAGCAGCGCGGTGCAGCCCGCCACGCCCAGCACGGTCATGAAAAAACGCTTTTTATACCGGAACAGGTTGCGAGCGGTGGTCTTTTGGGAGAAGGACATCCGGGACCACAGCGGGGTGATGCGCTCCATCAGGATGCGCTTGCCCGCCACGGGAGCCCGGGGCAGCAGCAATGCTGCGGTCTTTTCGGCCAGACTGGAACGGCAGGCGTACCATGTGGCAAAGCCGATGACGGCGGCGCTGATGCCCACACTGGCGGCTGCCATGCCCGGGTAGAAGTACAGGGTGAAGGTGGGCAGGCTGAACACCAGCTGATAGGCGTTCCAGATAATGATGGGGAATACCACAAAGCCCACCACCATGCCGACGATGCTGCCCAGAATGGTGGCCAGCATCGCGTAGAACAAATACTTGCCCGCGATGCTGAAATTGGAGTAGCCCAGCGCCTTTAAGGTGCCCATTTGCAGGCGGTTCTCGTCCACCATACGGGTCATGGTGGTGGTAGCCACCAGCGCCGCCACAAGGAAGAAGAACACCGGGAACACCCGGGCAATGGCGTCCATGCGGTCGGCGTACTGGGCAAAGGTGACGCAGCAGACGGTGGAGGTGCGGTCCAGCACATACCACTCGCCTTTTTTGATCTGGCTCACCTGCTCCTCGGCATCGTTCAGCTGGGCAAGGCCGTCTGCCAGTTTCTGCTCTGCCTCGGCCTTCCGGCTCTCGTACTCGGTGCGGGATTCTTCCAGCTGGGTCTGCCCGGCGTTGTATTCTGTCCAGCCCTCTTCCAGCTGCTTTTGTGCGGCATCGAACTGGGTGTAGGCGCTGGCGGTGCCGGTGGTCAGCTGCAACTGCCCCTGCAAAAGCTGCAATTTCATCTTGCGCAGCGCAGCCTTGGCTTCGGTCACCAGCTGGTCGTTGGAGAGGTTCGGCGAAGAGATGAGCCCCTGCTTGTACATCTGCCGCTTGCCCGCGTCCAGCTGCTGCTGATAGCCCTGCAGCTGGTTATAGATGTTGTCGTAAGCGGCCTGCGCCTTGGCCAGCGCATCCCGCAGTTCAATGTAATCCTCGTCCTCCGGCTCGGCTTCGTCCAGCGCCTTTTCGGCGTTGCGCAGAGCAGCTTCCGCGTAGGTCAGCAGGGGGTCTGCCACCTTTTTCAGGTTGACCAGCAGCTCAATTTGCTGTAACTGTTCCTCAAATTCCAGCACCTGCGCTTCGCTGCTCACCAGCTTGTCGGCACCGCTCTGCATGGTGTCCGGCAGGGCAGCCTTCTGGGCGGCAAGCTCCTTTTCCCCGGCTTCCAGCTGCGCCTTGGCGGCATCCAGCTGCTGCTGTGCGTCCGCAAGCTTTGCCTCGGCCTCGGCAAACTGACGCTCCGCCTCGGCCTTCTGGCTGTCGTACTCCGTGCGCGCCTCGGTCAGCTTGTCGTTGGCGGTGTCCATCAGCTCTTCCCGCCGGGCGGTGCACTGCACGCTCTGGATGGCCTTGAGCTTTTCCCCTACGGCATCCACTGCGGCCTGATATTCATCGGAATAATTATCATACAATCCGGCGTTTTTCGCCTTGATATAGCACACCGTATAATAATCTGCGGTCAAAGTGCCCTCCGGCACAAACAGGATGCAGTCCAGCTGGCCATCGCCCACGGTGCTGCTCTCGGAATCGGAGGAAAAATGCAGCGGGTCCTGCACCGTGCCCACCACCGTGAACACCTGCCCGCTGACCCCCTCGGTCTCTTCCGGCAGGGTCAGCTGGGTGCCCAGCTCCACCGGGCTGCCGTGGCCCATCACATGCACCACGCACTCCCCGGCAGCTTCCGGCATCCGGCCGGACAGCAGCACCGGACGGTTCATGTTCTCCGGCGTATCGGCCTGCGGGTCGGCAGGCAGCTGATACAGCCGCGCCACCGTGGTCTGCTCGTCCCCTGTCCAGTGTCCTTCCACGTCCTGATACTTCACCGCCTGCACGGCGTCTACCCCGTCCACAGCGGCAATGGCATCGATATCGCCCTGACTGAGGCCAAGGGTGGACAGCACCCGCAAGTCGAACACATTCTGCTGCACATAATACTTCTGGGCAGCGGTGCGCATATCGGGGGCAATGCACATCAGGCCGGTGAGCATCATCACCCCCAGCGCCACGATGCCAAACAGGGACACCACCCGGCTGATGCTGCTTTTCATCTCGCGCAGGATATTTTTGCGGTAACTTTTCTGCACAGTTCTCACCACTCGATCTGTTCCACCGGCACCGGGTGCTCGTTGACCTGATTGGACACGATGCGGCCGCTGCGCACCTGAATGATGCGGTCAGCCATACCGGTCAGTGCCGTATTGTGGGTAATAACAATGACGGTGCGTCCGGTCTTGCGGCAGGTATCCTGCAAAAGGCCCAGCACCTGTTTGCCGGTGCGGTAGTCCAGCGCACCGGTGGGCTCGTCACAGAGCAGCAGTTTTGGGTTTTTGGCCAGTGCGCGGGCAATGGACACCCGCTGCTGCTCGCCGCCGGAAAGCTGCGCCGGGAAGTTGTTCAGCCGCTCGCCCAGCCCCACGCTGCGCAAGGTCTCGGCGGGGTCCAGTGGGTCGCGGCAGATCTCACTGGCAAGCTCCACGTTTTCCAGTGCGGTCAGGTTCTGCACCAAGTTGTAGAACTGGAACACAAAGCCCACATCATACCGGCGGTAGGTGGTCAGCTCCCGGGCGGAAAAGCGGCTCACGTTGCGGCCGTCCAGCCAGACGTTGCCCTCGTCGCAGTTGTCCATGCCGCCCAGAATGTTCAGCAGGGTGGTCTTGCCCGCACCGGAGGGCCCCACGATGATGCAAAACTCGCCCTTGTCCACATAGAAATTCAGGTGGTCTGCGGCAGCGATCTTCACACTGCCGGTCTGGTAATATTTACAGACATCTTCAAACTCCACAAAATGCTCCATGGCGTTTTCCCTTTCTGTCAGAATGCAAAGTATTTCAACTTAAATATAGCATAAACCCACCGGGATTTGCAAAGCCCCCGGCACGAATTTTCAAAAACTTAACAGAAGCCGCCGTAAAATGCAAAAAGGGACACCGGAGCGTCCGCAGACGTTCCGGTGTCCCGAGATATAAAGCTCCTGTACCGCCGCGCGGCGGGCATTGTCAGCTTATTTTGCAGCGTACCAGTCTGCGCTGGGCTGGTACTGACCGACGGTCACGGCATTGCCCTGATAGTACAGGGTGCCGTCTGCACCGCGGCTGTAACGGGAGAAGAACTCGTTCCAAACTGCAACGCTCTCCTCCTGCAGGTAAACGTGGGGGGTATCCTTGACCACGGTGTACTGCACCAGCGGCGCGTTGCCGCCCATGAAGCTCTTGGTCACAAAAGCGCCATCGTAGGAGGTGCTTTCTGCAACAGCTGCCTCGTTGGTGGCGTTGTGGGCGTTCCAGCCCTGCAGCGCCTTCACCGTACCGTTATCCTCCACCAGCTCTGCCACACCTGCCGAGTCGTACTCGCCCAGGAAAGCCCATGCCGGAAGCAGAACAGCGGGGTCAAGGTCCTGCAGCGGGGTGGACATATAGCCGATGGGCGCAATGGCGGCAAAGCGGCTTGCGTAGCGGCAGGCGGTAGCCCAAGTCATCAGGCTGCCGTTGGAGTGACCGGTAGCATACACGCGAGTGGTATCGATGCTGTAATCCTGCTCCATGCGGTCCAGCAGGCTGTTGATGAACTCCAGATCCACACTGGGGTCGGTATCCTTACCAGCCAGTGCGGCAAAGGGACCAGCCAGCCACATGGCAGTGGGAATGTTGCCCATCAGGTCTGCAGGACGCACCAAACCCTGTGCGAATACCACGATGAAGCCATTCTGCTCTGCCACCTCGTACCAACGAGATTCCTCTGCAATGGCATACATGGAAGCGGTGTAGCCGTGCATCACCAGCACCAGCGGCACCTTTTTGCTGCCAGTGTAGGTAGACGGAACATAGACCATCCAGCGGCGCAACTCGCCGTTGACCCACTCCTCGTGAATATCAAAACCACGCCGGGTAAAGTCCTCTGCCTTTGCCACGCGGCCCGGCAGCTGCAGCGCCATGAAGCGCTTGAACTGACCAGAGAACTTTTCCCAAATGTTGGCCGGCCACTGTGCCTTTTCCGTGACCCACACCTCAGCTGCAGAGCCTACGCGGCTGCTGACATACACGCCGTTCCCCTTTGCTACAGCCTGATTGGCCTTCAGATAGAAATCCAGCGCTGCCTTATTAGCAGAATCGACCTTGGAGCGGATAAACCAGACGGGGGTATCCACCGTCTTTGCCGCAATGGCTTCCTCCTGCACGCCACGGGTGGAGTCGCCGGGGAAGGGCAGCACATACTGACCACCCACTGCCTCTAACGAAGCTGCCGGAACCTCAGTGGCGTCCACAGCGCAGATTGAACTGAAATCGCTTGCCCAACGGGCACCAAACAGCAAGGCGGCTGCGCCACCCTCCTTATAGCCCACCAGTGCAGTGTGGGACTTATCCATGGAGAAGGCACCAGACAGCTTAACGCTCTTTTTGCGCATCAGCTGATACAGTGCGTCCAGCGCTGCTGCGTCATCGCGCCCGGTAGTGCTCAGGGACAAGTTCCAGCTACCGCCGTTCTCAGGGCCAAAGAATGCAACGCCGATTTTATTTTTGCTGGCCACTGTGCGCCACATACGGCCGGTGACCGTACCGGAAAAATCTTTTGCAGTGGTTTTATCTGGGGTCAGCACAATGATTGCCGGTGCCCAAGGATCCATGCCGTCCGGCAGATAGTAGGTAGCAGCACCAACATTCTGTCCGCCTGCTGTTACCTGCACGTCATGGAACAGACCCACATTCACGTTCAGGTACGGGTTTTCCGGGTCATAAGCAAAGGTCTTGCCATCGCCCAGACCCATAGCTGCGGTCTTGCGATCTACGGTAGTGTGCAGATTTCCGTTGGTCTGGTCCAGCTCTGTCGCAGCCAGAGCCGAGGGTGCCATAGCGGCTACGGTAGCGCCCAGCGCGGTAGCGGCGGAAAGCTTCATAAAATCGCGGCGTTTCATAGTGTTTTCTCCTTCTTGTACGTGTCTGCGTACTTTGTTATGCCCAGCTTTGAAGGCCGGACTCGCTTGCTTTTTCTCCGACTTTTTTCTTCACAGCAGGTGCCTTCCTGCTTCAATCTTGTACAAAGAATACCATTTATATCATGATTTGTAAATAGTATTTAGTGCTTTTAGTTATAATTAATATATTAGTATATCATTTTTTGTGAAAAGAGCTGATTCGCGAAAGCACCCTATAACGCTGCTGTTTCTCATGATACACTTCCTTTTCTCTATGAAAGCGCAAAAAGCCCCTGCACGCAGGGTGCAGGGGCTTTGGAACAGCTTTTTACTTGCGGTTTGCCAGCAGGTTCTCGATCTTCTTCAGGGGGTCGATGATGCTGGAAACGGACATATCGTGGTTCAGTGCCACCACAAAGTAGGCAGCGTACTTGGAAACGTCCACGTCCACATACCAGTCGCGGGTCAGCAGCTCGGGCATACGGTAGGTCAGGTTGGTACCCACAACGTAGGTCAGGGTGCCTTCTGCCACAGCCTTGTCGAACTTCTCCAGACCGCTGGTGAACAGGGGGAAGGTGGCGTTGGCGATGATGTTGGCAGCGCCGCGCTCCTTCAGGTTGCTGGCGACCTCCAGCATGCTCTCGCCGGAAGCAATGATATCGTCTGCGATAAAGACGGTCTTGCCCTCCACGCTCTCGCCCAGATACTCATGGGCAACGATGGGGTTGCGACCGTTCACCACGCGGGTGTAATCGCGGCGCTTGTAGAACATACCCAGATTGCAGCCCAGCACGCTGGAGAAGTACATATTGCGGTTCATCGCACCCTCGTCCGGGCTGACCACGGTGAACTTTTCCTTATCGAAGGACAGGGTGGGGTCCTTCTTCAGCAGGCTCTTCAGCACCTGATAGGTGGGCATGGCGTTATCAAAGCTCATCAGGGGCACTGCGTTCTGCACGCGGGGGTCGTGTGCGTCAAAGGTGATGATGTTGCGCACGCCCATGGTCTGCAGCTCCTGCAGGGCCACAGCGCAGTCCAGGCTCTCGCGCACCACGCGGCGGTGCTGACGGCCGCCGTACAGGCTGGGCATGATGACGGAAACGCGGTGTGCCTTACCGGCCACGGCCTGGATCAGACGCTTCAGGTTTGCAAAATGGTCGTCCGGGGACATGTGGTTCTCGTAGTTGAACAGCTTGTAGGTGACGCTGTAATTGCCCGGGTCCACCACGATAAAGATATCGTCGCCGCGGACAGACTCCTTGACCAGACCCTTGGCGTCGCCGCTCTGGAAGCGGGGGCAGTCGCAGGAAATAATGAAGGTGTCTTTTTCAATTCCGGCAGCCTTTGCCCAACGGACAAGGTGCTTGTCGATCAGGCCGGTCAGCTCCTCGGCACCGGGGCAGGCGATCAGCCGCATATCCGCCACACTGGGCTGCTCAAAGAAGGACTTAGGGGAAATTTCAATAGACATAGTCACATAACTCCTTATTGCTGTTTACCATCCGTACCATGCACACAAGTGCGCATATCTGGTTTTATTTTATCACATTTTGTCGATTGTTCCATATCAATTTGTTTCATGTTTCGATTTTCTGCGCCTTGCACAGCTGTTTTTCCTTTTCCTTTAAGAGAATGTGAGTTTCTTACAAAAACGCGACCAAATCTTTACCGTTTCGCAAAGTTTATCTGATTTTTGAGGAAAAGTAGTACTTTTTCAAGTCCCTTTTTCTTTTCCCAGTGACGCAAAAAGACCGCTGCACGGTCGGGTGCAGCGGTCTCTCTTCACTTACCTTCTATCAGGGTAAAACGCTTTTTACAGGGCAGCCACGGCAGCCTTCAGGGCATCCACGCGGTCGGTGTTCTCCCACTTCACGCCCAGATCCTCGCGGCCCATGTGGC
>OGMF01002478.1_pt1 | contig 15667 bp, 23 predicted proteins | sample 1572921 | NCBI WGS metagenome assembly OGMF01 (sample SAMEA2581919, study PRJEB24529) | metagenome | biome: Human gut stool | place: China | collected 2011
TCATTTCCTCGATAACCGTGCTTTGATTCTTCAAAACACAATTCTGTACTACTCGCCGTGCATTCATCGAATCCCCTGTTGAGCGGCTATGTTACGGAGCCATTGGTTCGCAAATGTGGTATGGTCGGCCTGCAAACGGCGGTTCAGTAAAATGCCCTCGTCTGTCCACTTTACGCTGTACTGTTCCACTCCCATATAATCGTTACGGTAGTAGTACGGAATGAATTGCCGTGTTTCTTTATGGAGGGCAAAGAGCATTTCGGGGTCGCGCATCATATCCCCGTTCTGCTCCCCGTAATGTGCCAGCGAAATGTGCTTGTAGGTTTCCGAGCGGTCGATGATCTCGATATAAACGGGCATATAGGCTTCGTCCGTGTTGTCGATTTTGGATGTTTGCAGGGCTAACAAGGCTCGCAGAATCTCTGACGCCCGTTTGTCTAATGTTTTCATAGCGATTAAGTTTTTGTTTATCGCTTATCAGTAGTAATCCAACTTCATGTAATATCAATAATTCTATGCTGTTATATGGTTTCGGACGCAGATAGGGGTGGCTTGTATTATGTGGAATCCTATTATATGTAATGGATAAAAATTCAATTTCCCATCTGAAAATGGGGAGGGGTGAAAAATAGGGATTGTCCGCTCGGTCATAAAAAACGGACCGATTTTTTCAAAAGGTCTATATTAAGACCCCTTGACAAAATTGGTCCGAATTCTGCGGAATGGTATTTAGCTTATTCTTTCCAGATTTTTCCGCCTAACCATCCGATGAAATTGATTCCTGCGGCCAAAACGATCGGTCCGATAAACAGCAAAGCCAATGCGGATAAAAGTTTCATATTTATTTGATCTTTAATTGGTTTGATTCAGTTTGCAGGTCAGGGGCTTCGCCCCTTTCCAAATAAAGTCAGAATGGTTTGGAGGGAATGAATATTGCCGCAAGGATTTCAGCTATGATGCTGTAAATGGTCAGCAGAATGCGAAAAATAAGCATAAACAGTCCGATAACAATGTATTTACCCGACAACATCAGAAAGACTACAAACAGAAATGCAATAAAGCCCGTCATGGCAGATTATATTTTGATTATTAAATGATTATTGTTGTTTTTATTTAGGACCAACTTGCGCAAAGGGGTTTATATAAGTCCCCTTTGCAAAGTCGGTCCGATGCCCTTAAAACTCGAACATCTTTTTTCCGAGCAGAAATGCCTTTTGACCGCCGAGGCGTTTTGTGTCGTCCTCGATCTCGAAAAAGAGTTTCACGACCTTACGATCCACCCGCCGCCCCTCGAACGGAATGCCGTTGTTCACGATCAGCCGATGCAGGAAATTGTTGATTTCCGAGCAGGCCACCAGATCGCCCGTTTTGTATTGCGCGTAAACAGCTTCCTGCATCTTGGGGGCTGTCAGCAGCACGTTTTCTTCGGTGCGGGTCATGGCCGCTTCGATCTTACTGCGGCTGTACCCCAATTCTTCCATCCGTTTTGCACCGAGAATCGTGAACGCCTGTACGATTGCCGCAAATTCATTCCCCAGTTCTTCTTGCAGAAATGCAGGTTCCATGTCGGAGTGGGCCGTTTGGAGTTTGGCAAGCTGTCCGACCACCTCGCGCCACAATTCGCGGGTATTCATTTTCGCTTTCTCACGACGCAGACGGTCCGCATCCGTTATCGGGTAATGGGCCGTGCAGACAGTCAATCGAAACGGAGCCGATTTATAGGCCGCGGTCAGCGTGGACGGATAGCGATAATATGCTTTAATTTGTTCATCCGTCCACGCATTGTCCCACATGAAATGGTTGCGGTTTCCGTCGCGGGTTACGAACCGTTTGTAGGCCATGCCGTTCAGGGCTTGGAAACGGGCCTGCGCTTCATCCTCGCCGTCGGGCTGTATCTGGCGGATTTGGTTATAGATGTTTTCCTCGCCCGTCAGTCGGCGTTCGAGGGCTTCGCGGGTCAGGCATTGCAGGTTGTCGCTTGTATTGGCGATATGGTATGCCCTCGCCACGCCGTTACGGAACCGCCCGATGGCCTGCACGACCTCGGTCTGCGGGTCTACTGCCGAAAAGGGGGCACGCATTACATCCGTCAGCAGGATTACATGGGGTTTGTAGTCTAATTTGATATCCACGGCCGCATAGAAACGGCTGGTCAGAAAATTGACGGGAGCCAATTCATCGAGCGTTTCGCTGGCGTCGGTGAAGTTCATCTGTTTGAGTTTCCGCACGCTCTTTTCACTGCAAAAGACCCTGCTTCGGCCTTGCAGTCTGAGGGCATAGATAAGGCTCAAAATCGTTTCCGTGGAGTTCAGAAACACGCAGACCGTTTCGTTTTCCAGACGCTTCAACAGTTTCCGCATTACTGCGACCGTGTTGTTGGTCGTGCAAAGCGTCAGTTCGATCCGACTGTCATAGGTCGGAACGAGTTTCAGTATCTTAAACCCGTTTTCCTCGAAACGCGGGTCGGACGGAACGATAGGCGTTGCCGAAACCATCGCCTTGTTCTCGAATTTGAAAAAATCCTCGACAGGCAGGTAGATGTCCCCGCGGTAGCCTACATCCTGTATGGCCTTTTCGCACTCGTCGAACAACAGGAAATAGTCCTTATAGACGGGGATTTCCAACTCGTGCATGGCAGGGAGCACCTTTTTGTCAAAGCCTTCGGGCGTCGTGATGATTTTGCGATAGCCGTCATGCTCGCCCGCAAGATAGGCTTTCACATCCTCTTTCGTGATGCCCTCGTACACGGCGAACAGAAACGGGTGCTCCGCTTTCTTGCCGAGAATTACGGGGATGTTCGGCTCGATGATGATGGAATGGCGTGCCGCATTTACGATTTCGCTGTGGGTCGCACCGCATCCCGTGATGGTTTTGTCAAAAATCGTGTTTGCGGGAATCGCGGGCAGAACATCGGTCAGGCATTGACCCTTGTCAATGGTGAGAATTTCTGTTGTCATTCGGTTATCGTGCATAGGCAGGTGAAACATTCTTGTAAAAGAGATTCAGTACATGGAACATCCGCATTTTCAGCGGGGACATTCCGCGAAATGCAACCAGACTATTGGCGTGCGAAAGATTGAATCGCCCAGTTGCAACGGACAGAATCGTCTGGCAACCCAGCATCCGCTGTACCGTCGCATAAACCTCGGCGTTCAGGTACATCAGGAACATGACCGTTGCATCTGCTTCGTGCACCCGCACTCGGTAATAATAGTTACCGTCATATTCGAGCGCAATGCTCATGCGATAGCCGTTTTCGACGGCTTCTTCAAAAAAGGCGATATTCGCCTTTTTTTTATAAATATCTAAAATCATAATAAAAAATATTATAAATTCTAATCTTGGTCGGCCGTACGCTCCGATTTCCTCCGCTTGCAGGATATAAAACACTTGAACACACTCTTTCGCTAATCGGTTCGGGGTAGAGAATATCGGCTTGTTTTCGGCCTGTTCTTTACCTCTGTTCTTCAATCCGTTGCAAAGAGCCGTTTTCAGTCATTTTTTCGTTCGGCGCATTGCCTTGTCGTTTATTGATTTCGCTGGCAAAGATCAGCCATTTTTTCGCGTTTTCCGAGCCTTTCGAGGTAAACAATGTCGGGTGTTTTCATGCCTATTATTTGCCTGTTCGTCAGCTTTATATCGGATTCTTTTACTCCGTTACGATAATGCAAAAATCGCTCTTGGGTTTCGGCGGAATAGGTAAAGAAAAAGGGTGCATTTCTGCACCCATTCTCTACCTGAAATATGTCGGTTATTCAAAATAAATCCTTATGAACGATGTTGTCCGTTACGATGTGTATTCGCCCGAACTCGACAGACGGGAATTTCGGTATCTTTTCCCCGCCGTATTTCTGTACGTTCTTCTTTATATAGCCTATGTCGGCGCGTATGTTTTTGGGGTTGAAAGAACCGTCATAGCCTTTATAGGAGGGATAGCACCCGACGAAGCGGGTGTAATCATAGATCAACCTGCAAAGTTCGTTCGGCGTGTCGGGATTCTCGGACATTGCATTTTCTTCATGGAGCATCCGATAAATCCCGTATGCGACAATCGGATAGCGCGTATTCATCGGCTTGGCTCCTGCCGACGGTTTGCGTCGTTCCAATTCCTGCCGTGCATCTTCGGCGGTCTGAATGTCGGGGAAATAATCGGCGAGTTTCTTGGCGAACATAGTTTGTACGGATTACCGGTTCTCTCTCCGGGAATGTAATGCCCTTCTCTTTTCCTGCTTCAATGCATGAAAGAAGCCATGCCATATTGTTTCCGAGCGTCCGCATCGTCTGCATTCCCTCTTCGTCCTGCTTCACTTCTTCTGCCTTGCCCCCATGCACCTGATTCCAATACTGGGAACCAACAACCGGCATACAGTTAATGGTAAAATACTTATTAATCTGGTCGAATGCCGCCGATGCTCCTCCACGACGACAGCTTACTACAGCCGCTGCCGGTTTTCCGGTCATTTTACTGCCACCGCTGTAAAACGCACGATCCATAAATGATGTCAATGCTCCACTTGCCGCAGCATAATGTACCGGCGAACCAAATATATATCCGTCCGCCTCTCCGGCCTTCGCAACAAATTCATTTACAACGTCCTTGCGGAAACATCCTTCTCCCGTCTTCGCACAGGCTCCGCATCCGATACAACCGGCAATTTCTCCGTTTCCAACCCAGAAAATTTCCGATTCAATGCCATATTTCTCTAACGCACCTGCCACTTCTTTCAGCGCCGTATACGTGCAGCCTTCTTTATGAGGACTTCCATTTACCATCAGTACTTTCATGTCATCCTTCCTTTCCAATGAATCAATCACTGCTCTTTTTGATACATTTTATTATCTTATCTTGTCTAGTATAACAGACCATTCTCCAAAAGGAAAGTAAGAAATGCTTCGCATCCCTCTAAAACATCATCATACGTCTCGTCAAAATTGCCGGTATACCACGGGTCTGCGATATCTCTTCCATCTCCGCTCCACGCTAAAAGTTTGCTGACTTTCCCCTCCTGGTCACCGCCTAAAATCCGGTTTATATTCTTCATATTCCAGGTATCCATGCCAATAATGTAGTCAAATTTGTCGTAATCGCTGCGGCTTAACTGGCTCGCTCTATGCTTCAGAACCGGCACTCCTACCTGACTTAGTTTGCACACGGTTCCGCGGTGCGGCGGGTTGCCTAACTCCTCCGTACTCGTCGCTTTGGAATCAATTGTAAATTGGTCGGAAAGACCACGCTTGTTTACCATGTCCTGAAAAACAAATTGCGCCATGGTGCTGCGGCAGATATTGCCGTGGCAAACAAATAAAATCTTGATTTTTCTCATATTTCCAGTATTTTCGGGCTTTTCAAGCCTTTTTACCTTTCTTCATTTTTCACTTATTCTGGCATATTTTGGCATATCTTTGCATATTTTTGTCATCAATTTTGGTAAAAACTTTGGTAAATTTCAAGTCTGTACCAAAGGCAAATCTGCCATTGGGAATCGACAGGTAAGAAATTGGGGATTAAGATAAATACTGGCATTCAGCCATTTTTCTCTCATTTTCATCAGGTCATTATGAATTAATTGCTTTTTGAAAATCTTCCTGTGCATCCTGAAATTTAACATGAGTATAGGTATTCATCGTAACACTGATATCCGAGTGTCCCATAATATACTGAAGCATCTTCGGATTCATTCCCGACTTAGCCATATTAGAACAAAATGTATGGCGACACACATGTGGTGTAATCGGCGGCATCTGAACCTTATATATGCTATTGTACTTTTCCCGAATATGTTGGAAATACTTTTCCCAATGTAATGCCACCATAGGCATATCATTCTTATCAAGGAATAAAAATCCTGTCATTCCATCAACCATCGGTTCAACTTTGGGATTGACCCTGTCCTTAAGTATTCTCTTGAAACAAGCCACCACCTCATCAGACATTGGAACATATCTCTCGCCACTTTCTGTCTTAGGCTTTTCAATGATATACTGCATCTGACTTGTTCTCTGTAATTGATGATTTACCCGTATTCTTTTGTTTTTAAAATCCAAATCTGATTTTGTAAGCCCACAGAACTCTGATATACGAAGTCCTGTGTTAAAGAGAATAAATATTGCATCATAGTACTTGCAAAAATGCGCATCTTCTTTTATGAATCTTAGAAATTCCCGCTCCTGCTTTCTTGTGACAGCTTCTCTTCTCACACTATCATTCACAATAACATTGACCAGTTCAAAGCCAAATGGATTTTTGCGAATCAAGTCATCTTCTTCCGCCATCTGAAATGCCGGTCTTAATACTCCCCGGATAGTATGAATTGAACTATAACCTTTTCCATCTACCCTCTGAAGCTTGATCAACCAGGCTTTCGCATCCGATAATTTCACTTTGTCGATTCTTTTTTTGCCAAAATCATCTTTTTTCAGCAGATTAATTACCGTCTTATAACCAGCATAAGTACTCTGTCTGACCCCTATTTTAAGACTTACATATTTCTCCACTAATTCAAGAACTGTAAGTCCTCCACCTCCTGGAACAAGTCCGTTAAACATATCCTGTTCCAGCTGTTTTTCCTTTTCTCTTAAAGAAAGCTCCATTTTCTTTCCTTTAGGTATAGGATCATTATGGTCCAAACGCCAACTATATAAATTCCCTTCATTTCCATGAATATCTACATATCTAAAACGATAACGTCCATCTGCTCTCTGGTACTCTCCTTCGTGAAGAATTCTATTGCGATTATCTCGTCTTTTCTCACTCATAGCTTTGTCTCCTTTCAAAAAAGAGAGCCCTAGCATGGTTATTGTACCACATTTGTGCCCCCTTTTCTACTACTTTACATATTAAATTGCAGTTGACTCTGCCAGAAATTGCTCAAATTTCTCTTTCTTAAACAAAACTTTGTTTCCTACTAACAGATAAAACTCCCCATTTGGATGGATATCTACAATTTGTCTAAGTCTCTTTTCACCAATGTGATAAAACTGTGCCGCTTCAGTTACAGAAAGCAAATATCGCTTCCATATAGGAATATCTATACTCTGATTCTCTAATTCATTTTCATCATCCATCATATTCTCCAATCTGCAGCTGTCTGACTAACATCGCATCAACCTTTTTTATTGCATCTGTGCTGACAATCATCCCGGCAGTCTGTATTATCTGTTCCTCATTTATTGTGACAAGCTGCTCCGGTAAAAACATTGTTGTATGTCTTAAAAATCCTCTAATTTCTGAAGGCTCAATATTGAAATGTACTGGAATATAATCCTTTTTCAACTTAGTTGTCCCCGGAACAACTGTGTATACAGGTGATTTTCCGTTTGCTTTGTCGCAGCTTATTACAATACATGGTCTCCTTCCAGCTTGTATATGCCTGAGTCCACTTTTTAATTCAGCCCACACAATCATATTTCTCTTTATCTTCACTGCAGATCACCTCTCTTTGGTGGAATATACAAGTCAACCTTGGGTTCCTTCTCATCTACACTGAATAATCTATACCCAGCTTCCCTTACTGCTCCTATTTTTAAATAAGAATCTGCTATTCCGTCTGAAATAGCATCGAGATTTGTTACGATAAGCGCATCTGCCTTTCCTGCTCTCATATATCTTATTGCCTTATAAAACACTTCATCCCTTAATCGTCGTCCAAAAATTCCTCTTCGGAATACTTTCATAGGAATAAGATTGTTATTGTCAGCAAATTCCATGATTCGTTTCAACTGCTTATTTTCCTTTTTCTCTGCTGCAATACAGTCATTCTCCTCATCAGAAGACAACATCACAACACACTTTATCGGCTGTATGGTCAGTGGCTTTTTCTTTCTTCCTGCTCTTCTCATTTCAAACCACTTCCTTTCTTGCCTCTAAGCCTTCAATAAAAATCAAACATGTAGACATTGCATATTCTCTATCATTTGGTTTAAGCATCTGCAATTTATCTTCCAATACAGACAAATCTTTATTCTCATGTTTTTCCCTGCTTTCAATTCCAAACAATGTATTAGGATCTACTCCATACTTTGTTACAATCTTCAGCATAAGTTCCAGACTCATCCGATGTCTTCCCTGCTCAATTTGCGAATAATGAATATAACTTACATCAAGGCTCTCCGCCATATCATTCTGTGTATATCCATATTTATTTCTAATACTTCTCAAAGTATTACCAACTGCATAAATATCATATATCATCCTGAATAACCTCACTCTCTAACCGATTCATGATGTATTCCACTGCCTCAGCCTCTGTTGGGCATTTGATGACTGGCTTCCCATAGTCATCAAATACCACTGTTTCAGAAGCAAATACAATGTAGGAATACCTGCCTGAATTCCTAACACTCAATCGCATAATTGTTGTACCTCGCACTCATAGTACCAAGGTCAAATATTGTCACACCCAAATCATTTATGCGATCCATCATTGACTTTAAATCTTCCGGATTTCTTGTAATCTCATAAATATCTTCTACGACAAGTACCTTGTAATCTGAAATCTCAAGAATTTCCATCAGCTGACGCATCTGAGGTCTGTCAACCGATGTAGATGCTCCATCATCTACAACAGTCTGATCACACTCAATTCCCACACTTAAAGCATATGTCTGATCAAGTTCTTTCTGTCGGTTCACATTATTCATACTCATCATTGACTTTATAAACAAAAGTCCTTTGTAAAGTTCTTTTCCGTTATACTTTTTCATGGCTATTACCTTCCTTAATTGAAATATTAAAGAAAGCATTGTGCACGCCGCTTTCAAACTCTGTGCTGTATCTCAAGCACAAGTATATTGTAATCTGCCACACCTTAATTGCCGACCGTGTACAGGCGACAATTATGTCGTGTAAACACGACAATCACTTTTCAACTGACACGCTTTTCATTGCTTTCATCATTGCAAGACACTGTCTTATCTGCAATTCATCCATATCTGAAAGAACATCCATTGCCTCAGATAATAGTTCTGAATTTTCTTCATTCTTTCCATACATTATGAAATCAACAGATACACCAAGTACGATTGCCAGATTATCTAATGTCTGTGTCTTAAAATCTCCACCATTTTCAATCGCAGATAATGCTTGTCTGCCTATACCTACTCTATGAGCTAACTCATCCTGTGATAATCCTATCGCCTTTCTCCTGTCAGCAATTCGTATTCCTCTCTCATAATCCTTTTCTCTTGTCTGTGCTTTACTGCTCATAAATCCTCCTTGCCGCCCTTGGAAACGAACAAGTCGGATTACCTTTACAGCACAAAAAGACGCACGAGGAAACCAGTATCATAAATACTGTTCGTTTCCCCTGCGTCTCTGGTGCTTCCATCTTTCGATGTGCCCTTATCAGGTGGGCTGTAATTTAATTTTCAATCATTATATTCTGAAAGTCCCATTCTCAGAATGTTCCTTCATCATTCCCTCGGAATACTTCTTGAGTATCATCACTCGCTTGCATCTGTCACACTTAATTCCAATATTCTGAAGTGCCACAGCGAAATCATCACCGCATACAAAGTATTCCATCATTAACTTGTTGCATTTTTTACATCTAATTTCTATAACATTTCCTTTGTTCAATTCAGTTCGCTCCTTATTCATACAAAATCATCAATCTACAATTCTGTACTCGTAAAGGAAAGGGAAATCACCTTTGCAAGCCTTTTGCCGGGAGTTCCGATGAATGTCTGCACATTCCCCGGCTTTGCTGATCTAAAGCCAACTGATATGAATTGTGCTGTCAGCACACAATCACATCAGGCTCCGGCTCTTTCCATAAACCACATATTGTTATCTTCATAGAAAAGGAATATTTCCTTTCCATCTACCACACAGGTATAACGCTCTCCAACGCCGCCAGCCCTTGTACTGGCTGCTCTGCGCTTGTCTTTTACTCGTGTAATCTCATACTTTCTGCCATCTTCCCACGTTATCTCTTTGGGAATGAGCAGTCCGTCCTTTGAAAACTCTGCAAGTACATCAACATATACCTTATTGCTCAATGTAATCACCTTCCTTACAAGATTGCTATTGCTCTGGAAGCATCCATCTTCCTTGCTATATAGCCTTTTTCTTCTAATATTTTCAGATGTGCATAAACACTTGAAGTCGATGCCACCCCTACCATCTTGCATATCTCCCTGATAGTAGGAGCATAACCATTCACACGCTGATATTGCATAATGCTTTCATACACATTCTGCTGCTTCTCCGTCAATGGTGCTCTGTCTACCAGATCAATTCTTGCTGCTTCGCTCATGTTCCGCCTCCCTCTTCTTTAACTCTATCGCTACTCGTAGTGCAGCTCAATTCCGCTTCGCTTCATTTCGCTCACGGCAGTCGCCGTATCAGATAACCAAGTCCCATATGTTTATGTACAAGCACAACACATCTGCGCCTTGATTATCTGGCACTTCTCGTTGCTAACCTGAGAAGTACCCATGTGGATGTACTGTGTGTTCTTCTTTTGCATTGACTGCCGACAGAATCCTGTCCCGGTACATGAGTCCCCTCTGGATACTGTAAAATCCAAATCTTCTGCGTATCTCATCCACCGCTGAATCCATCTTCATCTGCTTTTCACGCTTCTCCACACTTGAGAACAAATCAATCTGTTCCCAATAATTATCTGTTACTAAGTCTGCACCTCGGACACCAACACTGCGGATTGGTTTGCTCCAGTTATAGTTTTCCTTAAATATCTGATAAGCGTATGCAGCTATCTCTCCGGTGATATTCGTTGCGTGGTCAATCTTTTTCTGACGGGTAAAAGAGAATAGCTCATTATCCCTGACACTTATCTCAACCACTCTGCACCGGAATCCATTCTCACGAAGTCTTGCTGCAACACTCTCAGCCAGAATATAAAGAACAATCTTTACATCCTCATCGCATACTAAATCCTTTGGTGTCGTTGTGCTGTTTCCCACCGATTTGATTGGAGCGTGGGTATTCTCCAACTTGACAGGTGAATCATCATAGCCATTAGCAAACGACCATAAGATACTGCCCATCTTTCCAAGGTGACTGTTAAGCACATCTTCATCTGCTCTTGCAAGATCACCTATGGTTTTGATACCAAATAATGCAAGCTTTCTGTTCGTACTTTTGCCAACGTATAGAAGATCTGCCACCGGAAGTGACCATGCCTTCTGCTTAAACTCACTCTTATACATAGTTGTGATTGCATCCGGCTTCTTATAATCTGAACCAAGCTTTGCAAATATCTTATTGAAAGAAACACCAACACTCACTGTGATGCCAAGCTCTGACTTCATTCTCCTGCTGATTTCCTGTGCGATAAGCAATCCATCCCCTTTAAGGGAACTGCTCCCTGTCACATCAAGCCAGCACTCATCAATCCCATATGGCTCCTGTCTGTCCGTATATTCTGCATATATCTCATGTGCCATTCTTGAGAATCGAAGATATAAGTCCATTCTTGGTGAAACAAACGTTATGTCAGGACAGACCTGCTTTGCCTGCCAGAGTGCCATTCCTGTTTTCACACCGTACTTCTTGGCAATATAGTCAGCAGTTAAGACAATCCCATGTCTTGCCTCCGGGTCACCGCCTACTGCCAGTGGCTTTCCTGCAAGCTCCGGATGATGCAGATGCTCAATCGAAGCATAACAACAGTTGATATCTGAATGAAGTATTACCCTGTCTCCCATCTGCATAACCTCCTGCATTTAATCTATCACTACCATAACCTTTAGTCCAAGTATATGAGTAATGTTCCTTACAGGGCATAGTATAACCCCAAGAATAATCGACTGTCAACGGACACATGTGTCCTTTTTCTCATTATATTGGATTTTTAACTTGAATAATTGGCACTATTGCTATATACTATGGAGTGAAAAGAGACATTTGAAATCAACAAAATGAAAGAAAAGAGGCGTATGTATGTACTCAATCGGAGAAATCATTTCAACATATAGAAAAAAGAAAGGCTTGCTCCAGCAGGATCTCGCTGATGAACTGGCAAAGGAAGGCATTACCATTTCCTATAAAGCCATATCCAACTGGGAGAGAAATCTTGCTGAACCAAGCGTTACCATATTTTACAAAGTGTGTAGAATCCTTGGTATCACTAATATGTATGAAGCATATTTTGGAGTAAATCCTGCTGATCCTTTTTCATCACTTACTGATGAAGGCAGGGAAAAGGCTATGGATTATATCAATCTGCTCCACGCATCCGGAATGTATGAAAAGCAAACTGCTAAGATAATTCCATTCAGAAGCATTGATATTTTTGAAAATGCAGTATCAGCCGGAACCGGTAACTTTCTCGTAGACGGACCTAAAGAGACTGTACGCATAGATGAATCTATTCTGCCGGAAGATACAACTTTCGGTGTACGCATTAGTGGTGACAGTATGGAACCTGAATTCCACGATGGTCAGATTGCATGGGTATTACAGCAGGAATCTGTTGCTAATGGAGAAATCGGCATCTTCGCTCTGAACGGAGAAGCCTATATCAAGAAGTTAAAGGACGACAAAGACGGAATTTTCCTTATCTCACTCAACGAAAAGTATGCACCTATCAAGGTTGGAGAAAATGACCGCTTAGACATATTTGGAAAAGTTCTTGGAAAATCTGATGCTTCTGCTCTTACCGATCATTGCCGATAAAAACGCAAGTCCTTTTTATTGGACACATTTTTTTGCATAATTGACAATAAGAAAATATCTATAGAACTGAAAGAAGGGATTTTTTATGGTGGTCACAAATAATATCAGAGAAATCCGTGAACAGCGTGGCATTTACCAGAATGACCTTGCCGCTGCTATCGGATACAGCACCAAAACTGTCGGCAGGATAGAGCGTGGAGACAGCACCCCATCTGCCGAATTTATGCTGCGGATATCAAAATACTTTAATATGCTGGTGGAAGATGTATTCCATGTGGAAGATTGAGCTGGGCACATGATACCCAGCTCTTTTACTATCTACTTTCAACATAAATTTAAAAATCACATATAATTATCCACTAAGTTATATGTAATAACTGTGCAAATCCTAATACAGTTTTGCACCTGCTGGAATTGAATCGTCTAACATTACAAGATTCAACTTTTCTTCTCCATTTACATTGTGAATAGCTGAAAGTAACATACCACAAGAGTCAATTCCCATCATAGAACGTGGTGGAAGATTTACGATTGCCAATAATGTCTTTCCAACAAGTTCCTCTGGCTCATAAAAAGCATGTACTCCTGAAAGAATCGTTCTCTCATTCTCAGTTCCATCATCAAGTGTAAATCTAAGAAGCTTCTTACTCTTAGGTACTGCCTCACAATTTTTTACCTTTACAACACGGAAGTCTGACTTTGAAAATGTGTCAAAATCAACATATTTCTCAAATAATGGCTCAATCTCAATCCCTGTATTATTTTCAACAACTGCTGCCACTTCTTCTGTTAGCCTCAACAATTAGAACAATATCAAGATCTTTCGTTGTTCGTCCGAAGTTAATCTCCTGTTTCTCAAAAGAAACGCTACAAGCCGCACCTCCAATTAATACATATTGGTCTGTGTATTCCTTAAAATATTCTTGAAAAATTTATATTCCTTTTACCATATCAATTCCTCCAGCATTTCATTTAAACAGTTCTCCACACGAGGATCTTCCATATCAGCATCTGACAACATCAAACTCAGTGAAAGCGGATCTACTGCTTTTTTATCCTTAAATGGTAATATATATCCCACTTCCTGTACTATACATACTGGTTCTTCATTATTCGGTACTTCATGAATTGACTTTAATCCCAACTCACTAATCTGATTTTTTTCTACCGCATACGTAACATAACGTTCTTCTGACAACATGGAATATTCTGCTAATGCTGATATGCCTCCTAAAATCATTTCTGCATCCGGTTTTTTTTCAAGTCTAAACTCCCGAATAATTGGATTTCGCAAAAATGGGCGCATATCCTCCCACATTGCTTTCTTATCAACAGAAGCAAAGAAACGTCTTGATCTTCCATTCATTTTTATAAATGACATGCCTAACGCCTCAATTTCATCATAGCATCTAGTAATTGACATCCTAGATACTTCAAGTTTCTCAGCTGCCTGTACAGCTGATACATCTTGCCAACCTTCATATAAGGCTTTCAATAATAATTTCTGCGTTAAAAATGAAATGATAGAACAACGCTTCGGTTTTCTGTGTTCATTTCTTTGCAAAAGTAACCCCATAAAAGGAAGGTATATCTGATGATTTTCCCATATAAAAGGAATTCCTTCTTCCACCATCTTAGGAACTGAATACCAGTTTGTTTTTTTTAAATAAAAAACACATTGAAATCCCGTATATCTCTCTAATTGAATCCTCATCTTACGTAGTTCTGTCAAATTCATTGTTTCAATCGGTGCTGCTATGAGAATTTCTTGTTTTTGAATTTCCACGATTGATAATGCAAATGCATTTCTACATCCCAATGGCAACTTTTCCAAAGATTCATATGGATGTTCCTGAATACTTTGATGTAAAATTTGTTCTAAATACTCTCTCAAAGCTTCACCTCCTTAATACACTTGAATTGTAACTCATTTTATGTTACAAGTCAAATATATTCATTTTGAAGATTTTAAATAATATGTCACTTTGCATAGTCAAGTAATAATACACTCTGTTAGGCTTTGTGCGAATAACCGCTCAAATTTCAAATCAACATAATAATATATTCGTATATTATACAACTTCCTTCGCCGCCTTCATCATAGACAAGCTCTCCAAGGTCATATCCGGTATGTTCATTCACTTTCGTGTTCACATCCCGGTTGCCAAACATAAAATGCAGTTTCTTTCCCATATACTCATAGAAATTCATCCCATTAAAGGAATAGAAACCACCAAGTGCAATCGGTGCCACACAGGGAATTGCCACATAAGCAGAACCCGTAAGACCGATATACTTGTAAAGAAGAAGGACGATAGCGCCACCGACCACTACGCTTGCAATGGAAAATATAAGCTGCCTTGCAGTAAGTCACATCGCAACCGATTCCTGATAGCATAATATTTAAGCTCATTCAAGGAACTCAAATAAACACACAAGTGGAATACCTCAAATTAAGTTTGTTTATTTGAAATTGCAATATAATTGCATATAGAAATCAGGAAACTTATACAGTACAAAACAACCGCTCCAAAACTAAACAATACTTCTTCCAAATAAGATAGTCCTGGCATTAATCCATATCCAGGAAGATTATCATAGTAAATCATCAGTCCTATGGATATAAGCAGCGGAATTAGTTCTGCCGAAAACAATATTCGCCAAAGTTTTTTTGTTTTCTTGCGAATGGTTATCACAAATAATATTATTTGAAATATTAAAATTACTATATATGTAATCAGTAGGAACGGTGCCATTACTATTTTCCTCCGTAAATTCCGATTTGTAAAACACATTCTTTTTACATAGGCACAGTATACCACATTTCCTGTGCCTATGTGATAACATTTACTGCTTCTTCCAATATGAACTCATCCTCTCCACAGTAACCTCCTGATAGAAGTAAGTAAGAATGGTTGCTTTCGGAACTTCTGTGATTCATCGACATACTCAAACTCATTTGCCTGCTCCCTGTCAATCTTTGCCTTCTGTTCTGCTTCATCCTGCATGGAGAATCTTCTGCTTAAT
>OGMF01002488.1_pt1 | contig 15613 bp, 11 predicted proteins | sample 1572921 | NCBI WGS metagenome assembly OGMF01 (sample SAMEA2581919, study PRJEB24529) | metagenome | biome: Human gut stool | place: China | collected 2011
TAAACTTAAAGAACGGCGTTCAAAACCAATACTTCCTTATCGGGTTGTGGCTTTTGCCGCATCCCCTTTGTTCTACTCAATTGACAAATATCTGTTTTTATGTTAATATGAGCCTATAAATACAAAATAGGAAGGATTGTGGGAAATGAATGCAAAAAAACTGATCACGGCTCTCTCGGTGGCGCTCATGCTGACGGCTGCTTCGGCATCGGCGGCAAAAACGGAAAAGGTGATTATTCCCGATTACGAATGCTTGATAAACGACGCTTCGGTATACTACGCCGATTCGGTTTATCCGCTGATTTCGTTCCGCAATATAACATATTTTCCGATGACATACGAATACTGCCGCGCGCTTGGACTTTCCTCGCAGTGGGTAGAGGGGAAAGGACTTTATATTGCATATTCTCCTGCCGATAGCGGTACGCTGCCTATCTATGAAACACAGAGAAATTCAAAAACGAACAAAGCGCTTATCCCCGATTATCCGATTTACATAAACGGAAAGAAAATCAATAATGCAGGCGCGGATTATCCGCTGCTCAATTTCAGAAACGTTACATATTTCCCAATGACATACGATTATGCGACAAAGGAATTTAACTGGGCAACGCAGTGGGTTCCGGGCAAATTCACGATTATGTCACGTGCCGGCTTAAATTATAAGCAGATGTCAATTCTCAAAAAAGATTCCGACGGTGCGGTTCTCTGGTCATCGCGGTCTGTTAAAAGGCAGCTTGAAAACGGCGAATACACAACGGATTCTATTGGTGAATATAAACGGTTTGATTATAAGACCGGCACACTTTCGGAAACCGAAGCGGCGGATTATGATGACGAAAACCGCCGCGAGGCTCAGCTGACTGTTGACGAGAAAAACGGGAAGGTGTTTTGGAACGGAACGGAAATTGAAAACGTATGGGGATTTGGAAAGACTGAAAATGAGAACGGAAAAAAACGGTCTGCAGAATTATATGGATCGATAACCACCGTAAACGGAATTGATATTATGTATGTTTGGAGGTACATAATAACAAGCGATGACATTCCGGTTGCGATAGAATCTACTGCCTGTTTTCTCATAAATAACGGAAAAGCGATATTCATAGGCAGCAATTATAATATAGAAAACGCGGCACGTCTCGGCAACAGTATTTATATCGGCGCACGGGGATATGCCCAGACGGTGTTTAAGCATTCGTTTTCGAAATCAACACTTTTCCGCTGTGATGAAGGCGGCGATATGCTTGATATAACGGAATCGTTCGGAAACGCTTACCGCTCCGTGAAGCTCATCGGAGAAGCGAACGGACTTTTGTATCTGAAATGCGAGTGGTGTCCCAGTCAGGTTTTTTATGGGAGCGGTTATCATGAGATTGCGGCAGCAAGCGATGGGTATTTCACATATGACGGAAACGATGAGCGCCGCATTACGAAAATCGCCAACTACAGATACAGCGATGAAGATCTGTTTGCACCGAACGGCGATATATACGCGCTTACAGAGTGGAACGGCAGTATTCAAAAGGTTATGGACTGATAAAGCAAGGGGATGTTAAAAAGCCTCGGAACGCAAGAAAAGGAGAAAAAGCATATATTTACATGAAATATAATTGTTGCGGTTTTGATGCATTAAAGTAGAAAAATCAAAAATTTGATTTTTCAAAGAATGTCCCTTTTCTTGCTATCAACAAACTTCGCCGCTCGGCGTACCTATGTACGGCTGCCTGTTTACGAAGTATAAACTTAAAGAACGGCTTTCAAAACCAATACTTCCTTATCGGGTTGTGGCTTTTGCTGCAGCCCCTTTGTTTTTTTGCGCAAAAAACTTTACATTTAAGGCAGTCTGTGCTATACTATAAAATACCTTTGTAATGCTTGGCATAAAAGGAAGTGGAAAAAGCGTGAAAAAGCTTGAACTTATAGAGCGGCGTGATGTGAGCAATCTCCGCGAAATGATTGATTACAGCTGCAACCGTTTCGGCTCTCGTGCGGCATTTGCCGAAAAGGTGAACGGTAAATTTGAAAAAATAACATATTCGCAGTATCTCAGCGACAGGGAAGCGCTGGAATCCGCCATTGAACAAATGGGGCTTGCGCGGAAAAAGATAGCGCTGCTCGGCGAGCACGGCTACGGATGGGCGCTTGTATATTCAGCGGCGGTGTGCGGCGGCACGGTTATTGTTCCGCTTGACAGCGAGCTGCCTGAAGCGGAGCTTATCAATCTTTTGCACCGCGCGGAGGTGAGCGCCGTTTTCTGCGGAAAAAAGCGCATGGCAGAGCTTACGGAAATTATAGGCGCGGCGGAATGTGAAATGCAGCTTTTCTGCATTGAAAATGATTTGAAGCTGCTTATCGAGCAGGGAAGAAAAGAAATGCGCGCTCCGGGATATGTTCCGCAGGCGGAGGATGCGGCATCGCTCATTTTCACATCGGGAACAACGGGTGAGGCGAAGGGCGTTTTGCTCACGCACAAAAATATTTGCTCGAATATCACGGCGATGACAAAATATGTGCAGGCGGATGAAAACGATGTATTCCTTTCAGTGCTGCCGCCGTTTCATGTGTACGAATGTACGTGCGGATTTCTCGGTCCGATATATCTCGGCGCGGAAATAGCGTTTTGCAGCGGTCTGCGCCATATTATGCGCGACATGCGCGAAACCGGCGCAACCGTAATGCTCGGCGTGCCGCTCATATTCGAAAGTATGTATAAAAAAATTGGGCGCACCGCAGCAAAAAACGGGCAGCAGAAAAAGCTCCGTGCGGCGCTGGCGCTGAAACGCGCTGCGGCGCTGTTCGGAGTAAAGCTGTGCGAAAAACTGTTCGCGCAGGTAAGAGAGCCTTTCGGCAAAATGCGGCTTTTCATTTCGGGCGCAGCGCCGATTGACCCCGAAATTGTCAGATTCTTCTGCGACATCGGCATCAAAATGCAGCAGGGGTACGGAATGACGGAGTGTTCTCCGATTATATCGCTGACACATTTTGCACATATAAGACCGCGCAGCGTTGGATTTGCGCTTGACGGCGTTGAAGTGAAAATCGATACGGGCACGGACGGAGAACACGGAGAAATCCTCGTCCGCGGCGAAAACGTTACCGACGGCTACTATGAAAATGAAGCCGCAACACTTGAGGCAATTCATGACGGATGGCTGTCAACCGGCGACATGGGATATATCGACCGTGACGGATATTTATATATAACGGGAAGAAAAAAGAACGTTATTATAAATAAAAACGGAAAGAATGTTTATCCTGAAGAAATCGAGGCTTATCTGTGCCGAAGTCAGTATATTGCGGAGTGCCTTGTCAGCGGAGTGTTTGACACGAAGGACGAGGACGTCCGCATAATTGCGCAGATTGTGCCCGACGCGGACGCCTGCGCCGAAGCTGCCGATGATGATGAAAAGCTTGCAGAGCTGATTGCTGCCGAGGTTGACAAGGTTAATTCGGCAATGCAGAGCTATAAACGGATTGTTGACTTTAAGATAAGAAAAGAGCCCTTTAAGAAAACATCCGGCAATAAGATAAAGAGGTATGTGGAAAAGTAATGAACGAAGAAAGAGTTAATTTCGGCATTGTGATGAGGACGGCATTTTCGCTGATTCCGCTTTTTTTCGGGCTTCCGACCCCTGCGATGGTGCTGTGCGCGTATAACATATCAATGTCATATATGGTGTGCGGACCGATAACGGCTGTTGCGTCATCTTTGTGCACAGTGTGCCTGTCGATGGTACTGTGCGGTTTTTTCGGAGCTGCCGGTCAGCTTCAGGGGCTTTATATCGGGTTGCAGGCGGTTTTGTGCGCAGCGGCGTGCATTTATGCCGTGCGGAAAAAGAGCGGCTTTTATACGGGAATGAGGCTTGCGGCGGCGGCATATCTTCTGCCGAGCTGCGCCGACCTGTATTTTTCGGCGAAAAAAGCCGGTGAAAGCATTGCGGATTTCCTTACCAAGCAGCCGCTGGAGCTTATGAAAAGCCAGCTTCACGCGCTTTGCGCACAGGTCGGAACAGGCACGGAATCGGTTGACGCGCTTTTAAGCGTTATTACGAAATTTACGGTGATGATAATTCCGTCGGTGCTGATTATATCGTCAACGGTTATCGGATATATTGTAATGTGGTGCGTGTGCGCTCCGCTTCGGAAAACGCCGATGCGCGTGCCGCACTCGTTTGCAATGATAAGAACGCCGAAAACGGTTGTGCTTCTGCTTGCGGCGGCGCTCGGCGCTGCGGCGCTTTCGGATAACTCAACCGTGACATATGCCGCGGTAAACGTTGCAATGATTTTTTCGGCGGTGTGCTTTTTCGGCGGAATGTCAATTGCGGATTATTATATGCGCAGAGTTATTCCTTCAACCGTTCTGCGCGTGATAATTCACTTTATCATCTATATTCTGTCCGCCGCACTCAGCGGTGTGACGCTGTATGTAAACATATTCACGGTTTATATACTTCTCGGCGCTGTCGGCGCATTTGTGAATCTGCGCAGACTTCCCGATAATTTGTACGGCGAAGACGCCGCTTCGGAAGAGGAGAGTGCCTTAAATGAAAGAGAAGGGCAGTAAATTCAATCCGGTTCAGAACGGGATGACGGTGCTTCTGGCATCGGGTGTAATCGTGTGCGCGGCGCTTGTTATGACGCACAGTGTGTTAATCGGCAGCATTCTGCTTGTGTGCGCTGTCGGAATAATTGCGGAAAAAATGATGTGGACAATTTCGCGCAAAAAGAAAATGAAGGAATATCTTGCGAATGTGCCGGGCGGCGATGAGGTTGAAAATAACGAGGCGCTTTTTAAAACGCTGAACCCGATTGCCGGTTTGCGCATTGACGGAACGGTTGCATGGTACAATTCTTCCTTTAAAGAGCTGTTCCCGGCAATAGGCGGAAAGAAAATCTGCGAGCTTGTGCCGGAAATCAAAATACGCGAGATATACGACGAGGGCGGAAAAAAACCGATTATTGCCGCCGTCGGCAGTGAAACGTACAGTATCACGGCGGTTGTGAAGCGCAAAACCGACCCCGACCATGCGGCGATAATGATTTACATGGAAAAGGTGACGGAGCTTATACAGGCGCGCACTGCGCTCGAAAATGAAAAAAATGTTGTTGCGGAAATTAATGTTGACAATTATGACGAGGCGCTTGAAAACGTTAACGATGAACAGCGGATTGATATTATCACCCTGCTCGACAAAAACGTTATCGGCTGGGCGCAGGACTGCGGCGGACTTGTGAAAAAGCTTGAAAAGGACAAGTTTTTGTGCGTGTTCACGAAAAAGCAGCTTGACGAGTTTATCGAAAACAAATTCAGCCTGCTGACGGATATTAAGGAAGCAGACCACGATATGAAAACGCCGCTCACGCTGAGCGTCGGCATCGGAACAGGCGGCGAAAGCCTTTACGATAATGACATTTCAGCGAAAAAAGCGCTTGAAATGGCGCTCGGGCGCGGCGGCGACCAGGTTGTTATCCGCGAAAACGGGCGCTTCCGCTATTTCGGGGGAAATTCGAAGGAGACCGAAAAGCGGACAAAGGTTAAAGCTCGCATGATGTCGCACAATCTGCGCGAGCTTATGGAAAGTGCGGACAATGTGCTTATAATGGGGCATAAAAACAGCGACACGGACGTTGTGGGTGCGGCAATCGGCATTGCAAGCATGGCTGCATTCATCGGAAAGGACGCGAAGATTCTTCTGCTTACAAAGGACGATACGGTGAATCTTCTGTTGAAAAAAATTGAGGATAATCATTATCATGACGGATTATTTATCGGAAAAATCGGGCTGCGCGACTTTCTTATGCCGAAAACGCTGCTTGTTATATGTGACACGCACCGCCCCGAATATACCGAGATGCCCGAGCTTATCGAAACGGTTAAGGCAAAGGTTGTTATCGACCACCACAGAAGAAGTGAAAGCTTTATTTCTGACGCCGACTTAATCTATCATGAGCCGTTTGCCTCGTCAACCTGCGAAATGGTGGCGGAGCTTATGCAGTATTTCGATCCGCGGTATTCGGTTTCGACCGTGGACGCGGAGGCGCTTTATTCCGGCATTGCCATGGATACGAAGAATTTCATGTTCAAAACGGGTGTGCGCACGTTTGAAGCGGCGGCATATCTCAGAAATGCCGGGGTGGACACGCTCAGAGTAAAGCGGCTGTTCCGCGAATCGATTGAAAATTACAAGCTCAAGGCATGTATCGTAACGGAAGCGCAGGTATACGGGGATAATATTGCAATATCGCTGTTTTCGGGAGTTGTGCCGCATCTCACGGTTGCGGCGGCTGCCGACGAAATGCTTGAAATAACCGATATTAAGGCCGCCTTTGTTGTTGCAAGGGTGGAAAACGGCAGTATAATAATAAGCGGCCGTTCGCTCGGAGATGTGAACGTGCAGGTGATTCTGGAAAAGCTCGGCGGCGGCGGACACATGATGGTTGCCGGCGCGCAGCTTGAGGGAATTTCCGTTGCCGACGCAGGCGATAAGCTGAAAGCCGCAATTGACGAATGCTTGAAAAACTGAAAGGAGCAGATATAAATGAAGGTAGTTCTTTTAACTGATGTAAAGGGTCACGGAAAAAAGGGAGATATTGTTGAAGCAAGCGACGGCTATGCGAGAAACTTCCTTCTTCCGAAGAAAATGGCTGAGGTTGCAACAAGCGATGTTCTGAACAATATCAAGGGCAAAAACGAAGCGGCCGCATTTCATAAGCAGCAGGATATTGCAGCGGCAAAGGAAGCGGCAGCAAAGCTTGACGGCGCAAAAATCACGCTTAAGGGCAAGGCTGGCGAAAACGGAAAGCTGTTCGGCAAAATCACAAACCAGAACGTTGCCGACGCGGTTAAATACCAGCTGCATTATGTGATTGACAAGCGCAAGGTTGTTCTTCCCGACGGAATCAAAACAACCGGTCTTACAACGGTTGAGCTTAAAATATATCCCGAAATATCCGCAAAAATCACCGTTTCGGTTGAAGCGGAATAAATGTCTGAATGGAGTGATTAACAATGGCTTCGGCTGCCGATATTCCGATTGGGAGAACAATGCCTTATAATTTAGAGGCTGAGGCGGCAATCCTCGGCAACATGATTATGGACGAAAGCGCCACGGTTACCGTTATGGAAAAGCTTGACGAGGACTGCTTTTACGCATCGGCGAACAAAACAATATTTAATGCGCTCAGCAGCCTTTTTTCCGAGGGCACGCCGATTGACATTGTTACGCTTTCGGAAAAGCTCGGCGATAAAATCGAAGCGGTGGGCGGAATCGCCTACATAACGCGTATCGCTCAGAATGCGTTCACAAAGGAAAACCTTGCGTCCTACATTGAAATTGTCCGCGATAAAAAAATGCTGCGTCAGCTCATTGAAGCGGCAAGCGAAATTATTGACATGGGCACAAAGGATGAGCTTCCGACCGCCGATATTGTTGACAAAAGCGAGCAGCTTGTGTTCCGCATTTCGGAGCAGCGCGGCTTTTCCGGCTTCACGCATATAAGCGAGGTTGTCAAAAACGCTCTTGCAATATTGGACGAGCTGAAAAAGCGCGGCGGAAAGGTCACGGGCATTAAAACGGGCTTCACGGGCTTTGACGCGGCAACGGCAGGTCTTCAGAACAGCGACCTTATCATTCTTGCGGCGCGCCCCGGTGTGGGAAAAACGAGCTTTGCGCTGAATCTTGCACAGAATGCCGCAATCCGCGAGCATGTTCCCGTTGCGATATTTTCGCTTGAAATGAGCAAGGAGCAGCTTGTAAACAGAATACTGTCGAGCGAAGCGCTGATTGAATCGGGAAAGCTGAGAGTCGGCGATATTGACGCAAACGACATGACAAAGCTTGCACATTCACTTAAGGATATTATATCGGCTCCGATATATATTGATGATAATCCGGGCGTAAACGTGTCGGAAATAAGGGCTAAGTGCCGCCGCCTGAAGGCGGAAAAGGGGCTCGGTCTTGTTGTAATCGATTATCTTCAGCTCATGCAGGGCGGCGGAAGAAGCGAAAGCCGAACGCAGGAGGTCACCGAAATGTCGCGCTCGCTGAAAATCATGGCAAAGGAGCTCAACATTCCCGTTATCACGCTTTCGCAGCTGAGCCGTGCATCCGAAAAACAGAATCGCCGCCCGATGCTCAGCGACCTGCGCGAAAGCGGCTCGATTGAGCAGGATGCGGATATTGTTATCATGCTGTGCCGCCCGCCCGAGGAGGAGGGCAGCGAGGAGCGCGCAGGAAACATTGTTGAATGTATACTTGCAAAAAACCGTGCCGGCGAATGCTGCACAATCGAGCTTGCATGGCGCGGAGAATATACGAAATTTATGAATCTTGACAGCAGAAGCTGATACGGACGGTGAAAACACTTGCTGACCGATAAGGTAAAAAAAACAATAAAAAGGTACGGGCTGCTTGAGCACGGCGACAGCGTTATATGCGCCGTTTCGGGCGGTGCGGATTCCGTGTGCCTGCTGCATGTGATGCTGAGGCTGAAAAAAGAATACGGACTTAAGGTTTACGCCGCTAATGTGAACCACCTTATCCGCGGAGACGAGGCGGAGCGTGACAGCAGCTTTGTGAAAAGCATATGCCGCGCCGCCGACACAGAGTGCTTTTACCGCGAATATGACGTGCCGAAAATTGCTGCGGAACGAAAAACGGGAACGGAGGAGTGCGGCAGAATCCTTCGCTACGAGTTTTTTGAGGAGCTTTCTAAAAAGCTCGGCGGCGCAAAAATCGCAACGGGGCACAACCTCAACGATAATGCCGAAACGGTGCTTTTTCGCCTTGTGCGCGGCAGCGCCGCAGGCGGACTTTGCGGAATTTCTTACCGCCGCGGAAATATCATCCGTCCGCTGCTTGATTGCAGCCGCGGCGAAATTGAAGATTATCTTGTGAAAAACAGCGTGAAATGGGTCACTGACAGCACAAATCTTGAGGCGCTGTACACGCGGAACAGAATCAGGCTCGAAATCATGCCGCTGCTTGAAACGATAAATTCCTCGGCATCCGACAAAATAGTTTCGGCGGCTCATTGCATTTCGGAGGATAATGCTTATCTTGATGAATGTACGGAAGCGATGCTTGAAAGATGCATCGGAAGCAGAGGGGAGACCGACATAAATATGCTGCTTTCAGCGCCGCTCCCGATAAGGCGGCGTGCCGCAAAAAAAATACTCGCAAGCCTCGGCGCGCGTGAAATAACCGCCGAAAAGGTAGAAGCCTTTCTTGATTTTGCGGCGAAGGAGGGCGGAAAGCGGTTTGATATTGACGGAACGGAATATGTGAGAATTGAGCGCGGCAAGCTTGTGCCGGAGGCGGCAGCCGAAGCTGAGGAGCTGAACGTTCCGCTTTGCGCCGGTGACACGTTTGAACATGATTTTTGGAAAATTGCAATAAAAGTTGTTGACAAATCGGTAAAAAAAGGGGATAATAATATAGCTGTTTTCGATTTTGACAAGGTCGGCGGCAGCTTTATTGTGAGATACCGCCGCAAGGGTGACAGAATGCGCCCTTTCGGGCTCGGCGGTTCAAAAAAAATAAATGATATTTTATCCGACGCCGCAGTTGCGGCGGATAAGCGCGGCAGAACGCCGATTGTGGAAAAGGACGGCGAAATTCTTTTCCTGTGCGGACTGCGGCGGTCGGAGCTGTATGCGCCCGACAGAGGAACAAAAAAATATCTTATTATGGAATATTCTGCAAAGGAATGATATTGAATGAAAAATATTAACGATCCCGTTGGAAGAGTTCTTATAACCGAGGAACAGATTAAGAAAAGAATCGGTGAAATGGCGGAGCAAATCGGAGAGGATTATGCCGGCAGAGAACCGCTTATGCTTTCGGTTCTGAGCGGCTCGTTTATGTTTGCCGCCGATATGATGCGCGCGGTTAAAATCCCCGTTTGCATAAGCTTTATTTATGCAAGCAGCTACGGTGAGGAAACCGTTTCGGGCGGAGAGGTTGAAATCCGCAGCGGAAAGGGCTTCGACCCCAAGGGCAGGGATATAATAATAGTTGAGGATATTATCGATACGGGGCGCACGCTTTCGCGCATAAGGGAATATCTTTTCGAACAGGGTGCAAAAAGTGTTGAAATATGCACATTTCTTGATAAGCCGTCAAGAAGAATCGTTAATATTGAAGCAAAATACACGGGCTTTGAAATTCCCGATGAATTTGTAATCGGGTACGGGCTTGATTATGCATATAAGTACAGGCAGTATCCCTTTGTAGGAGTACTGAAACCCGAATATTATGAATAAAGTGTAAAAAAGATTGATTCAATTTCCCAATCGTGATATGCTATACATAGTAGGGGAGGCGTTTTTTTGAAGAAATCGTTCAGAAGCATAAGCTTATATATAATTTTGCCGATCATCATCATTCTGTTGATGATGTTTTCGCTGCGTCAGCCCGACACGGGCGTTAAATCCTTTTCGGAGCTTGTCAATGCAATTGACAAAGAACGGGTGACGAAGCTTGAAATCGGCGATACATTTACCGTTGCCGAAATTGACGGCAAGGAATACAAGGTTGAGGTAACGCAGGGAATTCTTTTTGCCGTTGCCGGTGATGAAATTCAAAGTCAGATTAAATCGGGAAAAATTGAAACAACCGTTCCCGAGCCGGAAACGGTTTCGTGGTGGGTTTCTCTTTTGCCGACGCTGCTTTTGGTAATCATAATCGGACTGTTTTGGTTTTCTTTCATGCGTCAGCAGACGGGCGGCCACGGCATAGGCAGCTTCGGAAAGAGCCGTGCAAAGGCGGCTGCCGATAACCGTCAGAAGGTAACGTTTGACGATGTTGCCGGCGCCGATGAGGAAAAGAAAGAGCTTGAGGAGATTGTTGAGTTCCTGAAAAATCCGCGCAAGTTTATTGACCTCGGTGCAAGGATTCCGAAGGGTGTGCTGCTTGTCGGTCCTCCCGGAACGGGTAAAACGCTTCTTGCAAAGGCAATTGCCGGTGAGGCCGGAGTTCCGTTTTTCTCAATATCCGGTTCAGACTTTGTTGAAATGTTTGTCGGCGTTGGTGCAAGCCGCGTACGAGACCTTTTTGAGCAGGCACGCAAAAATCTTCCGGCAATTATTTTTATTGACGAAATTGACGCAGTCGGCCGCCAGCGCGGTGCAGGCTTGGGCGGCGGTCACGATGAACGCGAGCAAACTCTTAATCAGCTGCTTGTTGAAATGGACGGCTTCGGCACGAATGAGGGAATTATCATGATTGCCGCAACGAACCGCCCCGATATTCTCGACCCGGCGCTTCTCCGCCCGGGCAGATTTGACAGGCAGGTTGTTGTTAATTATCCAGACCAGAAAGGGCGCGAAGCAATCCTTAAGGTTCATTCGAAGAATAAGCCTGTCGATGCGAGCGTTTCTCTTGAAACCGTTGCAAAAACAACATACGGATTCACGGGTGCGGATTTGGAAAATCTGCTTAACGAATCGGCAATTCTTGCCGCGCGCAGAAACAAAAAAACAATTACCGCCGCCGAAATCGACGAGGCAATGCTCAAGGTTGTTATGGGGCCTGAAAAGGCGACAAGGCAGCATAATAAGGAAAATAAGCGCAAAACGGCGTATCATGAAGCAGGTCATGCGCTTGCGGCTCGGCTTCTGCCCACACAGGATGCAGTGCACCAGGTTTCAATCATACCGCGCGGACGTGCCGGCGGATTCACGCTCAGTCTGCCGGATACCGACAAAAGCTACATTTCCAAGACGGAAATGCTTGAAAGCATTATCATGGCTCTTGCCGGGCGTGCTGCGTAAAAAATCGTGTTTGACGATATCAACACGGGTGCGTCAAGCGACCTTGACCATGCAACCGACACGGCGCGCAAGATGGTTATGCAGTATGGTATGAGCGATAAGCTCGGATATGTAACGTTCACAAACGGCGATCATGAGGTGTTCCTCGGCAGAGATTTGTCACAGGGGCGTAACTACAGCGAAACGGTTGCTTCGATTATCGATGAGGAAATCAAGCATATTATCGATAAATGCTATGCGGACTGCGAAAAGCTGCTGCGCGGCAACCGCGGCAAGCTCGATGCTATTGCGGAGGCGCTTATTGAGCATGAGAAGCTCGACGGCAAGGAATTTGAGGAGGTTTTCGAAAACGGCTTCTTGAAATCCGACAATCCCGAACAGCCTTCGGCTGAACAGTCTCCGACCGAACAGACTTCGGCTGAACAGCCTCTGACCGAACAGCCTTCGGCTGAACAGGCTTCGGCTGAACAGCCTGAAATAAAGACTGCGCCGGGAGAAAAATAAAATTCAAATATCCTTAAAGGAAAGGACGGTTAATATCGTTCTTTCCTGTTTTTTTGAAATTATATTTCTTTTTTTCCGAAAGTGATTGATTTAACAAGGAAAATGCACTATAATATAAAATGGATTGAGGTGTATGCATGTGAGCTTGATTACATTGAGCGGAGTTTCAAAAAGCTTCGGCGAACGTGAGCTTTTCCGCGATGTGACGTTCAAAATTGAAGAAAACACAAAAATGGGCTTTATCGGTGCGAATGGCGCCGGGAAAACTACTTTGTTTAATATAATACAGGGCGTTGAGGATTATGAGGGCGATATTTTCAGAAGCAGTGATTTGAAAATCGGCGTTATGGAGCAGGCTGCTCCGAGCGCGGAGGGAAAAACGGCGTATGAATATACTTTGGACGTGTTCAGCCGCTTTTTTGAAATAGAAAATGAGCTTGAACGTATTTGCCGCAGCCTTGAAAGCGGTGCGGAGGATCGGCAAAGGCTGATAAACCGTCAGGACGCGCTGAATAACGAATATATTGCAAACGGCGGAATGACATACCGTTCACGCACGCGTTCACTGCTGCTCGGGCTCGGGCTTAGTGAAGGTGAGCTCGAATTGCCGCTTTCCTCGCTTTCGGGAGGGCAGAAAACGCGTCTTTCCCTTGCAAGAACGCTTTTATCGGAAGCGAATTTTCTTATGCTTGACGAGCCGACAAACCATCTTGATATAGAAGCGGTGCGCTTTTTGGAGGATTTCCTGAAAAATTCATCGAAAGCCTTTCTTGTGATAAGTCATGACAGATATTTTCTCGATAAGGTTACAGACACGACGATTGAGCTTGAAAACAGGCGGATAACATGCTACGACGGGTCATATTCTGCGTTTGCAGAGAAAAAAGAGCAGGCTTATAAGGCAATGCAGAAAAAATATGAAAATACCGTTAAGGAAATCAATCGGCTTGAGGGCGTTGTCGAGCAGCAGCGCCGCTGGAACAGGGAGCGAAATATCCGAATGGCGGAAAGCAAGCTCAAAAGCATTGAACGGCTGGAGGAAACACTCGAAAAACCCGAGCGCGATACGGACGCAATCAGATTTACATTCACCGCAAGCGAGCGCAGCGGAAACGATGTCCTTTCGGTGACGGAGGTGGCGAAGCATTTCGGCGAAAAAAAGCTTTTTGAAAACGTTTCGTTTGAGGTGAAGCGCGGCGAACGCGTTTTTCTGCTCGGCGCAAACGGGTGCGGAAAATCCACCCTCTATAAAATTATAAAGGGAGTTATAAAGCCCGACTGCGGCTCGGTTCATTTCGGAACAAAAGTCGAATGTGCGTACTATGACCAGGAAAGAAGCGACATTACGGGAACAAAGGACGTTGAAAGCGAGCTTTGGGATGTTTACCCGAAAATGGACAGAACACAGATAAGAAACGCACTGGCGGCTTTCCTTTTCCGCGGAGACGATGTTTTTAAGCAGACAAGCGCTCTTTCGGGAGGGGAAAAAGCGCGGCTTTCGCTGCTTGAAATAATGCTCACGGGGGCGAATTTTCTGCTGCTTGACGAGCCGACAAACCATCTTGACATACGCTCGAAGGAAGCTCTTGAAAAAGCGATTTCCGATTTTGACGCAACCGTGTTTGTTATAAGTCATGACCGTTACCTGATAAATAAAATGGCGGACAAGCTGCTGGTTTTTGAGGACGGAACGGTTAAATGCTATAACATGAATTATGACCGCTATATGGAGTACAGGAAAAATAACCAAAGCAGCTCCCCTGCCGTAAAAAAGGAAAAGGCAGAAAAGGAGCAAAGCGATTATCATAAGCGCAAGGAGCTTCAGAGCGCAAAAAACAGACTTTCCGGAAAAATTAAGCGCACGGAGGAAGCCATAAGCGAAAAGGAAGAGGAAACGGAACGGCTGCACAGCGAGATAAACTCCGCAGGAAGCGATTTTGAAAAAATAACCGAGCTGAGCGAGGCTTTGAACAAATGCGAAAAGGAGCTTGAAACGCTGATGGAGCAATGGGAGGAGCTTTGCGGAAAGCTTGAAGAAATGTAATATGAAAGAAATATTGCGGCGGCGTCAAAAAACGCTTTATTCCGCGCCGCCGATGTGATATACTATATTATTGGAAGTGAAAGAATGAATTTGCCTGCGGATTTCATGGCAAGAATGAAAACGGAACTCGGAAGCGAATACGACGCTTTTATTGCTGAATATGATAAACAGCCGCTTCAAGGCTTGCGTGCGAACACGCTTAAAATTGCGCCGCATGAGCTTTCGGAGCTTACGGGCTTCTGCGGAGAGCCGGTCCCGTGGTGCGAAAGTGGTTTTTATTACAACGGAAAAAAGGGCGGACACGCCGCAAGCGCGGCAGGTCTGTTTTATTCGCAGGAGCCGTCCGCCCAAGCAGCGGCTGAGCTGCTCGGCGTGCGCCGCGGTGATATTGTGCTTGACCTTTGTGCCGCTCCGGGCGGGAAAAGCACACAGATTGCCTGTGCGCTCGATGGAAGCGGCATGCTTGTTTCGAATGAAATAACGGCGTCGCGCGCAAAAATTCTGTGCGAAAATGTTGAGCGGATGGGGATAACAAACGCAGTTGTGACAAACATGCGCCCCGACGCGCTGGCAAAGCATTTTAGAGGATTTTTTGACAGAATAATCGTTGACGCGCCGTGCAGCGGAGAGGGAATGTTCCGAAAAGATGCGGAGGCAGCGGCTCACTGGAGTCTTGAGCATACATATGCCTGCGCGCAGCGGCAGAAAAACATTCTTCGTTCGGCTTTTGAAATGCTCCGCGGCGGCGGAACGCTTGTTTATTCAACCTGCACCTTCTCGCGCGAGGAAAATGAGGAGGTCTGCGCGGAATTTTCAAAGGAATTTCCCCGCATGAAGCTGAAAAAAACGGTCAGGATTATGCCGCACCGTGAAAAAGGCGAGGGTCATTTTGCAGCTGAATTTGTAAAAGAAGAAGAAACGGGAAAAATAAATATCGGCTGTTCGCAGTCTGCCGATAAAGAAACGGAGAAAATTTACAGAGCCTTTGAACGTGAGAATTTAAACGTGCGCCTTGACGGGCGGTTTGTTTCGTTCGGTGAAAATCTTTACCTTGCGCCGCAAAATGTGCCGGATCTGCGCGGAATAAAGTGCCTGCGCCCGGGAATTTTTCTCGGTGAAATACGCAAGGGCAGACTTGTTCCGGCGCATCATCTTTGCATGTGCCTTAAGGCGGAGGATTTTAAAAGAACCGCTTCGCTGACGGAGGACGAGCTTTGCGCTTACAGGCGCGGAGAATCGGTTTTCAGGGCCTGCGAAAACGGCTTCGGCGCAGCCCTTTACGGCGG
>OGMF01002492.1_pt1 | contig 15598 bp, 13 predicted proteins | sample 1572921 | NCBI WGS metagenome assembly OGMF01 (sample SAMEA2581919, study PRJEB24529) | metagenome | biome: Human gut stool | place: China | collected 2011
GCTGTTTGCGCTCAACCTGTTCTGGGGCAGCGTTGCGCTCTCCCCGGCGGACATCGCGGCGGCCCTGCTGGGCCGCCGCACAAACGCGCTGGCGGCTGACATCCTGCTGCAGCTGCGTCTGCCGCGCGCCGTCATGGTCGTGCTGCTGGGGGCGGCGCTCTCGGTGGCCGGGTATCTGCTGCAAACGTTTTTTGCCAACCCGATTGCCGGACCGTTCGTCATGGGCATTTCCAGCGGGGCCAAGCTGGCTGTGGCGCTGACGATGGTCGTCTTTTTGAACCGCGGTCTGCTCACCGGCTCACTGACGCTGATTCTGGCGGCGTTTGCCGGGGCCATGGCGGCCATGCTGTTTGTGCTGGCCGTGGCGCGCCGTGTGCAGCAGATGAGCATTTTGGTTATCTGCGGCGTCATGATCGGCTACATCTGCTCGGCCGTCACCGATATTGTCGTCGCCTTCGCGCAGGATTCCAACATCGTCAACCTGCACAACTGGTCGATGGGCAGCTTCTCGGGCATGACCTGGGGCAATGTCGCCACGGCGGCGGCCATCGTTCTGCCCTGCCTGGCCGCCGCGTTTTTGCTCTCCAAGCCGATGGCCGCCTACCAGCTGGGCGAAAGCTACGCCGCCAGCGTCGGCGTGCCGGTGCGGGCGTTTTCCGTGGTGCTTGTGCTGCTGTCAAGCCTGCTGGCGGCCTGCGTCACGGCATTTGCCGGACCGATCTCCTTCGTCGGCATTGCGGTGCCGCATCTGGTAAAACATACGCTGGGCAGTGCAAAACCGCTGCGGGTGCTGCCGGGCTGCGCACTGGGCGGCGCGGCATTCTGCCTGCTGTGCGACCTGATCGCCCGCAGCCTGTTTGCACCCACCGAGCTGTCCATCAGCTCGGTCACAGCGGTGTTCGGTGCGCCGGTGGTCATCTGGCTGCTTGTGCGCCGCCACAGCAGGGAGGGCACGGTATGAGCTGTTGTGAAACGCAAAATCTCGCCGTCGGCTACGGTGCGCCGCTGCTGCGGGACATTGCCCTGCACGCCGAGCGCGGCAAAATTCTGGCGCTCATCGGTCCGAACGGCGCGGGCAAATCCACTCTTTTAAAAACGCTGGCCGGGCAGCTGGCGGCGCAGGGCGGCGCGGTGCTGCTGGACGGGCAAGACCTGACGGCCTACACCCCCAACGCCCGGGCGCGCAAGCTGGCGCTGATGCTGCCCCACACGGCCCGAACCGAGCTGACGTCCTGCTTTGAGGTCGCCGCCGCCGGGCGCTACCCCTACACAGGGCGGCTGGGCATTTTGTCCAATGCCGACAGGCAGCAGGTGCATGACGCCCTGTGCCTTGTCCGGGCGGAGGAGCTGGAGGACCGCGATTTTGCCAGGATCAGCGACGGCCAGCGCCAGCGCGTGCTGCTGGCCCGCGCGGTCTGCCAGCAGCCGGAGATTTTGCTTCTGGACGAGCCAACGTCGTTTTTAGACGTAAAGGGCAAGGCGGAGCTCATGGACATCCTGCAAGTGCTGGCACATGAGAAGAATGTGGCCGTCATCGTGACGCTGCATGAGCTGGAGCTGGCCCAAAGGCTGGCCGACGCCGTTGTCTGCGTTGCGCCGTCAGGCGTGTCCGCTGTGCTGGCACCGCAGGACGCCTTTGCACAGGACAATATCTGTGCGCTGTTTGGACTGACCACCGACCAATACGCGGTGCTGTTTGCCGGGAGCGGCACAAAGCCGAAGCCCCAATTTGAGCACTACATCCGCAGCGGGCAGCGTTTACTGCGCTGCGGCTACACCACCGGCACCTGTGCGGCGCTGGGGGCGGCGGGCGCGGCGCGGCTGCTGCTGACCGGCCACGCGCCGGAAAGCGTTGGTCTGCGCACGCCCAAGGGCATCGTCGTGGAGGTCGCACCGCAGTTCTGCCGCCTGACGGCAGACGGGGCCGCGTGCGCCATCGTCAAGGACGGCGGCGACGACATCGACGCCACGACGGGTCTGCCGGTCATTGCCGCGGTCACACTGCTGCCCGGCGCACCGCGCACCGTTACGATTGACGGCGGGGCGGGGGTGGGCCGTGTGACAAAGCCCGGCCTCGACCAGCCCGTCGGCGCGGCGGCCATCAACCGTGTGCCGCGGCAGATGATAACCGAGGCGCTTTTGCGGGAGGCGGACGCCGTCGGCTACGGCGGCGGGTTCGCGGTGGTCATCTCCATCGAAGGCGGCGAGGCTGCGGCCAAGCGCACCTTCAACCCGCATCTGGGGGTCGAGGGCGGCCTGTCGGTGCTGGGCACCAGCGGCATTGTGGAGCCGATGAGCCAGCAGGCGCTTCTGGATACGCTGCAAATCGAAATCCACCAGGCAGCGTTGAAAAGCCGCCGCCTGATTTTAGCCCCCGGCAACTATGGGCTGGACTACCTGGCCGCCAACTACCCCGCGCTGCACGAGATCCCTGTCGTAAAAATCTCAAATTTCATCGGCGAGGCGCTGGATATGGCAGCGGCGGAGCACTTCGCGGAGGTGCTGCTCGTCGGGCATGTGGGCAAGCTCGTCAAGCTGGCGGGCGGCATTATGAACACCCACTCCCGCTGTGCCGACTGCCGCACTGAGCTGTTCTGCGCCCATGCGGCGCTCTGCGGCGCGGACGCGGCGACCTGCCGCGCCCTGATGGACGCCGCCACGACAGACGCCTGTCTGGACATTCTGGACGCCGCGCAGCTGCGGGAGCCGGTCATGGCCAGCCTGCTCACCGCGGTCCAGACGCATCTGGACCGCCGCGCGGCGGGGGCGTTCAAGGTCGGCGCGGTGCTGTTCTCAAACCGGAACGGCCCGCTGGGCCAGACAAAAACTGCCGATACACTGTTGAAATTGCGGAAGGAAGCCTGACATGGTACATTTTGTGGGGGCCGGTCCCGGCGCACCGGACCTGATTACCCGGCGCGGCGCGGCCCTGCTGCAAGCGGCGGACTGCATCATCTACGCGGGCAGCCTGGTCAACCCGGCGCTGCTGGGGCTGGCGGGGCCGGACTGCGCCATCTGTAACAGCGCCGAGATGACGCTGGAGCAGGTGCTTGCCGTTATGAAAGAAAACGAAGCAGCGCACAAAACCACCGTGCGTCTGCACACGGGCGACCCCTGCCTGTACGGCGCGATCCGGGAACAGATGGACGCGCTGGACGCCATGGGCATCGCCTACGACGATACGCCCGGCGTGTCGAGCTTCTGCGGTGCGGCGGCGGCGCTGAACGCCGAGTACACGCTGCCCGGCGTCAGCCAGACCGTCATCATCACCCGCATGGAGGGCCGTACCCCTGTGCCCGAAGGCGAGCGGCTGGCCGCGCTGGCCGCCCACGGGGCGACGATGGTCATTTTCCTCTCCATCGGCCTGATCGACAGGGTGCAGGATGCGCTTCTGCAGGGCGCGTACACCGCCGCGACCCCTGCCGCCGTTGTCTACAAGGCAACGTGGCCGGAACAAAAAATTGTACATTGCACCGTCGGAACGCTGGCCGAAAGCACCCGCGCGGCGGGCATCACCAAGACGGCGCTCATCGTTGTCGGGGACTTTTTGGCCGCACAGTATGACCGCAGCAAGCTGTACGACCCGGCGTTCACAACGGAGTTCCGCAGGGGGACGGACCGATGACCTGCGCGTACATTGCGTTCACGGCGCGGGGACTGGCGCTGGCGCAGCAGCTGGCGGCAGCCTGCCCCGGCAGCGTGGCCCGCGGCGGTGCGGACGGCGTCCGCCTGACTGATTGGACCGCTGCGCAGTTTGCACAAAGCGACGCACTGATTTTTGTAGGAGCTGCCGGGATCGCGGTGCGGGCCATCGCGCCACACTGCCGCAGCAAGGCTGCAGACCCCGCCGTCGTTGTGCTGGATGAGGGTGGGCAGTTCGCCATTCCGCTGCTGTCGGGGCATCTGGGCGGCGCAAACGAGCTGGCGCAGCGGCTGGCGGCGGTCTGCCATGCCGTGCCGGTCATCACGACGGCCACCGACGGACGCGGCGTTTTTGCCGTGGACGAGTGGGCCAAGCGCCAGAACTGCGCCGTGGCCGAGCCGGAGCGCATCCGCTACGTGAGCGGGGCACTGCTGGCCGGGCAGAGCGTTTGCTATGCCGCCGACTGGGCTGTTTCCGGCACGCCGCCCGCGGGTGTGGAGCCTGCCGCCGCCGCTGACCGCGCAGATTTTGCGCTGACGCTGACCCCGACGGGTGAGGCGCTGCACCTGATCCCCCGCATTGCGGTGTTGGGTGTCGGCTGCAAGCGCGGCACGACGGCGGAAAAGTTGGAAACAGCCTTTGCGGCCTTCTGCGCGGAGCACCATTTTGCCCCGCAGGGCATTGTCCGCGCAGCCAGCATTGACTTGAAAAAGGATGAGCCGGGTCTGGCGGCGTTCTGCCAGGCGCACGGCTGGGAGATGGACTTTTATACCGCCGCTGCCCTGCGCACGGCTAAAGGCTGCTTTACGTCCTCCGGCTTTGTGCAGAGCATCACGGGCGTGGACAATGTCTGTGAACGCGCGGCGGTGCTGGCTGCAGACGGGGTGCTGTTCATCCCGAAGTGGGCGCGGGACGGCGTGACCCTTGCCGTGGCGCTGGCCCCCTTTGCCCCGGATTGGAGATGGAAAAATGATGAACCGTAGTCTTGTGTATGTGGTGGGCCTCGGCCCGGGCGGTGCGCAGTATTTGACCGCCCAGGCGCAGACCGCCCTGCAGGCCGCCGACGTGCTGTGCGGCTACACGGTCTACATCGACCTTGTGCGCCCGCTTTACCCGGATAAAGAAGTCTACGCTACCGGCATGACGCGGGAGCTTGACCGCTGCCGTTGGGCGCTGGAAACGGCAAAGGGCGGCAAGGCGGTGGCGCTCGTCTGCTCCGGTGACGCCGGGGTCTACGGCATGGCCAGCCCGCTGTTGGAGCTGGCGGAGCACTGCCCGGAGGTAGAGGTCGAGATCGTGCCCGGCCTGACCGCCGCTTTGAGCGGGGCCGCGGTGCTAGGTGCGCCGTTGGCACACGATTTTTGCGTGATTTCGTTGTCGGACCGGCTGACGCCGTGGGCCGTCATTGAAAAGCGGCTGGCCTGCGCCGCGGCGGGGGATTTCTGTCTGGCGCTCTACAACCCGTCGTCCAAAGGCCGCGCCGACTACCTGCAAAAGGCCGTTCGCATTCTGCGGGACAACGGCAAAGGCCCGGACACGGTCTGCGGGCTGGTGCGCTGCATTGGCCGTGACGGCCAGACCGCACGGCTGCTGACGCTGGCCGAGCTGGCGGACACCGCCGTGGATATGTTCACAACGGTCTTTGTCGGCAACGCTGCAACGCAGATTTTACATGGCAGAATGGTTACGCCAAGGGGGTATCGCGGCGTATGAATGTGGTGGTTTTCAGCGGTACAACGGAGGGGCGCAGCTTCTCCCGCGCGCTGGCGGCGCTCGGCGCGGCGGTCACGGTCTGTGTGGCAACAGAGCTGGGGGCCGAGGAACAGGGCTGCACCGACGGCATCACGGTGCGCACCGGGCGGCTGGACGCCGAAGGAATGACGGCGCTGCTGCGCGGTGCGGCGCTCTGCGTTGACGCGACCCACCCGTATGCCGCCGAAGCAACGCGCAATATCCGTGCGGCGGCAGCGGCGGCGGGGGTTGAATATCACCGTCTGCGGCGCCCTGCCAGCCCCCTGCCCACGGGCAGTGTGGTGCTGGCCGATGCCGCCCGGGCCGCCGCGTATCTGGCAGACAGACCGGGGCGCGTCCTGTTGGCGACGGGTGCCAAGGAGCTGCCCGCCTTCGCAGCGCTCGACCCGGCGCGGCTCTACCCGCGCGTTCTGCCGACGCTGGCAGGTATCGCAGCATGCGAGGCAGCGGGCATTCCGCACCGCAATATCCTTGCGATGCAGGGGCCTTTTACGAAAGAATTAAATGTGGCGCTGCTGCACCAGTTCCATATCGACTATATGGTCACGAAGGACGGCGGCGCGGCGGGCGGCTTTGCCGAAAAGGCCGAGGCCGCCGCCCGGTGCGGCGTGCAGCTCATTGTGCTGCGCCGCCCGGACGACGAGGGCGAGACCGCTGACACAATTTTACAGCGATGCAGGGAGCTTTTATGAAGATCACATTGGTGGGCATGGGCAGCGGAACGCCCGGCAGCCTGACAGCGGCGGGGCTGGAGACGCTGCGCGGAGCGGAGCTGATCATCGGCGCGCGCCGCCTGCTGGAAAACCTGCCCGAGGGCTGCACGGCAAACCGCGCTGCTCTCTATAAAACGGACGAAATTTGCGCATTGCTGCGGCAGACAGATTGCGCGGAGGCCGCGGTGGTTTTCAGCGGCGACACGGGCTTCTACTCCGGCGCGGCGGCGCTCTGCCGCGCATTGGACGACGCGGGTCTGCCGTACACGGTGCTGCCCGGCGTTTCCAGCGTGCAATTATTGGCCGCGGCGCTGGGCCTCCCGTGGCAGGGCTGGCGGCTCGTCTCCGCCCACGGCTGTGCCTGTGACCCGGTGACCGCCTGCCGCGCAGGCGGGACAACCTTTTTCCTGACCGGCGGCAGCGAGACCCCCGCGACGCTCTGCCAACAGCTGGCGGCTGCCGGGCTGGGCGACGCTGCGGCCACGGTGGGGGAGAACCTCGGCACGCCGTCCCAGCGGCTTGTGACCGGCACGGCGCAGGCGCTGGCCGCACAGCGCTTTGCACCGCTCAGTGTCCTGCTTGTGGAAAATGTGCCCGCGCCCCTGCGCCGCACGCCCGGCCTGCCCGATGCAGCGTTCATCCGCAGCAAAACGCCGATGACCAAGCAGGAGGTCCGCGCCGCCGCGCTGGCCAAGCTGGCTGTGCGCCCCACAGATACCCTCTGGGATGTGGGCGCGGGCACCGGCAGCGTCAGTGTGGAGCTGGCGCTGGCCGCCCCTGCCGGCCGGGTCTGCGCCGTGGAGTGCGACGCGGAAGCCTGTGACCTTATCCGTCAGAACCGCGCAAAATTTGCGGTGCAAAATCTGCACCTTACCGAGGGTCTTGCCCCCGCCGCACTGGCAGGCTGGCCCGCGCCGGACGCTGTTTTCATCGGCGGCAGCAAGGGCAGCCTTGCCGCCATCGTGGATGCCGCGCTGGATAAGAACCCCGACGCCCGCATCTGCGTATCGGCCATCGCCCTTGAGACGCTTTCGGCGGCGGTGGCCGCGCTGACGGCCAAAGGCCGGACCGTGCAGGTGAGCCAGATCGCCGTCAGCCGGGCCAAGGCCATGGGAGGGCTGCATCTGATGATGGCCCAGAACCCCATCTACCTCATCACAGGAGAATGACATGATACAGTTTCTGCTGGCGGCGCCCCGCTCGGGCAGCGGCAAGACCACCATGACCTGCGCCCTGCTCATGGCGCTGAAGCGGCGGGGCTGTGCGCCCTGCGCCTTCAAGAGCGGGCCGGACTACATCGACCCCATGTTCCACCGGGCCGTGCTGGGGGTGGAGAGCCGCAGCCTCGACCTCTTTTTCTCTGCACCCGAGACGGTGCGCACCCTCTACGCGAAGGGTGCCGCCGGACACGGTGCGGCGGTGTGCGAGGGAGCCATGGGCTTTTACGACGGCCTCGGGGGCGTCAGCGACAGGGCCAGTGCGTGGCATCTGGCCGACACGCTGGGTCTGCCGGTACTGCTGGTGGCAGAGCCGAAAGGTCAGAGCCTGACGCTGGCTGCAGAGTTGAACGGGCTCGTAAACTTCCGCACTCCCAGTCACATCGCAGGCATCCTGCTGAACAACTGCACGGCACGGATGCATGCTCTGCTGGCCCCGATGCTGGAAAAAGAGACGGGTCTGCCAGTGTTGGGCTTTCTGCCGAAACTCCCGGAGGCCGTCATCGGTTCCCGCCATCTGGGCCTCTACACGGCGGCGGAAGTGGAAAATTTACAGCAGAAGCTGGCCCTTCTGGCCGACGCGGTGGAGGAGCACATCGACTGGCCCCGCCTGCTGGCCCTCTGCGAAAAGGAGCCGCCCGTCCTGCCGGTGCAGCCGGAGACGCCTCCGGCCCGCGTCCGCATCGCCGTGGCGCAGGACGAGGCGTTCTGCTTTATCTACGCCGAGACGCTGGAGGCCTTCCGGGACGCCGGGGCAGAGGTGGTCTTTTTCAGCCCCCTCCGCGACACGGCTCTGCCGGAAAACATCGGCGGGCTGTATCTGCCCGGCGGCTACCCGGAACTTCACGCAAGAGAATTGAGTGAAAATACATCGCTTCTGCGCGAGATAAAGCGAAAAATCGAGTCCGGTCTGCCCACGGCGGCAGAGTGCGGAGGCTTCCTCTATCTGGGGCAGAGCCTCACGGACGCCGAGGGGCAGAGCTGGCCGATGGTGGGCGTTCTGCCGGGCGAAGCAAAAGATGCCGGACGTCTCGTCCGCTTCGGCTACGCCGCGCTGAGCGCAGACTCGGACAGTATGCTCTTCCGGGCCGGGGAGAGCTTTCCCATCCACGAATTCCACCACTGGGATTCCACCGCCAACGGCGTGGCTCTCGCGGCAAAAAAGCCGGTGGGCGGCGCAGAGTGGCGGTGCGGATCTGTAAACGAGCATTTCTATGCGGGCTTCCCGCATTTGTACTGGGCGGGTACGCCCCTGCCGCAGCGCTTTGCCGCCGCGGCTGAAAATTACAGGAGAGACCATGACTGAGAAAGAACTCGCCGCCCTCTGTGCGGCCGTCACGCCGCCGGACGAAGCCGCCCGGGCGGCGGCGCACGCCCACTGGGCCAGCCTTGCAAAGCCGCTGGGCGGGCTGGGTGGATTGGAAACGACCATCGAGGACGCCGCCGCCCTCACCGGCAGCGCAAAGCTGGATATTTCCCGCCGGGCGGTGCTGGTGCTCTGCGCCGATAACGGTGTGGTGGCCCAGGGCGTCAGCCAGACCGACAGCAGCGTGACCCGCGCCGTGGCTGAGAACCTCGCCGCCCGCCGCACCAGCGTCTGCCGGATGGCACAGACCGCCCGGTGCGATGTGGTGCCGGTGGATATGGGCATCGCGGGCGACCCGGTCCCGGGCGTCCTCGACTGCCGCATCGCCCCCGGCACAGCGGATTTCACCCTCGGCCCGGCCATGAGCCGGGAGCAGGCCGTGGAGGCCATCGGCAGGGGCATCCGGCTGGTGCAGGAGCAGAAGAAAGCGGGCGTCGGCCTGCTGGCCACCGGTGAGATGGGCATCGGAAACACCACGACGTCCAGCGCCGTGGCCGCTGTGCTGCTGGGCCAGCCCGTCGAAGTGATGACAGGCCGGGGCGCGGGCCTTTCGGACGAGGGACTTGCCCGGAAGTTAGACGCTATCCATCGCGGCATCGCAAAAAATCAGCCCGATTCTGCCGACGCGCTGGACGTGCTGGCAAAGCTGGGCGGCTTCGACATCGCCGGACTCTGCGGCGTCTTCCTCGGCGGTGCACTGGAAGGTGTGCCGGTGCTGGCCGACGGTTTCATCAGCTGTGTGGCGGCGCTCTGCGCTGTCCGGTTCTGCCCGGCAGCGGCCAAGGCTGTTTTTGCAAGCCACTGCTCCACCGAGCCGGCCGCAAAGCTGGTGCTGAACGCTCTGAACAAAAAAGCCCTCATCACGGCGGGCCTGCATCTGGGCGAAGGCACCGGCGCGGTGGCCGCCATCCCGCTGTGGGACATGGCGCTGGCCGTCTACAATGGCTGTTATTCCTTTGAAGAGGGCGGCATCGAAGCCTACACGCCGCAGGGGGGTGCGGGATGCTGACGCTGGTGCTCGGCGGCGCGGCCAGCGGCAAGAGCGCCTACGCCGAGAGCCTTGTGCTCAAGACCGGCCTGCCCCGCTATTACCTCGCCACCATGCAGGTCTGGGATGCCGAGTGCGCCGCCCGGGTGGAAAAGCACCGGAAAATGCGGGCGCAAAAGCAGTTCGAAACGCTGGAATGCCCGCTCCACCTCGACCGTCTGTCCCTGCCCGGCCGGGGGACCGTCCTGCTGGAAGATCTCGGCAACCTCGTCGCCAACGAGCTTTACAGCCCCGGCGGGGCAGGAAAGCACACCGCCGAGGCCGTTTTGGCCGGGCTGGAACGCCTCGCCGCCGGGTGTGATAACCTTATCGTCGTATCGAACGAGGTGTTCAGCGGCGGTGCCGACTACGCAGGCGACACCGACCAGTATCTGCTGGCGCTGGCGCAGGTGAACAACGCCTTCGCCGCCCGGGCGGACAACGTCTGCCGGGTGGTCTGCGGCCTGCCGGTGTACTACAAAGGGGGAGAAAAGCTGTGACTGTTTTGCAGACCATCGCGGTGGCCTTTGCGATGTTTTCGGCCCTGCCGGTGCCGCAGTTCGAGTGGAACGAGAAAAATATGCGGTACGCCATGTGCGCCTTCCCCCTCATCGGGCTGGTGTGCGGCGGGCTGTGGTGTCTCTGCGGCGTCCTGCCCCTGCCGGAGCTGGCCCGGGCGGCGGCGTTCTGCCTCGTGCCGGTGGCCGTCACCGGCGGCATCCATCTCGACGGCTACGCCGACACCTCGGACGCCCTCTCGAGCTACGGCGACCGCGAAAAAAAGCTTGAAATCCTGAAAGACTCCCACTGTGGGGCCTTCGCTGTCATCCGGCTGTGCTGCTACTTTGTGGCCTACTTCGGCCTCTGCGGCAGTGTGCGGTTCACACCCCGGGCGGGCCTGTGCTGGACGCTGGCGCTGGTGCTGGAGCGGGCGCTGTCGGGCTTTGCCGTGGCGGCGTTCCCGCTGGCGAAAGACACCGGCCTCGCCCATACTTTTGCCACAGCGGCCGACAAGCAGACCGTCTGCCGCTTCCTCTGCGGCCTGTCGGCTCTGCTCATCCTGGCGCTGACGGCGCTGGGCGGCGGCGGGCTGGCGGCGGCGGCGCTTCTGGCGCTGTGGCGCTATTATTTCGTGGCCAAAAGGCAGTTTGGCGGCATCACCGGCGACCTGGCCGGGTGGTTTTTACAGCGGGCCGAGCTGTGGATGCTGGCGGCGCTGGCTGTCAGCCAGTGGGGAGGAGTGCTGTAAATGATGTTCATCACAGGGCCGCTCTACAGCGGCAAGCGCACCTTTGCGCGGAACTTCCGGGGCAGCGTCATCGCCGATGTGCAGGACGCCGCCGCCGAGACTCAGACCCCGGAGCAGCTCGAAACGCTGGCCCGGGAGCTGGCGGAATATGATATTGTCATCGCCACCGAGGTCGGCGGCGGTGTTGTCCCGATGGATGCTGAGGAGCGCGCCGGGCGGGAGGCCGCCGGACGGCTGGCCTGCCTGCTGGCAGAGCGCGCCGACTGCGTGGTGCAGATGTTCTGCGGCATCCCGACGGTATTGAAAGGAGAATTACCCCAATGTTGATCTATCTGCTGCGTCACGGCCTGACCGAATACAACGCCCAGAAGCGCTATCAGGGCCAGCGCGACATCCCGCTCTCGGCGGAGGGCCTGAGCCAGCTGCGCCGGGCCGACATCGACCCGAAGGTGGTCTATATCACCCCGCTGCAGCGGACGGCCCAGACGGCCCGGGTGCTCTTCCCGGAGGCAGAGCTTGTGGTCGTGAAGGACCTGCAGGAGATGTGCTTCGGCAGCTTCGAGGGCAAAAACTACGTCGAGATGGAGCACGACGCCGATTATCAGGCGTGGGTGCAGGCCAACTGCGAGAGCAAATGCCCCGACGGTGAGCGGAAGGACGACTTCTCGAACCGCATCTGCAATGCCTTCTCTGCTCTGGTGGACAAGGCGCTGGCCGACGGCGAAGAGCTGCTGGTCATCCTGGCCCACGGCGGCACCCAGATGGCGGCTATGGAGCGGTACGCCCTGCCCAGGCGCGATTATTATGCGTGGTGCGGCCCCAACGCGGGCGGCTATGTGCTGGATGCCGCCGACTGGGCCGAGAAGCGCCAGCTCCGCCTCGTGAAGACCGTGCAGTACACGAAAGACGCGGAGGCCGGCGTATGATGACCGCCTGGGCTGTGCTGGGAGGCTTCGTGCTGGACGCCATTTTCGGCGACCCGGCATGGCTGCCCCACCCGGTGGTGTACATGGGCAAAGCCATCTCCCGGCTGGAAAAATTCCTCCGCTCCCGCCTGCCCAAAACGCCTCAGGGCGAGCTGCTGGGCGGCGCGGTGCTGGCGTTCTGCCTGCCGGTGGGGACGCTGCTGTTCACGGGCCTTGTCTGCTGGGGCGCGGCGATGCTTCACCCGCTGCTGGGGCTGGCTGTCCAGATGTTCTGGTGCGGGCAGGCACTGGCCGCGAAGGGGCTGATGCAGGAGAGCATGAATGTCTATGCCGAGCTGAAAAAAGGCAGCCTGCCCGCCGCCCGGAAGGCTGTGAGCCGCATCGTGGGCCGCGACACGGAAGCTTTGACCGCCGAGGGCGTGACCAAAGCGGCGGTGGAGACGGTGGCCGAGAACGCCAGCGACGGCGTCATTGCGCCTTTGCTTTATATGCTGCTGGGCGGTGCGCCGCTGGCCCTGACCTACAAGGCCATCAACACCATGGACAGCATGGTGGGCTACAAAAACGAAAAATATCTCTACTTTGGCCGTGCCGCCGCAAAACTGGACGATGTGGCGAACTATATCCCGAGCCGTCTGGCGGCGCTGCTCTGGATCATGGCGGCGGCGTTCACCCGCAATGACGCCAAGGGCGCGTGGCGTATCTGGCGGCGGGACCGCCGCAATCACGCCAGCCCCAACAGCGCTCAGACCGAGAGCGCCTGCGCCGGTGCGCTGGGCGTTCAGCTGGCCGGGCCGGCCTACTATTTCGGCGAGTATTACCCGAAGCCCACCATCGGCGACCCGCTGCGGCCCATCGAGCCGGAGGACATTCTGCGGGCAGATCGGATGATGTACGCCGAAAGCCTGCTGGCGCTTGCCGCCGGGCTGGCACTGCGAATTTTTGCTGCATAAAAGGGGGAGAAGAAAATGGAACTGGTCCACGGTGGTGACTGGATGGGCTACCGCGAACGCTTTGGCCGCGACGCGCTGGATTTTTCGGCGAACGTCAGCCCACTCGGTCTGCCCGAAGGGGTGGCGCAGGCCATCCGGGACGCACTGCCTCTGGCCGACCGCTACCCCGACCCCCTCTGCCGCACCCTGCGGGCGGCGCTGAGCCGGGCCGAGGGTGTGCCGCAGGAGCATATCCTCTGCGGCAACGGCGCGGCGGACCTCATCTTCCGGCTGGTCTGGGCCGTAAAGCCCCATAAGGCGCTGGTGACTGCCCCGACTTTTGCCGAGTACGCCTCTGCATTGGATACGGTGGGGTGCGAAGTGAAACGCTTCTTCCTCGATGAAACGAATAATTTCGCCCCGACGGACGCCCTCGTGGACGCCGTGGACGAGAGCATCGACATGGTGTTCCTCTGCCAGCCGAACAACCCGACGGGGCAGCTGGCCTCACCCGAACTGGTGAAAAAGCTGCTGCGCCGGTGCGGGGAGTGCCGCACGATTTTGGCCGTAGATGAGTGCTTTCTGGACTTTCTGCCCGACGCCGACGGGTGGACTACGAAGCCTCTGCTGGAAAGTGGAAACCTCGTCATCCTGAAAGCTTTCACCAAGCTCTACGGCATGGCCGGCGTCCGGCTGGGTTACTGCCTCTGCGGCGACGAAGCGCTTCTGGAAAAAATGCAGACAGCGGGCCAGCCGTGGGCCGTGTCCAGTCTGGCGCAGGCGGCAGGCGTCGCGGCCCTGAAAGAAACCGCTTATGTGGACGAGGTGCGCGCCCTCATCGCCCGGCAGCGGCCCGTTCTGACGGCGGGCCTGCGGGCGCTGGGTCTGCGGGTCATCGATGGAAAGGCGAACTATCTGCTCTTCCGCGCGCCCGCCGACCTGAACGAGAGGCTTCGCCCGCTGGGAACACAGGTGCGCAGCTGCGCGAATTATCCGGGCCTCGGGCCGGAGTGGTACCGCACGGCGGTGCGCACGGCCCCCGAGAACGCCCGGCTGCTGGAACTTATGAAAGAGGTGCTGGGATGAGCAGGGCAAAATGCATCATGGTGCAGGGTACGATGAGCGGTGCAGGCAAAAGTCTGCTCTGCGCGGCGCTCTGCCGCATTTTTGCGCAGGACGGCCTGCGCGCCGTGCCGTTCAAGAGCCAGAACATGGCTCTGAACAGCTTCGTCACCAAAGACGGCCTCGAGATGGGCCGGGCGCAGGTGGTGCAGGCGCAGGCCGCCGGTGTCGAGCCGGACGTGCGGATGAACCCCATCCTCCTGAAGCCCAGCAGTGACGTGGGCAGTCAGGTCATCGTCAACGGCGAGGTGCGGGGCCAGATGAAAGCGTCGGAGTATTTCCGCACGAAACGGCAGCTGGTGCCGGACATCCTGAAGGCATATGACAGCCTCGCCGAGGAGGCTGACGTCATTGTCATCGAGGGCGCAGGCAGCCCGGCGGAAATCAACCTCAAGAGCGAGGACATCGTGAACATGGGCCTCGCCGAGATGGTGGACGCGCCGGTGCTTCTGGTGGGCGACATCGACCGGGGCGGCGTGTTCGCCCAGCTATACGGCACGGTGGAGCTGCTGGAAGAAAAAGAACGCCGGCGCATCAAGGGGCTCGTCATCAATAAATTCCGAGGAGACGTAGAAATTCTGCGCCCCGGCCTTTCGATGTTGGAAGAAAAGACCCATCTGCCCGTGGTGGGCGTCGTACCGTACCTGAAGGTGGACATCGAGGACGAGGACTCCCTGAGCCAGCGCCTCGAGATGCGGGACGGCAAAAAGCCGCTGGATGCGGCGATCATCCGCCTGCCGCATCTGTCCAATTTTACGGACTTCATGCCGCTGGAACAGCACCCGCTGCTGGGTGTGCGGTATGTTTCGAACGCTCATGAGCTGGGCGCACCCGACCTCATCCTGCTGCCGGGCACGAAAAACACGGTGGACGACCTGCTCTGGCTGCGGCAGTGCGGGCTGGAAACGGCTCTGCTCAAGCTGGCCGCGAAGGGCACGCCGGTGCTGGGCGTCTGCGGCGGCTACCAGATGCTGGGCCAGACCCTCGACGACCCCACCGGCAGCGAGAGCGGCCGGCCGCAGACTCTGCGGGGGCTGGGTCTGCTGCCCACCCGGACCGTGTTCAGCGAGCAGAAGCGCCGCGCACAGGTCAAAGCGACCGTCGCCGCCGCCCCCTTTGCGGGGGCAGAGCTGGAAGGCTACGAGATTCACACCGGCGTGACCGAGGCTGAGGGCGAACCCTTCGCCCACTATCCCGACGGAGGCCGGGAAGGCTGTGTGCAGGGCAATGTATTCGGCACCTACCTCCACGGCCTGTTCGACACTGGCACGCTGACCGAGGCGCTGGCGGGCTGGCTCTGCCGCCGGAAGGGCATCGACCCCTCCGACGCGGCCCTCATCCCGATGGAAGAGTACCGCCGCCAGCAGTTCGACATCCTGGCCGACGGCGTGCGCGGGGCGCTGGATATGGACGCGGTGTATGCCGCGATGGGAATGGAGAAGCGCTGAATGAAACAGGGACTTTTGCATCTGTACTGGGGCGACGGAAAGGGAAAGACCACCGCCGCTATGGGTCTTGCGCTCCGTGCGCTGGGGTCCGGGAAGCGGGTGGTCATCGTCCAGTTTTTGAAGGGCGGGAACAGCGGCGAGATCCCGCTTCTGGCCCAGCTTGGCGCGGAGATCTACCGGGGCAAGGCCGGGCAGAAATTCGT
>OGMF01002498.1_pt1 | contig 15573 bp, 17 predicted proteins | sample 1572921 | NCBI WGS metagenome assembly OGMF01 (sample SAMEA2581919, study PRJEB24529) | metagenome | biome: Human gut stool | place: China | collected 2011
GCAACGTTTAACGAAAGCTTGCTGACATACACCTACAATATCACCGTTAAACCCCGTCACAGCGGAAAAAATGAGTTCAAGCTTTACATCAAAACTCCGACAGACGGCTGGAAATATCAGCAAACACTGACATATACGGTTAAATAATTTATATTGACGTTTAAACACACCTGAAATTTATTTTTCGGGTGTGTTTTTTCTTGCATAATAGAGAGTTATGTGATAAAATAAAGCGATAATGCAGTAATATTACCTTAACGGAGGTTTACGACATGAGAATTGTTGTCAAGGTCGGCACATCAACGCTTGCGCATCCGAGCGGTCTTATCAATATAAGACGTGTTGAGGAGCTTTGCAAGGTTATCAGCGATCTTAAAAATTTCGGGCATGAGATAATTCTTGTGTCCTCCGGTGCGATAGGAATGGGCGCCGGCAAGCTTTCCCTCGGCGAAAAACCGTCCGATATGCCGACAAAGCAGGCAGCTGCTGCCGTCGGTCAGTGTGAGCTTATGTATACATATGATAAACTGTTTTCGGAGCACAACCATACTGTTGCGCAGCTTCTTATAACCGAACCCGATATGAGCAATGATTACCGCCACACGAATTTCCGCAACACCGTAATCAGGCTTCTTGAGCTCGGGGCGCTTCCTGTTATAAATGAAAATGATACTGTCGCAACAGAGGAAATCTCTGTTGGCGACAACGACACTCTGAGCGCGCTTGTAACGGTGAGCGTCAATGCCGATCTGCTGATTCTGCTGTCAGATATTGACGGACTTTATACCGCCGACCCGCATAAAAACAAAAATGCGGAGCTGATTCCGTGCGTGCATGAGGTTACGGCGGCGCTTTACGATCTTGCAGGCAGCGCAGGAACAAAGCTCGGCACGGGCGGAATGGAAACAAAGCTCCGCGCGGCGGAAATATGCTTAAAAAGCGGAATTGACATGATTATTGCAAACGGCGCCGCACCGTCGCTTCTGTATGATATAACAGACGGAAAATCCGTAGGAACACTGTTCACTTTAAAGGAGGAATCAAAATGACAACAGCGGAAATACTTTCAAATGCAGCCGCAGCAAGAAAAGGCGCGCTGCAGCTGACAACCGAAATAAAAAACAAGGCTCTTCTTGCAATGGCTGACGAACTTGAAAATTGCTCTTCCGAAATACTGGAGGCAAACAGCGCCGACATTGAAAATGCGCGCGGAAAAATTTCCGAGGTTATGTGCGACCGCCTGCTGCTCACCGAAGATCGAATCAAGGCGATGGCGCAGGGCATCCGCGATGTTGCCGCCCTCCCCGACCCCGTCGGGAAGGTTCTTTCGCGCGTTAAACGCCCGAACGGACTTGTTATCGAAAAAACCTCCGTTCCGCTCGGTGTTGTTGCAATTATTTACGAAAGCCGCCCGAACGTCACCTCCGACGCGGCGGCGCTCACGCTCAAAAGCGGAAACGTGTGCGTTCTGCGCAGCGGCAAGGAAGCGCACAAAAGCGCAGCCGCCGTCTGCAAAGCTCTGCGCAAGGGGCTTAAAAATGTCGGAATCGATGAAAATATGATAAACCTCGTTGAGGATACCTCGCGCCGCAGCGCTGCGGAGCTGATGGAGGCTGTCGGACAGGTTGATTTGCTTATTCCGCGCGGCGGCGCAGGGCTCATCCGCGCATGCACCGAAAATGCAAAGGTTCCGTGCATTCAGACAGGCACGGGAATCTGTCATATATTTGTTGACGAAACGGCGGATATCGACAAGGCGCTCGCCATTGTTGAAAATGCAAAGGCAAGCCGCCCGTCCGTTTGCAATGCTGCCGAATGCTGCCTTGTGCATGAAAAAATTGCGGATAAATTTCTGCCGCTCTTAAAAAAGCGGCTCACAGATGACAGAGCTGCGCGCGGACTTTGCCCCGTGGAGCTTCGGTGCGATGAAAGGGCATTCGCACTTATCGGCGGCACAAAAGCGTCCGAAACGGATTTTGACACGGAATTTCTCGATTATATTCTCGCGGTCAGAGTTGTCAGGGACGTGAACGAGGCAATTGCCCACATTGCTGCTCATTCCACAGGTCACAGTGAAAGCATACTTACCGAATCGGAGGAAAATGCGGCGCTTTTCACCGCGCTTGTTGACAGCTCCTCCGTTTACGTTAATGCTTCAACGCGCTTTACCGACGGCGGCGAGTTCGGGCTCGGCTGCGAAATGGGAATATCAACGCAGAAGCTCCATGCACGCGGTCCGATGGGACTTTGCGAACTGACGACATATAAATATATTATTCACGGAAACGGACAAATTCGCTGAGGGGGTTAAATTATGTATACGGCTGGCTTTATCGGCTGCGGCAGCATGGGCGGCGCGCTCGCGCTGGCAGCGGCAAACAAAATCGGCGGAGAGAATATTCTGCTCACAAATCACAATATTGAAAAGGCAAACGCTCTGTCCGAAACGACAGGCGCAAAAATCGGTTCAAACATTGAAATTGCAAATTCATGCAAATTCATCTTTCTCGGCGTGAAGCCGAAAACGATGGCGGCGGCGCTTGAGGAAATCAAGCCCGTTCTGCAAAAGCGCACGGATCGTTTTGTTCTTGTTTCGATGGCGGCGGCGCTTCCGGCGGCGCATATTTCCGAGCTTTCGGGCGGCTTTCCCGTGCTTAGGATTATGCCGAACACGCCCTGTGCGGTCGGCGAAGGAATAATTCTCTATTGCCCGAGTGAAAGCGTTTCGGACAGTGAAACGGCTGAATTTTGCTCGATGATGGAGCTTTCCGGCATGGTTGACGCGGTTGATGAAGCCCTTATCGACGCGGCAAGCGCAATTTCCGGCTGCGGACCGGCGTTTGTTTATATGTTTATCGAAGCTCTTTCGGACGGCCGTTACATACGGGCCGGGATTGGTCGGCGCGCTGTTAATCGGGGTATCTTCCGCAAAGGCATTGGCATATGCCGCGCAAACCGTTTCGGGAGCTGCAAAAACCGTGCTTGCAAGCGGAAAGCATCCCGGACTTTTAAAAGACGAGGTCACAAGTCCCGGCGGAACGACAATTGAGGGTGTTCGCGCGCTTGAGGAAAAGGGCTTCCGCGCTGCGGCAATGAACAGCGTTATTGCCGCATATGAAAAAACAATAAGCATGAAAAAGTAACATATTATTCAAAATTTTTAACGATTTTTATGCAATATTAATAATTTTGTGCATAAATAAAAAAAAAGCTTGATTATTTATGCATTTGTAATTATAATAGTCATTGTTAAAAATATTTTTGGAGGAATCGGTTATGAAAAAAATATCGGTATTGTTACTTTCACTTGTAATGTCAGTGCTCGCTTTATCGGCGTGCGGTCAGAATAAGACGGCTCAGGACAGCAAGACGGACAGCGGCAGCGCTTCTTCTTCGGAAAAAACACTCACAATGGCAACAAACGCAGAGTTTAAGCCTTTTGAATACCTTGAGGGTGAAAAGGTTGTCGGCGCGGACGTTGACCTTGCCGAAGCAATTGCAAAAGAGCTCGGCTGCAAGCTTGAAATCACAAACATTGACTTTGACGCAGCTCTTACGGGCGCTGCAACAGGAAAATACGATGTTGCAATCGCAGGCATCACGGCAAACGAAGACAGAAAGAAGAACATGGCATTCTCGGATGATTACTACAAGGCTTCTCAGGCAATCATCGTTGCGGAAGGCAGCGACATAAAGAGTGCCAAGGATCTTGAAGGCAAAACGGTATCCTGCCAGGAGGGCACAACGGGTGAACAGTATCTGCTTGACAACAAATACAAGGTTCAGTCGTTCAAGACAGGGTCGGAAGCTGTTTCTGCGCTCACAAGCGGCAAGGTTGACGCAGTTGTAATCGATAACGCTGTTGCAACGGCTCTTTCGGCTGAACAGAACGGAAAGACGGCTGTTCTCGACGAGGCTCTTACGGAAGAAACCTACGCAATTGCAACAAAGCTCGGAAACACGGAGCTTGTTGACAAGCTGAACAAAGCAATCGCAAAGCTTAAAGAGGACGGCACGCTTAACGAAATCTTCAAGAAATACGACCTCCCCGTTGACGCTGAATAATTTTAAAAATGCAAAACTGCCGCAAGCGAGCTGATCTTGTTTTGCGGCAGTTTTTTAAAAATAATTATTAGTGAGGCATATTTATGAACTGGTTTAATCAATGGATCGCAAAGCTTTATGAAACGTTTATTGTTGCCGACAGGTACAAAACGCTTATCACCGGTCTTGAAAAAACGCTTATTATAACCTTCGGTGCGCTGATTATCGGCGTTATAATCGGCACAATCGTTGCAATCATCAAGGTTTTTGCGCTCGATAACAAGAAGCTTAAGCCGCTCGATGTTATCTGCAACATATATCTTACCGTCATCCGCGGCACGCCCGTTGTCGTTCAGCTTTTGATTTCGTTCTTTATTGTGTTCACTTGGGCAAAGGACGGCACATGGGTTGCAACAATCACATTCGGAATCAATTCCGGCGCATATGTTGCCGAGGTTATCCGTTCGGGAATCATGGCGATTGACCGCGGACAGATGGAGGCAGGGCGTTCGCTCGGGCTGACGCAGTACATGACAATGAAGGAAATCATTCTCCCCCAGGCATTTAAAAACATTCTTCCGGCAATCGGCAACGAAATGATTGCGCTTCTTAAGGAAACCTCCGTTGCAGGTTATGTTGCGGTTGTTGACCTTACAAAGGCGGGAAATCAGATTAAAAATACCACATATGACCAAACGAACCCGATTCTGCTTGTCGCCTTGGTATATCTCTTAATCGTAATACTCATGACAAAGCTGCTCGGCATTATGGAAAGGAGGCTGCGCAAGAGTGATAACCGTTAAAAATCTTGAAAAAAGCTTTGGCGCACATAATGAAATCCATGTGCTCAAAGGAATTGACGAAACAGTTAAAAAAGGTGAAAAGGTTGTTATCATCGGACCCTCGGGAAGCGGAAAAAGCACATTTCTGCGCTGCCTTAATCTGCTTGAAAAGCCCACAAATGGGCAGATTTTCATTGAGGGGGAGGAAATCACAAGCAGCAAGTGCAATATAAATCTTATCAGGCAGAAAATCGGAATGGTGTTTCAGCACTTTAATCTTTTTCCCCACCTCACAATAAGGGAAAATATCACGCTTGCACCGGTGAAGCTCAAGAAAATGACCGCTGAGCAGGCAAATGCAAAGGCTGAAGAGCTTTTAAAGCGCATCGGGCTTTCGGACAAGGCGGATTCCTATCCGCAGCAGCTTTCCGGCGGTCAGAAGCAGAGAATTGCCATAATCCGCTCGCTTGCAATGAATCCCGATATAATGCTTTTCGATGAACCGACTTCGGCGCTTGACCCGGAAATGGTCGGAGAAGTGCTCGACGTTATGAAAGAGCTTGCCGAAGACGGCATGACAATGGTTGTCGTAACGCACGAAATGGGCTTTGCGCGCGAGGTTGCCGACCGCGTTATATTCATGGACGACGGAATCGTTGCCGCTCAGGGCGCTCCCGATGAAATTTTCAGCGGAAACCCGAACAAGCGCCTGACGGATTTTCTCGGAAAAGTCTTGTAATTTTATTTTTTTCGGTATATAATAAAGTTTAAGGGGGTGTTTTTTATGGCAAAGGTAACAAAGGACATGATTATTATGGATGTTCTTTCAATAGATCCCGGCACTGCACCTTTCTTCCTTGAAATAGGAATGCACTGCCTGGGCTGCCCGTCGGCAAGCGGCGAATCCATTGAGGAAGCGTGCGCGGTTCACGGTGCGGACGCGGACGAGCTTGTAAAAAAGCTTAACGATTATCTTGAAAACAAGTAATTAACGGGCAAGCATCAAAACGGAAGTATGAGCATATTTTACTGTGCTCACACTTCCGTTTGTTATTTTGATAATATTAATGATAAATTTTTCCGATTTAATTAAAATTCTGCTTGAAAAGCGTTGAAAAATAGTGTAATATAGCAGAGATAGGGTTATACTATATTATTATTCATGGAGGATTTGCTATGAACAAAATAAAAAAAATTGCACTGCTTACAGGCGGCGGAGACTGCCCCGGACTTAATGCCGTTATCCGCGCTGTAACAACAACGGCAATCGTTAAGTACGGTCTTGAGGTTGTCGGAATCAAAAAAGGTTATCACGGTCTTTATTATAAGGACTTTGTTAATCTTACGCTTGACAGCGTTCAGGAAATTCTTTCGGAGGGCGGCACAATCCTTAAAAGCTCGAATAAAGATAACTTATTTCAGTATCCTGTTCGCGATAAGGACGGCGAAATAGTAAAAAAAGACGGAAAAATCGTTTATGAGAATGTTTCCGATGTTGCCATTGAAAACCTTAAGGAAGCCGGAATTGACGTGCTTTTCATTCTTGGCGGCGACGGAACGCTTACAAGCGGACGTGACTTTGCGCGCAAAGGTGTAAATGTAATCGGTATTCCGAAAACGATTGACAACGACTTAAACTGCACCGACTATACCTTCGGATTTGACACGGCGGTCGGCATTGTTACGGAATCACTTGACAGACTGCGCACAACGGCTAAAAGCCACGGCAGAATTATGGTTGCGGAAATCATGGGACGCGGGGCCGGCTGGCTGACGCTTCACGGCGGCATTGCAGGCGCGGCGGATGTTATCCTCCTCCCCGAAATTCCGTTTGATATTAATAAGGTTGCCGACAAAATCAAGGCTGATTTTGCAAAGGGCAAGGATTTCTGCATTGTTGCATGTGCAGAGGGCGCTAAACCCAATGACGGAGAAGCAGTTGTTCTTAAGGTTCGTGAGGATAGCCCCGACCCGATTCGTCTCGGCGGAATCGGCGCTGTTGTTGCCGACAAGCTTGAAACGCTTTGCAAAAATGAAGCGCGTTCAACCGTTCTCGGACATGTGCAGCGCGGCGGAATAACCGCCAGTCATGACAGAATCCTTTCCTCCCGTTACGGATATGCTGCCGTTGAGCTTGCAATGCAGGGACTGTTCGGCAACATGGTTATACTTAAAGGCGATCAAATCGGATATGCTTCACTTGAAGAAGTTATCGGTCAGGAAAACAAAAAGGTTCAGACTGATAACGAGCTTGTTCAGATGGCAAAGGCGCTCGGCGTTTGCTTCGGTGACTGATAAGCGCTTTTCAATCTCAGCATTGCGGAATAAAAGGGTGTAAAAAAATTTGCACCCTTTTACTGTACGGATAAAAAAACTGTTGAAATATCCTTCCGAATGATTTATAATGATATAAGATATTATTAATTTGGGGGATTGTAAAATGAAGAAAGAAAAACGCGCACCGTCCGGCTATTCAAGCGCACGCTTTATTCTTGATGACGCCGACGGCAACAGTTTTCCGGAGGACAGCAGCCCTGTTTCGGGTGCAGCTGCCGATCCCGGGTTCAGTAACATAAAATCCTATGGATTTGCGGCAAATGCAAAGGAAATGATGATGTCCTCTCTCATGCATCTGACAAATCCCTTTACGATAATCGTTATATTGCTTCTGACAGTAACATATATACTTCTGAGCGCTGCGGGTACTATTAATTTTACATTTACAACAGGGAGCGTTGTTCAGTACATAAACACGAATCTTGACATAATTGTAAATGCATTCCTCGGCTTTTTCTACGGACCTGTAACATGCGCGCTCGGCGTTGGTGTGTGCTGCATTGCAAAAATAATTGCAAGCAAAAGCACATTCTTCATCGGAAATCTTATCGGTGCACTGGCGGCAGGCTTTTGTCACGGCTGGATTCTGTACAGGCTCAAGCCGCGCTGGTTCCGCCCGAGATTTAAGAATTATTACGCAAATCTGCTTTTCAACATTGTTGAAACGCGCTTTGTTATTTCCGCATTTATAAATGTGCTTCTTATGTCGGTTATTTACAGAGTATTTATCGGATATCCCATATCCGTTTTCATTCTCAATTATTCAAAGTCGGGTGTTCCGCTGGAATCGTTTGCCCAGTTCTTAAAAGTGTTCTTTGTCAGCATACTTTTTGAATCCGCCGTTATTTTCGTTGCAATTACGGTTGCCGGGTTTATTGCGGCAAAGGCGTTTCCGCTTCAGTTTGCGCAGTCGTCCATGTTTATCGGCGGAGGCGGCAGCATCGGAAGCTTTGATGATGATTCCAAAAATTAGGAAGCTTCGGAGGGTTTGTTTTGGATTATGTTTTTGACAATAAAATCGACGTTAAGCTGATTGCGCTTTTTATAACAGACGCTTTTAAAACAGCGATTCCCGAAGCGTATATTGTGGACGTGATAATGCTTCAGCCCGTTGTCAATTATTTTGATTTGGCGGAGCACATGGCGGAGCTGACCGAGGGCGGCTATCTCACATATTATGTTGAAGATAACATCCGTTACTACAGTATAACCGAAAAAGGGAAAGAAACGCTCGGTTATTTTTCGCGCAGGATTCCCAAAACCGTCCGTGAACGGCTTCTGCGCACAGTTAAAATGAAGATAAGGGAATTTAAAAATTCAATCAGCATACGCGCTGATTACACAAAAGTAAGCGATATTGAATATTGCATTTCGCTCGGAATAACAGAGGGGGCTTCCGACCTGTTCGGGGTGAATATATCAGTCGGCGACGAAATCATGGCAAAAAAAATCTGCGCAGGCTTCCGCCGCGATCCGCAGGCGCTTTATTCGCAGATGCTGTCCGTTCTGATTAATGACTGACGGGTCCTCTCATTTATACAACAAAAAACGGCGCTTGTTTTGCACATGTGCCTTTCATATTATTGCCGCGCCACGGCGGCGGATAGGAGTTTTTTATTATGGCAGAATTACGTTGGCATCCGCTTACAAAGGATTGGGTTATGATTGCATCTAACAGGCAGAACCGCCCTCAGATGCCTAAGGACTGGTGTCCGTTTTGCCCGGGTCCCGATAATGATAAGGTTCCGAAATCGTTTGACGTTTATGAATATGACAACGATTTTCCGGCTCTTTCGCAAAATCCTCCCGTGCCTGACGATGTAAGCACCGAGATTTACAAAACGGCGCCTTCATACGGAAAATGTGAGGTTATTTTATATTCCCCGGAGCATACCGTCACGCTTCCCGAACTCAGCACCGAACACGTCAGAAAGCTTGTTGATCTTTGGACGGAGCGTTTTGAGGCGCTTTCCTCCGATGAAAAAATCAAATATGTTTTCATTTTTGAAAACCGCGGCGCGGTTGTCGGCGTAACAATGCCGCATCCCCACGGGCAGATATACGGCTACAGCTTCATTCCGAAGAAAATTGAGCTGGAGCTTGCATCCTCAAAGGAGCACCACGAAAAAACAGGTCACTGCCTGATTTGCGATATGCTCAGGGACGAGAGGAAAGACGGCAGAAGAATTATTTTCGAAAATGAAGATTTCACGGTATTTCTTCCGTTTTTCACCGAATATCCCTACGGAATGTATATTGCGGCAAAATCGCACAAGCAGTATCTCACGGAATTTAACGAGCGCGAGAAGAACAATCTTGCAAGCGCTATCCGCGAAACGGCAGGCACGCTCGATTCACTTTTCGGCTACACCTTCCCCTATATGATGTGCATGCATCAGGGACCTGTCAACAGCGGCGACACAAGCGGTTACTATCATTTCCATATTGAATTTTTCCCTCCGATGAGAAGCGCCGACAAGCAGAAATTCAATGCCTCAAGCGAAACAGGCGTGTGGGCGCACTGCAATCCCACTGCTCCCGAGGCAACGTCAATCGAGCTGCGTGAGGCTCACAAGCGTTATCTTGATTCTCAAAAATAAAACCGGAAAGGATTACGACAGTGAATATACAGGAATTAAAACAGGAATTTATAAAGTACTACGGCGGAGATGAATCAGGCATCCGCATTTTCCATTCCCCCGGCAGGGTCAACCTCATCGGTGAGCACACGGATTATAACGGCGGTTTTGTATTTCCTGCCGCGCTCACGATGGGAACAACAATTGCACTCCGTAAAAACAATGAAAATATAATCCGTTTGCGTGCGACCGACCTTCCTGATTTTGTTGAGGCAGATATTTCGAAGCTTGATTCGTACAAAGAGCTTCACTGGGGAAATTATCAGCTCGGTTCTGCGCTTGAGCTTTCAAAGCTCGGGTATAGAATTTGGGGTTGTGACATGCTTTATCACGACACACTTCCCCATGGCGGCGGACTTTCGTCCTCGGCGGCAATCGAAGTTTCAACAGCGCTCGCTTTTGCAACGCTTGCAAAAGAAGCTGATGGTGACTTTTCCCCCGTTGACATGGTTCAAATGGCATTTTGCGGGCAGAGCGCCGAGCATAATTACTGCGGCGTCAACTGCGGAATCATGGATCAGTTTGCTTCGGCAATGGGCAAAAAGAATCATGCGATTTTCTTAAACTGCAAAACCATGGAATTTAAGCATGTTCCGCTTGACCTTAAAGGCTATAAGATAGTTATAACAAACACGAATAAAAAGCATAAGCTTGCGGACAGCAAGTATAACGAACGCCGCAGCGAATGTGAAAAAGGCTTTGAAATTCTCAAAAAAGCGCTGCCGAACACAACATGTCTTGGTGATATATCACTCGCGGAATTTGAAGCGAACAAGCAGCTTATTGACGACCCGACGGTACTTAAGCGCGTAACACATGTTATCTGCGAGGACGACAGGGTTCTCCGCAGCATTGACGCACTTGAAAAGGGAGATATTGAAGCGTTCGGACAGCTGATGAACGAAAGCCATGATTCTCTGCGTGATCTTTATGAGGTTACGGGAATCGAGCTCGACACGCTTGCTTCGGAAGCCCGCAAGGTTGAGGGTGTGCTCGGTTCAAGAATGACCGGCGCAGGCTTCGGCGGAAGCACTGTTTCAATTGTCCGTGATGACTGCATTGATAAATTCAAGGAGCATGTTGAAAAGGCTTACACCGATATAATCGGATATGCACCTTCGTTCTTTATTGACGGCGTCGGCGACGGCGGCACGGAAATTAAATAAATTTTCTTTATACAAAAAGTAAAATCGGCAAGCACTTTCGTACTTGCCGATTTTTGGCGTTCCCGAGGTGATTCGAACACCCGACCTACCGCTTAGGAGGCGGTCGCTCTATCCGGCTGAGCTACGGAAACATACAAGGGGATGTAAAAAAAGTCCGGAACGCAAAAGGCAATCGGGACACAAAACACTTCAAGCCAAAAACCAATGAAAATATTTGTACCGGTAGAAAAATCTCAATATAATCGATTTTTCTCATTTTTCTGCCTTTTGCTACGGACAAACTTCACCTCTCGGAGTACCTTTGTACGCCTTCGGGTTCAGTTTGTCCGTCCCGCAGCATTTTTTCCTATCCCCTGAAAGGGGATGTAAATTCTTCCATCCCCTTCTTTTTTTACTGGTTAGCTGCTTTTTTTACAACCTGAACGCCCTTATAATAACCGCAGTGCTTGCAAACAACGTGCGCCTTAATGAGCTCTCCGCAGTTGGTGCATCTTACCATACCCGGAATTTCAAGCTTCCAGTTAGCTCTTCTTTTATTCTTTCTTGCTTTAGAAGTTCTTCTCTTCGGAACTGCCATTTTCTACACCTCTTTGCTGTAAATTTCTAAGAATGGCGAAACGCGGATCACACACCGCAGTGTCGCAATTACATTCACCTTTGTTAAGATTTGTGCCGCACACCGGGCAAAGCCCCTTACAATCCTCGCTGCACAAAAATTTAAGCGGAACAGAGTTAAAAACACAAGACTTCACCGCGCCGTCAATATCAAGCACCGTACCGCAAAGCGACAAACACTCCGCGTCGGCATCCGAAAAATCGCTGCGCGCGCTTTCAAACAAATCGCACTCAACAGACTGAACAATATCCTCACAGCAGCGTGAGCACTGCGTTTTATATTTGCCCGTTATATCCGCCGAAACCTCAATCGTTCCGCCGATATTAAGCACTGTTCCCTTAACAGACACATCCTCCGCAAACTCAATCGGGCTGCCCATAAATGTGAAGCTGCCCATTTCGGTTGTGCCTGAAAAATCCATTGACGCGCCTTCATTTTTAAGCACGGATGCAATGTTAATTTTCATCTGTATAACACCCATTCCCCAAAAACTATCAAAACACTAATATATTATACTATTGTTTTGCAGGATTGTCAACAATTATTTTACAAGTCTTTCTGTTTCTGTTGCAATCATCATTTCCTCATCGGTCGGGATAACAAGCGTTCTTACTAAAGCGCCCTCCGCCGAAATATCGATTGCTTCGCCGCGCAGCTTATTCTTCTCCGCGTCAATCTTAATTCCGAGAAATTCAAGACCATCGACTATTGCAGCGCGCATTGCACCGTCATTTTCGCCGACGCCGGCGGTGAACACAACAGCGTCCGTGCCGCCCATTGCCGCGCAGTATGCGCCGATATATTTCTTAATACCGTAGCTGAACATTTTCAGCGCTGCCTGAGCGCGCTTGTTGCCTTCCTTTGAAGCCGCGTCAAGGTCGCGGAAATCGCTCGATACGCCGCTCACGCCGAAAACGCCGCTCTTTTTGTTGAGAACTTCATTGATTCCGTCAATATCAAGGTTTTCTTTTTCCATAAGGAAAGTTACGATTGCCGGGTCAAGATCTCCGCTTCTCGTTCCCATAAGGATACCTGCAAGAGGAGTGAGACCCATTGTCGTGTCAATAACCTTGCCGTTTTTCACTGCCGCAACGCTTGAACCGTTTCCGAGATGGCATGTGATTATCTTAAGCTGCTCAATCGGTTTTCCGAGCATCTCGGCAGCCTTCCCCGAAACATAGTTATGGCTTGTTCCGTGGAAACCGTATCTTCTGATTTTATATTTTTCATAATACTCGTAAGGGATTCCGTAAAGGAAAGCTTCCTCCGGCATTGTCTGATGAAACGCCGTGTCAAACACGCCAACCTGCGGAACCTTCGGCATAACCTTTTCACATGCTTCAATTCCGATAAGGTTTGCGGGATTGTGAAGCGGCGCCAGCGGAATACATTCGCGCATTCCCTCTTTAACAGCCTCGTCAATAACAACGCTGCCGCTGAATTTTTCTCCGCCGTGGACAACGCGGTGCCCGACAGCGCCAATTTCGCTCATTGAATTGATAACGCCGTGCTTTTCGTCAACAAGCGCGTCGATAACAAGCTTGATTGCGTCCGCATGGCTGGGCATGGGGCTTTCGATAACAACCTTTTCTCCGCCTGCCGGGGTATGGTTAAGGCGGCTTCCGTCTATACCGATTCTTTCGCAAAGTCCTTTTGCAAGCACAGCCCTTGAATCCATATCTATAAGCTGATACTTAAGCGAGGAGCTGCCGGCATTGATAACAAGAATTTTCATTTTTATACTCTCCTTAAAAATTATTCGGCATTGTTTTGAGCCTGTACACAGGTTATCCCGATTACGCCCACAATATCCTCAGCCGAGCAGCCGCGCGACAAATCGTTGACGGGGCGAGCGATACCCTGAGTTACAGGACCGTAAGCTTCTGCCTTTGCAAGGCGCTGAACAAGCTTATATGCAGTGTTTCCGACGTTAAGGTCGGGGAATATAAGAACATTTGCCTTACCTGCAACGGGGCTGCCCGGAGCCTTTGAAGCGCCGACTGACGGAACGATTGCAGCGTCTGCCTGAAGCTCGCCGTCAAGCAGCAAATCGGGGCGTTTTTCCTTTGCAAGCTTTGTTGCAAGCTGCATTTTATCAACAAGCTCACTCTTTGCACTGCCGTATGTAGAGTAGCTCGTCATTGCGATAACGGGTTCTTCCTCAACAAGAGTTTTAAAGCTCTTTGCGGAAGAAATTGCGATTTCGCTTACTGCGTCCGCATCGGGATTTTCGTTAAGTCCGCTGTCCGCAAACAGGAACACCCCGTCAGCGCCGTACTCACAGTCCGGAACGCACATAATGAAGAATGCGCTTACAAGCTTCGTTCCGGGAGCGGTTTTAAGAATCTGAAGCGCCGGGCGCAGAACATTGCTTGATGAATTGCATGCACCTGCAACCATACCGTCGGCAACTCCGTTTTTAACCATCATGCAGCCGTAGTAAAGAGTGTTTTTAAGTGTTTCCTCAGCCTTTTCGGGAGTCATTCCCTTTGCTTTTCTCATTTCATAGAACTTGTTTACAAAATCCTTAAAATTAACGTCCTCAACAGGATTAATCAGCGTTGCGGCAGAAATATCAACCTTTTCCTCCTCCGCCATTTTGAGAATTGAAGCCTTTTCGCCGAGAATAATAATATCGGCAACATTCTGTTCGATTGCCATTGCGGCAGCCTTGATTGTGCGGACATCGTTCCCCTCGGCAAGAACGATTGTCTTTTTGTCTGTCTTTGCTCTCTCGATTATTCTTTCAAGAAACCTGCTCATCTATAATGCCTCCAACAATTTATATTTCTAAATATACAGTATATAATAAAATTTACTTTTTTTCAATACATTTTGGCAAAAAAACAGATGTTTTTTGTTGAATTGCCAATGATGGGTGACAATTCAACAATACGACAAAAACTAAAAATTTTGCCTATTGATTTTAATTCAAAAAGGTGTATAATAAATAATGAAAGGAAGCGTGGGAAAGTTATGGAAAAAAGGATGCTGTTTGTATATAATCCGTTCAGCGGTAAAGCGCATATAAAGACATACCTTGACGATATAATAACTATATTCACGCGGGGGGGCTACTGCGTGACGGTGCACCCCACCTCAAGGATGAAGGACGGGTATGAATACATATGCTCGTTCGGGAAAGAGTACGACGTTGTTTCCGTCTGCGGCGGCGACGGAATGCTTAATGAAGCCGTGAGCGCGCTGATGGAGCTTCCGCGTGACAGCCGTCCGCCGCTTGCATATCTTCCGAGCGGAAGCACAAACGATTTCGCCGGCACGGTCGGGCTGCCGCTTGACTTGCGCAGAGCGGCAAAAATGATAGTTGAGGGAAAACCGTTTTTCTGCGACGGCGGCAAGCTCAACGATAAGTGCTTTGCTTATGTTGCCGCATTCGGCGCGTTCACGTCCGTTGCTTATGACACATCGCAGGATTTTAAGAACGTGTTCGGGCATGTTGCCTATATCATGGAGGGAATCCGCCAGCTTCCGAACATTAAAACGCAGCATGTCAAAATCACCTTTGACGGCAAAACGATTGAGGGCGACTTTCTTTTCGGAATGGTGACAAATTCGCTTCAGGTCGGCGGGATCAAGAATTTTTCCGGCACAGCCATTTCTCTTAACGACGGACTTTTTGAGGTTCTGCTCGTCAAAAAGGCGCAGAATGCGATTGAGTTTCAGTCAATGCTGTCGGCTGTCATCACGCAAAAGCTTAACAACGACAATATAATCAGAGTGAAAGCGTCCGAAATAACGTTTGAAAGCGACGAGCCGATAAGCTGGACCGTTGACGGTGAGTTCGGCGGCGACACTAAGAAAGCGGAGGTTAAAAACATTCCGCGCGCATTTTCGGTTATAGTATAAAACGGTTGGATCGTGCGTTAAAAAAACTCAAAATCCGACAGGATTACTCGCTTTTTTGCCTTGAACCTCATCAAAAAATATTGTTTACAGGGTGCAAAGCAGTTTTGAAGGTCGGAATTTAA
>OGMF01002502.1_pt1 | contig 15558 bp, 14 predicted proteins | sample 1572921 | NCBI WGS metagenome assembly OGMF01 (sample SAMEA2581919, study PRJEB24529) | metagenome | biome: Human gut stool | place: China | collected 2011
CGATTCATTCCGTTTTTTGTAGCTTTTCTGTGTCCATTTTTGCTGGGAGGGAACACCTCAAGATTATTTTCAAGACCTTTTATAATATCTTTTCTGTCTTTTATAACATTAGAAGGTTCTTTTATAGAGATGATCTTTTCAATACTTTTCTCAATAAATCTTTCCCGAATTCCATCGCTAAGAGTACATATTTTACTCCAAAAGAATGACATATCATTGTCTGATTCCAAGACCTCGAGAACGTTTTTGTCGAATGCATCAAATGATTTATTAAAAGACACCGATACTGCTTGTTTAAACAGTACTTCATTCATAATAATTACTTTCGAATATTTATCAAGACTTTTTAGTACCTCTCTAACGATAACATTTTCGCCGTCTGCATATGCTCTATTAACAATTTCATCAAGTTCTTCGAAATTGTTGTTCTGATTTGGATATAACAGCATATCGCAAAGTTCACGTTCTTCCGTTGTTTTTATGTGACTTCCATTAGGATATGTATAAAAATACATTCGGAAATCATCATTGAAAATTCTGCTTGCTACCATAGAACAAAAATCATTAATGAAGCATTCGGAATAGTTGCTTTTATCAAAGACCTTCTCAAATAGCGCAGCTAATTTTGTTTGTGTTTCAGCTTCTTCTGATTCATTTATAATTCTATAGCTATCCTTCATAAATTTGGCAAATGAGTCTTCATTCTTAATTAGTGTATAATACTCTTTTGAATATTGGCTTTCCAAAAATGATACTGCAGTACAAGCTTCAAATTCAACCGAAGTTTTTACTTTATACGTCTTATTCTTCAAAGATACATATGTAGCAATTGTTTGATTCAATCTATCCTTCAAATCACGCAAAGTAAGATTGGTTCCTTTTTTTATCCATTTAAATGAAGAAGGCAAATTATTATCAAAAACAAAGTTTTTATTCATTTTTGAAAGTTCATTCATTTTATTTGCATCTGTTTTTATTAAACCAAGCAAAACAGAGTCATAATCATCAAAATGAATAGGCTTGAGCGACAGTATGACATCAAAAATCTTAGAATATATTTTGTCATCCTTAAAATTTTCTAAACCTTTATATTCCTTCAAAGCACCATCTTTCTTATTAGCATCATCAGAATTTGTATCGATTTCATCTTTAGTAATTTTCATTTCTAATTCTGATTCTGGCTTTATAGAAATAACAAAAACAAACTTTTCTCGTAGATCACCTAAAGATTCCTGGAATCTATATAATTCCTTTAAAAACTCTATTATTATTTCTTTTTCGTTAATACGATCTAAATCATCAATAAATATCAATTGCTTGCCATTTTCGGGTTTCAAATGTTCTATAATTAAATTATATGTCTCGAATACATCATTGATTTCAGGTTCTTTTTTGTTTGGCATATTCCAATGTGAAAATGCAATACAAATATCTTTTATGCCTAAAAACAAGCAAATAGCAGATGCCAACAAAAAGAACGGTGAGCACATCTTTAAAAACGGAGCAATGACATTACACCAACTCCACAAATATTTCGTAACACCGGTGTTTGATATTCCAAGCATCTTATATATAGAAAAACAAACAGCACTTGAAATAATCCAAGGAAGAAATACATTTGATTTGTTAGTTGCGAAAGATATATTCCCATAGTTTTTACTGAGTATTTTATTTATATAGCTACCGAATTTTCTATCTTTGCCATTCGAAAGTTGATATAAAAACGATTTTGTTAAGTTAGATATGTTTTCGTTAAGTTTATCTTTACAAGCTGTTGAACGACCCAAGCAATCCCACATATTAATTTTAATTGGCTTATTCCCGTCAACGCTGAAAGATTGAGATAATAATTCGGTCATACTTGATTTTCCGGTGCCGTAATTTGCGATAATTCCAATCATATTAGCTCCATCATCAATAGCAGCACGTAATGTTTTCACTTGAGAATCAAACCCTATCACATCATACAACGCATCTGAAATAGGAGTATTAACAAATACTATAGGAGCATATACATTATTATCATTTTTATTGTTTCCTTCATCACTTTTAATCTCTTTCACTTTGTCACCTACTTTTTTCAATCTTTAGCAAAAAAAGAATATTTTATTGCAATATTGTTCCATCACTAAATGCCTTACCAACCACATCGCCAATTTTGCGATAAGTATGATGTACTGGGTCATAGGTGATAGGGGAGAACTTATTCAAATCAAATTTGCCGTTTTCATCAAGGATTTTTTCATCAGCGCAGACATTTACGATTTCGCCGACAAGTCTGCAAGTTTCTTCGTCATAGCTGATGAGTTTACATTCAAGCGCCATAGACAATTTATCAAAAAGCGGAGCGTCTACAAATTCGCTTTTTGCAGCGTGCCAGCCCGTTTTTTCAATTTTGTCCGGTTCTTCATTGCCCGAAACGATACCGACATAATCGCAGGCAACAACATTTTTCGCATCTGCGATGCTCACCGTAAATGCAGCTCTTGCAATGATGTTTTTCGTTGTTTTGTGTTCTGCGCTTATGCAAATTGAAATTTCTTTTTCTTCGCTGATACCGCCCCATGCCGCATTCATTGCGTCAGGTCTTCCGTTCTCATCATATGAGCCGATAATCAGTACCGGCATAGGGTAAAGATATGCTTTCGCACCAAAATTCTTTCTCATAATTTTTCACTCCATTCTTTTTCTTTAAATCCAACCAAAACAAAATCTTTGCCGATTAAAAGCGGGCGTTTAACTAACATTCCGTCTGTGGATAGCAGCTTTAACTGTTCTTTTTCCGACATAGTAGATAACTTGTCTTTTAACCCCATTGACTTATACAACAGCCCGGATGTGTTAAAGAATTTCTTCAAAGGAAGTCCACTCATTTTATACCAAGTAGTCAATTCTTCAAGAGTTGGATTCTCTTCTTTTATATCACGAAGTTTGTATTCTATTTTGTTGTCATCAAGCCATTTCTTTACTTTCTGGCAAGTTGTACATTTGGGATAACATATAAATTCAATCATAATAACTCATCCTATCTCAAGTATTAAAAACTATCTGGAACAAGCGCTAGTTTATTGATGGATTCATGGGCTCTTACAAGCGAATCATAAACAGCTAAAACATCTTCTGAGTCCCACGTTCTCAAAGATTTTTCATCAATAACCCCACTACTTTCGCTGATGATTTTAGCAAGTTGTTCTTCGTCAGCAACGGCAACAACAGCTTGCACTGCCGCATTACTTTGAGCTTTTTTGAGATTTAGAATCAAACTATCAATAGAACCCTTTGACTGCACCTCAAACACATAGATAGCTTTTCCCATATTACCAATTTTAGCTTCCCATACAGCATCAACAACAGCACCAGTCGTAATTTTAACTTCTGAACGACTTTCAAAGCCAAGAAGTTCACCGATTGCAACAAGTTTCTCCTTAATTTCATCATGTAGTGACTTTGAATCTTTATCACTTACAGGCTTATCTTTTTTCGGAGTTATTTGATCCTCTTTAATATCCTTTTTCTCTGCCAGAGGAAGGATTTCATCCCACAAAAAGTAGTCAACAGCTAAAAGATCGTAATCTTCAACACCTGATTCCTTTAATATTTTAGAAATTTCTTTTGCAATTTTACAAACTTCTGCATATTTTTTCCCAGTGTATTGGTAATTGTACTTTGGCATGTCTGCTATATCAAGATAAGAAAAACAAAGAATGGTTGTTTTGTTGAAAATTACATATTCTTCAGGATTAGCATATGTAAGCAATTCACTTATAGTTGCGGGGCCCATTCCCTTTATTGATTTTAAAAATGTATCCCATCTTGATTCTATCTTGTTAGAACCATAAAGAAGTTCAGCCAAATGTTTCTTTAGAGAAGAAAACCCGTTATCAGAAATAAGCTTGTCTACAACATATTTTTTGTTCCCCCAAATAAGCATGGACCAAAGTTTACTAATATACTCATAAAACTCTTCTTCAGTCATAGCAATAAGTTTATCTTTTGTATATGACTGATAATATTTCTTGCGATCCCTTCTTTCCGCCCAATTTTCCTTATAATATGCAGCGTTATTGTTTCTATTTTTTGAAAATTCAATTATGGCATTTTTTAATTTTTGAGTATTCAATGTTTATACCTCCACATATTCTTCTTCATTGTTTACTATGGAACAAAGTTTGTCCAGCAATACCTCAAATCCTATTAATGCTTCTTTGTTGTATTTATCCAAATCCAGTTCAAGCTTATCTTTAACTTTTTGTTTCAAGTCTTTAGCAATACTATTAAAAGTATCGTCGAAGTTATCAATTATAGCATCAATTGTACTTTTCATCATGCTTTCCGAAAAGTAATCCTCAATTACAAAATCTTTTGTTCCATAACTGTACAATTTTGGAAGCTTTAGATATATAATCCCATCTTTTTTATATGTTTTCGTGTCTGATCTATCTTTCCCTTTTCCTATTGCTTTTTTTAATTCTGTTCGACCAGCTTCGTCGTTGTCAAACAATGCAATGATTTTTTTGTTTTCAGGTAAAGATGATCGAATTTCATTTATGGTTCTTTGGATATTTGATGCCCCTCCGCAATGCAATATGTCAGCCGACCTAAGTATTTTATATTGTTCTTTATCTTCTGAAAGTACTTCTACTGCCTTGCGGATATACTTTACATCACCCGGTCCTTCCACTAAAATAAGCGGTCGAGAATTCTCAAAAAGCATAACTTGTTCAATATATTTCCATTCTCCGTCTGTTAATTTGGAAATTGTATTAACTACATCACCATAACATACTTTACATCCATCATCTGTCTTTTCAAGCAAAACAACATGTTCATAGTCAAATAATTTCGTAAGAGTTGGAGAATGACTTGATACTACAAAATGATTATTTAAATCTTGCTGAAGCAATTCGAACATTTCTCTCTTTCTTCCTTCGTGCAAATGTGCATCTGGTTCATCTAAAAGATATAGATTTTCTCCGGACAGCAAATTAATTGCCCCATATACCAGTAAAAGCTTTTTCTCTCCTTCTGAAAGATCTCGAATTTCAATAGAATTATTGCACCTTAGCGTTAAGTTTGTGATAATTTTATAGTCTTTATAAAGAGTAAGAACGAGCATGTTGAAAAACATATCTGCTTCATAACCACAATAGTTTTTGACTAATTCATATGTTTCTAAGTTAATATCTACTGATTCTTCTGATTTTGGATTTATTATTTGCAATATTTGTTTAGCTCTTTCATTCTTGTTTCTTTTTAGCCTATTAACATCGAAGTCACAATGTATATATACTTCACCATTGATGCCAATTTTTTCATTTACAAAGTTTCTGTAGTCATCTATGTCATGAATCAATAAAATACTTGCAATCAAATTCCAATAATAATGATTCAGGTAAACCATGTTATGTTGTTGAAAAGCCACTTTCCCTTCCATATATTGCTTATTATAATTATCATAGGATTGATAATAGTAGGTTTCCCATAGACGCTTTTCTTCACCACTATATATTGCAATTAGATGATCCGGAAGCAATCCTTTATAGTTTTCCGGGCTGACTTTATAAAAGATATCATCAGATTCAAGACAACAAAAGTACATATCTATATTACCAGTGTAGTTGCTAACCTTTACTTTAGTTTTTGAACCATTTGTTTGTTGCCCCTCAATTGATGAAGGCGGATTATCTATAATATACTCTATCTCAAAGCTAAAATTCGGATTAACATTCTTTTCTTTGTTATACAATGCAGAAAAAATAGCACTCAAAACCTCAAGTAAATTACTTTTACCCGAACCATTTGTTCCTACTACAAGTGTCATTCCATTGGATTTTAAAAAATCTATTTCTACCTCCTGAAAATTTTTGTACTCATTAATTTTAAGTTTAAGTAGTTTCATTAGTGTCAGCTCCTAAATATTAGCTACCGCAAAAAACTGTTGATGCAAAATCATCATATGCTTTTTTGCGAAGCTCTTCTGAATGTACATTCGCTGCTTTAATCCTCTGTTTTATATCAAATATTTCAGATACTATTCTTTCTTGAGTAATAGCTTCTTTGTCTTTGGAATGAAGAGGAATATTAGGTATTGTTATTGCTTCTAAAAAATTAGCACCAACACGTTGTTGTCCTGCTGAACCAGTAAAGTATGTTGTTGCAGTTTTACGCAAAATGCTAGTTCTTAAAAAACAATAGATATACTCAGGTAAAACTTTATCATTAGATCTTAAAACATGAAATTCAGTTGATCCGAATCCACATCCCCCTTTCAAATCGTTTGCAATAGCACATTTTCCGTTTTGCATACATGGCGTTATCTTTGCCCATAATATGTCTTTTTCTATAAAACGAGTGAATCCTTTCGAATTCGAAGTTGCACCTACTTGGCTGTGCATAATTTCTCCATAAACATCAGAAACACTTTCCATAGGAACAAAAGAAATTTTATCAACCCCCAAAGGATATGTTGTTTTTGGGTTTATTTCGCAATAATACTCTAAAGGGAGATTATCAAATATATTCGATTTAAAAATCTCTTGAGGTTTTAGCGGGTTCAAATTAATTTGCGCACCCCAGCCCAAAAGATTTTTAAAGTTTGTCTTTCCAAGAATAGTATCTTGTTCACTATTGCAGTTAATATGACTAATTCCCAGAATATCAAACAAATAGCTATCGATTGATTTTTCAAGATCAATAGCCTCTTTTTTTGCGTTTTGAGAATGGATAATTGTCTCGTTGTATTTGTTAATAATTTCTTTCTGTTCCTCTAAGGATGAGGGCACGGGTATTCTGATCTTAGACAAATTTTCATATGACAAAGTTTGACGCACTGATCCCGTGGTATTTTCTTTGATCAAAGTATTTAATACAGAACTTTTTAAAACAATGAATAAGTATTCTGGCAAAATCGTCTCCTTGCATTTAAAAACAACATATGCAGGACTAATATATTCGTTTGATAATTTGCTAGTCTTCAATCCTATAGATCCAACATTAATTCTATAAGGGTTATATGCTAAACAACCATCCTCAACATATATATAGGGCTGGTTTATATTTTTCCCTAATTCGGTATAAGCATCAAACATACCAATTTCGTTTGAAATACCTAATATTTTGAATTCTTTTTCTGGTTCATTAAACAACTTTGTTTTTTGGGTAATATGAATTGTATGTTTGCCTATATTACTAATAGGATATTTAGAGGTAATTGAGGTGGAAAAAAAATATTTTACATTCCACTGTTCTGTTTCGCAAAATCGAACAGTTTTTAATAAATTTTTGTTTGCCAATTTAATTCAACCTCCTTGCCGTCACTAACTCTGAAGATGCTATCTTCCGAATTTATGGTATAGGAAATACAGCTATCATATGTATTCCATAGCTTGTTTGCGTTTCTATATTCTTTGTACTCGTCTTGAAGCTTTGGTAACTGATTACCTTCAGAAATAGAACCCGTAGAAGTAATTCCGGCATCATCAACCATAGCAATGGGTATTTCATAATCGAAATATTCTTTGGTAAGCGGCTTTGCTTCTTCTATAATAGTTTTTTCGATATCTTTAAGTTCTTTTTCGGCTGCAAGAATGAGTGCTTTAACTTTAAGTTTTTTTGATTTTTCTATCTCAATTTTTTCTTTGAGAGTGTTAATCTCACCTATATATTTCTGACGAATCTCATTTTCAGCTTTTGTTTTCGCACCTAAATACTGCAATTCTTCCTCTTCAGTAAAACGCTTAAAGAAAACGAGGCTTGGTTTTACAGTGGCTCCTGCTGCAATAAATACATCCTGTGGAATTGAACAGATTAGAATGATTTTTGCTTTACCCTCAAAATATTCGCGTATTTTCTGTAAATTAGATGTATTGAGGACTCCTTCAGGTAAAACCATACCCATACGGCCACCTTTTTTCAACAATCTAAGGCAGCGTTCCATAAATAGCACTTCAGTAAGACCTGACATGCTTCCTGTATCATAGAGAGAAAGTAGTGATTTCCCGATATTATCGTTTACTTGCTTCAGTGCGTTATCATAAGCATCTCCGTATAAACCTTTATACTTATTTATTAATTCTTCATCAGTAAATTTATCAGCCTCCGTAATTTTTTGACTTTTATCAATTCGAGCTCCAAAAGGTGGATTAGTAAGAATAACATCAAATCTTTCTTCGAAAATACCATTAATATTCAATAATCCATCATGGTGATGAACGCCACAATGTCCATCCCCATGCATAATCATATTCATTTTCGAAGTTCTTGCCATTCTTGGATTCGCATCTGTTCCAAAAATGCAGTTATTGGCAAGGTTATACATACGACTACCTTTTAACTGGGTATCTAGCTCGCTATTCAATTTAGCTTGCATTGATTCTATGCGTTCATTTATTACAAGTTGCTCATCTTCAGACAAATTATCATAGTCACTTCCTTCTATTTCTCCACGAAGTTTAGCTTTTGCATCTTTGACATCTTCCTCAATCTGTTCACGAATATATTCAAAAGCTTTAATTAAGAATCCACCACTTCCACATGTTGGATCGCAAACCACTTCGCCTTCTTTAGGATCAAGCACATGTGTCATAAAATCAACAATTGTTCTAGGTGTAAAAAACTGTCCCAATTCGCCTCGAAAAGTGGTCCCCAAAAATTGTTCAAAAGCAATACCTTTGATATCATCTTGAGTATCAGAGAGGTTATATGCTTGTAATTTTTTTATAATTTGTTCGAAACTATTCTCTCTAATTTTAATGACTTCACTCTCGTCAAAGATCTGATCATCTTTAAAAGCCTTTTTAGTATCATCAAAAAGTGTTTGCATAAATGGAGCAGGATTACTTATGTGATGATTCTTGTTGTACTCATCTTCAACTGCTTTTTGTCGATTGTATTCTTCGAGAGTAAAAACCTGAGTGCCGTTTTTATAACGTTCAAAATTTATTTTCATAAATAAAATTTTGCTTATCTCATCAAAAGCAGCTTCTGGAGAAAGTTTATCATTGTTTCTTATTATGTTATGACATGAACGAAGCATTTTGGTAAACTCTTCGCGTGTAAAGGTCTTGGTTTGTTTTTTTATGTCGTCAACAATTTTTTCATCAGTTACATCTTTATAAAATGGTATTGTAATTATCTGTGTGAAAGCATCATTTTTGTTTGGAATCTTATCTAAATTAACGGCATAAAAATTCGTTTCTTTTGAATTGTGCAATATTAAAAACTGTGCTCTAAGTTTAGCTGCATACTCAGTCCCTTGGTAAAAGTCTTCCTGACGAATTTTAACTGTTTCAGCTTTGCATTCAACTACAATAAAAGCATTGTAATCATTTTCTTTATCTTCCTTAGTTTTATATATAACTATATCTGCTCTGGTTGAACGAATTCCTCTTCCTTCATAATCCGTGCGATATTCTTCCGCCATAACATCAATAGGATAACCAAAATCGTTTGCTAGCATCACAACTAATGACTGACGAACGAGTTCTTCAGGTGTTTCAATCAACCATTTATCTCGAATGTGCGAATATATTTTTCCGTTTTGTCTTTTTACTTCTAACATAATTTAATACCTCCCAAAATTAATTCCACAACGCATGGGCAAGTTATTTTAATATTTCCAAATACTGTTTCATTCGTTCGATCACATACCTTGCTACAAGTTCAATCATAGGTTCAGCATCACCATTTTTATAAAACTCGTCGAATGCGGCATAGTATGTTTTTCTGTCGGCAAACTTCACATTGATTGCCGGATAGCCGTTTTGGATAAGGTCAAGGTTCAAAAGCAATCTTCCCGTTCTGCCGTTGCCGTCGATAAACGGGTGAATGCCCTCAAATTCCAGGTGGAACCGTGCAATTCTCTCGATGGGGTGCATTTTCTTTTTGCGCTTTTCGTTCTCGGCGAGAAGTTCCATCATTTTCGGCTCAATCATATATGGCTGAACAGGCTCGGTATATGCACCCATAATGGTTACGGGAATTTTGCGGAACACGCCTTTATCCTCGGGTCTGTTCATCAGCACAAGAGAGTGGATATTTTTGATAACCGTTTCGCTGATTCTTGTGTCCTTTGCAATATCCTCGATATACAAAAACGCATCTCTGTGACCGACTGCTTCGAGGTGGTCTTTCAGCGGTTTTTGGTCGATTGTCATACCTTCCAGAACCATTGCTGTTTCTTTTAATGTAAGAGTGTTACCCTCGATTGCGTTTGAATTATAGGTGAAGTCAACCATAAACTCGTCGCGCAGTCTTTCCGCCTCGCCTTGCGTAAGCGGGCGCTTTTTGTCAAGCTCTGCTTTCAATGCGTCAATTTTCAGCAGCAGGGGAGATAATTCCTTTGACATTTTTATTCCTTTTAGAGTTCTTGCGTCAACGGGCTTTGGTGCGTTTTCGGGAATCATATATAATTTGCCCTTTTGAATAACGCCATCTATTCTGTTTTGAGCGCATAAAAGTCTGACTCTGCGCGGTGAGAGTCCCCACTTTTCTGCCGCTTGTGAAACCTTAATATATTCCATAATCATACCTCTTTCAGGTTATTGTATATAGTATATCACATTTTGGGAATAAAATCAATAAAAATATAAAAGAAAACAAAGCTTTATTATTCCCCAAACTTCAATGTTTTAAAAAACATTGAAAAATGCTTGACTTTGGATTATAATTAGTATATACTACAATGATTTGGAAATGAAATCCGAATGGTCGGCTTGGGTGAAAAGGAGGATAATTATGCATGACTATGAGTACGTACCGAAAGAAATAGCCCTACCAATCAAGAACGATATTATTGAATTGATTAAGCATGTTCAGAATGAGATTAGGGACAACTTTACTTTCAGGTTTGATTTTATCGGAAGTGCAAAAAGAAATATGATAACGTGTGATTTCAAAAGCAACATTGGCTTTGATTTTGATGTAAATATTGAAGTAAATGATGATGACGTAAACTTTACACCGAAAGAAATAAAGCATATTCTTATGAAGGCATTTGATAAATATGTTTATAGGTATAGATATGATCATTGCGAGGATAACACACGAGTGTTCACTATTGAGGTAAAAGACAGAGATAATTTCAGAATCCTTCACAGCTGTGATTTTGCAATAGTAAATAATTATGGAAAAAACAGGCAAGAGTACATAAGATTTAATAAAAAGCAAAACTCATATTCTTGGGAAGAACAGCCAAAGGGTTTTTATGACCTTCCGAGTAAAATTGAGTTTTGCAAAAGCGATCCTTATTTATGGAATGAGGTGCGGGATTTATATTTAGACAAAAAGAATTTTAATAATGATACTGACAAAAAGTCCCGTTCAATATTTGCTGAAACTATTCACGAAATATGTCAGCAAAACGGATATTACAAAAGATAATAAGGGGGAGTGAAAATGGCACTGATCAGTTGTCCGAATTGTAAAAATCCCGTAAGCGACAAGGCAGCGGTTTGCCCGAATTGCGGTTATACCGGTATGGGACAAAGCGCAGATGCACAGAATAAAATTAAGTGTGAGGACTGCGGCAATGAATTTGAAAATAATCTTGTGTCGTGCCCTGTGTGCGGTTGCCCGGCATCAATTTCGGGAGTGAAAGGAAACAAGAAAAAACGTAAAATTATGGTTATTTCGGTTATAGCTATTGTGTTGCTTGTTGTATACGCTATGGGGGTCAATTTTGTAAAACAGGCTGCACTCGCTGAGTATAGCGCCAACATGACCAAGGCGGCGCAGACAATGATTGACGGTGCCGCAAAGGCTGAAGATGTCGGCAATCTTGTCAAAAGTGTTTGGAGCAATGCCATTTATGAAAAAAGAGATGATAAAACCGATAAATATACAATGCAGAACGGAAGGTTCGTTGGTGACTTTAATGATGCATTGGGAAATCTGTTTGCGGATGACGAGCTAAACAAAAGTATTTCTGAAATTCGTGATAATCAAAATAATGTTGCGAATTTAATGAAGGCTTTAAAAAATCCGCCGAAAAAATATGAAGAAGCATATTCTGTACTTAAAACATTTTATGACAATTACGTAAAACTGACAAATTCGGCGGTAAATCCGACAGGGAGTCTTAAAACCTTCTCCGAAGAGTTTAACCAATATGATACGGATACAGTAAATGCATTTGAAAACATAAAAATATATTTAGATTGACTTATAAGTAACCCCTCAAAGATAATGTTCTTTGAGGGGTTACGCCACTTCTATATAAAAAGTTTCTGTCTTGTTACAACCGTATGTACGCTCGATTTGGAAAGAGCAAAGTTTTTTGCGGCAGCTCTCACCGTCGATTGATTTTCAATTATGTAATCCGCCAGCATTAAGGCGCGCTGTTCGATGTAGTCTTTCACGCATATAGCCCCCTTTTCACTCTAACATATGCGCTTTTGCGCTTAAATATGATAAAGGGCGGCATTATTGCAAAAGATAAAAGGGAGTGAACACCCTGCGCACCGTTACTTTTATATAGGTCCGTAATGCTACATAGAATTTATGTTCTGACAAAAATTTGATTTCGCGCATAATAAACAACGCACAGAATTTTATTCTGTGCGTTGTTTTGCCTAACCTTTCCGTTCATATATGATTTATCTTGCTAAACCGGTCTGTCTTTGATAAAACAGTTAATTAAAATTGCAATAGCAGTACCCACGCAAGAGCCTATTGGTATGGGTAATAATGCATATGTTATTAAATCGAAATTGTCATCAATTACCAGCAGAACACAAAAAAGAATCAAAATAATATAATAAACAGAACTCAATGGTATATATGAAATCAGAAATTTTGCGTTTGCATATCTTAAGAATAACAACGGTATCAGTCCTGCAAATACTCCGCATACACATAAAACCACATCATGCCTGATTCCATTTATAACATCTTTTGTCGCTTGTTTTCCGGCAAATTCTTCTCCGCCTGTGAATAGCATAATAATATATGTATACGCAATACAAAACAGTACCGATAACAAGCCCTGTATCAAAGCAGATTTATTTGCCTTTTTCCATGAGTCGATTTTGATTGTTCTCATTTGCAGCCTCCTTTCTCCGGAATTTGAACCCCCTTAGTTTTACTGACATATTCGCTCAAGGTCTTTTAATGCTTTTCGCTCCATTCCTTTTCTTTAAATCCTACCAAAACAAAACCTTCGCCGATTAAGAGAGGGCGTTTGACTAACATTCCGTCTGTAGAAAGCAGCTTTAGTTGTCCTTCTTCGGACATTATAGCCAGCTTGTCCTTCAGCCTCATTGATTTATACAAAAGCCCCGATGTGTTAAAGAACTTCTTTAACGGCAGACCACTCATTTTGTACCATTCACTCAATTCCTCAAAGGTGGGCATGTCCTCTTTTATGTCACGAAGCTCGTATTTGATTTTATTATCATCAAGCCATTTTTTGCCTTTTGACAAGTTGTGCATTTGGGGTAACATATAAATTTTAGCATAGCTATTGCCATTTTTTTAAAACTCATCAAATGCGGCGTAATATGTTTTTCTGTCGGCAAATTTTACATTGATTGCCGGATAGCCGTTTTGGATAAGGTCAAGGTTCAAGAGCAGTCTTCCCGTTCTGCCGTTGCCGTCGATAAAGGGGTGAATGCCCTCAAATTCAAGGTGAAACCGTGCAATTCTTTCTATAGGGTGCATTTTCTTTTTGCGTTTTTCGTTTTCCGATAGAAGTTCCGTCATTTTCGGTTCAATCATATACGGCTTTACATTCCGTATTTTTCTAAATCGACTTTGCCGTCAGGCTCAAATACGATGCCTTCCGATTCAAGTAATTGCCTTTGAATTTCATCGCTGCCAAATGCAAATGAAGGAGCAGGTCTGCCTTCACGGTTTACAACCCTGTGGCATGGAACAGCGAGCTGCTCGGGCTTGTTATGCAGCGCATAACCGACAACTCTTGACCAGCGGGGATTGCCGGCAAGAAACGCCACCTGACCATAGGTTGCCACTTTGCCTTCAGGTATATTTTTTACAACTTCATATATTTTTTCAAAGGTATTCACAAAATTCACCTGTTATTTTAATGTTCTATAATTCTGTTTTATTAAGCTTATTATATCGTTGTACCGGAATAAAATCAAGTAATTTTAAAGGGTACGGCTTGATTATATTTTTAATTACGCATTTTGTCAAGCCTGTTGCCCTAAAAGCTGACATTCTTCGGGCACATTTCGGGGGCGGTGGCGGAAGCGGCAAATTTTACCTTGGTTATTTGTACATTATGCCGATTGACCGAATTAAGTATTTTTGTTAAAATCTATATTTAGGTCATGGAGATAAAACGGTTTTTATCCAAAATCGAATATTTTATATCTTTTTTGGTATATTAATTGCGTTTTGAATATGCTAAACTAAGAAGCATGCTGAATAGGTATAGGTGATTTGATTTCTTATGCCTAAATAAAAAGAGTGGAGAGAGATAATATGGCAGTCAATCTTGAAAAGGTTGTCGAAAATTTTTCGGTCAAGGCAGGGATTGTTCCCTACGGAAACGGTCATATCAATGATACATATCTGCGCGAGGGAAACCCGGGGTATATTTTGCAGAGAATCAACACGAATGTGTTCAAAGACCCGAACAGCGTTATGGAGAACATTGTAAACGTGACGGAGTATCTCAGAGCGGAAATCGTAAAAAACGGCGGAGACCCGGAGCGCGAAACGATGAACGTTATAAAAACAAAGCTTGGGAAAAATTGCTACATGGTTGACAGCAGCAATTATTTCCGAATGTATAAATTCGTATCAAACTCGGTATCGTTTGACACAGCGGAGGATTTGCAGCTTCTCTTTGAGGCAGGAAAATCGTTCGGTAAATTCCAGCGTATGCTTGACGGATTTGACGCGGGGCTGCTGCATGAAACAATTGTGGATTTCCATAATACGCCGAAGCGTATTGAGCAGCTTGAAGCGGCAATCAAGAAAAATTACGAAAACCGTGCCGAGCGCGTTTCGGCAGAGCTTGACGCAGCAAAAAGATATTCGAAGTACGCCTCACTTATCACCGATGCAATGGCGGACGGCAGCGTTCCGTCGCGCGTTACGCATAACGACACCAAGCTGAACAACGTTCTGTTTGACAAAGACACGCACAAGGGAATCTGCGTTATCGACCTTGACACGGTTATGCCGGGCTCGATTTTATACGATTTCGGTGACGCTCTGCGCTTCGGAGCTTCAAGCGGCGCTGAAGATGAAACCGATTTGTCAAAGATTTATTTCGACCTTGAAAAATACAAAAGCTTTTCCGAGGGCTTCCTGGGCGAAGTCGGCGAGTGCCTTACGAAAAGGGAAATCGAGCTTCTTCCCGAATCGGTTATTATAATGACGTATGAGTGTGGAATCCGTTTCCTTGCGGATTATCTTAACGGCGATGTTTATTTTAAGATTCACAGGGAAAATCATAATCTTGACAGGGCGCGCACGCAGCTTAAGCTTGTTGCCGACATGGAAACAAAGCTTGACGAAATGCACAGGATTGCCGAAAGCTTTATTAAGAGATAAACAGAATTTATAAAACCGGCGGGCATCGCAAAAATC
>OGMF01002510.1_pt1 | contig 15529 bp, 11 predicted proteins | sample 1572921 | NCBI WGS metagenome assembly OGMF01 (sample SAMEA2581919, study PRJEB24529) | metagenome | biome: Human gut stool | place: China | collected 2011
TCTTGGCACCGGCCTCGATGGCCATGTTGCAGATGCACAGGCGGTCGTCCATGGTAAGGCTTTCCACGCCCGGGCCGGTGAACTCCATAGACTTATACAGTGCGCCGTCCACACCGATCATGCCGATGATGTGCAAAATCAGGTCTTTGCCGGATACCCGGGGATTAAATTTGCCGGTAAGCACGAACTTGATGGCAGAGGGCACCTTGAACCATGCCATGCCGGTGGCCATGCCTGCGGCCATATCGGTAGAGCCCACGCCGGTGGAGAAGGCACCCAGCGCACCGTAGGTGCAGGTGTGGCTGTCCGCGCCGATCACGCAGTCACCGGCGGTGACGATGCCTTTTTCCGGCAGCAGCGCGTGCTCAATGCCCATCTGGCCTACATCGTAGAAGTTGAGGATATCGTATTTATTGGCGAACTCCCGGCACTGCTTGGACTGGGTAGCGCTCTTGATATCCTTATTGGGTACAAAGTGGTCCAGCACGATAGCGATATGCTCTTTATCAAACACGCGGTCAAAACCGGCGCGCTCAAACTCGTTGATGGCCACCGGAGTGGTGATATCGTTGCCCAGCACGATGTCCAGCTTTGCGTTGATGAGCTGGCCTGCCTTGACCTCGGCAAGCCCGGCATGTGCGGCAAGGATCTTCTGCGTCAGGGTCATTCCCATGGTGGTACTCTCCTTTTAAAAAGCCTTTTTACTTATTATTGATCGCGCTCACCAGTGCTTTGACACCGGCCACGATGATATCCGTGTCAGTACCGGCACCCCAAGTGACGGTACCGTCGCCCCAGGTCAGGCCCACATAGGAGGCCGCACGGGAGGTGGAGCCCTCGTCCAGGCTGTGCTCGGAGTAGTTCTCCAGATGGAACTCCATGCCGGTAGCACTCTGGATGGCGTTGGCCACGGCGTCCAGACGGCCGTTGCCCACCGAGGTGACCACCTTGCGCTGGCCGTTCAGGTCCAGCGTGACCGTGGCGGTGATGCCGTTGACCTGAGCAAAGTGTGCCTCGATGACATTGAGGGGCTTGCGGCGGTTGAGGAAGGTGTCCTCGAAGATGTGCAGCACCTCGGTGGCGCTCAGCTCCTTGTGGCTGTGGTCGGACACGCTCTTGACCTTGTAGCCCAGAGCTTCGCGCATCTTGGGGGGCAGGTTGTAGCCGTAGTTCTGTTCCAGCACAAAGCCGATGCCGCCCTTACCGCTCTGGCTGTTGATGCGGATGACGTCGGCGTCATAGGTGCGGCCGATGTCGTGGGGGTCCACCGGGATATAGGGGCAGGTCCAGCGGTGGTCGCCCTTCTCTTTGCGGTAGGCCATGCCCTTTGCAATGGCGTCCTGATGGCTGCCCGAGAAGGCGGCGAACACCAGCTGGCCGGCGTAGGGGGTGCGCTCGTAGATGTGCATCCGGGTGACCCGCTCATAGGTGGCGCAGATGGCGGGCATATCGGAGAAGTCCAGCTTCGGGTCTACGCCGTGGCTGTACATATTCATGGCGAGAGTCACAGCGTCCACGTTGCCGGTGCGCTCGCCGTTGCCGAAGAGGCAGCACTCCACCCGCTGAGCGCCTGCCAGAACGGCCAGCTCTGCACAGGCGACGCCGGTGCCGCGGTCATTATGCGGGTGGGTGGAGATGATGACGCTGTCGCGGTACTTGAGGTGCTTGTCGCAATACTCGATCTGGTTTGCGTAAACGTGGGGCATACTCATCTCGACCGTGACCGGCAGGTTGATGATCATGGGGCGGTCGGGGGTGGGCTGCATGATGTCCAGGACCGCGTTGCAGACCTCAACGGCGTAGTCCACCTCGGTGCCGGTGAAGCTCTCGGGGCTGTACTCGAAGAGGAAGTTGCCCTCATACTCCTCGCTCAGCTGCTTGACCAGCTTTGCGCCGTCCATGGCGATCTGCTTGATCTCCTCCTTAGACTTGTGGAACACCTGCTCGCGCTGGGCGACGGAGGTGGAGTTATAGAAGTGGACGACCGCACGAGGTGCGCCCTTGACAGCCTCGAAGGTGCGGCGGATGATGTGGTCGCGGCACTGGGTCAGCACCTGCACGGTGACATCGTCGGGGATCATGTTCTTCTCGATGAGGGTGCGGAGGAACTCGTACTCCGTCTCGCTGGCGGCCGGGAAGCCGACTTCGATCTCCTTGAAGCCAATTTTGACCAGCATCTGGAAGAATTCCAGCTTTTCCTCGAGGCTCATGGGGACGATAAGGGCCTGATTGCCGTCGCGCAGGTCCACGCTGCACCAGGTGGGAGCTTTCTCGATGTGGTCTTTCTTGACCCAGCTGTCATAGCCGGCGGGGACCGGATAATATCCCGGTGCGTACTTGGTAGCGTCCATCATAATTCTTGTCCTCCATTTTACACTTTTTGTAAACGAAAAGGCTCCCGTCTCTCAAAGGACGAAATCCCCTGAGAGACGAGAGCCTGTAATTTCTGTTACAGGGCACCCGTGGTACCACTCTCTTTGCTGTGCCAAAAGCACAGCCGCTCTGCACGATCGGCTTTTTGAGGCGAATCGCTGCCCTTATAACGGTGGGCTTCCGTCAGGACCTACTGTCTGCTTCAGTCCTGCCGCTCAGGGGCCAGTAACCGAGACCCTCTGCACCGCCTTGCACCATCCGGCGGCTCTCTGCACGCAGAAGAAAATCGTTTTTTCCCCGTCAACGCATTTGCGCTTTGTTCAAAGTGGTTTCATTTTAACAAAACCCGCCGCCCCTGTCAAGCAGTTTTGCTCACAATGAAAATGAAATGATTTCACATAAATAGCAGCATAAATTTTCAAAATTTGCGGGTGGATTCTTTGCTTTGTTAAGAATCTGCGAAGTTTTTGCAAAGTTCGCCTCGAAACGCTGGTTTCTGAAATGGCGTCGTGGTATGCTGTTTGCAACGTAAGGAGGGACCCCCATGAAAGAAGTCAAGACCCCCAAAAAGCCATTGGCTATTTACTACGCCATTGTATTACTGGTGCTGATGCTGCTCAACTTCGTGCTCGTGCCGTGGATGAGCGAACGGCAGGTAAAAGAAGTGGACTACGGCACCTTCATGTCCATGACCGAGGACAAAGACATCGGCCGGGTGGATGTGGAATCGAACCAGATCATCTTTACTGATAAAGACGAAAAGCAAATTTACAAGACCGGCCTGATGAACGACCCTGACCTGACCCAGCGCCTCTACGACGCAGGCGCACAGTTTTCCAGCGAGATCGTCGAGCAGGCTTCGCCGCTGATGAGCTTTCTGCTGAGCTTTGTGCTGCCCATCGTCCTCTTCGTCTGGCTGGGCAATTTCATGAACAAAAAGCTCATGGAAAAGGCCGGCGGCGCGAACTCGATGATGTTCGGCGGCGTGGGCAAGTCCAACGCCAAGGTCTACGTCCAGTCCACCCACGGCATCCGCTTTGCGGATGTGGCCGGCGAGGACGAGGCCAAAGAGAACTTACAGGAGATCGTAGATTATCTGCACGACCCCAAGAAATACGAAGAGATCGGTGCCTCGATGCCCAAGGGCATCCTGCTCGTCGGCCCTCCGGGTACCGGCAAGACCATGCTGGCAAAGGCTGTGGCGGGCGAATCCAACGTGCCGTTCTTCTCCATCTCCGGCTCGGAGTTTGTGGAGATGTTCGTGGGCATGGGCGCGTCCAAAGTCCGTGATTTGTTCAAGCAGGCCAAGGAAAAAGCCCCCTGCATCGTCTTCATCGACGAGATAGACGCCATTGGCCAGAAGCGCAACAGCGGCCAGCTGGGCGGCAACGACGAGCGTGAGCAGACCCTGAACCAGCTGCTCACCGAGATGGACGGCTTCGAGGGCAACAGCGGCGTCATCATCCTCGCGGCTACCAACCGTCCGGATTCCCTTGACCCGGCTCTGACCCGTCCCGGCCGCTTTGACCGCCGTGTTCCTGTGGAACTGCCCGACCTCAAGGGCCGCGAAGAGATCCTGAAGGTCCACGCCAAGAAAGTCGCTCTTGCCCCCGGCATCGACTTCAACACCGTGGCCCGGATGGCCTCCGGTGCCTCCGGCGCAGAGCTGGCCAACATCGTCAACGAAGCCGCCCTGCGGGCCGTGCGCGCCGGCCGCAAGTCGGTCACGGAAGCAGACCTTGAGGAGAGCATCGAGGTGGTCATTGCCGGCTACCAGAAAAAGAACTCCATCCTCACCGACAAGGAAAAGTGCATCGTAGCCTACCATGAGATCGGCCACGCACTGGTGGCGGCGCTTCAGAATCACTCCGCACCCGTGCAGAAGATCACCATCATCCCCCGCACCTCGGGCGCACTGGGCTACACCATGCAGGTCGAAGAGGGCAACCACTACCTGATGACCAAGGAAGAGCTGGAAAATAAGATCGCCACCCTCACCGGCGGACGTGCTGCCGAGGAAGTGGTGTTCGGCTCCATCACCACCGGCGCGTCCAACGACATCGAGCAGGCCACCAAGCTTGCCCGCGCCATGCTCACCCGTTACGGCATGAGCAAAGAGTTCGACATGGTGGCCCTGGAGACGGTGAACAACCAGTATCTGGGCGGCGACACCTCTCTGGCCTGCTCGGCCCAGACCCAGCGCGAGATCGACCAGCGGGTCGTGGACTTGGTAAAGGCCCAGCACGAAAAGGCCATCAAGATCCTCACCGACAACCGTGCAAAGCTCGACGAGCTGGCGAAGTACCTTTATGAAAAGGAGACCATCACCGGCGACGAGTTCATGGCTATCCTTGAGGAAAAAGATTCCAGCGAAAATTAAAATAGGATCCCTGCAATAATCCAGCCGCCGTATCCGTATTCATTACAGATACGGCGGTTTTCTGATACGCCGTACCGCTGATAAAAGCATTTGGGATAAACCTCTCCGTCAGCGCTGGTGCGCTGACGGAGAGGTTGACCCCCTACATCTACAGGAGGATACTACTATGAGACTGCTGAACAAGAACACTGCCCGCCGCGCTGCCGCTGCTGCCGCGCTGCTGACCATGACCGCCGCCATGAGCGTGGGTGCCTTTGCCGCCGACGCCGAGGACGCGACCGTTGCCGGTTATCTGCCCCCTCAGTCGTCCGAGGTCATGGTTCAGGGTGACATCGCTCTCCACTCTGACGTTCCGGTGGGGGAGGTAGACCCCAACTACGGCGGCTACGCTTCCCCGGTGGAGAACCCCATTCAGGGCAACGTGATGATGATCTCCGGCGAGACTCCCCTGCCCTCTGACACGCCGGTGGAGAAGAGCGAAGCCCGCTACACCGTCAAGGGCCTGCTGGGCAAGCAGGTGCTCTACACCGCCCGTCAGGAAGGCCGCGTGCTGACGCTGGACGCCCCCGATGACAACGCCACCTTCCGCACCACCATCCTCGACATGCAGACCCTGATGAATCAGGGCGTAAGCACGCTGGTGCTCAAGACCGGCAAGACTTCCACCACCCTGAACCTGACTCTGCTGTGCCAGGATCAGAAGCCCGGCACCCGGGTCACTCTGCGCCACCTCGGCAGCAGCGCTCACCTCACCGTGGGCTTCCGCAGCCGCCGCGATCTCATCGTTGGCCGATAAGCTTTTCCCTCTCTCCTCTTTGTTTTCCATAGATACTTTTCCCTCAGACGCAAAAGACCCCCGCTGCAAACACAGCGGGGGTCTTACTGTTTATCAAATGGTCCCGTCCGAGCCGTTCTCGCTCTGCTCCGATGCATAGAGTACCATCAGGTGGTTTGCGGATGCTTCGAGCTGGCTCTTGGCCTGACGGAGGTTTGCTTCTTCCGTCTCGTTCATCTTCTCGGGCTTATCCTTCCGCAGGCAGCGGCGGAGGTTCGCCACATCGGCTTTGATGCGGTTCTTCTCCTCTTTATCCAGCTCCTTCTTGCACTTGGAGAGGGCCTCGTCCACCTTATAAGCCAGCACCTCGGCCTGATTGTGGAGGTCGAGCCGCTCTTTGCGGCGGCTGTCCTCGGCCTCGTAGGCGGCCGCGTCGGCCATGGCGCGCTGGATCTCATTCTCCGAGAGGTTCGTGCTGCCGGTGATGGTGATGTTCTGCTCCCGGCCGGTGCCGAGGTCTTTGGCCGAGACTTTCACGACGCCGTTGACGTCAATATCAAAGGTGACTTCGATTTGGGGCTTGGACGAGAAGCTGGCCCGGATGCCGTTCAGCTTGAACTTGCCGAGGCTCTTATTGTCGCGGGCGAAATGCCGCTCACCCTGCAGGACGTTGATCTCCACACTGGTCTGCATGGGGCGGGCCGTGGTGAATATCTGGCTCTTGCGGGTGGGTATCATGCTGTTGCGGGTGATGAGGGGGGTCGCCACGCCGCCCAGTGTCTCGATCGAGAGGGTCAGCGGGGTGACGTCCATCAGCACAAGGCCCTGCGCCGCTGCACCAGAAGCGCCAGCCAGCTTGCCGCCGCCCTGTAACAGACCGCCCTGCACAGCGGCACCCATCGCCACGCATTCGTCGGGGTTGAGGCTGTGGCTCGGTTCACAGCCCAGCAGTTCCTTCACCTGACGCTCGACGGCAGGCATCCGGGTGCTGCCGCCGACGAGAAGGACTTTGCCCAGCTGCGAAGCCGAGATGCCGGCATCCCGCAGTGCGTTCTGCACCGGGGCCACCGTCCGTGCCAGCAGGTCGCCGGTCATCATCTCGAACTGGGGGCGGGAGATGGTCAGATCGAGGTGGTGGGGGCCGTCCTTGCCCACAGCGATGAAGGGCAGATTGAGCTGGGCCGAGAGGGCGCTGGACAGCTCTTTCTTGGCCTTTTCGGCCTCTTCTTTCAGGCGTCCCATGGCGGCGGGGTCGCGGGAGAGGTCGATGCGGTCCGATTTCTTGAACTCTGCCACGGCGTATTCCACGATGCGCTGGTCGAAGTCGTCGCCGCCGAGGCGGGTATCGCCGCCGGTGGCCAGCACCGTAAAGGTGCCGTCTTCGATCTCGATGATGGAGACGTCGAAGGTGCCGCCGCCGAGGTCGTAGACCAGGATCTTCTGGGGCGCTTCGTTGTCAAGGCCGTAGGCCACAGCGGCGGCGGTAGGCTCATTGATGATGCGCAGGACGTTCAGGCCTGCGATGCGGCCCGCATCCTGGGTGGCCTTGCGCTGGCTGTCGTCAAAGTAAGCGGGGACGGTGATGACGGCCTCCGTCACCGGCTCACCCAAGTAGCTCTCGGCGTCGCGGCGTATCTTGGTCAGTATCATGGCGCTGATCTCCTGCGGAGTCAGGTCTTTGCCGTCGATGTGGACGCGGTAGTCGCTGCCCATATGCCGCTTGATGCTGGACACCGTCCGGCCGGAGTTGGTGGCAAGCTGGCGCTTTGCCGCGCCGCCCACCAGACGCTCGCCGTCTTTGGTGAACGCCACCACGCTGGGGGTGGTGCGCTCTCCCTCTGCGTTGGTGATGACGACGGGCTTGCCGCCCTCCACCACTGCCACGCAGCTGTTCGTGGTGCCAAGATCAATACCGATCACTTTGCTCATTCTGGTCGTCCTCTCTGTTTTTGCGACGCGCATATTTTTCCTTCAATATCATATCGGTTCCGTATGACGATTTCTTAGAGCATTTGTAAAGATTTTGTGTTTCCGCTCATTCTCTCTCGAGCAGCTGGTGGATGACGGCCTCCGTCTCGTCCAGCCAGCTCTGGGCCGTCTCGTCCCCCTCTTCTTTGCGGACGAGGAAGCCCTGCTTCGCCTCAGCCAGCTGAGCCAGCGCCTTTTTGCGGGAGATATACTGGGTCTCATACTGGGCCACCCGCAGGCAGACCTGCGGCATATAGGCGATGTCGGGGGTGGAGGCGCAGAGCTTCTGAGCCTTGCGGTAGGCCCGCAGAGCCGCACCGGCCCCTTTTCCCTGCACCATGGCATCGTCGCCCAGCGCCACCCATGCGGCCACATCGCCGGCGTCGGCAGCTTTTTTCCAGAACTTGCGGGCCTGTGCAGGGCTCTTGCGGCAGCCCCGGCCCTCGTAGAGCATCTCGCCCATCATGGCAAGGCCCTCGGCGCAGCCCTCTTCGGCAGAGAGCTGATAATAATGCATCGCGTCGTCCCAGCGTTCCTCGGCCATGGCACGGTTGCCGGCCCGCAGCTCCGCTTCGCCCGGCTCATCGGTGTCGTGGCTGGCGTGGAGCAGACCGTTCAAAAGCGAGCAGTCCAGCGTGGCAGAGCTGGTCCACGGGTCGATGACCACGCCGTCGATGCTGTCCGAGTCCAGCGCCATCTGCATGGCGGAAGCCAGAAGCCGTTCCGCCATGGGGCGGCTGGCCGTACCTTTATCGGCCTCCGCCATCTTCACTGAGGTGAACACCGGCAGGTAACACCGGCCCTTCTGGGTACGCAGGGTCCAGGGCTGCAGGTCTTTCGCTTTCTCCGCCGGGACAGGATGCTCCGCCCACGGGGCGGCCCCGTCCGGCTGGTCGGACGCAGCTTCCAGCGGCACCAGGACCCTGGTGTCCAGTTCGAGGGCATAGTTGATGGCGTTCATCAGTGCCCAGAAGCTCTCCTCGTTCTGGCCCTTATAGAGCGCTGCCACAGCCCGCTCTATCGCCGGACAGCCCGTACCCAGCGGCCCGTATTCCGGCAGCTTTTTGCGGTCTGCCGCGCCCACCGGGCGCAGCCGCAGCCGTGCCGCACCATCTTTTGCCATTGCATCCACCATTCTTTCCGTTGAGATTCCTTTTCAGTATAGCAGGATTTTCCGGTTTTCTCAATCTCCGGAGCCGAAATCTGCATCCAGAGCCGGTTTTCTTTGGCAAAAAACATAGCATTCCTGTTGGGAGTGCGTTATAATAAGGAGCGTCTCGACTAAATGTATTAAAGAAAGGGAGTATCGAGCCTTGAACAAAATGCTTCGCTATCTCAGCGACTACAAGCGCGAGAGCGTGCTTGCACCGCTTTTCAAGATGCTGGAAGCTACGTTTGACCTGTTCGTGCCGCTTGTGATGGCCGACATCGTCAACGTGGGTATCGCGGCCCACGATTTCCACTACATCCTCGTGCGGTGCGGCATCCTGCTGCTTCTGGCCATCGTCGGCCTCACGTGCAGCCTGACGGCCCAATACTTCTCGGCCAAAGCCGCCGTGGGTTATTCCACCGGTCTGCGTCATGCGCTGTTTGAGCACATCCAGACGCTGAGCTTTTCCGAGATGGACACCATGGGCACCAGCACCCTCATCACCCGGATGACCAGCGACGTCAATCAGGTGCAGAGCGGATTGAACCTCTTCCTCCGCCTGTTCCTGCGCAGCCCCTTCGTGGTGATTGGCGCCATGATCATGGCCTTTACGGTCAACTTCCGCGCCGCCCTCATCTTCGTGGTGGCTATCCCGCTGCTGAGCGTCGTGGTCTTCGGCGTCATGGTCATCACCCGTCCGCTTTATAAGTCGGTGCAGACCCGCCTCGACCGGGTTCTGGGCCTCACCCGCGAAAACCTGACCGGCGTGCGCGTCGTCCGCGCCTTCGACAAGGAAAGGAGCGAGGTGGACCGCTTCGAGGACGCCAATGAACTGCTGACCCAAATGCAGCTCCACGTGGGCCACATCTCCGCCCTGATGAACCCGCTGACCTACGTTATCATCAACCTTGCCATCGTGGCGCTGCTGTATGTAGGCAGCATCGAGATAAACATCGGCGGCATGGCCTCCGGCGACGTCATCGCGCTGGTTAACTACATGAACCAGATCCTGGTCGAGCTGGTCAAGCTGGCCAACCTCATCGTTCAGGTGAGCAAGGCTCTGGCCTGTGCAGGCCGTGTGCAGGCGGTTCTGGACACAAAGCCCGGCATGGAGTTCCCGGCTGAGCTCACCGGCAATGTTCCGGCGGAAAAGGCCGGCGACGCCGTCCGTTTCGACCATGTGAGCCTGACCTACAAGGGCGCAGGCGCACCCAGCCTCTCCGACATCAATTTCACCGCCAAGCGCGGCCAGACCATCGGCGTCATCGGCGGCACCGGCAGCGGAAAATCCAGCCTCATCAGCCTCATCCCCCGCTTCTACGACGCCACTGAGGGCAGTGTGGAGATCATGGGCCGACCGGTCCGGCAGTACCCCCGCGCCGACCTGCGCGGCAAGGTGGCTGTGGTCATGCAGAAGGCCCAGCTCTTCGGCGGCACCATCCGCTCCAATCTGCTCTGGGGCAGCCAGAATGCCTCCGACGCCGACCTCTGGGCTGCGCTGGAAACGGCACAGGCTGCGGAGTTCGTGAAAGCCAAGCCCCTTGGCCTCGACGAGCCGGTGGAGCAGGGCGGACGCAACCTCTCCGGCGGTCAGAAACAGCGTCTGACCATCGCCCGCGCCCTCGTAGGCAAGCCGGACATCCTCATCCTCGACGACAGCGCCAGCGCACTGGACTACGCCACCGACGCAGCCCTGCGCAAGGCTCTGGCCGCTCTGCCGGGCGATCTGACCGTCTTCATCGTCAGCCAGCGTGCCGCCAGCCTGCAGCACGCCGACCAGATCATCGTGCTGGACGATGGCCGCATGGTGGGCCTTGGCCGTCACGCCGAGCTGCTGGAAAGCTGCCCGGTCTACAAGGAAATTTACGAGAGCCAGTTCAAGAAAGGGGATGCGCAGAAATGAGTGCAAAAGCAAAAAGCAAGCTGACCCCTGAACAGCAGAAGGCCACCATGACCCGGGTGCTGCAGAAAATCAAGCCCTACGGCTTCTTCGTGGTGTGCAGCCTCATCGTGGCCGCTGTGAGCGTGGCGGCTCAGCTGTATATCCCCATCCTCTGCGGCAGTGCCATCGACATGATGCTGGGCAAAGGTGCCGTAGACCACGCGGGCGTGCTGCGCATCATCTACGAGATCATCGTGGTGGCTGTTGTCGCCGCTTTTGCGCAGTGGCTGCTGAGCGTCTGCAACAACCGCATCACCTTCGCAGTCAGCCGTGACCTGCGCAACGCCGCCATGCGAAAGATCCAGACCCTTCCCCTCTCTTACCTCGACAGCCATCCTTCCGGCGACATCGTGAGCCGGATGGTGGCCGACGTGGATACCTTCGCGGACGGCCTGCTGATGGGCTTCACCCAGCTGTTCTCGGGTGTGCTGACCATCCTCGGCACCCTGCTCTTCATGTTGCAGCAGAATGTCCCCATCACGCTGGTGGTGGTCTGCATCACCCCGCTGAGCCTTGTGGTGGCCAGCTTCCTCGCAAAGCGCAGCTACAAGTATTTCCAGAGCCAGAGCACCGTGCGCGGCGAGCAGACTGCCCTTGTCAACGAGATGATAGAGGGTCAGAAGGTCGTGCAGGCCTTCGGCCACGAGGCCCAGAGCCTCGAGGCTTTTGACGAGGTGAATGGCCGACTGCAGAACGTGAGCCTGAAGGCCATCTTCTTCTCCAGCATGACCAACCCCGCCACCCGCTTCGTCAACAACATCGTCTACGCAGGCGTCGGCCTCGTGGGCGCGATCTATGCCGTAGCTGGAGGCATCACCATCGGCCAGCTGAGCATCTTCCTGAACTACGCCAACCAGTACACCAAGCCCTTTAACGAGATTTCCGGCGTGGTGACGGAACTGCAGAACGCGTTGGCCTGCGCGGGGCGGGTGTTCGAGCTGATCGAGGCCCCGGCACGCACCCCGGAGCCGGAGCATCCGGAGCGTCCGGAAAAGGTGGAGGGCGCGGTGGAGATCAAAGACCTGCGCTTCTCTTACACGCCGGACAAGCCCCTGATCGGGGACTTCAACCTGTCCGTCAAGCCCGGCCAGCGGGTGGCCATCGTCGGCCCCACGGGCTGCGGAAAGACTACCTTTATCAACCTTCTCATGCGGTTTTACGACCCGGACGGGGGCGAAATCCTTCTCGACGGGGTCAATACCCAGAAAATGAACCGGGGCGAGCTGCGCAGGAGCGTGGGCATGGTGCTTCAGGACACATGGCTGAAGGCCGGAACGATCCGGGAGAACATCGCCATGGGCAAGCCCGAAGCAAGCGACGAAGAGATCGTCGCCGCCGCAAAGCAGGCTCACGCCCACAGCTTCATCATGCGTCTGCCTCAGGGGTATGATACCGTTATCGGCGAGTCCGGCGGCAGCCTTTCTCAGGGACAGAAGCAGCTGCTGTGCATCGCCCGGGTGATGCTGTGCCTGCCGCCCATGCTGTTTCTGGACGAGGCGACTTCCTCCATCGATACCCGGACGGAGATCAAGATTCAGAAGGCGTTCGACACCATGATGCGCGGGCGCACCAGCTTTATCGTCGCTCACCGCCTGTCCACCATCCGGGAAGCAGACAGGATCCTCGTCATGCGGGACGGCCACATCGTGGAGCAGGGCAAGCACGAGGAACTGCTTGCCAAGAACGGCTTCTATGCCAAATTGTATCAGAGCCAGTTTGCACACTGAAAGTTGAAAAAATGTGCCGGAGCGGAAAGCTCCGGCACGTCTTATATGTAAGTATCAGGCAACCTTCTGCTTTTTCGCAAAGTGAATGATCAGCCCCAGAACAAGACCCACAAAGGCGGGGAGAACCCAGCCGAGGCTGATGTCGAAGAAGGGGAGAATCTTCTCCGCAAGGCCGACCGCGCCGTCCAGATGAAGGGCGGTTTTCAGATTCGCGGGCAGCGCCTTGGCCAGATCGAACAGGGCGGCGATGCAGGTGAAGGCCGTGACGCTGACATAGACAGCCCGGTCGTGATGGAACAAATTCCCGAACAGCGCCAGCAGAATCAGGGTGATCGCCAGCGGGTACAGGAACAGCAGCAGCGGCAGGGAATAGCTGATGATCTTGGACAGACCGAAATTGGAGATCAGGAAGGAAAGTACGGTAAATATCACCGCCCAGGCGCGGTAGGAAAGTCCCTTGGGGAACATGCGGGAGAAAGCGTCCGAGCAGCTGGTGACGAGACCAATGGCGGTTTTCAGGCAGGCGCAGGTGATGGTGACTGCCAGAACGAGACTGCCCGCCCGTCCCAGATAGTGGCCGGAGATCTGCGCCAGGGCGATGCCGCCGTTTTCGGAGGTCTCAAACAGACCTCTGGACTGGGTGCCCATGAGAATGGTGGTAATGTAGATCACGATCATGGGGATGCTGGTGAGCAGTCCGGAGGACAGAACATCCTTTGCCACGTCGGAATCGTCGGTAACGCCCATGGAGCGGATGATGTCGATGACCACGATGCCGAAGGCCAGACCGGCAATGGCGTCCATGGTGTTATAGCCCTCAATGAAGCCCAGAGAAAGCGCCCCGGTCTGATAACCGGCGGCAGGCTCCACGTCGGAAACGGAGGTGGAGGGATTGATCAGCGCCGTCACCACCAGAATGGCGAGGAAGACCAGAAAGATGGGGGTGATGACCTTACCAATCCAGACGGTGATCTCGCCGGGGCGCAGGGACAAAATCAGCACGATGGCGAAGAAGATCACGGAGAAGATCAGCAGGGCAATGGACTCGGACGCGCCGGCACTCAGCATGGGCGCGACACCCACGGTGAAGGAAGTGGTCGCGCATCTGGGAATGGCGAAGCCGGGGCCGATGGTCAGGTAGAGCAGGCATGAGAAGACGTAGCCGTAGCCCTTGCCGACCTTGTTGGACAGCTGCTGCAAGCCGTCGGAGTGGGTGTTGCCGATGGCGGCCACGCCCATGATCGGAATACCGACGGCCGTGATGATAAAGCCGATCATGGCGGGGATGACGTTCCGTCCGGCCAGCTGACCGAGATGAACGGGGAAAATCAGGTTGCCTGCGCCGAAGAACATGCCGAACAGCGTTCCGGCCACCAGAATCTTCTGCTTGAATGTAAGATGTTTCTGCATTTTATTCTGCCTCCTTCTGTTTGACGATATTCTAACATTTCCCTTGCATTCTGAGAAGTCCATGTTTATAATAGGGGTATTAGAAAATGTAATAGATATGAAATGGAGTGCGGTCTATGGACAGCAAGAAACTGGAAATTCTTATGACGGCAATCGACCTTGGCAGCTTCACCAAAGCGTCGGAGGTGGTGGGCTACACCCAGTCGGGACTGACCCACATGATGGACGCCCTGGAACGGGAGGTGGGCTTTTCCCTGTTGCAGCGCGACCACAACGGCATCCAGCTCAGTCCTCAGGGGCGGCAGCTCATGCCCGCCATCCGGGAGTTTTTGCAGGCCAATGCCAACCTGGAAAACCAGATCAACGCCATTTCCGAGCAGAAAAAAGAGGTCATCCGCATTGCGGCCTACGCCAGCATCGCCATGCACTGGATGCCGGAGCTGCTTTACCGCTACAAGCGCGTCTGCCCGGATGTCAGCGTGGATCTCCGGATGGTGGATAACGCCCTGGAACCCTACGAGCTGCTGGAAAGCGGCCAGACCGACGTGATTTTTGCCAGCCGGCAGAACTACAGCTTCTGCGACTGGACGCCCCTGTACAATGAAAAAATGTATGCGATCCTCCCCAAGGACTACCCCCTCAACGGCCGCACAACCTTCCCGCTGGAGGAATTTTCCGGGCAGGACTTCCTGATGCCCTACGGCAGATTTGACATTGACGTCAACGCGGCCATGGACTCCGTGGGCGTGAAGCTCAACGCCAGCGTTTCCCGGGTGGACGACGAGACGGTTATCCGGATGGTGGGACACGGGCTGGGCGTCACCATGATGACGGAGCTGATGATCCGGGGCAGGACAGACGATGTGCTGTGCGTCCCCGTGGACCCGCCAAGGCTGCGGGAGCTGGGCATGGGCACCAGCCGCAGAATGAAGCTGACGGACAGTATGCAGAGCCTGAAAGACTGTATGCTCCAGTTCATCCATGACAGATCGTGATAGCGTTATGGGCGGTTTTCCCTGTGGGGCAAACCGCCCACAGCAATCGCGCATTCTGACCGGTTTCTATTGGCGTTTTCCGGCATAATTTGTCATTCTTGGACAAAATGAAAAAATCCTTAAAAATCACTTGACAAATTGTTTAAGGTGGGCTATTATACAGGAGGTTAGCGAGAGCTAACCTATATTAGCGCCTTTAGGTTAGCTTTTGCTAATCTAAAAGTTCAGAAAAAGAAGGTGTTCTCCATGCCGCTTACGGTTGCGGATACCGGCGAGGAATACGTCATCAAGCGAATCGGCGGAAAGCCGGAAGTCAAACAGCATCTGGAGAATCTGGGGTTCGTCGTCGGCGGGGTGGTGTCGGTCATCAATACGATGGGCGGCAACGTCATCGTCAAGGTGAAGGAGTCCCGGATAGCCATCAGCCAGGAAATGGCGCAGAAAATTATGGTTTAACGAGGAAAAAAGGAGGAATCGGTATGAAAACACTGAAGCAGGCCAAGGTCGGCGAGACCGTTACTGTGGTGAAGCTCCACGGCGAGGGCGCTGTCAAGCGCAGAATCATGGACATGGGCATTACCAAGGGCACAAGCGTCTATGTGCGTAAGGTTGCCCCCCTGGGAGACCCCATCGAAGTGACCGTGCGCAACTACGAATTGTCCCTGCGGAAAGCAGACTCTGAAATGATTGAGGTTCAGTAAGCGGCCTCTCTCTTTTTTCAAGCTAAGTTAGCAGCCACTAATTATCGTAATCGTGGAAAGGAAGAGTATCATGGATTTACGAATCGCCCTTGCGGGCAACCCGAACAG
>OGMF01002511.1_pt1 | contig 15514 bp, 10 predicted proteins | sample 1572921 | NCBI WGS metagenome assembly OGMF01 (sample SAMEA2581919, study PRJEB24529) | metagenome | biome: Human gut stool | place: China | collected 2011
CCCTCAGTCAGATTTGTCGGTTCCGAAGTGCCGCCAAATCTGCCAGCTCCCCCAGAGGTGGAGCCAAGGCGGCTTCGCCGCAGCGGGTCGCCAAATTAGCGATCCCCACAACAGCATTTCCAAATCATTCGCTCATGCTATCATCATTTTGTCTCTGATAACGAGAAAACATCACAGCTGCTCCAAAATCGCCTCGGCGGACAGGATGCCGTCAATGGCAGCAGACATAATGCCCCCTGCATAGCCCGCACCCTCGCCGGTGGGATACAGCCCCCGCACGCCGGACTGCCGGGTTTCGTCCCGGCAAATCCGCACCGGGGAGGAGCTGCGGGTTTCCGGTGCGGTCAAAACGCCGTCCGGGTCTGCAAAGCCCTTCAGATTTCCGTCCAGAGCAGGAATGGCTTTTTCCAGTGCATCGGTGATTCCGGCAGGCAGCACCCGGTGCAAATCGCACCAATGTACCCCCGGGCGATAGGTGGGCTGCACATTCCCTGCACCGGTGCTGGGAACGCCCTGCAAGAAGTCGCCAATGCGCTGCGCCGGGGCGCAATAGGAGCCGCTGACTTCATACGCCCGCCGTTCCATTTCCCGCTGCCAGTACATTCCGCCCAGCGCCCCCGGATAGGGGAACACCTGGGGATTCAACGTCACCAGCAGCGCCGCATTGGCGTTCTCCCCTGCCCGGTCGGCATAGCTCATGCCATTGGTAACCACACCGCCCTCCTCGGAGGCCGCCGCCACCACATAACCGCCGGGACACATACAGAAGGTATACACCGTGTTTTCATCCAGATGCTTCACCAGCTTATAGTCGGCGGGCGGAAGGGCGGGGTTCTCTGCCCCGTATTGGGCAAGATTGATATTTTTCTGCTTGTGCTCAATGCGCACGCCCATGGAAAAGGGCTTCGGCTCCATAGGCACGCTCCGCTGCCGGAGCATTTCAAAGGTATCCCGGGCGCTGTGACCAATGGCAAGGACGGCATGGGTGCAGGGGATTTTCTCGCCGCTTTCCGTAACCAGCGCTGTCAAGTGGTCGCCTTCCTGCTCCAAATCCGTCACCTGGGTGGAAAACCGCACCTCACCCCCCAGGCTGATGATGCGTTTGCGAATGTTCTGCACCACCGTCAGCAGCACATCGGTGCCCACATGGGGCTTGGCATCATACAAAATGTCTTCCCCTGCCCCGGCTGCCACCAGCTGCTCCAAAATCCAGTGAATCCGGGGGTTGTTGACACCGGTGTTCAGCTTGCCGTCGGAGAAGGTACCAGCGCCGCCTTCCCCGAACTGCACATTGCTGCGCCGGTCAAAGCTGCCATCGCTCCAAAATTTCTCCACAGCTTCGTGCCTCGCCTGTGCATCCTCTCCCCGTTCCAGCACCAGCGGCTTCCAGCCCGCCAGCGCCAGAATCAGCGCGGCAAACATCCCTCCGGGGCCGAAGCCCACCACCACCGGGCGTTTCTCCGGCGCTTTGGCGGATTTGGGCGGCTTGCACCGCGTCGCCGGGGCGATGGATGCCCGCTTGCAGCCGCTTTGTTTCAGAATTTTCTTTTCGCTGCCATCCACCGTCACGTCGATGGTGTAAATAATACGCACGTTGGGCTTTTTCCGGGCGTCCACACTCCGCCGGACGATCCGCACGCCGCGGATTTTGGAGTTGGGGATGCGCAGCATCCGCGCCGCCTCAAAGGGAAGCTGGTGGGCGCTGTGTTCCGGCGGCAGGGAAATATCGCTCAAACGGATCATGTGTCGTTCCTCCCGGCGCTCTGTCCGGCCAGACGGCCGGAGCTCCACGCCCACTGTAAATTATAGCCGCCGCAGTCGCCGTCAATGTCTAAGACCTCTCCGCAGGCGTAAAGCCCCGGAACGAGGCGGCTTTCCATGGTCGTTTCATCAAATTCCGACGTGAGAATGCCCCCCGCCGTCACCTGTGCGCTGTCCATGCCCATGGGTTCGGTCAGATGTACGCTCAGCGCCTTCGCCGCATGGGCGGCCTGACGCAGCTCCTCATCGGAAAGGTCGGAAACCGCCCCGCCCGCGGAAATCCCCGCCGTCTGGGTCAGCACCCGGCCAAGGCGGTTGTGGAGGATTCCCGTGAACAGCTCCGAGACGGGGAGATTGGTCGTTCTGCGCCGTTTTAGTTCGGATATCAAGGCGTCCTCTGCCATATCCGGCAAAAAATCCAGCCGGCAAAGCCATTCGCCGCCGCCCTGGCAGACGTCCCGGGACACCTCAAAAATCACCGGCCCGCTGAGGCCGTACTGGGTAAATTGCAGTTCCCCCGTGCTTTCGGAAAACCGCTTTCCGTCGTGGAGGATGACCGCCCGGCAGTTTGCGCGGACGCCTTTCAGGCTCGCAGCCGCGTTCCAGCTGCTTTTCAGCTGCACCAGCGCCGGGCGAAGCCGGGTGCAGCTGTGGCCGAAGCTCCGCAGAATTTGATAGCCGGACATGCTGCCCCCCAGCTTCGTCCCCGCAAGGCCGCCGCAGGCGACGATGAGCCTGTCGCACTCCACCGTCTCATCCCCGGAGACAATGCGGAAGCCGGAAGCCGTTTTTTTCACTTTTTCCGCTTCAAATCCCAGCTTTACCGTGATATTCGGCTTTTCCAGGGCAAACCGCAGCACATCCACCACGGAATTTGCCTGATCGGAATAGGGATACACCCGCCCGGAATCCTCCGCCACGGTGAGAAGCCCCAGACTCCGGAACCATTCCAGCGCCGCAGTTGGGGGGAACTTTCCCAGCGCATAGTCGACAAACCCCGGATTTTCCCCGTGGTAGCCGCCGGACGCCCCGTGGAGATTGGATAAATTGCAGCGCCCGTTGCCGGTGGCCTGAAGCTTGCGCCCCACTCTCGCCTGCCGCTCCATGAGGACGACCTGCCCGCTTTCGTTTTCCGCCGCAGCCAGCGCCGCCGCCATTCCCGACGCCCCCGCGCCGATGATTCCTGTCACCATGTCCGATTCCTTTCCGCCGAAAAGCGTTCCTTTTTCCCTATTATACTCTACCCGCCGCCGTTATACAAGAAAAACTTCTTTCCACATGGCAAAAGTTGTGGTATAGTACCATTGGTGATCGCATGGAACGAAGCAACATTGAAAAAATCGCCCAGTCCGCCGAGGATCGGCTGCTTCTGGCGAAGCTCTGGGACAAAATTAACGCGGGAATGCGGAAGAATATCCCCGCCGCCACCTGCTTTCTCTCCCCCCGGGAGCTGGAAATGGCAAAATATCTCTTCGGCGAGCAGGAAAGTCTGTACGCCTTCGGCGGCTACGAGGACGCGGAACGAAAAATGCTGATTTTTCTGCCGGACTATCTGGACGAAGCCAGTCTCTACGGCGAAGACAGCCCCTGCGTGTGTCTGCGCGCCGCGTTCTTTCAGGGGGACAGCCCCAGCCACCGGGACTTTCTGGGGGCGCTGATGGGCGCGGGCGTCGGCCGGGAGACGGTGGGCGACATCTGCGTGGACAAGGGCAGCTGCGACTTTTTCGTCACGGCGGAGATTGCCCCCTATTTATTGCAGAACTTCACCTCCGCCGGACGGACGAAGCTGCATTTGAGCCAGATTCCCCTTTCGGGCGTCCACATCCCGGAGCCGGAAATCAAGGAGATCCGGGACACGCTGGCGTCGTTACGGCTGGACAGCGTCATATCCTCCGGCTTTCGCATCGGGCGGAGTCTCGCCGCCCAGTACGTGACCGCCGGAAAAGCCGCCATTGACGGTCTTCCCTGTGAAAAACCGGACAAGCCCGTCCCGGAGGGCGCGAAAATCTCCGTCCGGGGGCTGGGAAAAATCAAGCTTGCGGCCATCAACGGCCGGACAAAAAAGGACAGAATTTCGGTGGTCATCCACCGGTATGTGTGAGGTTTTACAAAAAACATGAAAATGGACGAAGTGATCGCCAGAATCAACGTTCTGGCAAAAAAGGCAAAAGCCGAGGGTCTGACCCCCGAGGAGCTGGCAGAGCGGGACAAGCTGCGGCGAATCTACATCGATTCCGTTAAGGCCAATCTGGTAGGTCAGCTGGAAAACACCTACATCATCGGCCCCGACGGTGTCAAGCGGAAGGTTGAGAAGAAATCCTGAACGGCGTGGCTAAAGCCATGCCGTTTTCCAACAGTGGAGCAGACTGCGTTATTCCGGAACAGTTTTTCCACTTCCCTTTCTCCCAAAAGTCTGCTATACTGTAGAAAAAGGACTACTAGGAGGCAGTATATGGAATTTCTGCCCATTACCAGACGGGAAATGCTTGACCGTGGGTGGGACGTCTGCGATTTTGTGTACATCATCGGCGACGCCTACGTCGATCACCCGTCCTTCGGCCATGCCATTATCAGCCGGGTTCTGGAAAGCCACGGCTACAATGTGGGCATCATCTCTCAGCCGGATTGGAAAAATCCCAAGTCCATCGACGTTTTCGGCCGTCCCCGGCTGGGGTTTCTGGTCTCCGGCGGCAATATGGACTCCATGGTCAACCACTATTCCGTCACCAAGCACCACCGGAAAACCGACGCCTTCACCCCCGGCGGCGTCATGGGCAAGCGCCCGGACTACGCCACTACGGTCTACTGCAACCTTATCCGCCAGACCTACAAGGACGTTCCCATCCTCATCGGCGGCATCGAGGCGAGTCTGCGCCGGCTGGGGCATTACGATTACTGGTCGGACACCATGAAGCGCTCCATTTTACTGGACAGTCAGGCCGACCTGCTCATGTACGGCATGGGGGAAAAGACCATCGTGGAGGTGGCCGACGCCCTGAATTCCGGGCTGGATGTGAAAGGCATCACCTACATCGACGGCACGGTGTTCAAAACCAAAGCGCCGGACGACAGTCTGCCCACCGTCACCCTGCCCTCCTTTGCCGAGATCAAGGCCGACCGGCGCAGATACGCCGAGAGCTTCAAAATCCAGTACGCCAACTGCGACCCCTTCACCGCCAAGCGGCTGGCGGAGCCCTACGACAATTTCTTCGTGGTGCAGAATCCGCCCCAGAAGCCCCTGACCACAGCGGAAATGGACGCGGTATACGACCTTCCCTACATGCGTGCCTATCACCCCAGCTATGAAAAGGCGGGGGGCGTCCCCGCCATTGAGGAAGTCAAGTTCAGTCTGGTTTCCAACCGGGGCTGCTTCGGCGCCTGCTCCTTCTGCGCCCTGACCTTCCATCAGGGGCGGATCGTCCAGACCCGAAGCCACGAATCCATCCTCCGGGAAGCGGAAATCATGGTGAAGGACAAGGATTTCAAGGGCTACATCCACGACGTCGGCGGCCCCACCGCCAATTTCCGCCACCCGGCCTGCGAAAAGCAGCTATCCAAGGGTGCCTGCGGCGGGCGGCAGTGCCTGTACCCCACCCCCTGCAAAAACATGAACGCCGACCACTCGGACTATGTTGCCCTGCTGCGCAAGCTGCGAAAGCTCCCCGGGGTCAAAAAGGTGTTCGTCCGCAGCGGCATCCGCTTCGACTATCTGCTGGCGGACAAGAAGGACACCTTTTTCCGGGAGCTGGTGCAGTACCACATTTCCGGTCAGCTGAAGGTCGCTCCGGAGCACGTATCCGACGCCGTCCTCGCCCGGATGGGCAAGCCCAAAAACGCGGTGTACAACCAGTTTGTGGAAAAATATTTTGCCCTGAACCGGCAGTACGGCATGAATCAGTATCTTGTCCCCTATCTCATGTCCAGCCATCCCGGCTCTACCCTCAAGGAGGCCGTGGAGCTGGCCGAGTACATCCGGGACATGGGCTACAATCCGGAGCAGGTGCAGGACTTTTACCCCACCCCCTCCACGCTGTCCACCGTTATGTACTGCACCGGCCTTGACCCCCGCACCATGGAGCGGGTCTACGTCCCCACCGACCCCCACGAAAAAGCCATGCAGCGGGCGCTGATCCAGTACCGCGACCCGAAAAACTACGCCCTCGTGCGGGAAGCGCTGATGAAGGCGCACCGGGAGGATTTGATCGGTTCCGGTGCAAAGTGTCTCATCCGTTCCGCGCCGCCCCGTCCCGTGCGAAAAAAGCCGGGACAGGCAAGCGGAAAACGCAAGCCGTCCAAGTAAAGAAACACGCTGCCACTTTGGTTTGTCTCAAGTGGCAGCGTGTTTTTACTTTCTTCTATACAGGCACATTTCGTAGGCAATGCCGTTTTCCTCACCGGATTGCAGCGTTTCCGCCAGATACCAGTCCTTATCCTCGTCCAGATTTGGGAAAAAGGTGTCGGATTCCGGCGTCACATGCACCTTTGTGACGTAAGCGGTGTCGCAGAAGGGCAGCATCTGCCGGTAAACGCTCCCGCCGCCGATGACGAAGCAGCGCTCAGCGGTGCGGGAAAGCGCCGCCGCATCTTCGGCGCTGTCACAGACGGTAAAGCCGGGAAGCACCGTCACGCTTCTGCTCAGCGCCACATTGACCCGCCCCGGAAGGGGCTGTTTTCCCGGGAAATCCTCGATGGTGCGTCTGCCCGCGATCACCATTGCCCCACGGGTGGTTGTCCGGAAGAATTTCCGGTCGGCTGACAGGGCGACGGGCTGCGTCCCGTCCCGGCCGATTCCCCAGTCGTCGTAAACCGCAACGATCAGTTCCATCGTCCCACCTCAGATCGCCATGGGGATCTCAAAGTGAAAGGGGTGGAACTGATAGTTTTCCATGGAGAAGCTGTCCTTGGTAAAGGCGTAGAAATCGGTGATGCTCTCATCCATCCGGAAGGTGGGCGTGGGGTATCCGTCCAGTTCCAGCATGGCCTTGACGGCGGGAATGTGCCGGTCGTAAATGTGGCAGTCGGCGATGACGTGAACCAGCTCGCCCACCTTTAACCCCGCCACCTGCGCCATCATGTGGGTCAGCACGGCGTACTGCACCACATTCCAGTTGTTGGCCGTAAGCATATCCTGAGAGCGCTGGTTGAGAATGGCGTTCAGGGTGTCGCCGGTAACATTGAATGTCATGGAGTAGGCACAGGGATAGAGGTTCATCTCGTGCAGGTCTTCAAAATTGTAGATGTTCGTCAGAATACGGCGGGAGGCGGGGTTGTGCTTCAGGTCGTAGATCACCCGGTCAACCTGATCGAACATGCCCTCCTTGTACTGGTGCTTGATGCCCAGCTGGTAGCCGTAAGCCTTGCCGATGGTGCCGTCCTCCCCCACCCATTCGTCCCAGACGTGGCTGCCCAGATCCGCGACGCGGTTGGACTTTTTCTGCCATATCCAGAGAAGCTCGTCCACGGCGCTTTTCCAATAGGTGCGCCGCAAGGTCATAATGGGGAATTCCTCGGCTAAGTTGTAGCGGTTCACCACGCCGAATTTCTTGATGGTATGCGCCGGTGTCCCGTCCGCCCAGTGGGGACGGACTTCCAGATTTTCGTCGGAGAAGCCGTTTTCCAGAATGTCCCGGCACGTTTTCTTATACAGCTCGTCAGCATAGCTCATGTTGGATTCCTCCCGATTTCTGTTGGGGGTATCATATCACAATCCCGCCCCACTGGCAAGAAAAATCTCCCCGCGGTTTTCCGCAGGGAGATTCTGAATACTGTCTTACAGCAGATTGCCGGTGCTGACCCAACCCAGATCGGTGCGGGCCATGTCGCCAACGTATTCGTAAATGTCGATGACGGACATTCTGGAATAGGTGCCTGCAACGGAGGACGCGGCGTTATCCGTGTAGATGATGGTGTTGTCATTGTACACCACGCGGGCGTCGATGGCGCTGCCGCTGGCGGGAGTCAGGTCAACGTAGTACAGGTAGACCCAGCCTGCATCGCAGCGACCCCATGCCATATCCTCGGAGATCTTGGTCTCGTAGATCACCAGGTTGGCGCCCTTCTTCAGAGTGGTGGCCTTCTTGGCGCCGGTAGAGGCGGTGACACGGACGTTCAGGGACTCGGTGTTGATGACCTTGCCGGTGTACTTGTAGCCGCCCTTGTTGTTCACGAAGCCGCCGTCGCCGGTGTTGCCGGTGCTGCCGATGGTGGGCGCGGAGGGAGTTGTCGGAGTCGTAGGCTCTTCCTTCTTCTCGTACAGAGCACCCTCGGACATGTAGCTCAGGTCGCAGTAGCCCACGATGCCGTCGCTGGTTTCCACACGACCCCAGACGGTGAGGGTTCTGGTGCCGGAATCCTTGACGATCTCCAGCTTGGTCACGGGAACCTGATCGCCCTTCTTCAGCTTGCCGAGGCTATCATTGTTGGTTCCGGCTGCCTTGCGCACATTCAGCTCGGAAGCGCCGGTCACGGTGTGAACCTTCTCGTCCAGAGCGTTCAGCTGGATGTTCACATCGGGATCCTTGATCCAGCCATCGTTGATGCGCGCCCAGTAGGAGGTCTGCTTCACGACCGTCTCAACATCCTTGTCCGTACCCTCAGTCTTGTTGCCCTCGTAAATTTCCAGGGTAACAGCCGTCAGCTCATGGATGGTGATATTCTCGTCCGCACTGATGGTACGAACCGTGTTGTTTTCCAGATTCGGGTTGGGCGTCTTGTAAACGGTCGTGCTGGCCTTTGTGGAGCCGGTGTAGACAGCGGTGGTGGTGGTTCTCTCAGCTTCGTCGAAGGAGTCCACGCCGGTGCCCTTGTTGCCGCTGCTGCCGTTATTGCTGTTGTTGCCAGGGATATCGTCGTAGGAGATCATGGTGACGTAGTCCATGCAGATCCAGCCCTGCTTCACACGGCCCCACTTGGCGGCGCCGACGAGCTTGACCTCCAGAATGGTCACTTCCGTGCCGTTGAGAATCTTGCCCACGATGGCGTTGGCGATGCCTGCGCCGCTGCGGACATTTACGCCGGCGTAGGTGTTGGCAATGATGCCCTTGCCGGTGCCGTCCGTCTTCTGGGTCGTACCGGTGCCGCCGGTGCTGCCGGTGCTGCCGGTGCCGGACTCCACGACGCCCATCTTGACCTCCAGATACTGGCTGTAAATCCAGCTGTCGGTCTCCTTGTTGTTGTCAACGTCGAAGTCGATCTTGTACCAGCCATCCTTCTCTTCCAGAACGGCCACCTTGGTACCGCGGTTGATGCTGCCCAGAACCTGACCGTACAGAGCGCCGGTCATACGGACACGGACGGAATCCGCGTTCACAACGGTGCCGGTGCCGATAGCGCCCTTGGTGCCGCCGTCAATGGTGATCTTGCTGGAACGCTTGACATAGTTGGATGCCAGATTGATCCAGCCGTCGTAGTTCTCAATGCCGCTGCCGGTCGTCGGAGTATAGCCCACGATCTTGCCCCAGATTTCCTCGCCGACAAGCTTGATCTCGTGGACTTCCACTTCCACGCCCTTGGTGAGCTTGAATACGAACTGATTCTGACTGCCGGCCGCATCTCGGATGTTCAGCGTATCGCTGACAACCGTGAACTTGGTCGGGACAAGGTTAAAGTTATTGTAGGTCACCCAGCCGGACTTGGCAATCACGTTGGTCTTACCGTTCTTGTCAGTCTCCTTGACCGTCCAGTGTGCCTTCACCCAGATCAGGCCGTCAGCAACTGCCGCGTTGGTGATCTTAAGGCCCGTCGTACCGGCCTTGATGGTATCGCTGTCAATGGAATTGGTAGTGGGCTGCACATAGGTGGAGAGATCGGCGCCGGCGTTCACGAGAGTGACCTCGAAAGCGTAGTCCAGAACGCCCGTGTCGGAAACGTTCTTGTCGGTGAGCATCTTAACACTGGTGTAGGTCAGGCAGATCCAGCCGGAGGAGGTACGACCCCAGCGGTGACCGTTGACCGTGCGAATCTCGAAAACATTGACCGTGGTATCCTTTGCAAAGCCGCCGACGATCTTGTTGTCCACACCGGGATCACTGCGGGCGTTCAGATAGCCGTTGTAGGTAACGGTAGCGGTGGCAATGGGCGTGGTGTTGTTGGCGTCGCTGGGATTAGAACCGTCATAGACGGTACTCCAGTCGGTGTACATCAGGGCGACCCAGCCCACGGCCACGCCGTTCTCCTCCACCTGGCCCCAGGTCTTAGCATCATTGGTGGCGATGATCTTCAGCTTCGTGCCGGCGGTGTAGACACCGTTCTTGGCGCTGGAAGCGCTGTCACTGGCGCGTCTGTTAACATAGGAGTTGGTAACCGTAACGGTCACATTGATCTTGCCGCCGGTGTAATCGGTATTGCCGCTGTTGCTCTGTCCGGAGGTCTTGAGCAGAACCCATCCATCTCCGGCTGCAGACAGCTTGCACCATCTGTTGCCATCATCATCGATAAAGTCCTTGATTGCGGTAACGGTGGCAGTGTCTTTCTTGATGGTGCGGAAAGGCTTCACGTTCTTCTTGGTGGGAACGGGGTAGACATCCAGAGAAACCAGCTGGGACACCTTCAGCGTCTCATTGATGCCATGCACATAGGAAAGGTCATTGGCATTGTTGGCCGTCACAGAGGTTGCCTGCCAGCCGGCCCACAGCGTCTTACCGTTATAGCTGCCCGTCAGAGAGGGAACCAGCGTGCCGTCATACTGTGCGGAGTACCAGCCCATGAACTTGTAGCCGTTTCTGGTGGGAGCCGGGATATGCTTGGAAGTCTTGGACGTGTCAAAGAGCAAGGTGTAGGAGGTCGCATAGTTCGGAGCTATGACACCGCCATCGGGATTGTATGTAACGGTGCCGAAGCTGCTGGGCGTTACATCGGAATAAACCCCGTTCTTGTACATATTGACTTCGATCTTTCTGCGGCGGAAATCATCCTGATTGCCCGCCCAGTCGCTCATGGCCTTCAGCAGGTCATTGGTGCCGGCCTTGCTGACGATGGCGCTCTTGACAACGCCGCTGCCGCTCATCCAAGAAGTGCCCACGTCGAAGGTGAACAGAACCAGAGCGTCATGCTGGCACTGGGACAGGGTCAGGCTGTTGGAAGAAGCAAAGGAGTTGACCTTCGCGTCCAGATCCAGAATCAGCTTGCGCAGAGCCTGATCAGCCTGCGCCTGCGTGACGGAGTGCTTGCCTGCATCACTGCTGACAACATTGCCGCCCTCATACTTTGTTTCATGCTTCTCAGAGCACACCGTGCCGTAACCAATGCGGAATTCATTGGTGCCGGTTACCTGATAGCAGTTCTTCCTAAAAATAGCCAGTTTCTTCATGATCGTGATCGCGGCCTCACTGGTCTTCAGCGAAGCGGCAGACGCGGTCAGAGCGGTGACAGGCACCAGACTGACCAGCATGATCAGAGTTAATAATACACACACAATTCTCTTTTTCATAGCTACTTACTCCTTTGCTCTTATGTAAGTAGCCATATTATAACAGAGGTGTTTACAAATTGCAACCCCTTTTTTGAAAAAAATTACATTTTTGTTACAGTTTGTTTTACCAAAAAGCTTCCCCTTCTCTTTTCTTCCCGTATTGTATACCGTTTCTGTCATAAATCCTGAAAAAACGCCGCTTTTTACCGCAGAAAATGTCATTCTTTTTTCCTGCCTGTCAGGTTTTCTCCGTTGACATTCTCCTTTTCCGCTGATATACTCAAAAAAAGTCATCGGGAGGGATTTCATGGACGGCAAGAAGGCGCTGATCGGCATGTCGGGGGGCGTGGACAGCTCCGTGGCGGCGCTGCTGATGCTCCGCGCGGGTTACGAGTGCATCGGCGCGACCATGCGGCTGTACGGCAATGATATGATCGGTCTGGAAAAAGGACACACCTGCTGTAGTCTGGACGACGTGGAGGACGCCCGCAGCGTGGCCAGACGTCTGGGAATTCCCCACTACGTGTTCAACTTCAAGGACGATTTCGAGCGGCAGGTCATCCGGAAATTTGTCAGCTGCTACGAATGCGGCGGCACTCCCAACCCCTGCATCGACTGCAACCGGTATCTGAAATTCGACCGGCTCCTCCGCCGCGCTCTGGAGCTGGGGTGCGACTGCGTGGTATCCGGGCATTACGCGCAAGTAAGGAAGTCCGGCGACCGATACCTATTATATAAGGCGGCGGACAAAGCCAAAGACCAGACGTACTTTCTCGCCTGCTTAAATCAGGATCAGCTTTCCCGGATTCAGTTCCCTCTCGGCGGTCTGACCAAGCAGGAGGTACGTGCCATTGCAGAAGAAAACGGCTTTATCAACGCCCGGAAGCACGACTCTCAGGACATCTGCTTCGTGCCGGACGGCGACTACCCGGCTTTTCTGGAACGCTACACCGGCAAACACTACCCCGCCGGGGATTTTCTGGACGAAAGCGGCCGCGTGGTCGGCAAACACCGTGGTGCGGTGTGCTACACGCTGGGACAGCGCAAGGGGCTGGGTCTGGCCATGGGCGCGCCGGTGTACGTCTGCGGAAAGGATATGGAGAAGAACACCGTCACGGTGGGGCCGAATGAGGCGCTGTTTTCCTCCGCGCTGCGGGGAAACAACTGGGTCTGGTATCCCTTCCCGGAGCTGACCGAGCCTGTTAAAGTGACGGTCAAGACCCGCCACAGCCAGACGGAACAGCCCGGAACCATTTACCCCGAAGCGGACGGCTTTGCCCGGGTGGAATTCGATGTTCCCCAGCGTGCCGTCGCCCCCGGTCAGGCGGTGGTGGTGTATCAGGGCGATCTGGTGGTCGGCGGAGGCACCATCACGGAAGCAATCCGATAAAGTTTACGCTGCCATCCCCGATTGGGAGATGGCAGCGTATTTGTTATTTTTTGTACTTCTTGTCGGGCCTGTAGACGCTCCATGCCAGCCCGCCGAAAACGGCGGCGCAGGCGAGGCTGATCTTCCAGCCAAGGCTGAACGCGGCGTTGTGATACATCAGGCGAACGGTGTGGACGCCCTTCGTCAGATTCACGGCCACCATGCAGTCCCCTACCAGTTTGATCTCGGCAGGCTTGCCGTCCACCTTGACGCTCCAGTTTCCGTTTTGCGGAACGGAGGTGTACAGCAGGCCGTCACGGTTGCAGTCGATGGTTCCCTCCACCAGCGTGGAGCGGAACTTCGTCAGATTCAGCTGGGACGCCGACAGAATTTCATAGCCCCGCGCGAACCGCTCCCCGTTGAGAACGGCGGCGCTGACAGTCATGGTGCTGCTCTCGTCCTTGTCGCACTCGATGCGGATGTCCACCGTATCTCCGGTCTTCACATCCCCTACCGCGATCATCTGGGACAGGCTGATGGTCTCCTTGTAAAGCTCCACGCCATTGACGCTGACGTAGAAATCGTTCCGCTTGGGCAGATTCAGGTGGACGCACACAAAGCCGTCCCGGTCGGCGGTGTAGGTATAGGTCACGTTGGCACCGGAAACACAGTCGGAATACTTGCAGTAGCCGGTGGAATTGCTTTCCGTGATGTTCGCACCGTTACCGGTGATGGTCAGATTCTCGCCCTGAAGCTTGTGCCAGACCTCCTCGTCAATGCCCGTGGCGGCAGTGAACAGGTCGTTCTGGAACTGGAACGTTCCGCTGCTGGCGGAAAAGTCCAGTTCCGCCAGCGCCGGCTCCGTCAGGAAGCCCAGCGGCAGATACGCGGTATTGACCAGCAGGGACGCCACGCCGAAGCGGTTCACCTCGTCAAAATAGGTGCTGGACTTGTCCTTCCCGTCCCGCTCAATCATATACTTGATGCCCAGAAACAGGTTCGCCACCGGGGAGCTTTCCTCGAAGCAGTAGCGGTTATAGGTGTTCTTCGCGCCGTAGCCCAGCGCCCGCATGAACTCCGTGACTTTGACATTGGCGGAACTGGTAAAGGCGGAAATGCCGTTGTAGCCGTTGAGGGCACCGTCGTTCAGGGTCTGGGAATGGGTGGTCTCCGCCCGGAAAAAGAGGTTATCGTCCTCCCGCTCGTACATATAGCGGATGACGGAGGCAGTGTAGGTGGTTCCCTTTGGATAATTGGACACACCCGTACCCGTGAAATACAGTCCAAAGCACACCAGCGTGGAGGTCAGCTCCACGCCCATGACGGACAGCGCCAATATCCGAATCCGGGCACGCTGACGGTTCCGCTTGGCGCGGGCGCGCATTTTCTGACGCTCCGTGGTTCCCTCCGGCACTTCCAGCTGACCGTAGAGCATGACGGTGAGATACAGCACCAGAAAAATCAGATTATATATAAAGTAGAGAGGGATTTGCAGCGTCAGGCTGCCCAGCTCCAGCGGCACGGTCTCGAACAGCTCATTGGAGCAGGCCAGCACCCCCGCAGTCAGCGCCCCGGCGATCACGATCTGCACCGGGCGGAACTTCCTGCGCATCAGCCATGCGCGGTAGGCCATGTACAGCACCACGAAGCTGTACAGGAAGCTGAACCGATAGGGGATCATATTGGTAAAATGGAAGCCGTGCCAGATGAAATCCAGCTGCCGGATGATGAAGCTCACGTTGAAAAACAGCAGCAGGATCACGGCACAGCACTTGTCCCTGCGCTTGATGTCCTTCGCCATCAGGTACAGGAACATCAGCAGGATGCTGAAAATGCCGCAGTAAAGATTGGGCAGTCCTTCCTTGAAGGTCGGCTCGATGCTGCCGCCCATGTTCCCCGCCACCTGCCGCATGGCGTCCAGAAGCCCCTTGATTGTGTTTTCCTTGGCGATGTTCAGCCGGAAGCCGGTGGGGAAATTGTTCACGCTGGACTGGGTAGTCTGCAGGGCCGACAGCGCCGGGAAAGTCAGAATGGCAGTCATTCCCAGCGCCAGCAGGGAAAACAGGGCGATTCTCCCAAGGTCCGCAAACAGCTTCTTCCACCCGCCCCAGCGGCAGATCTCATACACGAAAAACAGCAGGAAAACGAAAATACAGGTAAAGAACCCGATATAATAATTGGAATAGACGGACAGGAACAGCGTGATCGTATAGAGGAAAAACTTTTTCTCCTTCAGCAGGCACACCGTTCCCAGCGCCACCAGAGGCAGCAGGGCGAAGGTGTCCAGCCACATCACATTCCACTGATACCCCAGCGCCCACGCGCACAGCCCGTAAAAACCGCCGAACACCGCAATGGACGCATCGTTCTTGCCGAACAGCTTTTTCAGGAAAATGGCGAAAAACATCCCCGCGAATCCCAGCTTCACCGGCACCAGCAGAGAGAAAAACTCCAGCAGCCAGCCCTCCGGCACCAGAACGCTGAGCAGATTCAGCGGCGACGCCAGATAATAGGAGATCAGCCCCAGATAATCCATCCCCATGCCGATGCTCCATGTGTACAGCAATCCGCTTCCGCTGCGAAGGGCGCGGCGGAACGCCACGAAGAAGGGATAATACTGGTGGTACATATCCGAATACAGCATGGAATACTTACCGAACGGCTCGTATTGGCTGATAAGCATGACAAACAGCATTCCCATGCAGGGAATGGCAAAGGCCAACGCCGTATAATTCCAATGAAATTTTCTGCCGGTTCGCTTCACAGGGACTCCCCCTCAACAATCTGAATCGTAAAGTGTATTGTATCACGAATTTTCTCAAGGGTAAAGCACCCTGATGATTTATTTTCCCGTACAAAGAAATTCTTAAACAGAAAATCGTCCCGCCGCTTTGATGGGCAGTCATAAAACAGCGAATGGAGCGTATCGGTACAGATACGCTCCATTTCTCGCGTCAAAATGCGTAAACCCCCTT
>OGMF01002514.1_pt1 | contig 15503 bp, 13 predicted proteins | sample 1572921 | NCBI WGS metagenome assembly OGMF01 (sample SAMEA2581919, study PRJEB24529) | metagenome | biome: Human gut stool | place: China | collected 2011
TCATTCTATCTCGTGGGTAGTGGTGCAAGAAACCTGATATTACAAAATGCTAATCGACCGATTGATTTGGATTATGAGATTTATTTGCTGTTCCAGCACGAGTATTCCGCCAACTCCCTGTTCACCTTGTGGAAGCGTGTCAGAAAGTACGGAGCTTATGCGATGGGTATTACGCAGAATGTGGATGACCTCTTGAAAAGCCATACCACAAGGACAATGCTCGCAAACTCCGAGTTTATCATTATGCTCAATCAAGCTTCGACTGATAGGCTGAAGCTTGCCGAACTGCTCAATATTTCCGATTTGCAGATGAGCTATATTACCAATGTGGAAGCCGGACAGAGGAAAACAATCCGTAATTAAATAAAATGTCGAAATGTTTTGCGGTTACAAACCGCAAAACTAATTGATTTTTTCTGATTTTTGCGGTATGATACTTTGCAGACGGAGGTGGTTATCGTGATTTACAGACCAATGTATGTAGATAGAATAATGGCATATGTGGACACGCCGTTTGTGAAGATACTTACGGGAGTACGGCGCTGCGGAAAGTCCACGATACTCAAAATGATTATGGAGAAACTGAAAACAGAGCGAGGTATTCCCGAAGATCGCATTGTAAGCTGCCGTTACGATTCAATGGAATATGAGGATATGACAGCGAAGCAGATGTACGCTCAGTTGAAGGAACGGCTTTCGCCTGACGGCAAAACCTATTTGTTTCTTGATGAAGTTCAGGAAATCAATGGCTGGGAAAAGGTTGTCAATTCGCTCTCGTCGGATTTTGATGTTGACCTGTATATCACAGGCTCTAACTCCCGAATGATGTCCTCTGAAATATCGACCTATCTTACCGGAAGATATATCTCTTTTCGGATTTTTACCCTGTCCTTCGGTGAATACCTGATGTTCAGAGAGAAGTATGCCGATGTCAGCGATCCCAAAACAGAGCTTGCGAATTATGTACGATTAGGCGGCTTCCCCGCAACCCATTTGCAGGCATATTCTCAGGACGAAATTTACACCATCGTTCGGGATATTTATAACTCTACGATTTTCTCCGATATAGTGAAACGGAATCAGGTCAGAAAAATCGACCAGTTGGAGCGAGTGGTCAAATACACCTTTAACAATGTCGGCAACACCTTTTCAGCAAAGTCGATTTCAGATTATCTGAAATCAGAACGCAGGGCGCTTGATAACGAAACGGTTTACAGCTATTTAGAGAAGCTGGAGAAGGCATATCTGCTTCATCGCTGCTCCCGGTATGATTTGCAGGGAAAGGAAATCCTGAAAACACAGGAAAAATTTTATCTTGCAGATGTTTCCCTGCGGTACAGCGTTCTCGGCTATAACGCTGACAGCGTGGCTTCAAGCCTTGAAAATATCGTGTATTTGGAGCTTTGCCGCCGGGGATATACTGTTAATATTGGGAAAACCAGCGACGGAGAGATTGATTTTGTGGCGGTAAGGCAGAATGAAAAAATCTATGTTCAGGTCACGCAGGAAATCCGTTCCGAAAAGACGGAAAAACGGGAGTATGACCGTCTGCTTGAAATACACGATAATTACCCTAAATATGTTCTCACAACAGATGAATTTGCAGGAGGAAATTACGAAGGCATTAAAACAATGCACATTGCGGATTTCCTGCTCAGTTCAGAATATTAAAAACAAAATATATATGATCCTTATGGCGGCGTTTGTGCTTTTGTTTGGCACAAACGCCTATTTTATTTACGACCATTACATACAGGAAGAACAGCAGGCGGCTCATTACATATGTTTTTATGCCATCTTAATCGCATACTCGTTGTCCTTTTTCCCGTTTTAATTTCTCCCGTGCTATTGTATCAGTGTAAGGAGGAATTAGGTATGGCAGCGATATGGAAATCAATTCATAACTTTGAAGATAAATTTGATCGAAATGCAGAGCGTTTTGCATTTCATCATCCGTATCTGGCGTTTTTAGCTATGTTTATCGGAATGCCGCTTTTTATTCTAATAGCTGTTGCTGTTTCAACAACACTTATTGCAATACCGATAGCGTGGATTTTCGGATGGCTGTAATTATCTTTATAAAATTTTAATTTCGTGCGCATCTTGATAATCCCGTTTTAATGCGGAAGGTAGTAAAATTCAAACAGTACAAGGAGGAAAAATTATGACGATTGTTGTTTGTGCGATTGGTCTGTGTGCTGCGGCACTACTGATTTATTATGTTTATATTCTAATGAAAGGAGATTCCAAGTGATGAGCACAGTAATTCAATACATATTGTACCTTGCCGTTCTTGTTGTCCTTGCAATTCCGCTGGGTGCATATATCAAAAAGGTAATGAACGGTGAAAAAACCTTTTTATCAAAAATCCTTACACCTTGCGAAAACGCAGTATACAAGGTAATGAGAGTCAACAAAGAGGAACAAATGAACTGGAAAAAGTATGCAGCTTCCGTTCTTATTTTTTCCGGTATAGGGCTTGTGTTCTTGTTTTTACTTCAACTTTTGCAGGGTGTTCTGCCCGGAAACCCACAGGGTTTGTCGGGAGTCAAATGGGATTTGTCATTTAATACCGCTGTCAGTTTCATAACGAATACAAACTGGCAGGCGTACAGCGGGGAATCTACGTTAAGCTATTTGACACAGGCACTCGGACTTACTGTACAGAACTTTGTTTCAGCGGCAACAGGTATTGCTGTTTTATTTGCACTAATCCGAGGACTAATCAAGGTAAAGACCGATGGACTGGGAAGTTTTTGGGTAGATATGACGAGAATTGTAATTCATATCCTTCTTCCGTTTAATTTGGTGATTTCTTTGTTATTAGTCGGTGGCGGTGTGGTTCAAAACCTGAAAGGTGCTGAAACTGTATCTCTTGTAGAACCGATTGCGGTGAGTGCCGACGGCACAATCCTTGAAAATGCAGAAATCAACCTTGAAACAGAAACCGTTACTGTGGACGGACAGGTGATTGAGGACGCAGAAATTGTTACAGAGCAATTCGTTCCGATGGGACCTGCTGCAAGTCAGGTTGCCATTAAGCAGACAGGTACTAACGGCGGTGGATTTAACGGTGTTAATTCAGCACATCCGCTCGAAAACCCCAATGCGTTTACAAACATTATTGAGATGATTTCGCTGCTTTTGATACCTGCTGCACTCTGCTTTACCTTTGGAAGTGCAGTAAAAAACAAAAAACAAGGCATTGCAATTTTTATGGCTATGTTTATTTGCCTTGCGCTGGCACTTGGTGCGGTTGCAGTCAGCGAACAGTTTGCAACACCGCAGCTTGCTCAGGACGGTAATGTCAACATTTCTATGATCGATCAGGCGGGTGGCAATATGGAGGGCAAAGAAACACGGTTCGGTATCGCTTCATCTTCTACTTGGGCGGTGTTTACCACAGCTGCTTCCAACGGTTCGGTCAATTCTATGCATGACAGCTATACGCCACTCGGTGGTATGGTTACAATGCTTCTTATGCAATTAGGTGAGGTAATTTTCGGAGGTGTTGGCTGTGGTCTTTACGGTATGCTTGCTTTTGCCATTCTAACGGTATTTATAGCAGGACTTATGGTTGGCAGAACACCGGAGTTTTTAGGTAAGAAAATTGAGCCATATGAAATGAAATGGTCTGTTCTCGTATGCCTTGCGACACCCATTGCCATTCTTGTGGGAAGTGGTATAGCGGCTATTGTTCCAAGCGTTGCGGATAGTTTGAACAACGGTGGAGCACACGGATTTTCAGAATTACTTTATACTTATTCTTCCTGTGGAGGTAACAACGGCTCTGCATTTGCAGGGTTTAACGCAAACACTGTATTTTTGAATATTTCCCTTGGACTTGTAATGCTGTTTGCCCGTTTCCTGCCTATTATCGGAACGCTGGCGATTGCAGGAAGCCTTGCCGGAAAGAAAAAGATTGCAACCACAGCTGGTACACTTTCTACTACAAATGCAATGTTTGTATTCTTGCTGATTTTTATTGTTTTGCTTGTTGGTGCGCTCAGCTTTTTCCCAGCACTGGCGTTAGGACCGATAGCAGAATTTTTCCAAAGTATTGTGTAAGGAGGTAGTGATATGGCACAGTCAACAAAAAGTGCTTTTGCCGATAAAAAAATGCTCGGCAGAGCAATCAAAGATTCATTTATAAAGCTAAGTCCGAAAACACAAGTGCAAAATCCCGTTATGCTCTTGGTGTATATATCTGCAATTTTGACAACCGGATTATGGATTATTTCTCTGTTTGGTTTCAAAGATGTCTCCAGTGGATATACGCTGGCGATTGCAGTGATTTTGTGGTTTACCTGTATATTTGCAAATTTTGCAGAAGCCATCGCAGAAGGCAGAGGCAAAGCGCAGGCAGATTCTTTAAGAGCCTCTAAAAAAGATGTAGATGCACATAAAATTCCCTCTGCTGACAGAAAAGAGCAGATTACAGATGTATCCTCTGCAACATTAAAAAAAGGTGATATTGTTATTGTAAATGCGGGAGAACAGATCCCCGGCGATGGTGAAGTAATTGAAGGTGCTGCGTCGGTAGACGAAAGTGCTATCACCGGTGAATCTGCTCCTGTTATTCGTGAGGCGGGCGGCGACAGAAGCGCCGTAACCGGAGGAACTACCGTATTATCCGATTGGATTGTAATACGAATTACCAGCGAAGCAGGAGAAAGCTTTCTTGATAAAATGATTGCTATGGTTGAGGGTGCGGCAAGAAAAAAGACACCTAATGAAATCGCATTGCAGATTTTCCTCGTTGCGCTTTCTATAATCTTTATCCTTGTTACAATGTCGCTCTATACATACTCCGTATTTTCGGCAAAGCAAACGGGAATAGAAAACCCCACTTCTATTACAACGCTGGTAGCCTTGCTTGTCTGCCTTGCACCTACCACCATTGGCGCACTGCTTTCAGCAATCGGAATTGCCGGAATGTCGAGACTGAATCAGGCAAATGTTCTTGCTATGAGCGGCAGAGCGATTGAAGCTGCCGGAGATGTGGATATACTTATGCTCGACAAAACAGGCACAATTACACTTGGCAATCGGCAGGCTCACGCATTTATTCCAGTAGACGGCGCAAGTGAAGAAGAACTCGCTGACGCAGCACAGCTTTCCAGCCTTGCAGACGAAACGCCGGAAGGCAGAAGTGTCGTGATTCTTGCAAAGAATAAATACGGTATAAGAGGTAGAGAGCTTTCAAACAAGGATATGACATTTATCCCTTTTACAGCAAAGACTCGTATGAGCGGTGTTGATTTTGACGGTAATGAAATCCGTAAGGGTGCGGCTGAGACAATGCAGATATATGTCACCCATGCAGGCGGTGTTTATTCTGAGGAGTGCGACCGTATCGTGCAGGATATAGCAAAGCAAGGAGGAACACCTCTTGTTGTTGCTAAAAATCATAAAATACTTGGAGTAATCCATTTGAAGGATATTATTAAGCAAGGTGTTCAAGAGAAATTTGCCGATCTTCGTAAAATGGGTATCAAAACCATTATGATTACAGGTGATAATCCGATGACCGCCGCTGCTATTGCCGCCGAAGCCGGTGTAGATGACTTTCTTGCAGAAGCAACCCCAGAGGGTAAACTTCAAATGATTCGTGACTTTCAATCGAAAGGTCATTTGGTGGCAATGACGGGAGACGGAACAAACGATGCCCCAGCTCTTGCACAGGCTGATGTTGCGGTTGCAATGAATACCGGAACACAAGCGGCAAAGGAAGCCGGAAATATGGTGGATTTGGATTCATCACCTACAAAGTTGATTGACATTGTTCGTATCGGAAAACAGCTTTTAATGACAAGAGGAAGTCTAACTACTTTTTCGATTGCAAACGATGTGGCAAAGTATTTCGCCATCATACCGGCGCTGTTTATGGGACTGTATCCGGGGCTTTCTGCGCTCAATATTATGGGACTGCATTCACCGCAAAGTGCTGTGCTTTCAGCGATTATATATAATGCGCTGATTATCATTGCACTGATCCCGTTGGCGTTAAAGGGCGTAAAATATCGTGAGGTTCCGGCAGGAAAGCTGCTGTCACGCAATTTGCTGATTTATGGCTTGGGCGGACTTGTGGCTCCGTTTATCTTTGTAAAACTAATTGATATGCTGCTGGTCGTTTTGGGATTGGCGTAAGGAGGTATAGAGATGAAAACATTGAAAAATATATTGCCGAAAGCGGCTGTCATTTTCCTGATTTTTACCGTAATTTGCGGTATTGTTTATACGGGTGTTGTAACAGGGATAGCACAGCTCATTTTTCCTGATAAAGCAAACGGCAGCATTATTGAGGTTGATGGGAAAAAGTACGGCTGCGAACTACTCGGTCAGCAATATACGGATGACGCTCATATGTGGGGACGCATTATGAACATTGATGTTTCAACCTACAAGGATGAAAATGGGAAAACTTTAATGTATGCTTCGCCATCAAATTTGAGTCCGGCAAGTGAAGAATACAAAGCGTTGGTTGCCGAGCGAGTAGAAAAACTGCGCAAAGCCAATCCCGATATGGACGAAACCACAATTCCTGTTGATCTTGTCACCTGTTCCGGCAGTGGACTTGATCCGCATATTTCCCCTGCTGCTGCCGAGTATCAGGTAGTAAGAATCGCAAAAGCCAACCAAATGACAGAGGATGAAGTGCGGGATATTATTGATAAATGCACGGATGGCAGATTTTTAGGTGTCTTAGGTGAAAAAACCGTAAATGTTCTAAAAGTTAATTTGATGTTGGACGGTATTTTATAATCTTAAGCCGAAGAAGAAGCAGAGGTGTTTTAGGCACTTCTGTTTCTTCTTTATATAATCTTAATGTGACGGTAGGGTTGCTTATGCGAATTTAACACAAATAAAGATAGAATAAAGGAGGCATAAAAAAGCGATTAAGATAACGAGGATACATAGACTATGCAGAAAAGAAAAAAATCAAAACATTACCGTATCACATCCTTTCAGATTATTATTTTGGGATTTCTTTCTGTTATTCTGATCGGAAGCTTGTTGTTAATGCTTCCGATTGCTACTCGCAGCGGCAATGGCGCATCATTTTCCGATGCCTTATTTACTGCAACATCAGCGGTTTGTGTAACAGGATTGATTATACACGATACGGCAACCTATTGGTCTGTGTTCGGACAGAGTATCATTTTGTTGTTGATTCAGATTGGCGGAATGGGAATTGTTACAATTGCTGTTTCGATTGCGGCAGTTTCAGGACGCAAAATAGGGCTGATGCAGCGAAGTACGATGCAAGAGGCAATCGCAGCACCAAATGTTGGTGGTATTGTTCGGAGAACGAAGTTTATCTTAAAAACAGCTATTTCTGTTGAGTTGATCGGTGCGGCTGTTTTAGCCCCTGTCTTTTGTAGAGATTTTGGATTTTTCAAAGGAATATGGTATGCACTATTTCATTCTATTTCTGCATTTTGCAATGCGGGATTTGATTTAATAGGTGCAAAAAAGCCTTTTTCCTCATTAACTTCCTATTCAGTACAGCCAGTCGTAAATATTACGATTATGGCGCTGATCATTATCGGGGGCATAGGCTTTCTTACTTGGGAGGACATAAAAAACAATAAATGGCATTTCAAAAAATACCGTATGCAAAGCAAGGTCATTCTTACGGTAACAGGTGCTTTAATACTTCTGCCTGCAATTTATTTTTACTTTTTTGAGTTTTCACAGATGCCATTTGCTGAACGAGTATGGACTTCGCTGTTTCAATCTGTTACTCCGAGGACTGCTGGCTTTAATACGGCGGATTTAACGCTGATTAGTGAAGTTGGACAAATGCTTATGATTATGCTAATGCTGACGGGCGGCTCTCCCGGATCTACCGCAGGAGGTATGAAAACGACGACGCTCGCTGTCCTTGTTTCATCCGCATTGTCTGTGTTCCGAAAAAAAGAGCACATCCACTTTTTCAAAAGGCGAATCCCTGACAATACGATAAGAAATGCGGCTACGATTTTTTTAATGTATGTTACTTTGTTCCTTGTGGGCGGTATGATGATCAGCGGTATAGAAAATATCCCGTTAATAACTGCTTTGTTTGAAACAGCCTCAGCAATCGGTACGGTCGGATTGTCAATGGGAATTACACCTGAATTGGGAATCATTTCTCATATGATTTTAATTTTCTTGATGTTTTTTGGCAGAGTCGGCGGTTTGACATTGATATTCGCCGCAATCTCCGAAAAAACATCAAACGGCTCAAAATATCCACAGGAGAAAATAACAGTAGGTTAAAGGAGAAAAAACGATGAAATCTGTTTTATTGATAGGACTTGGAAGATTTGGACGCCATATTGCTATGAAGCTGGATGAACTGCATCATCAGGTTATGGCGGTAGATAAAGAAGAACGGCGGGTAGAGGCTGTTCTCCCGTATGTAACAAATGCTCAAATTGGGGACGCAACAAACGAGGATTTCTTATGTTCTCTTGGTGTTCAGAATTTTGATGTGTGTATCGTAGCTATCGGAGATAATTTCCAAAATTCGTTAGAAACTACTTCGTTATTAAAAGAGCTTGGCGCAAAAATGGTTGTCTCCCGTGCCGCCAGAGATGTTCACGCTAAATTTCTTTTGCGAAACGGCGCTGACGAGGTGGTCTATCCGGAACGCCAGCTTGCCGATTGGACGGCAATTCGTTATACCTCTGACCATATCCTCGATTACATAGAGTTAGACGAAGAACATGCTATTTTTGAAATCTCCGTGCCAAATGGATGGGAAGGAAAAACAATCGGTCAATTAGACATACGGAAAAAATATGACATTAATATTATGGCACTCAAACATAACGGGGTAATGAATTTGAGAATAAGCCCGGATACTTACTTGCCAAAAGATGATACAATGCTTGTTCTCGGAGATATAAAGAGTATTCAAAAATGCTTTCATATTTAATTTGTAAAGGAAACCGGAGATATGAAAGAACTTATTTTAATCTGCATAGTTGCATTTGTGTTTATTTTTGGCTACCTTATTATGAGAAAGGTGGATATGTTTCTTGCTGAAAATAATTTGCAGACAAAGGAACATAGTCCCTCTTCTTCGCTCCGCATTGGATTTGAAACTTTTGATTTAGTCGATCAGTCGGCAGAGTTGTTAGAGCACTTTTCAAAGAAAGCTCCAAGCTGCGAAATCATGCTTTTTTACGGTTCAGCCGAAAAAATTGGAAAAGGACTGAAAAATCAGGAGCTTGATTTTGGTTTTATTTTAGATACTTGCCACGATTTTTCGGATGGAGGCTTTGATTCTCTGCTTGTTTCGGTCAAACAAGGTTCGGTTATTTCCAATTCGGTAGGGCTTTCGATTGTTCCGCTCGACAAGTCAGAAAAAGATCTGAAGATTGTTTGGACGGCGGATGAAGTAAACCACAAAAAGAAAATGTTTGCAGAGTTGTTACAGAACTTTTTCAAAGAACAGCTCCATGCTCGGTGACCGCAGATGAAAAAAAGATGAAATGGTGGTATAATCTTTATGCAATCTTAATGTCAGTGCCAAAGTGCTTGTCAGAAATTTATTTGTTTTCATTTATAATAATCGTTATACAGGAGGTGAGCGTATGAGTGAATCCAGACTAAATCCGGATGAGCTGTTAAAGGTAATCCAAGTTGAAGAAGAAAATCAAACCAAAGGGCATTTGAAAATCTTTTTTGGGTATGCAGCGGGTGTAGGCAAAACCTATACGATGCTCAAAGCGGCTCATATAGCAAAAAATCAGGGTGTAGATGTGGTGGCTGGTTATATCGAACCACACGCGCGCCCTAAAACAGTAGCACTTTTGAATGGATTGGAACTTCTTCCTACCAAAGAAGTAGAATACAACGGAATCACGCTGCACGAATTTGATATTGATATGGCGCTGAAAAGAAAGCCACAGCTTATACTTGTGGACGAGCTTGCCCATACAAATGCACAAGGGTGCCGCCACACAAAGCGCTATCAGGATATAAAGGAGCTTTTGAATGCGGGAATAGATGTTTATACAACCGTTAATGTTCAGCATATTGAAAGTCTCTGCGATGTAGTTGCATCCATTACAGAAGTTTTTGTGCGGGAACGCATTCCGGATTCGCTGTTTGACAATGCGGATCAGGTTGAATTGGTGGATATTGAACCGCAGGAACTAATTGACCGACTTAATGCCGGAAATGTCTATAAGGAAGCACAAGCCAAACAAGCCGTAGAGAATTTTTTTACAGTAGAAAACTTGACAGCGCTTCGAGAAATTGCATTGCGCCGATGTGCAGATCGGGTAAATATCCTGACGGAGAACGCCCGGTTGAGAAGTCACGGCAATTATCATACAGACGAGCATATCCTTGTCTGTCTTTCTTCGTCTCCCTCTAATGCGAAAATCATTCGTACCGCCGCAAGAATGGCTACCGCCTTCAAAGGAGCTTTCACAGCGTTGTTTGTGGAAACTCCGGATTTTTCGGTAATGAGTGAGGAAAATGTGAAACGTCTGCGCTCCAATATGCGTCTTGCCGAACAGCTTGGCGCAAAAATTGAGACAGTTTACGGTGAAGATGTTCCTTTTCAGATTGCAGAATTTGCAAGGCTTTCTGGTGTTTCAAAAATTGTGATTGGACGAAGTTCCGGAGTAAAACGGCATTTGTTCAGTAAACCGACTTTGACAGAAAAGCTGATTGCAAGTGCTCCTAATTTGGATATACACATTATTCCCGATACGGTTCCCGATGCGGCTGTTTATCGGTTAAGAAAAGCAAAGAAAAGGAACTACCTTATTTTTTCTGCTGCGGATATATTAAAGTGTATTGCGATTCTGCTTGTTTCCAGCTTGATTGGAATAGCCTTTCGTAATTTGGGATTTGCTGAAGCGAATATTATTACCGTTTATGTTCTTGGTGTACTTATTACCTCGGTTATTACAAAACATCAAATATACAGCCTTATTTCTTCTATTGTCAGTGTTTTGGTTTTTAACTTTTTATTCACCGATCCCAAATTCACATTGCAGGCGTATGGCCAAGGCTATCCGGTAACTTTTCTTATTATGTTTTTGGCAGCTTTTTTGACAGGCTCCCTCGCTATACGACTCAAAAATCAGGCGAAGCAGGCGGCAAGAGCAGCTTACCGTACAAAAGTATTATTTGATACCAATCAGCTATTACAGCAATCAAAAGATAGAAATGAAATTATATCTGTAACCTCAAATCAGTTAATAAAGCTATTAGGGAAAGATGTTGTTTTCTATTTGGCTGATAAGGAAAAATTGGAAAAACCGCATATCTTTTCGGCAACCAATGAAAATTTAGAAGTGTGTACTTCTGATAATGAAAAGGCAGTTGCCGGTTGGGTATTCAAAAATAATAAGCGTGCCGGGGCAACAACCGAAACACTATCCAGCGCAAAATGTCTGTATCTTGCTGTTCGTGTCAACAACACTGTATATGGTGTTGTTGGAATTGTTATGGGAGAGAAACCTCTCGATCCATTTGAAAACAGTATTTTGCTATCCATCCTCGGAGAATGTGCGCTGGCTTTAGAAAATGAAAAGAATGCCCGTGAGAAAGAGGAAGCGGCAGTCCTTGCGAAAAACGAACAGCTTCGGGCAAATCTGCTTCGGGCAATTTCACACGATTTGAGAACGCCCCTGACATCTATTTCCGGCAATGCGAGCAATCTTTTGTCTAACGGCGAGACTTTTGATACGGATACCAAAAAAAAGCTTTATACCGATATATATGACGATTCGATGTGGCTGATAGGACTTGTGGAAAACTTGCTTGCCGTTACCCGAATTGAAGAAGGCAGATTGAACCTGAATATCTCCCCAAACCTGATAGATGATGCGATTACAGAGGCGCTTCATCATATTAATCGCAAAAGCGAGGAACATCACATTACCGTTGAAAATGAGGATGAGCTTCTTCTTGCAAAAATGGACGCTAAACTCATAGTTCAAGTAATTATCAATCTTGTAGACAACGCCATTAAATATACGCCCCAAAATTCTCATATTAAAATTAAGTCAGAGAAACACGGAGACAAGGCAGTTGTTTCTGTAGCAGATGACGGCGAAGGAATACCGGATGAAATAAAGCCACGAGTATTTGATATGTTTTACAGCGGCGCAAACAAAATTGCAGACAGCCGCCGCAGCTTGGGACTTGGGTTGTCGCTATGCAAATCTATCATTAACGCTCACGGCGGAGAAATTACAGTTTCCGACAATCAGCCGCACGGAACAATATTTACATTTACATTACCCATAGGAGAGGTCAAGGTTTATGAATAAATTACTTATATTAGTTGTAGAGGATGATACCTCTGTAAGAAATCTAATCACTACTACATTAAAGGCACACGACTATCGCTATCTTACAGCGCCAAACGGTCAAACAGCAATTTTGGAGGCTTCGTCTCATAATCCTGATATTGTTTTGCTGGATTTGGGATTGCCGGATATAGATGGCGTTGAGGTCATAGAAAAAATTCGTACTTGGTCAAATATGCCGATTATCGTTATAAGCGCCCGCAGTGAAGATACCGATAAAATTGACGCTCTTGACGCAGGAGCAGACGATTATTTGACAAAACCGTTTTCGGTGGAGGAATTACTTGCAAGGCTTCGGGTTATGCAAAGGCGGCTTACGATGATTCAAAAGGAATTTCCTGCCGAATCTGCCGTTTTTACCAACGGACAACTCCGTGTTGATTTTGCCGCCGGCTGTGCCTATTTGAATGAGGAAGAACTGCATTTGACGCCGATTGAGTATAAATTGCTTTGCTTGCTTTCAAAAAATGTCGGCAAAGTCTTAACGCATACTTTTATCACGCAAAGCATTTGGGGGAGTAGTTGGGATAACGATATTGCTTCCCTGCGAGTGTTTATGGCTACGCTTCGTAAAAAGCTGGAGAAGGACGCAGATTCTACGCAATACATCCAAACGCATATCGGCGTCGGATACAGAATGATGAAAGTGGAATGATATATAGCTAAGGTTACAAATACGGGAAGATACGGAATTAAAAAACTTTCCTCTCTAAATAAGGGAGAAACCCTGACGAAGAATGGAGTTCCAGCTGCTTTTCTGATATGGAAATCGTATAACAATTACCATTTGCTTTTCTTTATCAATAGTGTAAAAGGCTAGGTAATTATTAACTATAATAAAACGAATTTCCCAACTCGCCAGAACGGGGTCATCTACAAGACGAAATTTTTCGGACATATCTGCCAATGAGTTATTTGCAGACGGATTTAAGGAGCTTAAGAAAGCCAGCGAGCCTTTGTATAAAACTCCAAAATCCACACAGGAAACCATTGAGATAATGGCAGTTGCGTAAAATGGTATTTTTGAGAGATACTTAACCATCACGATTGAGAGAAAGAACTTTGAAGAGGCAAAGGCACAGTTTGCCACTTTGGAGGCGACCATTCATAAGGCATTTATTGAGCTTGGTGCAGAGATTGTACCGCTTTCGGGGGATGAAAGAATCAAGGTGCTATATGACTATTATCATCTTGGAGATGAAAACAGCTTCAACTTTAGTCTGAAGGAAGCAAAGAAGGTAGGAGCGGATTTCAAGAATGATTTGTGTAACGGAATGATTAAGTTTTTCCCGGATCACTTTGAGGATGAGAGTAAGTTCTGTAAGGCTTTATTTACCAAGAAGTATCCAAGCAGTCTCTCAGAACGTTTCATCAATGAGATTACTTCGTTACCGGTTCACTCCATTACAAGCATTGATGTGGTTCCCGTACCGAAGGATCTGACAACAAAGACCTTACAGAAAAAGTATCTGGGTATTGAATCGGATATCATCAAACAGCAGAGAGTCCGTAATAAGAACAATGACTTTTCCACAGAAATCTCTTATGCAAAGAGAACCGAGAAAAGGGAGATTGAGTCGATTATGGATGATGTCAGGGAAAACGACCAGTGTTTATTCTATGTGGGCGTGACAATTATTGTTATGGCTGAGAGCAAGAAGGAGCTTGACAGTATCTGTGAGACAATCGAAACCATTGGAAAGCGTAACAGCTGTACCATTGACACGCATTTCCTTAAACAGAGAGAGGCATTAAATACAGCATTGCCGATTGGAATAAGACATGTTGAAACAATGAGAACTATGCTTACACAGTCCCTTGCAGTTTTGATGCCATTTAACGTGCAGGAGCTTAACGACAGCGGTGGCAATTACTATGGCATCAACAAGATTAGTAAGAACATCAATGTGGGAAACCGTAAGAAACTCATCAATGGTAACGGTTTTGTATTTGGTGTTTCCGGTTCCGGTAAATCCTTCTTTTGTAAGATGGAAATGGGAAGCGTATTCTTATACGGGGATGATGAGATTATCGTCATTGACCCGATGAACGAGTATTTTGACATTGCAGAGACTTACGGTGGAACCGTGGTAAATAAAAGTTCAAATAATTACCCGGCACTACAACAATCAATATCAGGTATATATAAAATAGCAAACAAATTATTTGCAGGTTCATTATTATTTGCAGGTGTTACAGTTTCATTACTATTATTTTTATGGATGAATGCCAGAAAAAAGGAAATTGCAATTTTGCTTTCACTAGGAATTACAAAAGCTAAAATATTCGGACAATTTGTTATTGAACTTGTATTTGTATCAATTCCGGCATTTATAGGATCATACTTTCTGGCAGTTTATACATCAAGTATGATAGGAAATAACATATTAAGTAAAGTTACCGGTACTATAGCAAAACAAATTGCTAAACAAGGAGAATCCAGCCAACTTGGAGGTGGAGCTGAAGTAGATGGTTTTAATAAAACACTAACAAGTTTAGAAATTAATATATCTCCAAAATTAATGATATATGTGATTTTATTTATGACAATAGTTCTTATGATATCTTTACTAATATCTTTATCAAGCAATTTAAGGAAAAGTCCGAAAGAATTATTAATTGATACAAAATAGTAAAAACTTTATAGAAAAAAGGTAAATGCTTCATAGCAAGCACCTGGTATTATAAAAAGGTTGTTCTCACAACCTTTTTGTTTTTCTGATATATTCCGGCAGTTCTGTCAACAAGTATTCGAAATACTCATATGGCTTTAAGTTATTAGCTTTGCCGGTTTTTCTTTTCGATACAAAATCCACGAATAGCCCGTTCGCTTGCATTATTGCCTATTCGTGGTTTATTAAAAAATCTTAACAAAATAAAGAGTTATTTTTGGCAAAGAACCGTTTGTTTGATAACAAGAATCATTACTGTTTTATTGACAAAAGCTTTAAAATTATATATAATCCTTATTAAGAACAAGTTCTAATAAGGAGAAGCAACATGGACAAAAAGGCAATGTATAAGTTGAGTTACGGATTATTTGTACTAACTGCCAGGGAAGGTGAAAAAGACAATGGATGTATTATTAATACAGCAATTCAGGGAGCTTCAGAACCAAACCGGTTAAGTATCTGTGTAAATAAGGCAAATTATACGCATGATATGATTCAAAGAACC
>OGMF01002526.1_pt1 | contig 15423 bp, 8 predicted proteins | sample 1572921 | NCBI WGS metagenome assembly OGMF01 (sample SAMEA2581919, study PRJEB24529) | metagenome | biome: Human gut stool | place: China | collected 2011
CGGGCAGGTAGGGCATATCCTCCTGCGGCAGGATGCGGGAAACGACACCCTTGTTGCCGTGACGGCCTGCCATCTTATCGCCGACGCTGATCTTGCGCTTCTGAGCGATGTAGCAGCGGACGACCTCACGGACGCCGGGCTGCAGCTCATCGCTGTTCTCCGGAGTGAAGACCTTGACATCCACGATGATGCCGTACTCGCCGTGAGGCACACGCAGGGAGGTGTCACGCACCTCGCGGGCCTTTTCGCCAAAGATGGCGCGGAGCAGGCGCTCCTCAGCGGTCAGCTCGGTCTCGCCCTTGGGGGTGACCTTACCAACCAGAATATCACCGCTCTTGACCTCAGCGCCGATGCGGATGATGCCGCGCTCGTCCAGGTCTTTCAGAGCGTCCTCGGAAACGTTGGGGATATCACGGGTGATCTCCTCAGGTCCGAGCTTGGTGTCACGAGACTCCGTCTCGTACTCTTCAATATGAATGGAGGTATACACATCCTCGCGGACGATCTTCTCGTTCAGCAGGACGGCGTCCTCGTAGTTATAGCCCTCCCAGGTCATAAAGCCGATCAGAGCGTTCTTGCCCAGAGAGATCTCACCGTTGCGCATAGCCGGGCCATCGGCCAGCACCTGGCCGGCCTTGACGGTCTCGCCCACTTCCACGATGGGGCGCTGGTTGATGCAGGTGCCCGCGTTGGAGCGGGCGAACTTGACCAGCGGGTAGTTGTCCAGGGTGCCCTGCTCGTTGCGGACCACCACATGGTCGGCATCCATCTTCTCCACAACGCCGTCGTTCTTTGCCAGAACAGCGGTGCCGGAGTCGGTAGCTGCCTTATACTCCATACCCGTTGCCACAATGGGCTGCTGGGTGACCATCAGAGGCACTGCCTGACGCTGCATGTTGGAGCCCATCAGAGCACGGTTACAGTCATCGTTCTCCAGGAAGGGGATGCAGGCGGTAGCGACAGAGACCATCATTCGGGGCGAGACGTCCATATAATCGACCTTCTCGGCGTCGATCTCCAGGATGTCGTCGCGGCGGCGGGCAGAAACGCGGGCGCGCTTGAAGTGCTTGGTCTCGTCCAGAGGCTCGTTGGCCTGAGCAACGACGTACTCGTCCTCGACGTCAGCGGTCATATACTCGACCTCGTCGGTGACGACCTGGTCGATGAGGCGGCCCTTCTCGTCGTAGGTCTTCTTGACCTTGCGGTAAGGAGCCTCAACGAAGCCGTACTCATTGATCTTGGCGTAGGATGCCAGATAGGAGATCAGACCGATGTTGGGGCCTTCAGGAGTCTCGATGGGGCACATACGGCCATAGTGGCTGTAGTGGACGTCGCGGACTTCGAAGCCTGCGCGGTCACGGCTCAGACCGCCGGGGCCCAGAGCAGACAGACGGCGCTTGTGGGTCAGCTCAGCCAGAGGGTTGTTCTGGTCCATGAACTGGGACAGCGGAGAAGAACCGAAGAACTCCTTGATGGCTGCCACCACCGGACGGATGTTGATGAGGGCCTGCGGAGTGATGACGCTCTGATCCTGGCTCTGCAGGGTCATGCGCTCACGGATGACGCGCTCCATACGGGAGAAACCGATGCGGAACTGGTTCTGCAGCAGCTCGCCCACGCTGCGGATACGACGGTTGCCCAGATGGTCGATATCATCGGTGGTGCCAATGCCATAGCCCAGACCGTTCAGGTAGTTGATGGAGGACAGGATGTCGTCGATGGTGACGGTACGGCCGATGAGCAGGTCGTGATCCTTCTTCAGGCTCTCCATGACCTCCTCGGCGCTGGAGGCGTTATCAAGGATCTTGCGCAGCTCCTTGAGGCAGCAGCGCTCGTTGATGCCGCACTCCTTGACATCCACACCCTTGAATGCGGGGTAGTAGCTGTCGATGATGGCCTGTGCGTCCACGCAGCCGTTGGTGATGACCTTGACCTTGTGGGGCTGATCCTTCATGGGATCATCGATCTTCAGCACGACCAAATTCACGCCGGCAGCATCGATCTGCTCAGCCAGCTTGCGGTCGATCTTCTTGTCGGCCTCGACAAGGATCTCGCCGGTGAAGGGATCCACCACGTTCTCTGCGGCCACATGGTTCATGATGCGGCGTGCCAGAGACAGCTTCTTATTCATCTTATAGCGGCCGAAGCGGGACAGGTCGTACCGGCGCGGATCGAAGAACAGCATATCGATCTGGCTGGTAGCGGACTCCACCGTGGGGGGCTCGCCGGGGCGCAGCTTGCGGTAGACCTCCAGCAGGCCCTCCTCGCGGTTCTTGGTGGTATCCTTTTCCAGCGTGGCCAGAATGCGCTCGTCCTCGCCGAAGTAGTTCAGGATATCCTCGTTGGAGGACAGACCCAGCGCACGGCACAGCACCGTGACGGGCAGCTTACGGTTCTTGTCGATACGGACATAGAACACGTTGGCGGCATCGGTCTCGTACTCCAGCCATGCACCGCGGTTGGGGTTCATGGTGGCGCTGTACAGGTCGTTGCCCACCTTATCCTTGGCATCGCCGTAGAACACGCCGGGAGAACGGACCAGCTGGCTGACGATCGCACGCTCTGCACCGTTGATCACAAAGGTGCCGGCGTCGGTCATCAGGGGGAAGTCACCCATGAAGATCTCCTGGTCCTTCACCTCGCCGGTCTCCTTGTTCAGCAGACGGGCGGTGACGCGCAGGGGTGCTGCATAGGTCACGTCGCGCTCTTTGCACTCTTTGATGCTGTACTTGGGCTCTTTATCGAGACGGAAGTCCACGAAGCTCAGTGCCAGATTGCCGGTGTAGTCCTCAATGGTGCCGATGTCGTGGAAGACCTCTTTCAGGCCCTCGTCCAGGAACCACTGATAAGAGTTCTTCTGGACCTCGATCAGGTTCGGCATACTGATGACTTCGTCGATGTGGGAGAAGCTCATGCGCTCGGTTTTGCCGAGCTTGACGGGCTTGACTTTCATCATAAAATCAACCACTCCTTACTTTTATACTCTACGGGATGTCGTATACACGGGTCAAATTTGAGCAGACACACATAATTCGACCCGCGTCGGAAGGAACGTTTCGGCGTTTTTCACAAACTTTGCGGTTTGACCCGCTCAGCCAACCCCGGCGCATTCCTCTTTTAGGCGCATTAGTCCATTATGTGATACTAACGCAGTATACACCCAAAAAGTGCAGTTGTCAAGCCATTTTTCACGATTTCCGTGCATTTTTTTGATTTTTGCCGGTTTATTCCGTACACCCGGCAGCGTGTCAATTTTCTTCGTTTTAGGGGTTGATATTTTTATTTTGCACGTTCCATACCAAAACAGCCTTGTGCAATTTGTCTATCTTGTCTCTTGTATTCTGAAGTAGGACTTTATCATAAAGATTTCTCTGCCCTGTTACGCGGCGACCGTAAAGCCGATCGCAACAGATGCCCCTTACCGTAACGCCCCCTCTCGTGAAAATGATATTTCCGCTATTCATGGCGCAGCGCACGCGGAGCCATTTCCAATCGTTCCGTTCCACTTCTGCACAAAAAAGCCTCCGAAAAATCCGCAGATTTTTCGGAGGCTCCCTCTTATAATGTTATCAGCGCTTCACTCATCCAGATAATCCCGCAGGCGCTTGGCGCGGCTGGGATGCCGCAGCTTACGCAGGGCTTTGGCTTCGATCTGCCGCACCCGCTCCCGGGTCACGTTGAACTCCCGGCCCAGCTCTTCCAGGGTCCGGGAGCGCCCGTCCTCCAGCCCGAAGCGCAGGGCGATCACCCGCTCTTCCCGGGGCGTCAAGCTCTTGAGCACGTTCATCAGTTCCCGGCGCAGCAGCTGCCGCCCGGCTTCGTCCACCGGAACGCCCGCTTCCTCATCCTGGATGAAATCCTCCAGGTGGGCATCCTCTTCCTCGCCCACCGGCGTTTCCAGACTGATGGGATCCTGTGCCAGCTGCAGCAGTTCCCGCACCCGGTCCGGTTCCAGATCCAGCTGCACGGCGATCTCCTCCACCGTGGGCTCCCGGCCATTTTTGCGCAGCAGCTCCCCTGCTGTCTTTTTGACCCGGTTGATGTTCTCCACCAGATGCACCGGAATGCGGATGGTACGGCCCTGGTCTGCAATCGCGCGGGTAATGGACTGCCGGATCCACCAGGTGGCGTAGGTGGAAAACTTGAAGCCGCGCTCCGGCTCAAACTTTTCGGCCGCCTTCATCAGGCCGAGGTTTCCTTCCTGAATCAGGTCCAGAAACGGCAGCCCCCGCCCGACATAGCGCTTGGCCACCGACACCACCAGCCGCAGGTTGGCTTCGCTCAGAGCACGGCGAGCGTCGGCGTCCCCGGCCTGTGCGGCGCGGGCAAGGTCTGCTTCCTGCTGTGCTGTAAGCAGCGGCACCCGGCCGATCTCCTTTAAATAGGTGTGCACTGGGTCATCCAGCGCCACGCCCTCGGCGGAGAGTTCGTGTTCCAGCTGACCAAGCTGCGTTTCGTCCAGCGGCGGAAGCTCCGCTTCCTCGTCCTCGGCAATGTGCACACCCCGGGCCTCCAGCGCTTCGTACAGTTCATCCAGCCGGGCCACATCATAGTCCGCCTCGTCCATGGCGCGGCTGATCTGGTCCGGGGTCAGGGTCTTGCGCCGGGCGTGTGCCGCCAGCGTCCGGGCCAGTTCCTCGGTCTGCGACAATTTCTGCATGATTCCTGCTCCTTTCCTCTCCTGCTCCAGCCGGAGGGGAAAGCGGGCCTCATTCTTCTTCGCACACGAGCCCCTGCTTTTTTTCGCGCATCGACTGGAAGTAGCTGCTCAGTTCCTCGTTTGTCATGCTGGCCGCCTTGCTTGCCACGGGCATGCCCCGGGCAATGCGGTCCAGATACAGCCGGATGTCATCCGGTGTACAGTTCACATCGCTGTATTGTGCCGCAAGATGGCTCAGTTCATTCAGGGCCTCCTCCCCGGCAAAAGCGTGCAGGGCGGTCAGGCTGATCTCCACGCCTTGCTCCCGGCACCGCAGCATGGCTTCATACAGCTCCTTCTGCTGGGGCTGGATGAACTGCTCTGCCGTCAGCTGATCCTTGACCAGATCCAGATACTGCGGTTCCCGCAGGATGGCCGCCAGCAGACGCTGCTGTGCGCTGACGATGCCCAGTGCCTGGCTGCCGCCTGCTGTGTAGGACACCTTGATCTGGTTCATCTCACCGGACTGCAGCACGGCCTTTTTCTTTTCATAACGGCGCTTGCTGCCTACCCGTTTTACAGCCGTTTCCAGCTGGGTCATGATGGCGGTCTTGGAGATGTTGGTTTCCTCAGCCAGACGTCCGGCGTACACCTCCTGCTCCGTGGGGCTGGAGCGCTCAGCCAGCAAGTCCACCGCCTGCTTGACATACTCCAGCCGCTGGGCATCCTGCGAAAGGTCATACTGACTGCGCAGTCGTCCCAGACGGAAGTCCAGCGCATTGCCCACGCCGTCCAGCAGTGCCTTGAAGCGCTCGGCGCCATACTTTTTGATGTACTCATCCGGGTCCTTGGCACCGGGGATCTGCAGCACGCCCACCTTGACCGGGCTGTTGCGGAACAGCTCCAGCGACCGCAGGGTGGCTTTCTGGCCCGCCTCGTCCGAGTCGTAGCTCAGGATGACTTCGTCCGCGTACTCGCTGATGAGCCGCACCTGATCCGGGGTCAGGGCCGTGCCGCAGGCACACACTGCTGTGTCGATGCCGGCCTGCTGCATGCTGATGACGTCCATATAGCCCTCGCACAGCACGAACCGCCGGGACGCACTGCGCTTGGCGATCTGCAGCGCGAATACCGTGTCCGACTTGTGGTAGACCAGCGTTTCCGGGCTGTTGACGTATTTGGGCTTGGAGTCATCCAGCACGCGGCCGCCAAAGGCAATGATGTTGCCCCGCAGATCAAAAATGGGGGTCATCACCCGCTTCCAGAACAGGCAGTAGATCCGCCCGGACGGACTGCGCTTGAACAGACCACTGGCATCCAGCTCCTGCTGATTGTAGCCCTTGTCGCGCAAAAACTGATACAGGGCCTGCCCGTCGTTGGGGGCATAGCCCAGCCCGAACCGGACGATGGTCTTGTCGTCCAGGCCGCGCCGTCGCCAGTAGGCACGGGCCTGCCGGGCCTCCTCCACAGTGGAGTTGAGGCAGGCATGGAAAAACCGTGCCGCCTCCTTGTTCATGGACAGGATGCGGCTGCGCATCCTGCCGGTCTTGTCGTCCTCCTGGGGCTCCGGCATCCCGGCGCGGGCCGCCAGCATCTTGACGGCCTCCGGGTAGTCGATGCTGTTGATCTTTTTGGCAAAGGTAATGGCATCGCCGCCGGCCCCGCAGCCAAAGCAGTAAAAGCTCTGGGTGTCCGGGTAGACGTAAAAGGAGGGCGATTTTTCACTGTGGAAGGGGCACAGCCCGCCGTACAGCCGCCCCTTGCGCTTGAGCTGCACATAGCTGCCCACCAACTCCACGATGTCGGTGCGGCGGGTCAGTTCCTCAATGTATTCGTGTGGGATCATGGATTTTCAAACGACCTTTCCGGTTTATAGAACATGCCACTTCTGCGGCACAAAAAGCTCCTCAAAGGTACGGATGGCAAACTCGTCGCTCATACCGCTGATGTAGTCGGTCACCGCGCGGTCACGGCCTTCCTGATACGCCAGCTGAACGTAGAAATTGGACATCCGGTCGATGTGGTTCAGGTAGTAGTCATACAGTTCCCCGATCACCTTGTCCACCTTTTGTTCCTCGCGTTTGGCGGTTTTGTCCACATAGACGGTAGCGTACATGAAGTCCCGCAGGGCCAGAAAGGCCTCATTCTCCTCCGTACCCACCCGTACATTGCCGTCGCTATTGCGCAGGATGCTGTTGATCATGGTCGTGATGCGGGCGGATTTGGTGGTGCCCAGCACCGCGGTGCAGTCTTTGGGCAGGATGTCCGGGTCCAGCACACCGGCGCGCACGGCGTCCTCGATGTCGTGGTTGACGTAGGCGATCTGGTCTGCCATGCGTACGATGCGCCCTTCCGGGGTGGCAGCCCAGGTGCCTTTGGTGTGGGTCACGATACCGTTGCGCACTTCCCAGCTCAGGTTGAGGCCCCTGCCCTCTTTTTCCAGCTTGTCCACCACCCGCAGGCTCTGCACATAATGCTTGAACCCGCCCGGGCAGAGCTGGTTGAGCGCCCGTTCTCCGGCGTGGCCAAAGGGCGTGTGGCCCAGGTCATGGGCCAGGCTGATGGCCTCGGTCAGGTCCTCGTTCAGGCGCAGGGCGCGGGCAATGGTGCGGGCGATCTGCGACACCTCCAGCGTATGGGTCAGCCGGGTGCGGTACAGGTCCCCTTCCGGGGACAGGAATACCTGGGTCTTTTGCTTCAGGCGGCGGAACGCCTTGCAGTGCAGCACCCGGTCGCGGTCACGCTGAAACACCGGGCGCAGCGGATCCTGCGGCTCCGGCACCGTCCGGCCGCGGCTGGCATCGCTGAAGGTCGCCCACGGTGCAAAGGTCAGGTGTTCGATTTCTTCGGTTCTCTGGCGCACATCCATGCTGGTCCCCTCCCTTTTCTGGTTCTTCTCCCCCCTTTCCACCGGAAATCCCGGCGCAGCCGATCCCACGCGCCGCGCCTGCGGCAATTGTAGCACAACGGCCCTGTCGAAGGGGGAAGTTCTGTGTCAGCTCCTAAAATTCACTTGATTTTTAAAAAGGTGCGTAGAATGGCTCAGACACTGCTGCCTCCGCCCCGCCCCGGGTCAGCTCCCGCAGCTGTTCCAGCAGCGGACCTTCGGTGTGTTCCGGCATCTGCCAGCGCAGGGTGACCCGGTCGGTGAACTCCGGCGCAGCCTGCTTTGCCCCGGCGGCGTCGATGAGCAGGGACGCCCGCTCGTAAAGAGAATAGTCCACCGTCACGCGCAGCTCCACCACACTGCGCACCGTGACCACCTCGGCATTTTCCAGCGCGCGGGCCGTGGCCGTGGTGTACGCACGCACCAGCCCGCCGGTGCCCAGCAGCACCCCGCCGAAGTAACGGGTGATCACCACGATCAGATCCGTCAGGCCGCTGTGCTGCAGCACCTCCAGTGCCGGGGTCCCGGCCGTTTTGGCCGGCTCGCCATCGTCGGAGTAGCGTTCCCGATTTCCCTCCCGCAGCCGGTAAGCATACACGTTGTGCCGCGCCGTGCGGTTGGCCGCGCGCACCTGCTCCAGGAATGCTACGGCGGCCTCCTCGCTGTCCGCAAAGGAGAGCTGCGCAATGAAGCGGCTCTTCTTCTCTTCGTATTCGCCCACGGCCGTACCGCGGATGGTCCGGTAATCCTCCACAATGGTTCCTCCTGCGTGTTATTCAGAATCAGTATAACATAAAACGCCATTTGTGCAAGTGAAAAGCCCGGCAGCTTTCGCTGCCGGGCTTTCCTCGCACACAACTTTTCAAGAAAGGGAGAAGGTATCTTGGTATGATGATGAAGAGGATATCACTTGGTGAAGATCTGGATCCACTGATGGCCCCAGGTGCTGCTGCTGTTGTAGTAGTAGCCAACGCCCATGGCACGGGCTTCGGGGTTCAGAATGTTGGCACGATGGCCTTCGGACTGCATCCAGGCATCCACGACCTCCTGCGGAGAAACGCTGCCCCAGGCGGCGTTCTCACCGGTGGGAGCTGCGGTCACGCCGTACTCCTTGAGCACGGTGAAGCACTTGCTGCCATCCGGACGGGTATGGGAGTTGACGGTAGCGATCTCTTCGGCACGCTTCTGTGCGGCAGCGGTCAGGTTGGCATCGCCCATCACCAGCGGGGTCAGGCCGTACTTTGCACGCTCGACATTGACCAGATTCAGCACTTCCTGACGGAAGTCATCGGTGTGAGAGTTTTCGGGGTAAGAGAAGATCAGCACCCAGTAGTTGCCGTAGGCACCGCCCTCATAGTGGCCGACACTCACGGTGGTGGCATCCGCATTCAGGATGCGCTCACGGGCGAAATCGAGGTTCATCCACTGGTCCATGGCGGAGTCCGGAGTGGACACGCCGGCCAGATAGTTCTCGCCAACGGACACATCGTCGATGCCGTTCTCGGCAAAAACGGTGAAGTCGCGCTGACCGTTGGGACGCACATAAGAATACGTGGTAGCCAGCTCTTCGGCACGCTCAGCAGCGGCGGCGTTGTGGGCGGCATCGCCCAGCTCCACGCTGTTCAGACCGGCCTTTGCACGGGCCTTGTTGATGAGCTTCAGGAAATCCTTCTGGTACATCTGATCCTGTGCGCTGATGTAGGAGTTTTCTTCGTCGATGTCCGCAGAAACCGACACAGTGTTCTGTGCAGCGCTCGCAGCCAGAGGCTTGAGCGGAGATGCGCAGCCAAACATCACAGCCAGCGTCATAGCAGCTGCCGCAATCTTCTGAACAGTACGCATTTCGAGTTTCATAAGACATCCTCCTGATACAGCTTTTTGTATAAAAGCCGTTTTGCATTTGATCGGTTGCGCGTTGCAAATCTGTTTTGCAACTCGTTCGTTTCACAAGTGCAACTCTTGCGTCACAAGAGTATCACAAGAGCATCTCATCGTCAAGGGGTTTTGCGCAATTTTTCGGGACAAAAATGCAAAAAATTCAAAAATCGGTCCGTTCAGAATCGTAACACAAGTGCAACTACATCCGGAAGTGTCCCCTTTTCCCGTTACGCTTGTGTTGCACTTCGAGTGCGTTTTCCGGGAAGTGCAACACATTTTTGTTCTTTCGCTCACCTTTCTCTCGAAAGTCAGACTTATCAAAAATGCATATTATTGCATTCTTATTCATTTGATTGCATATTGCGCATTCTTCGCTTTTCCCGTACACAAAAAAAGACACCGCGCCCTGCATTTCTGCAAAGCGCAGTGCCCGCGTTTCGATCGGTTTCCGGTCAGTTCATCTCTTCCAGAGCCTTCTTCAGGTTCTGTGCGATCTGGTCCGGGCAGCTGGTGTTGCGGAACCCGCACAGCGTACCGTCCAGACGTGCAATGACGTCCTCGGCCTTCATGCCGGTGACCAGCTGGCAGATGCCTTTCAGGTTGCCGTTGCAGCCGCCGATGACCTCGATGGACGCAATGGTGTGGTCGTCGTTCAGGACAAAATTGGTCTGCTTGGAGCAGGTGCCTTTGTTTGCAAAACTGAATTCCTTGCTCATGGTTTCAAACTTCCTCTCTCTTTCTCATAAAGGAAAAGCCTTTTCCGGCTTTATCGTGTGCCATTGCCGCCGCCCCGTTTGCGGGCGATCTCCTGCAGGCGGGTGACCGTCTCGTCCGGAGCGGTACAGGTGCCGATGGGATGGGGCACCTTGTGGTTGCGGCCATGGAAATCCGTCCCAGCCGTGGGCACAAGGCCGTATTCCCGGCAAAGCTGCACGCACTCCGCGCGGTCCTCCGGGCTGTTGCTGGGGTGGTCCACCTCAATGCCGTCAATGGCGCCTTCTGCCGCCAGTTCGCGCACCAGCGGCATGCTCTTGTAGACGGTGGGGTGCGCAAACACCACGGCACCGCCGCTGGCCTTGGCCGTGGCCAGCACTTCCCGCACCGGCAGATACTCCGGCGAGTGCAGCACGATGCCGCGGGGATTCCAGCCGAACAGCTTGTGGTAGGTCTCGCCGTAAATGCTGCCGTCACTCAGGCCAAGCTCCCCCAGCACCTGCATGATGCCGCTTTTGTAGATCACGCCGCTTTCGGCCGCCGTCTCCCAGACAAGCTCCTCGGTGAACTGCGGGTACATCGCCTCCAGCTCATGGACCGTCTGCAGGCCGCAGGCATTGCGCCGCTGCTTCATGATCTCGCAGTGCTCCCGGAGCGGGACACAGTCCAGGTTGGGGTAATAGCACAGCAGATGCACCCGGTGCTGGCGCTCAAAATCGTAACCGGTCAGCTCCACCGCCGGGATCAGCTCCACGCCCTCCTGTCGGGGATGGGCGTAGCAGTACGCCGCACTCAGGGTGGTGTCGTGGTCGGAGATGGCAATGGCGTGCAGCCCGGTACGGGCCGCGATGCCCGGCAGGCGCTGGATGGGCACCGAGCCGTCGGAACAGGTGGAATGGTTGTGAAGATCGCAGGACATGGAAACGCCTCTTTAATGTTTGTAGAAATTGATCAGGCAGCCGTCGGCCAGGATCTGACGCTCGTCATCGGTCAGCGGAGCCATGTAGAGGTCAAATGCCTTGGGAGCATCACCCAGCACATAGGCCTTGATGTCTTTCAGGTCGCCCTTGAGCGCTTCACGCACATTGGGGATGAGGATGTAATCCCCCAGCCCGAAGGGCGTAGCCCCGGCCAGCTGCAGGGGCAGCATGCCCCAGTTGATCAGGTTGGAGCGGTAGCGCTTGGTGGCGTACTCGGTGACGATGTTGGCCCCGGCACCCAGCACACGCTGGCAGCTGGCGGCCTGCTCACGGGCGGAGCCGTCGCCCGGCTTGACTGCAAAGATCGTGGAGGCGATCTGCAGGTCGTTCCAGGTCAGGTTCTCGCAGCCGGGCACGGCGTGCACCTTTGCCAGCAGGGCATCATCGGCTTTGCCTGCACGGCGGCCTTCCTCTTCGGCACGCACGGCCTTGGCACGGCCCACATACTCCGGGTCCTTGCGGCTGAGGGTGAACTCGGCCAAGCCCAGAGGATTGGAACGGTAAGACGAAGTCTCACCGGAGGGGATCAGCTCATCGGTGGTGGTGACAGGGTCGGTGATGTAGCTGACAATCTTGACCAGCAGGTCATCCGTCAGTTCCGGCTGCTGCGGCCAATCCTTGATGTTGGGGCCAAAGCGCAGGGCGGTTTCCGGTTCGGGGCTGCCCCAGCCGTTATAGATACGCTTATCGTACACACCCCGGTCAAAGTGATACTTGGGTGCGGTGTAGTCGTGGTCACAAACCTCGCTGGCTGCGGTCAGAATGCCGCCGTTGGCTGCGGTAGCCGCAATGGAGCGGGCATCCATCAGCGCCACGCCGGAGATTTGACCCTCGCCGGGCTTGGAGCCTTCGCGGTTGGGGAAGTTGCGGGTGGAGTGGCGGATGGACAGGGCGCCGTGGGCAGGCGTGTCGCCCGCGCCGAAGCAGGGACCGCAGAAGGCGTTCTTGATGACCGCACCGGCGGCCATGAGCTTGGCAGCGGCGCCGTTGCGCACCAGGGCGATGGCCTGGGGTTCGCTGGCGGGATAGACGGAGAGCGAGAACTCGCCGCAGCCGGTGCTCCGGCCGTCCAGGATGGAGGCGGCCATACAGCAGTTCTCGAACGAACCGCCCGCGCAACCGGCGATGATGCCCTGGTCCACCCAGACGCCGCCGTCATGGATCTTGTCGCGCAGCTTCAGGCCTTCACCGGCCTTGCCGAACTGCTTGCGGGCCTCTTCTTCCACGGCGGCGAACAGCTCGTCGGCATGGCGCACCACTTCGGCCACGGGATAGGCGTTGCTGGGATGGAAGGGCAGGGCCATCATGGGCTCGATGGCGGACAGGTCCACGCGGATGCAGCGGTCGAAGCAGGCGGGCTTGTCGTGACGCAGCTCGGTGTAATCGTCGGCGCGGCCGTGCATGGCCAGGTAATCGCGCACCTTGTCGTCCGTGGTCCAGATGGAGGACAGGCAGGTGGTCTCGGTGGTCATGACGTCGATGCCGCAGCGGTATTCCACGGAAAGGCCCGCCACGCCGGGGCCGGCGAATTCCATGACCCGGTTCTTGACGAAGCCGTTCTTGAACACGGCGCCGATGAGGGCGATGGCGATGTCCTGCGGGCCCACGCCGGGACGGGGAGCGTTCTCCAGCCAGACCAGCACCACTTCGGGACGGGCCACGTCGTAGGTCTTGCCCAGCAGCTGCTTGACCAGCTCGGGGCCACCTTCGCCCACGGCCATGGTGCCCAGGGCGCCGTAGCGGGTGTGGCTGTCGGAGCCCAGGATCATCTTGCCGCAACCGGCCATCATTTCACGGGCGTACTGGTGGATGACCGCCAGATGGGGCGGCACGAAGATGCCGCCGTACTTGCGGGCGGCGGTCAGGCCGAAGAGGTGGTCGTCCTCATTGATGGTGCCGCCCACGGCGCACAGGCTGTTGTGGCAGTTGGTGAGCGCGTAGGGCATGGGGAAGCGTTCCAGGCCGCTGGCGCGGGCCGTCTGGATGATGCCCACATAGGTGATGTCGTGCGAAGCCAGGGCGTCAAAACGCAGGCGCAGGGTGGGGTCGTCCCCGGCAGCCGTGTTGTGGGCGGCCAGGATGTTCCAGGCCAGGGTATTTTGACGGGCAGCGGCGCAGTCGATGCCGCGCGCCGCGGCTTCTTCCTGTTCCATCAGGGTGTTGCCCTGCACAATGACCGGTTTGTCGCTCAGTTGGATCATCTTGCTTCCTGCGTAGTCTGTGCTGTGCCGTGATGGCGATAAAAGGCAGGCCCGGCCTTTCCCCGTCCACGGCGACGGGGCGATGCGCAAGCATCCGGCGGGCGTGAAATTTTGCACCAGATACTATGCCACAGGCCAAAATGCTTTGGCAATGCCCGGAAGGGGCGCGCGTTTTTTGGGGTGGGAAGCCCCCCCTTTACTGGCGCGAAAAGGGGCCCTTCCCCAAAAGCCCTCCATCCTCCCCCGAACGCACTCTATCTTGAAGGGTGCCAAGCGGCACCACTCCTATGATTTTTCTGTGCTGAAGGTCCCCAACGGGCCCCCATCAGCAAAAAAAGTTCTCTTGAGCCCCAGTGGGCACATGGGGCCAGACGCAAAAAGGACGCCTCACGGCGTCCTTTTTCATATGTCAGGGAAGGAAGAGCGGCTCTATTCCACGGTCACGCTCTTGGCCAGGTTGCGGGGCTGGTCCACGTCCTTGCCCAGATAATCGGCCATCTCGTAGCTGAACAGCTGCATGGCGGGCAGGGCCATGAAACCGGCCAGGGGAGCGGGCAGGGCGGGGATCTCCCAGACATCGTCCACGGCCAGATCCATGCCCGGATTGGTCAGGGCGATGACCTTGCCCTGACGGGCCTGCACTTCCACGATGTTGGATTTCACCTTGGGGAAGAGGGCGTCGTCCAGAGCCAGGGCAAAGGTGGGGAAGGACGGATCGATGAGGGCGATGGGGCCGTGCTTCATCTCGCCGGCGGCATAACCTTCGGCATGGATGTAGGAAAGCTCCTTGAGCTTGAGCGCCCCTTCCAAGGCCAGCGGGTAGCAGTGGCCGCGGCCCAGATAGAAGAAGTTGCGGGCCTGGGCATAGGCACGGGCCAGCTGGCGGGCCTTCTCATGCATGGCGGGCAGGGCGGCATCCAGCTGGGAGGGCAGGGATTCCAGCAGGGCGATCTGGCGGGCGCGGGCCGCCGCGTCCATGATGCCCTGACGGCCGCCCCAGTACAGGGCCACCAGCGCCAGCATCAGCATCTGGCTGCACATGGCCTTGGTGGAGGCCACGCTGATCTCGGGCCCGGCCTGGGTGTAGATGACGGCCGAGGACTCGCGGGCGATGGACGAACCCACCACGTTGCACAGGCCCAGCACCGGCACACCGTGTTCGCGGGCGATGCGCAGGGCGGCCAGGGTATCGGCGGTCTCGCCGCTCTGGCTGATGACCAGCACCATGTCGTCCTTGTCCAGGGGCAGGCTCTCGCGGTAGCGGAACTCGGAAGCGATCTCCAGCTGCACCGGCACCTTGGCCCAGGGCTCGATGAGATGCCGCGCCCAAAGGCCGGAATGGTAGGACGTGCCGCAGGCCACGATATGCAGACGGCGCGGTACGGGCAGGGCATCCAGCTCGGGCAGGAGCACGGTGTCACGAGCGGCGTTGAGACGGCCGCTCAGGCCATCCACGATGACCTGGGGCTGCTCGAAGATCTCCTTGAGCATGAAGTGGCGGTAGCCGCCCTTCTGGGCCGCCTGCATGTCCCACTGGATGGTCTGGGGCTCATGCTCCACGGGGGAAAGGTCGGCCAGGCTCAGGATCTCATACTCGGAATTGGTGGCGTGCACGATCTCGCCGTCTTCCAGAAAGACCACCGTGCGCGTGTAGGGCAAAAAGGCCGGGATGTCCGAAGCCACGAAGTGCTCGCCCGTGCCGATGCCGAAGATGAGCGGGGCGGACATGCGCGCGGCCCAGATCTCACCGGGATATTCCCGGCTCATGAGACAGACGGCGTAGGCGCCGTGGGCCCGGCGCAGGGCCGCGGCAAAAGCCTTGAGCAGGTCGGCTTCCTGCTTGTGGCAGTCGGCGATGAGGTTGACCAGCACTTCCGTGTCGGTCTCGGAATGGAAGACATAGCCCTTCTGCAGCAGCTCTTCCTTCAGTTCCTGATAGTTCTCGATGATGCCGTTATGCACGATGGCCAGGCGGCCGTCGTTGGAAGCATGGGGATGGGCATTGCGCTCGGCGGGCACGCCGTGCGTGGCCCAGCGGGTATGGCCCATGGCGCAGGTGGCCATGGAAACAGGCTCCTTGGCCAGCTTTTCCTCAAGGGCGGAAAGCTTGCCCTGGGCACGGGT
>OGMF01002531.1_pt1 | contig 15403 bp, 18 predicted proteins | sample 1572921 | NCBI WGS metagenome assembly OGMF01 (sample SAMEA2581919, study PRJEB24529) | metagenome | biome: Human gut stool | place: China | collected 2011
TGTGTCTGTGCTGCTGAGGGTGTAGTTTGCTGTGGCTGCTGAGCTTGAGTACTGGCCTTGAGGATATCGTCTTTGGTTGCCATAAGTTCAGTTTTATTACAAGTCGAACATTTTCGAACCGGCATTTCCTACTCCTTGGGCTGCCTGTGCGATGGCAGCGCCCTGTTGCTTCCAGGTCTCTGCCTCTTGTTGTGCCAAATTGGCTTTCGTGTTCAAGTACTGCTGGTCGATAGAATCTTTGCGCGAGTCGCCTGTTGCGGCGATGCTGCTGGCTGCTGAGTATACCACCTGATTGGTTGCGGCCTTCTGTGCGGCGATGCTCTCATCGGTGGCTCCCGTGACCACCCCCGAGGCCTGGGCCTGGTTGTAGCGGCTTTTCATGGCGTCACGGGCCATCTGCATGGCTCGCTGTGCGTCGGAGCGCTGCGTCGAGTCTTCGTAATAGTTCCGGTTGTACCACGCTTCATTATCTTTCTTTTGTTTGTCGATAATTGCACGTTGCTTACGTGCCGCCCGGGCCTGAGCTGCTCCTCCGATGATGCTGCCTGCAACTTTTAGTCCGGCTCCTATTGCTGCTCCTATCATATGATATGATTTAATGTTTGTCCTTTGCTCTCGAAAATAGGGGGTTAGCTTTACGTCGGATGTACAAATGTTAATTTACATGGCACGTGGTTTCAAGACGGGGGGCAGAAAGGCCGGTACCCCAAACAAAACAACCGGGGAACTTCGTAAGATGATGGAGGAGTTTGTGGTCGGCAATTTTGCAGGCTTCACTCAGGCATGGCTCAGCATAGAGGATCCGAAAGATCAGGCCGACATCTATATCAAAGCTGCTAAGTTCGTGATCCCAGCCCTGCAGAGTGTAGATGTGAGTGGAAGCCTCAAAACGGATAAGAGTATCGAGCAGCAACTTTTGGAATTGTCAAAAACGGATGAGCTATGACCATTGAAATTATCTTGGACCGCACCCAAGTATTCGAGCAGGTAAATAAGATTACCTCGTACATAGGCAGCAAGACGAAGAGTGATCACGATACAATGTCTTATGCCGTAATAGCGACGACAAGCTATAACAATGAGCTGCTGGAAAACTACTATGACGATGCGTTGAACAGCTTAGTGACTATCTTCAAGCCATTTTTGTCTACAACGACCATAGAGGATGCTCGCACCACATTTACGCTTGAGATGCCGAGTAACTTTGCTGCAGCGTTGCTGAACTCCCTGCAAAAGGAGGTGGACTCCTTTGCGGTGGACTTCATCCTATCGCTGTGGCTCACCTTATGTGGAGTTCCCGCAGAGATGTATGCCAAGAAGGCTGCAGCGTCGTTAGAGGCGATATCCGTAAAGTTATATACGCGTATGGCTCCGCAGTATGATGCTCCAGAACAACAACCTTAATCCTTATGAAATCACTATCGATAACCCTTTACCTTTCGGAGATTCTGTACGATATCCGTAACAAAGCCTTTTTAACCGGCCGGAGCCGGGAGACGGCCGATAACCAAGCGCAAATATCGTGGTCACAACTCAGCAGTGACGAGCCCGAGATGGGACAGATCATGCGCTCTGTGGAGTCTGCCTTAGCTGTAGTTCAGACAAAGATGGCTCCCTACTTGGAAGAGATCACCCGGGAACGCATCTGGCGGGAGCGTCACCCACACAAACACTGTATGCCTCACCCCGCTGAGCCGATCGAATTGCCGGCCGAAGATGATGTGTTGATGCGCTTCGAGGATAATGCGATCACCATGAAGCTGCTGATGCCGGACAACTACAATCAGGCTTTTGTCCCGGTGTTGAGCTCCTCGATCCACAATTTTATTGTGGCAGCTGTATTGGGAGAGTGGTTTGTCATCTCATACCCCAATGAGGCAAAAGCCTACCTGCAATGGGCCGAGGGGGAGAACGTCAACATCAAGGCCTGTTTGGAGAAGCGCATCAAGCCGCTCAGGCGTCGATAGCATCCGTTTTAATGACCCGTTTGAAGGCAGAGGTGAAAGTCAAGCTGTAACATAAAAATCCATCTCTATAATGGAGTTGGATTTTTTTATATCTTTGTACAAATTGTTAAACTTTATAGCTATCGTCCTCAATTTTAGTGGAGATGAATGGTTGAAAATTAATTTTTAATAGGCATGAACATTAAAAAAAGCTTGTATTTGCTTGCGGGAATATTAATGTTTGGAAGTGAGTTATTTGCCAAAACTGTAGTGGTATCAACTCCGCATACTTCGCTCGTGATAGAGGCATCTACTGGCGGAGAATTGAAACAATTATATTACGGAAGCAGACTGAGGGATGACGATCTGGTTAATATCGGTGCATCGGGAAATATAGCTATGCCCGTTTATCCGGTCTATGGAATGAGTTGTCAGAGCGAAACCGCATTGGCCGTAAAACATGCGGATGGAAACATGTCCTTGCAAATGGAAGTAGTAAAAGTGAAATCCGATACGGCAACCAACTTTACTCTAACTACCATTTATTTGAAAGACAGGGTATATCCGTTTTATGTAAATATTTGTTATAAGGCGTATCAGGATGTAGATGTCATTGAAACATGGACTGAGATTATGCATCGTGAGAAAAAAACGGTGGTTTTGAATCAATTTGCATCGGCTTATCTGCCAATCCGCCGAGGTAACGTGTGGCTTTCGTCCCTCTACGGCTCATGGGCAAATGAAGGTCAACTGTTGCAAGAACCTTTGGAGCCTGGTATGAAGGTAATAAAAAACAAAGACGGTGTACGTAATTCACATACAGCTCATGCTGAGGTGATGTTTTCACTCGATGGGAAACCACAGGAAAACTCTGGAAGTGTAATCGGAGCGGCTTTGTGCTACACCGGGAATTATAAGTTGCGCATTGATACGGATAATGGTGAATACCATCATTTTTTTGCAGGTATTAACGAAGAAAATTCTGCATATAATTTAAGTAAAGATTCAGTGTTCCGGACTCCCGTACTTGCACTTACGTATAGCCAGGAAGGATTGAGTGGAGTGAGTCGTAATTTCCACAGCTGGGGACGTAAATATAAATTGGCAAACGGGAATGTGCAGCGCAAGATATTGTTGAATAGTTGGGAAGGCGTGTACTTAGATATTACACAAGAGGACATGAATCATATGATGGCAGATATAGCCTCTATGGGTGGCGAGTTATTTGTCATGGACGATGGGTGGTTTGGCGATAAGTATCCACGCGACACAGATACTTCCTCTTTGGGTGATTGGACGGTTAACAAAAGGAAACTTCCGGAAGGTATTGAGGGTCTGATTCGTAATGCAAAGGAAAACGGTATAGAATTCGGAATTTGGATCGAGCCTGAGATGACAAATATCTCGAGCGAACTTTATGAAACTCATCCCGAATGGATCGTCAATGCTTCTGATCGTCCCCTTGTAACCGGACGAGGAGGCACACAGTTGGTTTTGGATTTAGGAAATCCTGATGTACAAGATTTTGTATTTAGTGTTATTGACGGATTAATGACCCAATATCCCGATTTGGATTACATAAAATGGGATGCAAACATGGGAATCAAGAGTCACGGTTCGTCTTATTTGACGAAAGATAATCAAAGTCACTTGTATATCGACTACCATCGTGGATTTGAAAAAATATGCAAACGTATTCGCTCCAAATATCCGAAATTGACAATTCAGGCATGTGCCAGTGGTGGAGGACGTGTTAATTATGGTTATTTGCCTTATTTTGACGAGTTTTGGGTGAGCGATAATACGGATGCCTTGCAGCGCATATATATGCAATGGGGAACATCTTATTTTTTCCCTGCTATCGCGATGGCCTCTCATATCAGTGCGGTCCCTAATCATCAGACATTCCGTACAGTCCCATTGAAATATCGTATTGATGTAGCTATGAGTGGCAGGTTGGGTATGGAAATTCAGCCTAAGAACATGTCAGATGAAGAAAAGGCTTTATGTCGCAAGGCGATTGCCGATTACAAGATGATTCGTCAAATTGTACAATTTGGAGATATTTATCGTTTGGTATCCCCATATGACAAATTGGGCGTAGCCTCGCTTATGTATGTCTCTTCCGAAAAAGACAAGGCGGCATTTTATTGGTGGAAGATGGAGTCGTTCTTTAATCAGCATCTGCCACGCGTCAAGATGGCCGGACTAGACGCAAAGAAGATGTATCGGGTTCATGAATTAAACCGTATCGACAATGAACCGTTATCATTTGAAGGAAAGGTCTTCTCTGGTTCGTATTTGATGAATAACGGTTTGGATATTCCGTATATCCATAAAATAGATAGCGACAAAATGAGCGATTACGCAAGCCGCGTATTATATTTGGAAGAAGTAAAGTGAGCTACTGCTAAGATAAAAATTTAGAGATAGTTCACATTAAGAGATATAAAAAAGGAGCCAACTTTAAGTTGGCTCTTCCCATTTAAAATAAACATATAGCGAGAATATAAAATTGAGAAAGTCGTAGCGAAATAATTGAAATGTAGTTTGTTACGCTATATTTTTCTCTCGGTAAAAATCCAGAGAAACCTATAATATAGACGAATAGCGAAAAAGTTCAGTTACCTTATCATTACCTGAGTAATGATGAGAATTTCTTGCAAAACCGATGTGTTTCATCGTTTGGCACAATGTGTCATAGCTGTCTGTAACTCACTATAAATTAATTTTGTAACCATAAAAAGTGAGTTATGCGAAGTACCTTTAAAGTATTATTCTACGTAAAGAAAGGTAGCGAGAAACCTAATGACAACCTGCCTTTGATGTGCCGCCTTACGGTGGACGGAGAAATCAAACAGTTCAGTTGTAAGATGGATGTACCTTTGCGTCTGTGGGACGTGAAAAACAACAGAGCCTCGGGCAAGAGCGTCGAAGCACAGAAAATCAACATTGCCGTTGATAAAATCCGGGTGGAAGTAAACCGCCGTTATCAAGAGCTGATGCAGACTGATGGGTATGTCACTGCCGCCAAATTAAAAGATGCCTATCTCGGTATCGGTGTCAAGCAGGAGACTTTATTGAAACTTTTTGACCAGCATAACAGCGAGTTTGCCAAGAAAGTAGGATACAGCAGGGCAAAAGAAACATTCCAGCGTTATGTGACCGTCTGCAAACATAGTCGCCAGTTTCCTTGCTCGTCCATTAAGTTAGTACAGACTTTATTGAAAGTGAAAAGGTCAGGCGGTTGTGCCGTTTCGGGCAGAATCTTCCTCTTCCAGAGCGTATTCAGCCCGAAAACCTTTTCCCTTTCACGTCTGTACAATGGACACTGACGGCTACGGAAACAAATGACTGACGGAAAAGAATCGTCAAAGACAAAGCTATTGAATAGGCATATATGTCTATCATTATTTAAATATAGAATTTCATTCAAAACCGAGGGAGGTGTTTTTATAGGACACAATAAAATTGTGGCAAACGGAAAACTGCACTCCCTCCAGAAAATAATCATTTTCTTTTGGCGGTATTTTGGGAACACCGTTTTCGCCTTGTCGGAATGTCGTGCTTTACAGATAGGCAAGGTGTCGCTCATTCCTGCAATTCTGTTGACCATTTTTTAGCTTGACGGTTTAGAAACCAACCGACCATAATGCTAACCAATAATTGGGCAAACCAACCAACCGACCGTTATTTGTTGGAAACAACAAATAATATGACCAATTTCAAACAAGCATCTTATCAAAGACAATTCTTCTATTTTTAGGCGTGATTTCCATACTCAAATCTTATGTTCAAACGAACATAGCAAGTTTGTGTTTTGGTATGCCCAAAACTGACTTGCTATCCTCCCGTTGGTCAAAAGCCGCATCCTAATTTACGGTTCCGCTATTCCAAGAAACTTGCTCATACGTTCAACACACTTCTTTTTCTGATTGAGGTTCGGATGCACATACAGGTTAAGAGTGGTCGCCACGTTGGAATGACCGAGTATCACGCTTACTGTTTTGTAATCGCATTGGCTTTCTATGCACCGGGTTGCAAAGGTGTGTCTAAGCCCATGAAATACGATTTGAGGTATGCCGAGACGCTTTAATAACCGAGAAAAATAGTCACGATAAGAGCGTGGCTCTTTGGAATGTTCTGATGTACCGACCACAAACGGTGAGGCAGAGGCTTTTTTGACTGTTTTCAGACAATGGAACAGTTGCTTGGAGATAGGTATCTCGCGGCATGAATTTCTTGTTTTGGGCGATGACTGTATTTTTTCTGTGGATTTCAACTCGCAATTATAAACCCGTCCAACGGTATGCCTTACTGTGATAATCCGTTGGTAGAAGTCCACATCTTGCCATTGCAGTGCGCATACTTCTCCTATTCTCATGCCTGTGCAGAGGGACAACAGTACACCTATATTCTGCGCTGTCGGCTTCTCAATCAGATGTCGCATTAGTATGCGCTGGTGTTCTATTGCCAAAGTTGGCAATCGGCTCATTTCCGTATCTGTAGGATATTCTATTTCCCAATCCTCAAATAGAAAAATCTTATGTTTTCTTCCGTATTTGGCTACCGATTTTAATACGGCTACCATATCCCTTACGGTTTTACGTGCAAGACCGCACGAAAGTTTATAAATGACAAACTGCTGGACTTCGTCCTCTGTTATGGCTGTCTTAGTACCAAAATAAGGCAACAAATGGGTTTGTAGCGTCAGCAAATAAGCACACATGGTAGAGTGCTTTACTATCGGGCGTTTTGTCTCGCACCAGCTTTTTGAAATTTCTTGAAATGTTTTTTGCATATACAATTTTGAGGGAATTAATACTTTCATAACTCCCTCAAAATACGCATATTCTGTGATATATTACATTATTTGTTGCCTTTTGAACGGTTATGCGTCTTACACAGCATTTCGCAATTCTCTATGGAAGTAGCACCACCTTTGCTCCATGCGGTCACATGGTCGGCATCCATTTCATTAAACTTGTAAATCCGCGTTTTGTTGGCATTGTCGCCTATGGCACACAAAGGACAGTTGGAAATTCCTTTTTCTTTGGCTGCCTCGGTTTGGCGGGTATATGCCGCTCGTTTTGTAGACTCTTCGAACAAACGAATTTGAAGCAGGCTTTTATCTTGTTCGCCACCTAATACGTATTCATAAATGTTGCGTGGGCATTTGATACTCTCATCCGCTTGCAGGTCAAGCACACGCTCCGTCACATGGTCAATGCTGTAAGGTGTCTTATGATAAGTTTCGTAGAGCCGCCCCCATTCCAGACCGCACATATCCCGTTCCACCATAGTGAATGTAGTGGAAACCCAATCTATCACGGAGCGGAAATAGTTTTCAAGTTCGGTGATAGAACTATCGCGACGGTGCTGGCTCATGTAGGCATCTATGGTCATTTCTTTGCTGGCACATACCCATTTCAGGGCTTCAGCCAAATAATCCTGCCGTTTCACATCCCCTTTTACGTAATGGCTCCATTTCTGGACTTCCGCATTTTGTGAATTGCTGAACACGCGCTTTGCTGCGGTGACAAACTCGCCAGAATAGATGGCATTACGCAATTCCTGCTCATTCAAAGGTATACCTACGATATTGATGGTCTTGAACCATTCCTTTATTTCTCTTTCTTCTCCCTCGCATTCGTAAATAAGCAATGGAGATTGCAGTATTTTTTGTTGTTCTTTATAGGGAAGACCGCTGAAGTATTCTTCACGACCTCCATAGATTATGGCAAATTTCCCTGTGACGAACCGACCGAAAGATGTGATGCGTTGTTGACCGTCAAGAACTTCAAAACGGCCATCATTTGTACGGTTGAAATAAATAAGTCCTATTGGATAACCTTTCAGCAGCGATTCGATGACTGCCACATCCCGTTTGCCGTCATTGTAGATGTAATGACGTTGATACTCCGGCTGAATGGTAAGCCGTCCGTCAAGTCCGAACAGTCCTTTACCCTCCAACTCATTGTATGTAAAACCTTTGCAGACATCTGCAACAGTCCATTCTGTATGTAATGTTGTCTTCATATATTTTTGTTTTTAAGTTGAAATCTTAGGTCAGACACAAGGTGATTCAGGCAAGGAGCTTGGATTACGTCCATATCCTCGTGAATTGAAGAAGCTAAATCCCAGTTTGAGAGATGGTCAACTCTATTATATGGAAAATGGAATACCTCAAAAGCCATACGCACGTGTACTAATTAGAAAAATCACCAAGTTATGAAGTGCTTTGAAATCTTAGGGATAACAAAGACATGGTTTGGAAGTGCCTCCAAAATTTATCCCGAACAAATCCAAGTTGACCGTCATGGAAAAGAATCCAAAGTGACAAAACTCAATGACGGAGCAGTCTTGCTTCATTCCGAAGTTCCTCAGAATGAAACTTATTATATGGTCGACGGGAAATACTATACCCAAGTTTATGCAAGAGTTCTTATTAGACATATCAAATCATAATTTGCGTATGAGTAATCGAGCATATGTTGAGGTTAAAGAGCCATTATACCAAATTGCACCTCTACGATTCAAATCAGCCCAATTAGGAGTATCTGAGATGATATATTCTTTGGTTTTTAGCCCCCATTCATTTCCTCTATCAGTTATCCCTAAGATTTCAAATTGCTCCGGACAATACTTATCCAAGAAGGAAATGGGGACACCCATAACACCGTTATAGTCGGAAGGTATAGCGTCGGTAAATGGCACTTCTATAGCATCGTAATTGTCATAATGGTCATAGGCGGCTTTCCCTTTTATCTCCTTGTGCCTTGAAAAACGAAGATTGTCAGCCATAGTCATTAATGGGAGTGGTTCATGACGGCGACCGTGGTCTATATTCGTAAACCATCGCACACCTTTCACTCTGATAAACTTTCGCCCATTCTCATCAATTCTCCACCCTGCCGCATTCAGAGGGTATTCATTTGGTACCTCAAATTCCCTATCACCGCTATGAATAGAATATCCCATCCACATTCTATTTTCTTTTATCAATGGGAAAGTTTCTTTGTATGTTACAGCATTCATATTTCCTATAATAATGAACTTTTTATTAGCTGAAACAATCCAAGCTAAAAACTCTCGAAAGAGAGAAAATGGAGGATTGGTGATAATAATATTTGCTTCATCACGTAATTCCGAAACTTCCTTGCTCCTAAAGTCGCCATCTCCATTAAGATATTCCCAGTGCAAATCATCAATGTTTATTCTCCCGTCACCAGATAAATCTTTATCAAGAATGAATATCTTGCCTTTTGTTTGAGCTTTTGAAGGGTCAAATTGCGGGGCATCAGTTTCAAACAAAGTGGGTTCAGACAAGAGTCGCATCTTCTTTGCATCTGGCGCATAACTCGTAGAAATCAATTTCTTCAACCCAAGCTCATCAAACTTGGCGGCAAAGAACCGTGTGAAGTTGCTCCATTCGGGGTCATCACAAGGTAATAAAATCGTCTTACCCCTGAATACGTCGGGGTCGTATTCAAGGTATGCGTTCATCTCAATTTCTATATCATGGAATTGAGTATAAAATTCATCGTTCTTGGCCGCTTTTGCTTCTTTCAAATTACTGTTTGCCATCGTATCTTCTTTTCGTTGTTACCATGCTATCTACTAATCTTGTTAGGTATTAACAAGTCTCTGACATCTACATTCAGAATGTCCGCAATCTGATATAAAACAGGAATGGGAGGCTGCACCTTGTTGGTGGCATATAGATTAACCATATTAAAAGTCTTTCCAAGCCTATTCGCCAAGTCCTTAGTCTCCAATACCTCTTTTATTCGATTCATATTCGTATTCTTTTGTCTGACGGTTACAAAGGTGCAAAATTTTATTTGGTAAATGCACATTTTTCAAAGGAAGGTGTTACCTTTACATCAAACAAAAGCGTTATTTGAAAAAGCAAACGTGAGAAATGCTGTGCAGTTGGCAGGTTTGTAAATCGTAACCCATTTAAGCGAAAATCAATAGCAATTTATCTTATATCAATCAGTTACGTTTAACAGGATATTTTTCATATAGAAGACATGCACAAGCAATGATTTCAAAAATGATGATATTATAACTTCTTTTTACAGTGAAGAAGGTGATCTGATAAGAGTAAAGGACTTAACAGACAAAGTGAAGGTACCTAATTATAAACATTGGATACCAACCTCTGTTGAATATAAATTTTTTTTCGGATTAATTCCTATTGGGTGTTATCGTGTAAGTAGTTATACAAATGGGGGACATCGTATATACGGAACAGAAAAATGGAAACTATCAGAAATATTTAAATGTTATTTTAAATTCTGAACGGTTTCGTCTAACCGTTTGATGAATAAACATTTAACGGAGTATCTGAAAAGTAATGGTAACGACTAGGAAACCGTGCGATTTTCAGCGTTTTGCGGTGTTTTACTATCAAATAACTCTTTCAGGTGCAAAGATACGACAAATCTTTGATATAGTATCCAATACAAACAGTATTCGCCATTTTTTGCCTTTCGATATATACCTATTTGCTTATGCCGTTATTTTTTGCAGATTTGGATAAAAAAGGAAAGGCAAAATTCAGGAAGCATTGAAATTCTTTACTTTAGTTAGTGCAAAAATCGAATAATTTATTGTAACTTTGCAGCGGATTCGGTGTGCATATAATACCATCCCAATTAAGATAAGTCGCAACATATATAGTGGTTTTCAATATGATTATGAACAATTGTACAATATTAACAGGTAAAAACACCGTTAATATTGCATATCATAAACCTTGGTAATTTTTCCACATTCAAATCTAATTAATTCGATTTGAATGTCATTGTCTTTGTAATCCGGCATGCTATTTCAGGCTTGTCGAGAGATTTTTTGTGCTATAAAATCAAGAAACATTCAAAAGATAAAAGGAAAAATTCAAATGGAAAAAATCAGAAATTGGAAACAAGATTTCTATACAATATGGGCGGGGCAAGCTGTGTCCCTGATAACAAGTGGGGTTCTTCAAATGGCCATCATCTGGCATCTGACAAATACAACAGGGTCTGCGATGGTGTTGTCAATGGCGACCTTGGTTGGGTTTCTACCTCAAGCGGTTTTAGGTTCTGCAATCGGAGTACTTGTTGACCGCTGGAACCGGAAAATGGTCATGATTGGTGCAGATGTCATCATAGCTTGTGCTGGACTGGTACTTACCGTAATTTCCCTGTCAGCGGAACTACCTGTATGGATAGTAATGCTCATCCTCTTCATTAGAAGCGTTGGCACTGCATTCCATTCCCCTGCGTTAAGTGCGGTAACACCTCTTTTAGTGCCTGAAGAACAGTTAGTCAAATGTGCCGGCTACACCCAGTCCATCCAATCGGCAAGTTTCATCCTAAGTCCGGCAATTGCCGCTTTTCTCTATGCAAAATGGGGGTTGAATTCTGCGGTTGCCCTTGACGTATTCGGAGCAATAATTGCCTGTATCACTGTTGCAATGGTTCACATCCCAAAACAACCGATTGAAGCGCTGCAGCAAGAAAACTTTTTCACCGAACTGCGCATTGGCTATAACGCAATACGACAAAATAAAGCTCTTTTCACATTGCTTTGGATAGGAGCAATCAATATGTTCATTTATATGCCAATCAATGCGCTATTTCCGCTGATGAGTATGAATTATTTCGAGGGAAGTACCTTGCATGCTTCCGTGGTGGAAATTGTTTTTGCAGTTGGTATGTTGTTGGGCGGACTTCTATTGGGCGCATGGGGAGGTTTCAAAAAGCGCATGGCAAATATCATCGGCTCTATCTTTCTTATGGGAGTGTCATTGACTGTTTCCGGCTTGCTACCAACCAATGGTTTTATGATATTTGCGATATGTTGTACGTTGATGGGCTTTTCTGCCCCATTCTATAATGGAGTACAGACCGCGCTATTTCAAGAACAGATACAACCCGAGTATTTAGGGCGTGTTTTCGGACTTCTTGGCAGCATCATGTCGTTTGCCATGCCGCTTGGGTTGGTAGTGTCGGGTGCATTTGCAGACCAAATCGGGGTAAACCGTTGGTTTTTGTTCTCAGGTATGGCTATTCTGCTTCTCGCTATAATAGCCTTATGTCTTCCACAACTTAGAAAGGTCGACAATCAAAAACAAAAATCATGATTTATGAAACGTAACTAAATCTAAACAGCAATAAGCCTCTGATAGGGAAATACGATTATCGGAGGCTTATTGCAATCTGTTTTAACTACTTATGTAATTCCTCTACTTTTCCTTTGTGGTTGAATTGGCTGTCGTATGCTCTGCCGTAGCCTGTCGAACTGTTCCCTGAACCATTCGCCTATGGGCTGGCGGTTGATTACGAGTGTCAGTTTAGACTTGTCCGCAGGGTCTTTCACCACTTGAAAGCCTGCTCTTTCTGTCGTAAAACTCCGATTATGTTCCTCCGAATAAAGTTTGCCCTCGTATATCAAAGGCTTACCATAAGTCAATGTCGTGGTCTGCCTTTCATTGAACCCGACAAGGCGGCACAGGCTCTCTATTCTCATAATTTCCTTTGCCATAGGAAACCATGCACACAGCTTTTCGATAATGCGTTTCAAACCTGATACTTCATCTTTGTGTCTGACACTTTTTTCCGCCATCTCCTTACGGTGATTCTGCTGTATTTCCAACAACTGGCGGTTGTGCTCGGTTTGCATCGTGTGTATGCGGTTTTGCAGTATCTCAATGGTTTCCTCATGGGTGGCAACTTCCCGATACAGGGCGGTGTTCTCCCTTTCCAAAGTCTTGACCTTGTTGCTCCCGAAAAGAGAACCGACACTTTCAGCTATGTTGGTCGCTGCGGTGGTGGCTGCACCTTTCAGTTTCTCGGTCTGTACCTCTTTCTTGGCTTGTCTGAGTTCCTGTTCGGTTTCGGTTTTCTGCTCCTGTAACCGCTTGTTTTCTGCATCAAGGGCAGCGTTCTTTTTCTGTATGTCCCGATAATACTGTGTCGTGGTGGTGTGCCGTGCTTCGGAACCTCGCACACCTCGCTGTAATCCGTATTTAGCCATAACCCTTGCATAATTGTCGTGGTACGCAATCAAGGTCTGACGGTTGAACAGGTCATCGGCACACAAACGGACGGTATTTGCTTTCTTGTGATACTTCCGTTTGCCGTCTTCCTGCTCTTTCTTGGCTTTGCGCCTTTCACCTGTCACGATGGGAACAATGGCTGCATGGATATGCGGTGTCTTCTCGTCCATGTGAAGATGGGCGGCAACCACGTTCTCCCTGCCGAATGTGGCTTGCAGCCATTGGCACCATTCGTCAAGTCTTCCGTTTTCCTGTATGTCCATCATGTCCTCATGTGTTCCCGACAGAACCACTCGGACTACACGGACTTGGTCATGTGTAATCTTCCGCTTGATGCCTGCCGTGTTCAGCCTGTGGGCAATCGCTTCATCCCTGCCATGAACGCCATCGGGGTATTCTATAAGTACCCTGTTCAGATGCGTTCTTGTCGGGTCTGCGTTTTTAGGTATGATTCTTCTCTCTATATGGTCGGATTGTACGGTGTCCGATGAACCTTTTGCTTTCTTTATGTCCAATGAAAAATATCCCATGTAGTTTGATTTTTACGGTTATTGTTATGAGTGTATTCTCTGCCTGTGGCATTGGCTCTCAGGGTTTCCAAAGGGATTTCCCTTTGGCTCGATAGGGAGTTTTTAGCATTACCGTGTAATGCGTGAAGAAAACGCCCTATTGAGCTATGGTATTTCTGTCTAAATACCCTTGGGAAAGCGAACCTGTTCCCCTCTATATTTTCAGCCCTTTCTTTTTCGGTGGCTGCATCATCCGCCTTGCGGATTGTACTTGCTTCTCCTCCTTTATCGGCTCTGTCGATTGGGACAAGAGTTTTTTGCACAGGTACTCGTTCAAGTCATTATACCCTGCATAGTGAACCGACATATCCTGCAAGCGGTCACCCAACATCCGTTGCAGGTTGGCGTATGCGTTCCGTCCTGCTGTGTCATTGTCAAGGAAACAGCCGATTCGGGTATAGGTTGCCAATATGCTTTCCGCTTTCGAGAGGTTGGAAACGGAGTTGAGAATGACGTAATCCTGTGCATTCAATCGTGGGTGTTGCGGATTGTTCTTTACTCGGATGGTCAGGAACGAGAGATAATCCATGAAGCCCTCGAAAAGATAACAGACGGTTCGTGGCTCTTTTTGCTGTCGGATATGGGTGATGTCCTTCGGGGCGACACATCCCTTGAAGTATCTATTACGCACTTCATACCCTCTTGCCATATTCGGGAAGCCGATGGCGAAATAGGGTTTGTCGGCATTCTCAAACCGCAGTTCCTTACACTCCCTTTTGGCGAGTTCAATGTCTATCCCCCTTTCTTGCAGATAGGCAATGAGCGCAGGTGATGACAGCTCGCCAACTCTTAATACCCGATAAGTGCGGTTGTCGGATTGCTGCTTGCCAAAAGAAAACGATGCAGGGCGGATGTATGGTGTCCGTTCCTCTATGCGCTTCAACAGGCAGGTTACATCTTCCGTATGGTAGAGTTCCGCTGCCAATGCGATGATGTTACCGCCCTTGCCAAGTCCAAAATCGTACCATTTGTTGAGTTCTGTGTTTACCTTGAAAGATGCGTCCGTTTCCTCTCTCAGCGGTGATTTGTACCAAAAGCTGCTGCCCTGTTGCTTGACGGGCGTGTAACCCAAACTTTGCAGATAGTCTGCGATTCTGATTTGTTTAACTTCTTGTATGTTCATGATATTCTATAGATTTGATGATGATTGTAAAAACGTTGATTTGTTGAATGGCTTATATAACACATTTATTTACAGAAAGATATTTGCTCAACATCTTCTCAACAAACCACTCGCCAAAAGAGAAATCAACAATCGGGTGCTGTTCCTCTCTCAACTTCTCTTTTCGATTGTTGAGATTTTGTTGAGAGTGTATATTGTTTATTGTCAGCATAGTTATATCCTTATTCATCAATTCAACAAAAAAAAGAATGATATTACAGGGATTCAAGTTGTTCCCTCGTGACAGAATAGAAACGACCGACCCGTTTTACAGGCTCATACCGACACTCCCGATTGTAGTTGAATTGGTAGGTGGTATAGGTCAGTCCGTTGGGTGCAGGCGTAAGTTTCCAACACTCCTGCAACACCTTTCGGACTTGGTGCTTCTCCACTTTTACCTGCGAGTGTACCAGCAACAGAAGAATGTCGTTGTAGCAGAACGAGAATGTGTCCGTGCCGACACTATCCATGATGTCAAGTATCAGCTCGTGCATCTCTATCTCCAGTCGGTTACGGTTGCTGCGGATTATCTTCTGCAAGGCTTCGGTATGCAACAGCGATGGAGCAAACCACATACGGCTTTCCTTTTCGGTGGATAGTGTTCTGTGTTGCAGGAAATGAAGAAAGGCGGGTATCTCCGCTTTCAGCTTTTGCAGGAAGTCGGTATCATCGGACT
>OGMF01002536.1_pt1 | contig 15369 bp, 8 predicted proteins | sample 1572921 | NCBI WGS metagenome assembly OGMF01 (sample SAMEA2581919, study PRJEB24529) | metagenome | biome: Human gut stool | place: China | collected 2011
TACCTGACAAGGAATTTCGCTACCTTAGGACCGTTATAGTTACGGCCGCCGTTCATCGGGGCTTAGCTTCAGGGCTTCGAACCGAAGTTCTAACTCTTCCGCGTAACCTTCCGACACCGGGCAGGCGTCAGCCCCTATACATCGTCTTAATCGACTTAGCAGAGACCTGTGTTTTTGGTAAACAGTCGCTTGGGCCTATTCACTGCGACCCTATCACGCTTCAGCAGCAAGTGCTTACACGCTAGCAGGGTACCTCTTCTCCCGAAGTTACGAGGTGATTTTGCAGAGTTCCTTAGCGAGAGTTGTCTCGCGCACCTTAGTATTTTCTACCAACCTACCTGTGGCGGTTTACGGTACGGATACCGGATAATCTCGATTGCGAAGATTTTCTTGGCAGTGTGGATTCAACAACTTCGAGTCCGTAGACTCTCCTCATCACGCCTCAGTTTATAACGAAATAGCGGATTTTCCTACTACTTCTACCTACACGCTTAAACAGCAACTACCGATCTGCTGCTTGCCTATCCTCCTGCGTCCCTCCGCATCTGATAACGATTACCAGATAGTTCAGGAATATCAACCTGATGTCCATCGACTACGCCTTTGGGCCTCGTCTTAGGTTCCGACTAACCCCCCGCGGACGAGCCTGCCAGGGGAAACCTTAGGTTTACGGTGCATTGGATTCTCACCAATGTTTTCGCTACTTATGCCGACATTCTCACTTCTGCTTCGTCCATCAGTCCTTACGATCTGACTTCAACCTACAACAGAACGCTCCCCTACCGATTAAAGTAAACTTTAATCACGTAGTTTCGGTTATATGCTTGAGTCCCGGTGTATTTTCGGCGCGGAGTCGCTTGACCAGTGAGCTATTACGCACTCTTTCAAGGAATGGCTGCTTCTAAGCCAACCTCCTGGTTGTCGCAGCAACTCTACCTCCTTAACCACTTAGCATATATTAGGGACCTTAACTGACGTTCTGGACTGTTTTCCTCTTGACCACGGATCTTAGCACTCGTAGTCTCACTGCTAGATAGTAACATTACAGGCATTCGGAGTTTGACATTGTTTGGTACAACATTTCGCCGCCCGCACAAAACCAGTGCTCTACCTCCTGTAAGATAAATCTAACGCTGTGCCTAAACGCATTTCGGGGAGAACCAGCTAGCTCCTAGTTCGATTGGCATTTCACCCCTAACCACACCTCATCCACCGATTTTTCAACATCGGTTGGTTCGGACCTCCACGTAGTGTTACCTACGCTTCATCCTGGACATGGTTAGATCACCAGGGTTCGGGTCTATCTCATGTTACTTAACGCTCTATTCAAACTCGCTTTCGCTGTGGCTCCGAATGTCAACTTCTTAACCTTGCAACATAAGATAACTCGCCGGCTCATTCTTCAACAGGCACGCCATCACACTATTGATAGTGCTCTGACTGGTTGTAAGCTAACGGTTTCAGGATCTATTTCACTCAGCTTCTCACTGTTCTTTTCGCCTTTCCATCACTGTACTCGTTCACTATCGGTCACTGACTAGTATTTAGCCTTTCCACATGGTCGTGGAGGATTCAGACAGGGTTTCACGTGCCCCGCCGTACTCGGGATACTTTCAAGAGACTATTTAATTTCGTTTACTGGGCTATCACCGTCTATGGCTCAACTTTCCAGTTGAATTCAACTATTAAATAATTTTGTAACTCTTTGAATATGCTGCTACATATTCTGAAAGTCCCACAACCCCCTGTGCACAACGAATGCAGTCTATCACGTACACAAGGTTTAGGCTTTTCCAATTTCGCTCGCCGCTACTTTCGGAATCATTGGTTTATTTTCTTTTCGTTCTGTTACTAAGATGTTTCAGTTCACAGACTTTCCTCCTCTTGAACTATTGATTCATTCAAGGGTTATAAGGTTTTAACCTTATAGGGTTTCCCCATTCGGATTCCTAGGGATCAAGGCATTTTAGCAACTCCCCCTAGAGTATCGCCGCTTTACGCGTCCTTCTTCGGCTGTCAGTACCAAGGCATTCTCCATTAGCTCTTTGTAGCTTTACCTAATACTGAGTTTGTCTTTCGATAAACTCAATTGTAGTTATCATTGATGATTTACGCATATCTTTTTAGATAACAGTATTTCTCAATACTTAAAATATCCAAATGATATTTACGCTTATAATCTTATGCAATTTTCAATGTACAATTTCAATGACGAGCATTGAAAGAGGAACAGCCTGAAAACATATACTTGAGATTAACTCTCCACCGATAATCAAAATGATTTAGTTAAAACTTATCGGCTTCATCAAGTTACGACCTTGGGATGAACGGTTTACATATGCAACCTAGAGTTGCTACCGTTTAATCTCCCTAGAAAGGAGGTGATCCAGCCACACCTTCCGGTACGGCTACCTTGTTACGACTTCACCCCAGTCACCAACCCTGCCTTAGGACGCTGCCTCCAAATGGTTAGCTTGCGCACTTCGGGCGTGGTCGACTTCCATGGTGTGACGGGCGGTGTGTACAAGACCCGGGAACGTATTCACCGCAGCGTGCTGATCTACGGTTACTAGCGATTCCGACTTCATGCACTCGAGTTGCAGAGTGCAATCCGAACTGAGACTAAGTTTAAGAGATTTGCTCACCCTCGCGGGTTGGCTGCTCGCTGTCTTAGCCATTGTAACACGTGTGTAGCCCAGGACATAAGGGGCATGATGATTTGACGTCGTCCCCACCTTCCTCCGTTTTGTCAACGGCAGTCTCGCTAGAGTGCTCTTGCGTAGCAACTAACAATAGGGGTTGCGCTCGTTGCGGGACTTAACCCAACATCTCACGACACGAGCTGACGACAACCGTGCACCACCTGTCTTGAGGTTCTCCGAAGAGCACCCTCTGCTTTCACAAAGGTTCCTCAGATGTCAAGCCCTGGTAAGGTTTTTCGCGTTGCTTCGAATTAAACCACATGTTCCACCGCTTGTGCGGGTCCCCGTCAATTCCTTTGAGTTTCACACTTGCGTGCGTACTCCCCAGGCGGGATACTTATCGCGTTAGCTACGGCACTGCAGGGGTCGATACCCGCAACACCTAGTATCCATCGTTTACGGCCGGGACTACTGGGGTATCTAATCCCATTTGCTACCCCGGCTTTCGTTCCTCAGTGTCAATTACGGCCCAGTAAAGCGCTTACGCCACCGATGTTCCTCCTGATATCTACGCATTTCACCGCTACACCAGGAATTCCCTTTACCTCTACCGCATTCTAGTCTGCCAGTATCCGATGCCGAACCGAAGTTGAGCTTCGGGCTTTGACACCAGACTTAACAAACCACCTACGAACTCTTTACGCCCAATGATTCCGGACAACGCTTGCACCCTCCGTATTACCGCGGCTGCTGGCACGGAGTTAGCCGGTGCTTCCTCTGTAGGTACCGTCAAAATTCGTCCCTACTGACAGTGTTTTACACCCCGAAGGGCGTCATCACACACGCGGCGTTGCTGCGTCAGGCTTTCGCCCATTGCGCAAAATTCCCTACTGCTGCCTCCCGTAGGAGTATGGGCCGTGTCTCAGTCCCATTGTGGCTGATCATCCTCTCAAACCAGCTACTGATCGTCGCCTTGGTAGTCCATTACACCACCAACAAGCTAATCAGGTGCAGGCTCATCCTAGAGCACCGGAGTTTTCAAGATTGGTATTTCAACCAAGCTCATATGGGGTATTAGCAGAAGTTTCCTTCTGTTGTCCCCCTCTCTAGGGCAGATTTCCTACATATTACTCACCCGTCCGCCACTTTCCACTAGAGCAAGCTCTAGCTTCTCGTTCGACTTGCATGTATGAAGCACGCCGCCAGCGTTCGTCCTGAGCCAGGATCAAACTCTCCATTGTCAGAAAGTTTATGTCCATCGTTTATCGAGGCTAATCGATAAACTGCTCGACGTTGTTTTAACACTAGCTTTTGCTTGTGTATTTTGTCCTAAATCATATTTTGTTAGAATCAACAAGTATATTTAGTCGTTTTCAGCTATTCTTTTTTCAATGTTCAGTCTCTTTACTCGGCACCAATAAATCAAGGTTTATTGTGTCCTTAACATTACTTCTAATAAGTAATCCCTTCGGCTGGGTTTGGAAGTGGCAGATTTAAAATCTTTTCTAGAGCCATTCCTCTAATTCCTTAACGGTTGCTCTTGATTACGTTTTGCGTTTCATTCGCTTCCGTACTTATTATGTTACAACTTCAATTTTTTTTGTCAACACCTTTTTTAAAATTATTTTTTATTTTGTTTACATTTCTTCAAAATTCAGTTTTTTTTGAAAAATCACCCATTCGGGTAATAGGCTAAAAATCAATAATATCTTAATTTTTAAAAAATTAGCGTTTAGAATTTATATTAAGTTATATTAACTATTTTCTTTTTTAGTTGTTCTCAATTAAACTATTTTTATCTAATTACATGAATATATATATAAGGAGATATGACATGCAAATTAATAAAACATGCTTATTGCTTTCTGCGGGATTGGTATTATCAATCGCACCGGCATTCGCTGACGGCAATGCATTTACACCGTTAAATTTTGATGATACAGCATATTCTGTACCAAATACAACAAAGGCTAATTCTACAAAATCAGCTGTATCGACAACTTCAGCAACATCTGGACAAGGATATGTTGATACAAATGCTGCTGGGACTCAAACTATTACTGGTAATGCTGATTTACAAGGTGCAATTGCTAAGATTGACACTGCATTAGAAGATATTCGTGCAGATCAAAATGTTTGCAAAGCTAAGTATGCAGACATTGATAACCAGTACAAATTCATCAAAAATGAACGTTCTAACATGAAAAAACAAGTTAAAAAGAACGAAAAACGCATTAAAGAATTGACTAGAGCAAAAGCAAACTTAGGCAAAAACGTTCTATAATAGCTTTTTAGTGATTTAGTTTAAAGCATGGAACTTTATGTTCCATGCTTTTTATATATTAAATATTTAGATGATGAAATTTGCACATATACATGTATAATATATATATACATGTCAAACATATTGGAAATTAAAAAATTAAATTTAGGGTTTAACACTGAAGATGGCTTTAGACAAGCACTTTTTGATGTTTCATTAAACATAAAAAACGGCGAAATGCATGCACTTGTAGGCGAATCTGGTTGCGGAAAGAGCATGACTGCCATGAGTGTTATCAAGCTATTGCCCAAAACAGCCTCAATAAAAGGCGGAGAAATATTTTTCAAGGGTAAAGACATGCTAAAACTTGATAGCAAGCATACTCGAGAAGTACGTGGGTCACACATTGCGCTAATTCCGCAAGACCCGATGACCTCTTTAAATCCGCTGTATACGGTTGGTAATCAGCTTTTAGAGATAATCAAGTTGCACCAAAACCTTAGAGGCAAGGATGCAAAGCAAAAAGCACTTGAAGCATTAGATATGGTTCAAATACCTTCAGCAAAAGAACGCTTTAACCAGTATCCACACGAGTTTTCAGGTGGCATGAAGCAACGTGCAATTATAGCCATGGCACTAGCATGTAACGCTGAGCTTATAATTGCCGATGAGCCAACAACGGCGCTTGATGTAACCATTCAAGCACAGATAATGCGTCTATTGGCGGACATCAAGAAGGAGTACAATACCTCTATTCTACTAATAACGCATGACTTAGCGCTTGTTAGTGAAAATGCCGACGAAGTTTCTGTAATGTATGCGGGTAGAATAGTCGAAAATGCCTCAACAGAGGAGTTTTTCAGCAACACTAATCACCCATATTCGATTGGATTAATAAAATCTATACCAAGTAGCCGAGAACAAAAGCTAACCATCATAAGTGGTCATCCACCATCTATAATGGACAATATAGAGGGGTGTCGTTTCCACAACCGTTGCAAATTCTGTATTCCAAACCTTTGCGACAAAAAAGTTCCAGATTTAAAGCACCTTAACAGAACTCATCTTTCAGCTTGTTTCTTGAATTAGCTATTACTAAAGGTGTTTAAAGATATATTTTCAAAAAAGCCTTTGTGCTACTGTCACTTAGGCTTTTTTAATTTCGTAAGTCTCACCTCTCTAGCCTTACAAGGATTTAGACCGTATAAACACTTACAATAAAAAACGTACGTAAAAATACGGACAAAAGTGTTTTTATAAGTACTTTTATAATTTTTTATTCATATTTGTTAACATTTAAGACAAATTGCTAAAGTCTCTTTTTTAATTTGCCGATATAAAAACTTGTTAGGGTAAAAAGATTATATATATCTACAAGGAGTCGCTTATGAATATTCCAAAAAATTTTCAATCACAATTAAAGCTAAGATTAAATAAAGAATATAGCCAATATAAGGCAAACTTTGAGAACAAAAAAGCAGACAGTGTTACGACAAGCCAATTAAAATCAAATCTTATTGACAAGGTTGTCTTGACAACTGTTGATTCATCTTCTTTTGATAAATATATACAAACAATTGAAAACGGTAAAAAGAGTGTTGCTGACAAATTTGTCGGAGCGTTAGAAACATTCGCAGATAAAATTATAGACGGAATAAACAACACAACAAAAGCTGATAAAAAAGCTGATGAAAAATCCGATGAAAACACCGATGGCAATAAAACTACCGACACAGACGCAAAAAAAGAAGGTACTGATAAAACTTCAAATAGAGGGACTAGCACTTCAACACTAGATGCTATAAAAATTCGCAATTTAAAAACGCAAAAAACATTACTTGAAAACCAAAAAGCTATGTTGGAAAAAACATTAGAAAGATACCCTAAAGGTAAAAAGATGCATGACATCGTAAAACGTAATTTGGCTAATGTTGAAGAAAAATTAGCTAAAGTGAACGAAGAGCTTGAAGCAAAAGGTATAGATACAACTTCAACGGAAACCAACAAAAGTGATACAAAAAATAATTTAACTGCTAACATCAATAGTGAAACATTGAAAAAATCAGCAACGAATAGCTTTTTATTAAGTTAGCATATAGCAACAAGAAGGCGCAGGCAAAGCCTGCGCCCTCTTGTTGTGACATTTAAAATTATTAAATTTAGTGGTGGGATTAGTCGTTTTCAATTTGGCATGGGTTGAAAAATATGCTATAATTGAAAAAAATTAGGGAGGAATATATGACAATTGAAGTTAAGCCATTAAACGCTATCGTTTATAATCAAGACATGGTAAATATGAGTGATGTTATCGCACCGCCTTATGACGTAATACTTGATGATTACCGCAATGAGCTTGAAGCACGTAGTGAATACAACATCGTAAAATTAATTTTAGCAAACAATTCTACTGATTTAACTGATGAAAACAACCGTTACAATGTTGCTTTTGCAAATTATCAAAAATGGCTTAGAGAGAAAGTTTTAGTAAAAACAGACAAACAATGTATTTTATATTTAGTTCAAAATTACGAAAAGAACGGCAAGAAGATTTCACGCAAAGGTTTTATCGCGCGCAACCGCATTGAAGATTTTGAAAGTAAAAACATTCTGCCACACGAATACACAATGGGCGGACCAAAAGCAGACCGTTTGAACCTTACTAAAAAATGCCGAGCTAACTTTTCTCAAGTATTTTTAGTATATTCTGACCCTGAAAAACAAATTGAAAAGGCAATTGATTATACTCAAAAACCTTTCATTGACGTTACTGATGATTTAGGGGTACAAAACATCGTTTACAAAATTGACGACGAAAAGACTTTATCATTAATCGAAAAAGTTTTAAGTGACAAAACATGCTTAATCGCAGACGGTCATCATCGTTACGAAACAGCCATGAATTACAGAAACGAAATGAGAAAAACAGTTTCAAGCCCAACAGGCAACGAGCCTTGGAATTACGTTATGAGTTATTTCACAAATCTTGAAGACGATTTATTAATCTTCCCGACTCACCGTATTTTAACTCGTGCAATCGACTCTGCAGATTTACTTGGAAAAGTAAAAAAATACTTTGACGTTGAAGAAATCTCTTTTGACAATCAAAATAAATCGGAAATGAAATCAAAACTTCTTGAAGAAATCGAAAAATCGTCAAAAGAAAGAATTTCAATGGGATTATACCTAAAAAATGTAAGTAAATTTTACCTATTAAAACTTAGAGAAAATGTTGACTCAATACTTGATGAATACAAAGTTCCAGACGTATTAAAGACATTAGATTTAATAGTTTTGCATAAGGTAATTATCTCAAAAGAACTTGGTTACACACAAGAAGAACAAATGGCTCAAGACGGAATCCTATACATCAAGCAAGAATCTGAAGCATTTGATATGATTGATGATGGTAAAGCAAATGCTTCGTTCATAATGGCTTATCCAAAAATTCAAGACATCAAAAAAATTTCAGAAGCAGGTGAGCGCATGCCTCAAAAATCAACATACTTCTATCCAAAATTGTTATCAGGCATTGTGATTAATCCGCTTGAATAGGGTTTGTCAGGCATTGCCTGACCTACATCATCACATCACTCGGAAAACAAATGAGATTCTGCACAAAACATTATGTTTTAATAAAAAGAGGTGCGAGCTTTGCTCGCACCTCTTTTGCTTTTATTCTTTTCTCACATTATGCTTGAGTTTTTGTTGGAGTTAATTTTTCACTTAAGTATGCAATTGTTTTTGGGAAGTGTTGTTGTAAATATTGAGTTCTAATACCTAAAATATCTACAGTTTGGTATGTGTTCATTAACGCATTTGTTTCTGCAATTGTTTCTTCACGACCTCTATCTGGTTGACCAGCAACTGCTTCTTGTTCGATGAAGTAATCAACGTGATTTCTTTCGTTTGTTGGAAATTCTTTTAAGAAGTTTTGCCTTTCTTCTTCATAAGTTTTTTTGAAAGTTTCGTCTTCGTGAAGTGTATTTAAAAGTTTTACACTTGTAGCTTCACCTTTTTCATTTAATTTTAAATCTACAAATTTACCGCACATATCTGTAGAATGACCTAATTCATGTAAGAATACAAATGGGTCGTCTGAAACATTTAATGTTGAAAATGCCATAATATCTTCACCCATTTGATAAATTCCAGGACTGCAATATGAGCCTAATTTATCATCAATATCTTCAATTTGAACAGTTGTGTTTGCTAAGTTTAGTAATTCATCTCCAGGAATTTTCTTTAACATATTAACAATTTTTTGTTCACTTGCTTCTACTTTTTCTGGATTATTTCTGTCTTCTTTACCTTTTGGAACAACAAAGTTTTTGATTGGAATATTTAAGCCATCATTTTTTTGTTCATCTAAAACATTTAAAGTTTTAGCTTTTTTATCGTATTCAATTAAGTATGATTTATCATTTCTTGAAGAACGATATTTGTTTTCTCCTAAAACTTCAAAAGATTGAGATTGTTTCATCAAAACTTTACCGTCTGGTGAAGTTATTTTATAGTCAACAATTCTGTTGCCTTTAGGGTCATCTTCATATCTGAATTGAGTTCTTGTCATATCAACAGAACGCATGTCTTTTTCAATTAATGTATGACCTGTTTTTTTATCAACAGTTGCTTTTGAAATTTGTCTTGTTTTACCGTTTGGAAATTCATATTTAACATTAAACATGCCAGCAACATCAGATTTTTCGTAAGTTTCTTTTCTAATTAATTTGCCATTTTTATCACGACGAATTTTAACGGCTTCAGTCATCATAGGATAACCTTCTTTTGAAAACTCAAATTTTGTTTCATTAAAAGTATTTGTTCTAAAGTCGTTTGTCATGACTTTTTTGCTAACAGGTTTACCTTTAGCATCAAATTTTAATTGAATATTTTCTTGTTCTAAAGTATTCAAATCCTTGTCTAAAAGTCTTAGTGTAGAGCCGTTTTTACCTAACGATTTCATAACATAGTTATTTTCTTTATCGTAAGCACATCTTCTCAATGTAATTTTTTTAGTGTCGCTCATTGTCATTTCTTTAGACAAAGATAAGACTTTACCTGCATCAAGATTATCCTCCACCATCAAATCAGAACTTTCCTTGTCCAATTTTAACGGAGTCATTTTGTTATACATTTTAGCAATTTTATCCAACACATTATCTTTTTTCTGAGCAACTTTAGTTTCAGTTGTTCTTTCAAATGTATCAGGTTTTTGTGGTGCTAAATAAGGTTTTCTTTCTGCACCTTTGTTTTCATCAACTTTTCCTGTAAAATTAACGTTTAATAAATTTTGAATATTCATGCCTTAATCCCTAAAAATATTATAAATTACTGTACCGATATCTATTAAACACAAACAAACATGGAAAATTGCTCAATCTACACTTATTTTTTTAAGATTGTTAAGAAAATTTATAACAATACTGTTAATATAACATTGCAAAATAATTTCAGATAAAATGCAGGCGCAAGCTCCGCTTGCGCCTGCAAAAAACTTTTTGACTAAAATTTACTTTCCTGTTGAACCAAAACCGCCTTCTCCACGTGATGTCTCAGTCAATTCAGTTACAACCTCTATTTTTGCTTGTTCATATTTTGCAATTACCATTTGCGCAATTCTTTCATCTGGTAAAATTGTGTATTCTTCATTTGAAATATTTACCATCGGAATACAAACTTCACCTCTGTAATCCTCATCAATTGTGCCAATACAGTTAATTAATGTAATTCCATGTTTTATAGACAAACCTGAACGTGGGCGTACTTGCGCTTCATAGCCGTGTTCTAATTCAATTTTTAAACCTGTTGGAATTAATTTTCTTTCTAAAGGTTTTAATGTTACAGGTTCTGAAATTGCTGCGCATAAATCCATGCCCGCAGCACCGTCTGTTTTATATTCTGGTAACACTTTATTGTGTGCTAATCTTTCAATCTTTAAAATCATTTTCCTATCTCCTTTTTATCCCTACAAAAATGATAACATAAAAACTTTTGTGTTATAGTATCACTATGGCAAAATTGAAAATTTCAGCAACATTAGAAGACTATCTTGAATTTATTTACGAAACTGTTGAAGCTAAATCAAATATTAAAGCCATAGACATCGCAAATAAATTTGGCATTGCTAGAGCCTCTGTTACAGAAGCCCTTCAACGCCTTGAGCAAAAAGGCTACATCAAATACGGCAGATACCAACCAATTGAACTTACTGCCGAAGGTATCAAATTAGCCAAAGAAATTATTTTAAAACACAACACTTTGTGCAAATTCTTTAGCTCTGTTCTTGAACTTTCTCAAGATGAAGCCGAAACTAATGCATGTCGTATTGAACACATTATCACTCCGACTGCGTTTAAAAAAATTAAAGAATATGTTAAAAATAATAATTTGTAATTTTTATTTTATAAGCGAAGCGCCGAAGGCAATGCCTTCGGCGCTTCATTATTTTATTTAAAAACTTATGCTTTTAATTTATTTTCGATTTCAGCAAGAACTGCATCAACCTTATCAAGGTTCTTTACTGCACCTTGAGCGAATTGTGGACGTCCACCGCCTTTACCTTCTGTCGCTGTAGCAATTTCTTTTACGATGTTGCCTGCGTTTACACCATTTTTAACAAATGTGTCTGAAACCTTGACAAAAATTGAAGTGCCAGCAACCACAACAATTACAGACTCGCCAAGTTTGTTTGCAAGCATTTCAACACCTTCCTTTAATGCGTTTGAGTCTAATTGTTCCATTTTTTGTACGAACAATTTTCCGCCAGCAACGTCAAGTGCCTTTGATGCAAAATCTTTAAATTTGTCTTTAGCTTGTGCTGATTTTACAGTTGTAAGTTCTTTTTGCAACTCTTTGTTTTCTTCCATTAGTTTGTCAACACGAGTTTCTACTTCATCAAAGTGAGCTTTGAATTTTGTTGCCAATTTATCCATTGCGTTTGCTTTTTCTGTCAAATAATTCAAAGCCGCTTTTGCAACTACAACCTCAATACGTCTTGTACCTGCTGCGATTGCAGATTCAGAAACAATTTTTGCAAGTCTTAATTGACCTGTGTGAGAAGCATGACAACCTGCACAAAATTCTTTTGAAATATCGCCGATTGATACAACTCTAACTTCGTCCTCGTATTTTTCGCCAAATAAAGCCATTGCACCTGTTTGACGAGCTTCATCAATGTTCATAACCTTAGTTTCGACAGGTATATCTTCTGAAATCCATTCATTCATCAAATCTTCTGTTTTTTGAATTTCTTTTTCTGTCATTGCTCTGTCAAAAGTAAAGTCAAATCTCATTCTGTTTTCTTCAACTTGAGAACCTGCTTGGTGTACATCACCTGTTAATACGTGCTGTAAAGCTGATTGCAACAAGTGAGCAGATGTGTGGTGTACTTTAATTTGTCCTCTGCGTTCCTTATCAACAGTTGCTTTAACACTTGCACCAATTTCAATTTCACCATTTACAAGCTCGCAACGGTGAACAAACAATTTATTTACTTTGAAAGTTGTTAAAACATTCAATTTAACACTATCGCTTTCAATTACACCAGAGTCACCGACTTGACCACCACATTCTGCATAAAATGGAGTTTTGTCTAGAACAACATCTAGGTAACCTTCACCGTCTAAAGTTTCAAGAATTTTTGCATCACATTCTAAATCCGTATAGCCAACAAAGTTTGTAGCGCCAACTTTTTCTTCAACTTTTGCATATTTGATATCGCCAGTTACAGAAATCTTTTGAGTTGCAGCTTTTGCACGGTCTTTTTGCTCCTTCATTGCAGCTTTAAAGCCTTCTTCATCAGCTTTTAAACCGTTTTCTTCTGCAATTTCTTTTGTCAATTCAAATGGGAAACCAAATGTATCATACAATTTGAACGCACTTTCGCCGTCGATATCTTTTTTGTTGTCGATAAATTCGTTCAACAATTTGTAACCTCTATCAAGAGTTTTGTTAAAGCGTTCTTCCTCTTTCTTTATTGTTTCAACGATTTTAGCCTTGTTTTTAATTAAATCAGGGTATGCTTCGCCGTAATTTTCAACAACAACGTCAACTAATTTATATAAGAATGGTAAATCCATGCCTAAAATTTTGCCATGACGAAGTGCACGACGTAAAATCATACGTAAAACATAGCTTCTGCCTTCGTTTCCAGGAATAACGCCGTCGTTAATCAAGAAGGTTACACAACGAGCATGGTCTGTAATTATTCTTAAAGAAATATCTGTTTTGTCTGATTTTTTGTAAGGTACGCCACTCATTTCAACAACTTTGTCTAAAATTGGACGAAGTAAATCTGTTTCAAATGTAGAGGCAACGCCTTGACAAACCATAGCTATACGTTCTAAGCCCATGCCAGTATCAACATTTTTCTTTTCTAATGGAGATTGGTTGCCTTCTTCATCTTGATATAATTCTGTGAATACTAAGTTCCAAATTTCAACCCAGCGGTCACATTCGCATGTATCAATGCCGCAATTTGGGTTATCACATTTGTATTCTTCACCTAAATCATAGTGAATTTCAGAGCAAGGACCGCAAGACCCTGAAGCACCAGGAGGTCCCCAGAAGTTATCTTTTTTGCCTTTGCGTTTGATACGTTCTGGAGCAACACCAACACTGCGCCAAATGTCATAGGCTTCATCATCTGTTTCAAAAATTGTAATCCAAAGTCTGTCTTTGTCTAATTTTAAAACATTTGTAACGAAATCCCATGCCCAAGGAATAATTTCTTTTTTGTAATAATCGCCAAAAGAGAAGTTTCCTAACATTTCAAAGAATGTGTGATGGCGAGGAGTTCTTCCTACGTTTTCGATATCCGAATCCTTACCGCCCGCACGAGCGCATTTCTGACAAGAAGTTGCACGAGCAGGGTCGTAAGGTGATTTTACGATACCTAAGAATATCGGCAAAAATTGTAACATGCCAGCAGTTGTAAGCAATACTGTTGGGTTATCAGGAACAAGTGACGAACTTTCAACAATAGTATGTTGGTGCTTGTCCTTGAAAAAGTCTAAATAAAGTTTTCTAATTTCGTTTCCTTTTAACATAAAAATTCCTCTAAATACTAACAAATTATATAAAAATTATACCCTAAAAATTTTATACTTGCACAGAAAAATTTTGTGTGCTAGAATAATTACACGAGAAGTAAAATCTCAAACAACTAAATAGAAAACAAAACATGCGTCTGTAGCTCACTAGGTGAGCAAAAGCGAAACCTCAGTGGCTTGTCCACATTAAAAGCCAGCTGAGCGTAACAAAAATTAAATAGAAAACAAAACATGCGTCTGTAGCTCAGCTGGATAGAGCATCTGCCTTCTAAGCAGAGGGTCGCGCGTTCGAATCGCGCCAGGCGTAAATAATAAAAAAAGGATAGCCAAAGGTTGTCCTTTTTTTGTGCTTGTCAGCGATGAGAACGCCATTTTAAGTTTGAGCGCAAACGAGCTGTGGCTGGAGAGCTTTTGATTAAGTGATGTTATCACGAAAATCAAAACTCGGAATTGCCGTTACATGCGAGTGAGCAAGACAATCGTAGCAAAAGTTAATAATAAAAAAGATAATTAGTAACTTTCTGATTTAATCAACCATTTTGCAAAACTAATTCCACTTCTATTATCTGTAAAAGTATCATCATTATATTGTATCTGTAAATCAATTTGGTTTGGTTTGTCAACTCTAACTTTTATTGAATTTTGAGATATGTTATTGGCTGGAATTATAAAATGATAAAATTTATGGTTTATATAATCTTCTAAAACCAAGTTCCAATTTTCATATAAACATTCTACATTCGGATTTGCCCAGTAATTATTTTGAGTTTTGTTTTTTGCGGCGTATGTTCCTTTTTTTAATCCTAACTTATTAAAAATAACTGATTTCCCTAATTTTTGACTATTAAAATATGATATTTCCTTATTATTTTTGGTCTTTTTAACATAAAACACATTAGGATTCAATGTTTTATTATTTTTATAGTTAATTTCAAGTTCTAAATTATTTGTTGCTTTGTTATACTCTTCTTCTGTATAATTTTCTAAAAAATGTTTTTTTATAAGATTTGACACAAACTCTTTATTTATAGTATCCTTAATTTTTGCTACATTATTCTCTAATTTGGCATTACTTTCTATAAATTCTTTTATATTATTTATACTGAAATTTCTTTTTTCAAATAATTCTATAAATTTTTTGCCATTTGAATTATTATAGGTAAAATCTATTGCAAGTTTTATTTGTTCATTATCTTGTTTATTATTGTCAAAATAATAAATATATAATTTATTACAAATTAAAATTCCAATTTTTACCTGTTGTAATAATTTTAAATAACTTAGTAATTGTTTATCTCCACAATCTAATGAGAATTGTTTTAACTCAACTATAAATAATTCTTTATCATCTTTTTTTATTATAATATCTGGAATAACTCTATTACAAGAGCCAATCTGTATAGTTCTATGAGCC
>OGMF01002538.1_pt1 | contig 15346 bp, 10 predicted proteins | sample 1572921 | NCBI WGS metagenome assembly OGMF01 (sample SAMEA2581919, study PRJEB24529) | metagenome | biome: Human gut stool | place: China | collected 2011
CCGGAAACGTGCACGTCCGCCATTCTGTCGTAAACAACCCTTACGCCGCGCTGATAAAGCTGATTTATCACTCTGCTCACGCCCAGCTCGTTACCCGGTATTGCGGAGGCGGATATTATTACCGTGTCCCCTTCGCCCACGTTAAGCTTATGCGATGCGTTGGCCATGCGGAAAAGCCCGCTCATAGGTTCGCCCTGGCTGCCTGTGGTTATTACGCAAACCTTGCTGTCGTCAATGCGCTTGAGCTTTTCCACCTCAACTATCTTTTCTTCGGGAATGTTAAGATAGCCAAGCTCCGCCGCAACCTTGGTTATATTCACCATGCTGCGGCCCTGGAAGCATATTACCCTACCGAATGATATTGCAACATCCGCAATCTGCTGAATCCTGTATATGTTTGATGCAAACGTGGCCACTATCACGCGGCCGTCCGCAATGTCAAAATAATGCTCAAACGTTTTGCCTATTTCGCGTTCGGATATAGTGTGGCCGGAAAGCTCGGCGTTGGTACTGTCGCTCATCAGCGCAAGCACGCCCTTTGATCCGTAATACGCAAACCTGCCCATATCCATGGGTTCGCCGTCCAGCGGAGTGTAGTCCACCTTAAAGTCGCCCGTATGGATTATGGTACCCACCGGCGTAACTATCGCCAGCGCCACCGCGCCCGGTATAGAATGGCTGGTCTTTATAAATTCCGCCGTGAAGCAGCCAAGCTGCACCTTGTCCCCTGGCTTTATAACGTTCAGCTTTGCGTTCTTCACGCGCTCTTCTTCAAGCTTGTGCTCAATAAGCGCGCAGGTAAGCTTTGTGCCGTAAACCGGGGTTTGAAACTGCTTTAGCGCGAAAGGCAGCGCGCCTATATGGTCCTCGTGACCATGTGTCACCAGTATGCCGCGCAGCTTGTCCGCGTTCTTTTCAACGTATGTCATGTCCGGTATAACAAGATCTATGCCCGGCATGTCGTCATCGGGGAATATAAGCCCGCAGTCTATTATTATCATGTCCTTGCCGTATTCCAGCACGGTCATGTTCTTGCCGATCTCATTCAGACCGCCAAGGGGAATGATCTTGAATTTTTCTGCCATAAAAGAATAAATGCTCCTTTTCAGATAAGATAGAGCGCGTCGCGGCGGGTAAAAATGACCGCACGGAAACAAAGGCGTTCTGCCCCGCCCGCCTGCCCTGCATCGCAGGGGGAGGGAACAGTCTGTCGCCCGTCGTCAGCACTCGATATAGAGGGGAACGCCCTCGTTTGCTATATTGACCGCGGCATCCACGTACCGCGAAACAACCAAAAAATACATGCCGTATTCAGCACTTTTCACAAAGTATACCACAGTTTTTCCCGTTTGTACACCCCCAACTTGCCGACGGCATTTGATGGTATTTGACACCCGCCGCCCCGCCGGGAAAATTCCCCGCTGATTTCCCGAAAAGCGTATTGTCCCCGCCCAGCTTTCGTGCTATAATAAACTACTCTCAGTATGGAGTAGTATCCCCGGCGGGAAGGAGGCGCGTTCCCTTGAGCAAGAAGATCATACGCGGATTTCGTACCAATATGACGCTGTACAGCCTGTGCCTCATCGCCTTTGTGGCGGTGACGGTGCCCTTCCAGCCGCTGCTGGCGGCGGCGGAGGGTCTGGTGGCCCTTCTGGTCATCCTGGTGGGCCGCCGCCGCAACAAGATGGCCCAGGCCTCTGTCCGCCAGTACATGGACCGCGTCTCCGGCGGTATGGACACCGCCCGGTCCAGCAATATGCTCTACGCGCCGCTGCCCATGCTGGTGTTCGATGTAGCCACCGGCGAGATCCTGTGGTGCAACGATATGTTCACGGACCTGACCGGCCTGAAGGATAAGATCTTTGAAACGGCGGTAGACGCCGTGATCCCCGACTTCACCTACCGCTGGCTGCTGGACGGCAAGCGTGAATATCCCGAGCAGTTCCGCTGGAACGACCGTATCTACCGCGTCTTCGGCGCCCTGAGCCGCCCGGAGCCGGAGGGCGGCGACCAGCCCACCTTGGCCACCACCTACTGGATGGACATCACTGAGGCTGAGCAGATGCGCCAGACCCTGGAGCTGACCAAGCCCCTTATGGCCATCCTCATGGTGGATAACTATGAGGAGCTGATGAAGGCCTGCCCCGAGAATAAGCGCTCGGCGCTGCTGGCCGCGCTGGAGGAACAGCTGAATAACTGGGCCGCCGGCTCCGGCGGGCTGCTGCTGGGCTACGACCGCGACCGTTACCTCTACCTCTTCGAGGAGAAGGACTACACCGGCTACACCGAAAGCAAGTTCGACGTGCTGGAAAAGGTCCGCCAGGTCCAGGCCGGCGAGGGTGTGTCCGCCACGCTGTCCATCGGCGTGGGCCGGGACGAGGACAGCTTCGAGCAGCTGTTCAAGAACGCCTCCCTGGCGTTGGAGATGGCCCTCTCCCGCGGCGGCGATCAAGCCGTGGTCAAGGACCGTGTGAACTTCGAGTTCTACGGCGGCCGCAGCAAGTCCACCGAAAAGCGCACCAAGGTCAAGTCCCGTGTCATGGCCAACGCTCTGGGTGAACTGATCGACGATGCCAAGCAGGTGTACGTCATGGGTCACAAATACGCGGATATGGACTCCCTGGGCGCCGCCGTGGGCATCTGCTGCATCGCCCGCAAGCGGGGCAAGCCCTGCCAGATCGTTATCGACACCGAGAACAACGCCGCTCACCCCATCCTGCGGCGTCTCTCCGAGCAGCCGGAATACGCCAATACCGCCATTTCCGGCCAGGATGCCTTTATCAAGTGCCAGCCCGGCGCCCTGCTGGTGGTGGTAGACACCAACCGCCCCGAGAGCGTGGAGTCCGAGGAAATGCTGGAGACATGCAACCGTGTGGCGGTCATCGACCACCACCGCCGCGGCAGCAGCTACATCGAGAAGATGGCTCTGAACTACCATGAGCCCTACGCCTCCTCCGCCAGCGAGCTGGTGGCGGAGCTGATGCAGTATCTGGTGGAGCCGTCTGACGTGCTGAAATGCGAGGCCGAGGCCCTGCTCTCCGGTATCGTGCTGGATACCAAGAATTTTACCAACCGCACCGGCGGCCGTACCTTCGAGGCGGCGGCCTACCTCCGCCGTCTGGGAGCCGACACCCAGGATGTCCAGCGGATGTTCCAGGGGGACCTGAACTCCATGATCGCCCGCTACGACATTATCCGTCAGGCAGAGCTGTACCGCGACGATATCGCCGTGGTGGCCCTGGATGAGGAGTGCGACCGCGTCACCGCCGCCAAGGCGGCCGATGAGCTGCTGACCCTCAAGGGCATCCGTGCCAGCTTTGTGCTGTATAAAAAAGGTGACGGCGTGTATATGTCTGCCCGTTCTCTGGGCGAGGTCAACGTCCAGGTGATCCTGGAGGCCCTGGGCGGCGGCGGCAACTCCACCACCGCCGGCGGCCAGGCGGACAACATCACCGTGGCCGAGGCCAAGGCAAAGCTGCTGGAGGCCATCGACAAGTATTTTGAAAATTAAGGTAAAGGAGATACAGATATGAAAGTCATTCTCAAGCAGGACATCAAAGGCAAGGGCAAGAAGGGCCAGATGATCGAGGCCGCCGAGGGCTATGCCCGCAACTTTCTGATCCCCAAGGGCATGGCTGTGGAGGCCACTGCCGACGCCGTCAACACTATGAACCTTCAGGCCAAGGCCAAGGCCAAAGCCGACGCCGAGGCCAAGGCCGAGGCACTGGCCATCGCCGAAAAGCTGAAGACCTGCCAGGTGAAGATCGCCGCCAAGGGCGGCGAGGGCGGCAAGCTGTTTGGCGCCATCACCGGCGCCGCCATCGCCGATGCCCTTCAGACCCAGCACGGCCTGACCATCGACGGCAAGAAGCTGATGCTGGACCAGCCCATCAAGAGCTTCGGCAGCTATGAGGTCAAGGCCAGGCTGGGCTACGAGGTCTCCGGCACCGTGTACGTCCACGTCATCGAAGAGAAATAAGCGGGGAAAGCACCGCGCCGCAGGCGCGGCTGTTACCGTAATTTTGAAAGGAGGTCTTCCCATGGCCAACAACACCGACGCCCTGCTGACGCCGTCCATGCCCCATTCCCCTCAGGCGGAGCAGGCGGTGCTGGGCTCCATGCTCATCGACGCCGACTGCGTCAAGGACGTGATGGACAAGCTGCAGGCCCAGGATTTCTATCTGCGGACCAACCGGGAGATCTTCGAGACGATCTACCATATGTTCGTCTACTCCCAGCCCATCGACGGTGTCACCGTGGCCGGCGAGCTGGAGAAGAACGGCCTGTATAACGACAATACCCGTTCCTATCTGCTGCAGCTGATGGAGGTCACCCCCACCAGCGCTAACGTCATGGAGTACGTCCGCATCGTGCAGGACAAGTCGCTCATGCGCCAGGTGGCCCAGGCCGCCGGCAGCATCACCGCCATGGTGCAGGAGGGCGGCGGCGCCGCCGGCGATATGCTGGAGGCCGCCGAGCAGCAGATCTACGCCATCCGCCGTGGCCGCAGCGCCCAGGGCATGGTGACGGTGGGCATGGTGCTGGGCGACGTGATGAGCCAGTTGGCCGAGCTGTCCGCTAACGGAGGCCGGACCGTGCCGGGCCTGTCCACAGGACTCTCCGCTGTGGATGCCAAGATCAACGGCATGAACAAGTCCGACCTGCTGCTGCTGGCCGCCCGTCCCGGCATGGGCAAGACCAGTATGGCCCTGAATGTGGCCCTGTCCGCCGCCCGCGAGTCCGGCAAGACCGTGGCCATCTTTTCCCTGGAAATGTCCAAGGAGCAGCTGGTCACCCGCCTCATTGCCAGCGAGGGCCTGGTGGAGAACCAACGCCTGATCACCGGCAACCTGCGGGAGAGCGACTGGCAGCGCATCGCCGAGGCCGCCTCCGCCCTCAGCCGCATGGACATCCGTATCGATGATAACCCGCTGCTGACCGTGGCGGATATGAACGCCAAGTGCCGCCGCCTGGAAAATCTGGGCCTGGTGGTCATCGACTATCTTCAACTGATGACCTCCGCCGGCGGTAAGGGCTATTCCGGCGAGAACCGCCAGCAGGCGGTGTCCGATATCAGCCGTATGCTGAAGATCATGGCCAAGGAGCTGCAGGTGCCCGTGCTGTGCCTGAGCCAGCTGAGCCGTGCCAATGAAAAGCGCGAGGACAAGCGCCCTATGCTGTCCGACCTGCGCGAATCCGGTGCCATCGAACAGGACGCCGACATCGTCATGTTCCTCTACCGGGACGACTACTATAACAGCGATGCCGAGAAGCGCAACGTGGCCGAGTGCATTGTGGCCAAGAACCGCCACGGCGAGACCGGTAAGGTAGAACTCCGCTGGATGCCCGAGTACACCGCCTTCGGCACGCTGGAGACCCGCTATGACGAGGATGAGTGAGCCCCTGGACCTGACCGCGTGGATGACGCGCTGGCAGATGTTCCCACCTCCCGGCGGGCTGATCCTCTGCGCCGTGTCCGGCGGCCGCGACTCCGTCTGCCTGCTGGACTGCCTGTGGAAGCTGGGCCGGGCCCGCGATTTCCGCGTGGCTGCCGCCCACCTGAACCACGGTATGCGTCCCACGGCCCAGCGTGACGAGGGCCTGGTCCGCGCCCTCTGCGCCGAACGGAACATCCCCTTCTGCACCGAAACGGTGGACGTCTACGCCCTGTGCGCCGTCTGGCACCTGACGGTGGAGGAGACGGGCCGCCGCGCCCGCTATGACTTCCTCCGCCGCACGGCGGATGCCCTTGCCGCGGATTTTATCGCCACCGCCCACCACCGCGACGACCAGGCCGAAACGGTCCTGCTGCAATTGCTTCGCGGCACCGGTCCCCAGGGCCTTACCGGCATTCCCCCAGTCCGTGACGGCATCATCCGCCCCCTGCTGGATACGCCCCGTGCCGCCATCGACGACTACATCGCGGCGCATGGCCTTCCCTACGTCACTGACGAGACGAACCTGGACACCCACTACGCCCGCAACCGCCTCCGGCTGGACATCATGCCCCAGCTGCGGGCGATCAACCCCGCCGCCGCGGCGCACATCGCCCGCACGGCGGACATCCTGCGCGCCGAGAACGACCTCCTGGACGCCCAGGCCGCCGCCCTCCTGCCGCCGGAGGGCACGACGCTTCCCTGCGCCGCGCTCCTCTCCGCGCCGGAGGCTCTGCGTCCCCGCATGCTTCGCCTGCTGACGGACCGCCTCGGCGCGGGCAAAAAGGACTTCACCGCCGCCCACTACCGGGCACTGGAGGACCTCTGCCGCACCGGCGGCGCGCTTTCCCTGCCCGGCGGCGCGTCCGCCGTCTGCCGTGACGGCGCCCTGACCCTCTCCGACGCGCCCGCCCCACTGGACGAGGCGGCGCTCTGCCCCGGCGATAACCTCGCCGGCCCCTGGCGCATCACCCTCTCCGACGCGCCCGCCCCCGACGCTCTGGCACTGCGGTCCGGCCCCTGGACCGTTCGACCCTGGCGCCGCGATGACCGCCTGACCCTGCCCGGCAGCCGCGGCAGCCGCAGCCTCAAGCGCCTGTTCGCCGAGCGCGGCATCGCCCCGCCGGAGCGCGATACCTGGCCCGTCCTCTGTCTGGCGGGCCGTCCCGCCGCCGTCTGGCGTGTGGGCATTGACCAGAAAGCCCTGCCGGAGTGTTCCGGCAACACCATATACATCACCATCACAAAAAACAACGGAGGATAACAAGCAATGGCAAAGAGTAATATGGATCAGGATATCCTGAAGGTCCTGCTGTCTGAAGAGGAGATCAAGGCCCGCGTCCAGGAGCTGGGTGACCGGCTGTACGACAGATTTAAGGACAAGAACCCCATGTTTGTGGGCGTCCTCAACGGCTGCTTCATTTTCATGGCGGACCTGGTCCGCGCCGCCCAGCTGAAAAGCGAGGTGGAGTTCATCGGCCTCTCGTCCTATAAGAACGCCACCAAGTCCTCCGGTGTGGTGCAGATCACCCGCGACCTCCAGCGCGACATCAGCGGCCGTGACATCATCATCGTCGAGGATATTCTGGACTCCGGCAATACCCTGTATTTCCTGACGGAGTACCTGAAGACCAAGGGCGCCGCCTCCGTCACCATTGCCACCCTGCTGGATAAGCCCGCCCGCCGCGAAAAGCCCATTAGCGCCGACTATGCCGGCTTCGAGGTCCCCGACGAGTTCGTGGTGGGCTATGGCCTGGACTACTGCCAGCAGTACCGGAATATGCCCTATATCGGCGTCCTCAAGCCCGAGGTCTACAGCAAGTAAAACCGCGTCTTTTCCGCCAATACTTCGTTACGGCTCCTCGACGTACACACGGTACGCCGTCGTCGCCGCGCCTCGTCTTGGCGAAAAATCCGGTTTCTCCCCGCGCCGCAGGCGGAAGAAGAGCACGCGCCGGGAGGGCGCGGAACATCCCTCTTAGCATTTGAGAATAGGAAGTGAAGTATATGGAAAACAAAGGCGGAAAGCGCCTGGCCCCCACCGGCGAGCCGGTGAAAACCACACCTCCGGCCACCGCGGCCGACGAGGTAAAGACCCCCGCGGAGCAGCCCGCCCCCGCGGAGAGTGCCGCACCCGCCCCGGTGGAGACGGCGGCCCCTGTGGCCAAGCCCGCCAAAAGCCGCGGCCGCAGACTGTGGGACGACTATGGCTACCTGCTGGTGACGCTGGCGGCGGTGTTCGTGCTGTTCAAGGTGCTGCTGCAGCTGGCCTATGTGCCCAGCGGCTCCATGGAGACCACCATCCCCACCAAGTGCCTGCTGGTGGGCTGGCGGCTGCCCTATGTGGTGTCCGATCCGGTGCCGGAGCGCGGCGACATCGTCACCTTCTGGGACGAGGAGCTGAACAAGGTCCTGGTAAAGCGCGTCGTCGGTCTGCCCGACGAGACGCTCTCCTTCAAGAACGGCTATACCTACGTCAACGGCGAGAAGCTGGACGAGAGCTATTTGCCCACCCAGGGCATCACCACCCTGCCGGACAGCATGGCCGAAAAGACCTTCACCGTGCCGGAGGGCTGTATGTTCGTCATGGGCGACAACCGCACCGGCTCTAATGACAGCCGCCTGCTGGGCGAGCCCTATATTCCGATAGAGGCCGTCCAGGCGCGGATGCTGGTGGCCATCTCCGTGGGCAGTGACCAGAGCTGGCAGGGCATCCGCTGGATCGGCTGAGAAGGGAGACGGGGAGACATGGAAAGAAAACGTTTCAGCGGCGTCATGCTGCTGTTCATCGTGCTGGCGGTGGTGCTCATCACCCAGGTGGTGGGTAACCTCGGCCGTTCCGGCGACGTGAGCTACAGCGATATGCGCGCCTATTTCACGGCGGAGAAGGTCAAGTCCTTCACCGCCACCGACACGCGCCTGGTGGCTAAGCTGCAGGATGGCTCCAGCGTCAGCTGCACCCTCCACAGCTTCGACACGTTTTATAACGACATGAACGATCTGGTGGTGTCCCAGGCGGAAAAGGGCGTCATCACCAGCTATGACTACGCCGCCGGCAGCGAGAACGGCTGGCTGCGTACCCTGCTGCCCTATGTGTTGGCGGCCATGGCCTTCATCCTGCTGATGAACCTGATCGCCCGCATGGGCGGCCTGGGCGGCGGCGCCGTCAACGATAAAATGGCCCGCTTCGGCGAGGCCCGTATCCAGGATATCCCCTCTGACGGCAAGAAGGTCACGTTCAAGGACGTGGCCGGTGCCGATGAGGAGAAGGAGGAGCTGGAGGAGATCGTCCAGTTTCTGCGCGATCCCCAGCGCTATACCGAGCTGGGCGCGCATATTCCCAAGGGCGTGCTGCTGGTGGGCCCTCCGGGCACCGGCAAGACGCTGCTGGCCAAGGCCGTGGCCGGCGAGGCGGATACCGCCTTCCTCTCCATTTCCGGCTCCGACTTTGTGGAGATGTATGTGGGCGTGGGTGCCAGCCGCGTCCGTGACCTGTTCGAGCAGGCCAAGAAGCAGGCTCCGGCCATCGTCTTCATCGATGAGATCGACGCCGTGGGCCGCCAGCGCGGCAGCGGCCTGGGCGGCGGCCATGACGAACGCGAGCAGACCCTGAACCAGCTGCTGGTGGAGATGGACGGCTTCGCCGCCAATGAGGGCGTGGTGGTCCTGGCGGCCACCAACCGCGTGGACATTCTGGACCCGGCGCTGCTGCGCCCCGGCCGGTTCGACCGCCAGGTGTTCGTGGGCCTGCCGGATATCAAGGGCCGCGAGGAGATACTGAAGATACACGCCAAGGGCAAGCCCCTGGCGGAGGATGTGGACCTGGGCTCCGTGGCCCGTGCCACCTCCGGCTTCACCGGCGCGGATCTGGAGAACCTGTTGAACGAGGCGGCGCTGCTGACCGGCCGCCGCGGCCAGCGCTTCATCACCGAGGAGGCCATCCACCAGTCTGTCATCAAGGTCATCGCCGGCCCGGAGAAGCACAGCCGCGTGGTGCCCGAGTCCGAGCGCCGGCTCACCGCCTATCACGAGGCCGGCCACGCCGTGGTCATGCAGGCCCTGCCGGACCTGGACCCCGTACATCAGATCACCATCGTCCCCCGCGGTCAGGCCGGCGGCATGACCATCTATCTGCCGGAGGAGGACCGTTCCTACCTGTCCCGCCGCTATATGCTGGACAGGGTGGCCGGCCTGCTGGGCGGCCGCGCCGCCGAGGAGATGATGCTGGGCGATATCTCCACCGGTGCTTCCAGCGACATCCAGCGGGCCACGGCCATCGCCCGCAAGATGGTGGGCACCTACGGTATGTCGTCCAGGCTGGGCAACGTGGCCTTTGACGCCGGCACCGACGAGGTGTTCATCGGCAAGTCCATGGCCCACACCCGCCCCTACTCCGAAAAGACGGCGGCGGAGATGGACGCGGAGATCCGCGCCATCATCGACGAGGCCTACGAAAAATGCCGTGAGATATTGGCACGGTACAAGACGGAGCTGACGGCGGTGGCGGAGTATCTGCTGGAGCATGAGACCATGGACGGCGAGGTATTCAAAAGCTACTTTACCGATCATGAATAGCGCATCTGCACGCACAAAAGTGAACACAAAGAGTACAATAAACGTACAGAAAAGTGAAGCAAATGTTCGAAAAATCAAGTGGAAAACCCGGGCTCACTTGTGCAAAACAGCGCTTTGCTTATGGAAAACCGGAAAAGGCGGGCGCTGCGGCGCCCGTCTTTTGTGCATAATAACGAAGAAATGCGTCCGCCACCGGGGGACAATTCCCGTGTTCGCCTCGCCGGGAATTTCCAGAAAACGTTACCGGGAAAAATCAGGTGGATTTCAAACGGATGTGTACAAAAAATACATAAAACAGGCACGTTTTATACAAAAATGAAACCGGTCTCCTGCCAAAAAGTCATAAATCCAAAACCGACCCGCCGCGCGCAAAATGGAACAGTATGCCGCAAAAAGTCGTTTGTCCGCCGAGAGAGGACAAAAACGCGTAGCAGGCCTGTGTGCGCTGTCCACGGGAGAACGAGAAAGCCGGTATTTTTAGAGGTTGTTACAATTGTCTTTGCCGCATTTTTCCGTTAAAATACACATATTCTGTGGGCGGTCGGCAAGCTTGACCGCTGCAAGGGAAATTTAGGAGGAATATACCATGAAAAAGTTTTTAGCAATGATGCTGGCGCTGGTCATGGCTCTGTCTCTGGTGGCCTGCGGTGAGCAGGGCGACAGTCAGAAGGGTGATGATTCCGCTTCCGGCGACAAGGTCGTTAAGATCGGCGTGTTTGAGCCCACTTCCGGTCAGAACGGCGGCGGCGGCAAGAAGGAGATCCTGGGTGTTGAGTATGCCCACTCCCTGAAGCCCACCGTTACCATCAACGGCGAGGAGTACAGTGTGCAGTTGGTCTATGCGGACAATGCTTCCGACCAGGCTAAGGCACCCACTGCCGCGCAGACCCTGATTTCCCAGGGTGTGTCTGTGGTGATCGGTACATATGGTTCTGCTTGCGCGATTGCTGCCAGCCCTCTGTTCGAGAGCGCTAAGATCCCTGCCATTGGCACTTCCTGCACCAACCCCCAGGTGACTGCGGGCAATGACTACTACTTCCGTGTCGGCTACATTGATCCGTTCCAGGGCGCTGTGATGGCCAACTTTGCGTTCAATGAGAAGGGTAGCAGCAACTGTGCCCTGATCATCGAGTCCGGCGATGACTACTCCGCTGGTTTCGGCAACTACTTCCGTCAGGAGATGGAGCGTCTGGGCGGCAAGGCTACCACTCTGGAGTTCCAGAAGGGCGAGGCTGACTTCTCCACTATCATGGCTTCCATCAAGTCCGAGGGTTACGACGGCATTTTTGCTCCTGTTTCCATCGAGACCGCGGCTATGATTATCTCTCAGGCCCGCGATGCCGGCATCACCTGCCCCATCATGGCTGGCGACACCTGGGATGACATCTCCATCGCCCAGCGTACCGGCAGCAAGGCTACCGATATTTACTTCTCCGCTTTCTTCGATGCCGCCGATACCACCAATGAGGCCGGTAAGGCTTTCGTGGACGGTTTCACCAAGTGGGTGGCTGAGGATGCGACCCGCGTGGAGAACAACGGCGGTGTGTCCGACGTTATCTCCAGCGTGACCCCCTGCGGCTATGACGCTTACATGGCAGCTGTGGGCGCGATCGAGGCGGCCCAGTCCACTGACGGCGCCACCATCCGCGATGCGCTGGCAACTCTGGAGATCTCCGGCCTCATCACCGGTGACCTGAAGTTCGACGAGAACGGCGACGCTATCAAGAACTACGCGGTTATCAAGACCATCGAGAACGGTGAGATTGTGTACTTCAGCACCTTCAACGGTTTGGAGTAAAAGACGGCATACGTCGAGTCTGAGACGAACCTCATTGTAGGATAACAGCCATTGTGGGGGGAGCGTGCGCTCCCCTCACAATGCAACTTTCATGACTCTTGCGTTTTTGGATGCCGATGGCATCGCCCCCGGTCTCCGAAAGCGCAAGATTCATATAAGGAGGATGCTTTACTTATGCATGACGCAGCGTATTATATCGACTTGCTGCTCTCCGGCGTAACGGTGGGCAGCCTGTATGCGCTGATCGCTATCGGCTATACGATGGTGTATGGCATACTGCGTCTGATCAACTTCGCACACGGTGACATCTTTATGATGGCGGGCTTCTTTATGGTGTATGCCGCCACCTGGATGCCGATGGCAGTGTGTATTCCCCTGGTACTTATTGCCACAGTGGCGTTGGGTGTTCTGATCGAAAAGGCGGCATACAGCCCCCTGCGTACCGCGCCCCGCATGTCAGTGATGATATCGGCCATCGGCGTCAGCTATCTGCTGCAGAATCTGGCCACCTATATCACCGGCGGTATCGCCCGTGCGTATCCCGACATCCCGTTCCTGACCCAGGTGATGCAGGTGGGCAGTCTGAATGTCAAGCGTATCACCATTATCACCCCCATTTTGACTATCTTGCTGGTGGTGGTGCTGGTCATTCTTATCCAGAAGACTAAGATCGGCATGGCCATGCGTGCGGTATCCCGCGACTTTGAGACGGCGCAGCTCATGGGCATCAAGATCAACAGCGTTATTTCCGTGACCTTTGTTATCGGTTCGCTGCTGGCGGGCGTAGCCTCTATTCTGTACTTCTCCAACTATGGTCAGGTCAGCCCCATGATCGGCGCTATGCCTGGCCTGAAAGCCTTTGTAGCGGCGGTGTTCGGCGGTATCGGCTCGATCCCCGGTGCGGTGATCGGTGCGTTTATCATCGGTATCTGCGAGTCGCTTATCAAGTCCAACGCCGATATGGCCGTGTTCAGCAATGCCTTTACGTTTGCACTGTTGATCGTGATCCTGCTGTGCAAGCCCAACGGCTTGTTCGGCGAAAAACTGACGGAGAAGGTGTGAGATATGAAGAACAATAAGAAAAGAAATCTGTTGCTGTCTCTGATCCTCGCCGCCGTCTGCCTTGCTTTCCTGCTGTATGTGGACAAGTTCCAGCACTATTCCATGTTGGCGACCGTGCTGAAAAAGGGCGCGATCTACTCCCTGGTGGCAGTGTCGTTGAACTTGCTGAACGGCTTTACGGGTCTGTTCTCTTTGGGACAGGCGGGCTTTATGATGATCGGTGCGTATACTTATGCAATCCTGACTATTCCCGTGGCTTCCCGCGCTGCCGTGTATCAATATTTTGACGGTGGTATCGTGCAGTTCTGCCTGCCCATGGTGGTGGGTCTGATCCTGGCCGGCGTGGTGCCGACGCTGTTTGCGTGGCTTATCGGCCTGCCAGTGCTGAAGCTGAAGTCCGATTATCTGGCCATTGCCACGCTGGGCTTCGCTGAGATCATGCGCGCTATCATTCAGTGGAACAAGGTGGGCCCGCTGACCAACTCCTCTAACCTGCTGCGGCAGTTCGCCAACTTCGACAGCGTGCTGTTCCCGTTCATTGTTTCCGGCATCTGCATCGCTATTATCGTGCTGATCATCAACTCTACCTACGGTCGTGCCTTCAAGGCGATTCGCGATGATGAGGTGGCGGCAGAAGCTATGGGTATCAATCTGGCCAAGCATAAGATGCAGGCGTTCCTGATCAGCTCCTTCTTTGCCGGTATCAGCGGCGCGCTGCTGGCCATGTTCCAGGCCAGTATCCAGGCCAACGCCTTCACCTCCACCATGACCTATGAGATACTGCTGATTGTGGTCATTGGCGGTATTGGCTCCGTGACCGGCTCCATTCTGGGCTCTTTCCTGTACATCGCCTGCTCCGAATGGTGGCTGCGTTTCCTGGATGACCCCATGCCCTATCTGGGTGTGAATATCCCATTCATGCGCGGCGGCTTCCGTATGCTGGTGTTCTCGGTGATCATTATGATCGTGGTGCTGTTTTTCCGCAAGGGCATCATGGGCGACAGGGAGTTCTCGTGGGATGCCATCATCAACTTCTTCGGAAAGCTGTTCAAAAAGAAGGATAAAGCGGCGAAGGAGGTGGCGTCTAAATGAGCAAGAACGTTCTCTCTGTTGAAAATGTCACTATGCAGTTTGGCGGCGTGGTAGCCGTGGACAATCTGAATCTGGAGGTCAACGAGGGCGAGATCGTGGCGCTGATCGGCCCCAACGGCGCCGGCAAGACCACGGCGTTCAACGTCATCACCGGTGTGTACGCCCCCACCAACGGGCGGGTGCGCTTCAATGAGGCGTGCATCGTGCGAAACCATCCCACCGGCAAGATGAAGAAGATGTACAAGGGCGAGCACGCCGATATGTACACCGTCCAGTTCGCCCCGGAGGAGGAACTGGACGAGGCGGCGCTGAAGGCCTGGAAAGAGGGCCAGAAGGCGTTGGACAGCTACGCATTTACTGACCATGTGCTGGCCCCTACGCCGGATAAGATCACGGCGCTGGGTATGGCCCGTACCTTCCAGAATATCCGTCTGTGGAAGACCCAGACGGTGTTTGACAATGTGCTTATCGCCAAGCATATGCGGCGCACCAGCAATCTGTTTACCGCGGCGTTCCACCTGAACGCCAAGGAGGAGATGCAGCAGCGCGCCGAGGTGCTGGAACTGCTGAAGGTGGTGGGCTTGGAGGATGTGCAGAACGAGCTGGCCACCAGTCTGCCCTACGGCAAGCAGCGCCGGCTGGAGATCGCCCGCGCGCTGGCGACGCATCCGAAGCTCCTGATGCTCGACGAGCCTGCTGCCGGCATGAATCCGCAGGAGACGAACGAGCTCACCGAGTTCATCGGCCGCATCCGCGACGAGTTCCACATGACCATTCTGCTCATCGAGCACCACATGGACCTCGTCATGGACATTTCCGACCGCATCTACGTCATTGACTTCGGTGAACTGATCGCCACCGGTACGCCGGAGGAGATCCAGAATAACCAGCGCGTCATCGACGCCTATCTGGGGGTGGAAGAGGATGCTTAAAATTCAAAACCTTCAGGTCGCCTACGGCGGCATTCAGGCGCTGCGCGGCATTGACATGGAGGTGCCCGACGGCAAGATCGTCACCCTCATCGGCGCGAACGGCGCGGGCAAATCCACCACGCTGCGTACCATCTCCGGCCTTGTCAAGGCGAAGTCCGGCTCCATTACCTACAACAACGAGCAGCTGCTCGGCAAGCCCATCAACGCCATTCTCGCCGCGGGCATCGCGCAGGTCCCCGAGGGACGGCGCGTGTTCCCGGATATGACCGTGCTCGAAAACCTCAAGATCGGCGCCTACCTGCGCAAGGATAAGGAAGAGATCGAAAAGGATATCGAGTGGGTGTATGAGCTCTTCCCCCGCCTGAAGGAGCGCAACTGGCAGCTCGCCGGCACGCTCTCCGGCGGCGAACAGCAGATGCTCGCCATGGGCCGCGCGCTCATGTCGCGCCCGA